>ERZ772870.1194-NODE-1194-length-20368-cov-25.507704_pt1 | contig 20368 bp, 18 predicted proteins | sample MGYA00511376_ERZ772870 | MGnify/ENA primary metagenome ERZ772870 (study PRJEB29015, sample SAMEA2737719) | human gut metagenome | biome: human gut; feature: human-associated habitat; material: faeces | place: China | collected 2012 ... | reverse complement strand
GGCGCAGTGGTCGTTGAACCAAGAATCCCCTGCCTTTAGGCATGGGGAGTGTCAACTGCTATCCGCTTTCGATGAGACTAGTATAGTACAGCGGGCCCATCTTTGTCGTACCATTTGTTACACGAATCTGTCACACGGCTGTGATGCTCATGATTCGACGTAGTGGCTGAAGCTGCCGATGACGAGCTGCGGGAACTCCTCGTGCAGGGCGGCGATGAAGTGGCGCGTGCCGAGGATCCTGCCCTGGGGCTCTGGCATGATGTCGAGGAAGGCGTCCGGGTCGATGTTGAGGTTGCGCACCTGGATCATCTGCACGGGCAGCTCGCGGAAGAACGCCTGCCAGGCCGCGAGCTCTTCCTCGCGGTCGTTGAAGCCCGGGAAGTAGAGCAGGTTCAGCGAGACGTAGACGCCGTGGTCGAGCGCATAGCGGATGGAGGCCTTGACGTCATCGAGATGGTAGCTCGCGCGGTAGTAGGCGTCGTAGGCCTCATCGCGCGCACTGATGATGGAGACGCGCAGCGAGTCGAGGCCGGCGTCGACGATCTTCTTGATGCCCTCGGTCCAGCCCGCGTTGGAGTTCATGTTGATCTGGCCTTTCTTCGTCTTCGCGCGGATGAGCTGGATGCCCGCAGCGATGTTGTCGGCCGCGAGCGACGGCTCGCCCTCGCAGCCCTGGCCGAAGCTCACGATGCCGTCCGGCGCGACCGAGAGGTGGTAGATACCGACCTCGGCGATCTCCTGCGGCGTCGGGCGGAACTTGATGCGCTCCTGCGGTGAGGGGCAGCACTCCGCCGGCTGCAGGGAAATGCAGCCGAAACAGTTGGCATTGCAGACGGGCGAGGTCGGGATGCCGCACTCCCAGCGGCGGTAGAAGAGGTTCTGCGCCGTGCAGCAGTGCCACTTGAGCGAGCAGCCGCCGACCTGCTCGACGATGCGGTTGCCCGGCAGGTCCTTCTTCGTGCGCTTGACGAGCTTCGCGAGTTCCTTCGTGTTGTAGTGCACGGGGTCCCACTTCTCATTCTCGTCCGTGTAGACGGCCGCGCAGCAGAGCTCGTCCTTGTAGACGACGACGGCCGTGTAGCCGTAGAGCGGCAGGCGCTGTGCCTCCTCCGCCCGCTCGTAGGCCGGCAGGTAGAGGCGCGTGTAGCCGGCCGGCAGGATGGCGGCCACGGCGAGGCCGCTAATCGGCATCGTCTCGCCGTCCGCGCTCTGACCGACGGCCAGGCGGTCCGGCAGCAGCATGAGGTCCGCGCTCTCCGGCAGCGGGATGAGGTCCTCTGGCTTCAGCAGGATGTTCTCGCGGCCCGTGCGCCCCATGCCGCGCATGCCCGGCGCGTCGAGGATGTTGCCGTCCTCATCGGCGTAAACGGCAGTGATGACTTCACTCTGCTTGCTCATGCTGATTCTCCTTTGCCTCTGCTTCACTTACCTCTGCAGCCTGTACTTTCTTCGCCTTTTTCTTCTTCTTGGGGTTGAACTGGTTCATCGCCATGTCGACATCGTGCGTCACGATGCACTCGACCGCGGGGATCAGGTAATCGATGGCCTCGCGGATCTTCGGCTGCTCCTCCTCCGGGAAGCCGGCGAGCACGTGGTTGACGACGGTCCAGCCCGGCAGCGGCCGACCGATGCCGATGCGCACGCGCGCGAAGTGCTCGTCGCCGACGTGCGCGAGGATGGACTTGATGCCGTTGTGGCCGCCCGCGCTGCCCTTCTTGCGGATGCGGATCGTGCCGGCCGGGATATCCATGTCGTCGTGCACGACGATGAGGTCCTCGGGGGCGAGCTTGTACCAGTTCATCAGCGGGCCGACGGCGCGGCCGCTCTCATTCATGTACGTCTGCGGCTTGACGAGCACGACCTTCTCTGTGCCGATGCGCGCATCCGCGACCTTCGCCTCGAACTTGTCCTTCCAGTCCGACGCCGAGAGCCCGAGGGCATCCGCCAGCGCGTCGATGAACATGAAGCCGACATTGTGCTTCGTCTTCGCATACTCCGCACCGGGGTTGCCAAGACCTGCAATGATTTTCATAGTGCAATCTATCTCCTATTTCTCTTCTTGTCTTTTCTGTCTTTCCAGTTTATCACATACGGCCCATAAAGACAAAAACTCCCGAATCAAAGATTCGGGAGGAATTCACTTTAGTCATTAGCCGTCGGATCGCCGACCATGAAGAGGTAGGCGAGCACGACGATGCCGAGCGCGATGCGGTACCAGCCGAATACCTTGAAGTCATTCGTCTTGATGTAGCGCATGAGGAACTTGATGGACAGGATGGAGACGATGAAGGCCGTGACCATGCCGACGACGAGGATGAGGATCTCGGCTCCCGTATAATGGAAGCCGAACTTGACCATCTTCAGGGCACTCGCGCCGAACATGACGGGGATGGCCAGGAAGAAGGTGAACTCCGCGGCCACCGTGCGGCTCGCGCCGAACAGCAGGCCGCCGAGGATCGTCGCGCCGGAGCGGCTCGTGCCCGGCACGAGCGAGAGGACCTGGAAGATGCCGATGATCAAGGCCGTCTTGTAGTCGAGGCGACGGAGGTCCGTGATGACCGGGCGGCGGTGCTTGTTGTAGTTCTCGACGATGATGAACATGATGCCGTAGAAAATCAGCGTCGTCGCGACGACCGGCGCCGTCATGAAGTGCTCCTCCATGTACTTATTGAAGAGCAGGCCGATGACTGCGGCCGGGATGCAGGCCACGATGACCTTCATCCAGAGCTGCACCGTGTCGTGCTTCTCCTGACGCGTCTTCCACGAAGAGAACGGGTTGAGCTTCTCGAAGCTCAGCACGACGACGGCCATGATGGCACCGAGCTGGATGACGACGAGGAACATGTCCATGAACGCCTTGCTGACGTCGAGCTTGATGAACTCATCGACAAGAATCATGTGGCCCGTACTCGATACTGGCAGCCACTCCGTAAGACCCTCCACAACGCCGAGGATGATGGTCTTGAGTAAATCCGCTATACTTAGATCCACTTTCTTTTTGCCTCCTGTAATATCTGAATGTCCGCTACCGCATTTCGCTCACGGCAGTATGCCCATTATAGCACAGCTGCCCCTTCCGTGCATGGAAATTTCCGGGTATTTGCGCCTCTTCCTGCTGCAAATGCCCTTATAGTATAGAAGTCCGACTTAAACAGGGGATAAACGATGCAAAGAAAATGTGAGCAAGTCACGGAAAACGTGCCACCCCTCTGCTATACTGGAGAAAAATCACAGGGGCGTGCGCGTGAAACGGCAGCACGTCCCCCTCGATGAGACACGATACTTTTTTCATATGGCTCCTATAGAACCATATTCGTTAAGGAGGTTCCCCTATCATGGCAGCAATTGTAATCACCAAAGAGAATTTCGACAGCGAAGTCCTGAAGGCCGAGGGCACGGTCCTCGTCGACTTCTGGGCGACGTGGTGCGGCCCGTGCCGCATGCTCTCTCCGATTGTCGACGAAGTCGCGAGCGAGCACCCAGACGTCAAGGTCGGCAAGATCAACGTCGACGAGCAGCCCGAGCTCGCGCAGCAGTTCGGCATCATGAGCATCCCGACACTGCTCGTCTTCAAGAACGGCGAGAAGGTCCAGGAGTCCGTCGGCCTGATCCCGAAGGAGAAGGTCGAAGCGCTGCTCGGCTGAGCATCGCCCGCAGTCTCTCCCCCTCATACAAGGCAAAACATCATACAGCGATCAGTAAGTCCCCGCGAGGCGCCTGAGTGCCTCGCGGTCCTCGATGCGCAGATAGCCGCGGCCCGACGTGGTCCAGCCCTCCTGATTGAAGTACTTGATCAGGCGGGTGACGACCTCTCGGGCCGTTCCCATATAGCGGGCCATCTGCTCGTGCGTCAGGCGCACGACCTCGCTCTTCCGCTTCTCGCTCTCCTCGAGCAGGAAGATGGCGAAGCGGCGGTCGGCCGAGAGGAAGAGCACCTGCTGCATCTTCCAGAGCATGCCCGAGAGGCGCTTCGAGGCGAGCTCGTAGGCAAAGCAGCGCACGTAGATATTCGCGTCCGACAGCCGGCGGAAGGCCGAGGCGTCAGTCAGCAGCACCTCTGTATCCTCCTCCGCGTCGATGTAGACGTCGAAGGTCACAGAGTCGAGCGTGCAGGCCGCCGAGAGGATGCCGATGTCGTCGGCGAACAGGCGGTAGAGCGTCACATCGCGGCCGTCCTCCGACAGCGTGTAGACGCGCAGCTGCCCCTTCTTGAGGAGCAGCACGCCGATGCAGTCGAACGGCCCGCGGTGGACCTGCGCGCCGCGCTCGTAGTGGACGGCATGCGTGTGGGCATTGAGGAGGTCTCTCTCCCGGTCCGAAAGATGCGGCCAGAAGCCGAAGTGGCGGATGAAGAGGTCCGTCACATTCTTCTGCTGCACCGCCTCATTCCGCTTATCCGGATGATTCAAATGGGTCACCTTCTATCTTCTAGTTCCAATTTTTATATCGCATAGCAAAAGAGAGCCTTTCGAGAAGGCTCTCTTTTTTATGGCTTGTCCTGAGACTTGCGTATCTTAGCGAAACAGCTGGCTGACCGAGCGGTGGCTCTGGATGCGCATCATGACATCGCCGAGAGCGTCGGCAAGCGACAGCACGACGAACTTGTCGGACTGCTTCTCCGGCGGCAGCGGGATCGTGTCCGTGATGACGAGCTTCTCGATTGGGGACTCGTTGATGCGCTGGACAGCCGGATCCGAGAGAATGGCATGCGAGCACGAAGCGAAGATGCGCTTTGCACCGCGCTTCTCGAGTGCGCGGGCGCCTTCGCAGAGGGAGCCTGCCGTGTCGACGATATCGTCGATGATGACGGCCGTCTTGCCCTCGACATCGCCGATGAGGTTCATGACCTCAGCGCAGCCCGGTTTCGGACGGCGCTTCTCGATGATGGCGATCGGAGCCTGCAGGTGGTCGGCGAGGATGCGCGCGCGCGTGACACCGCCGAGGTCCGGCGAGACGACGACGACATCGTCGAACTTCTGGGCGCGGAAGTAATTCGCGATGACCGGAGCAGCTGCCAGGTGATCGACCGGGATGTCGAAGAAGCCCTGGATCTGGCCGGCATGGAGGTCAACCGTCACGACGCGGGTGACACCAGCCGTCGTCATGAGGTTCGCCACGAGCTTTGCCGAGATTGGCTCGCGGCCGCGCGTCTTGCGGTCCTGACGTGCATAGGCGTAATACGGGACGACAGCCGTGATGCTGTGTGCCGAAGCGCGCTTGCAGGCATCTGCCATGATCAGGAGCTCCATGAGGTTGTCGTTAACCGGATAAGACGTCGGCTGGATGATGAAGATATCCTTGCCGCGGATGCTCTCACTGATCATGACCTGCGTCTCACCGTTGTTGAAATGACCGACATATGCATTGCAGAGGTTGACGCCGATGTGGTCGGCAATCTTCTTCGCGAGATCCGGGTTTGCATTACCGGTCAGGATGCATAAGTTAGCAGTGTCTAAAGCCATTTTGTTAAAATCCTCCAAATCCTTACACCTAAGTTATTGCTCAAAGAGGATGGGCTCCGCCCAGTCGTCTCTCCTTACAGTATAGCACAGATGCACGAAAAGGGACATATTTCCTTGCAAATTGCCGAAAAAAGTCATAGCCGCACACAAAAAAGCGTCTGAGTACGCGCGTTCAGCCGCTCAGCGCCGAAGCGCCTCTGCTCACTCGTCGCGCTTGTCGTGCCAGCTCTCGACGACCGTCTGGCGTGCGCGCGCGATCGAGAGCTTGCCCTTCGGCGCTGTCTTCGTGATGGTCGAGCCAGCAGCGATGTAGGCATCGTCCTCGATCGTCACCGGTGCGACGAGGTTGGAGTTGCAGCCGACGAAGGCGTTGTTGCCGATCTTCGTGCGGTGCTTCTTCTTGCCGTCGTAGTTGACCGTGATCGCGCCGCAGCCCATATTGACGTTCTCGCCCATGTCGCAGTCGCCGATGTAGGAGAGATGCGGCAGCTTCGAGCCCTTGCCGATGTTGGAGTTCTTGACCTCGATGAAGTTGTCAATCTTGACGCCCTCGAAGAGATGCGTGTTCGGGCGCAGGTGGACGAACTGGCCGAGCTTGACGTCGTCGTCGATCTGGCACTCGTGCGCGTAGATGAACTGGCCCGTCACGCGGTTGCCGCACTTGACGTCCTGGAAGCGGACATTTGGTCCGATCTCGCACTCCTCGCCGATGACCGTGCCATGCTCGAGCCAGGTCATCGGGTAGATGATGGTATCGCGGCCGACCTTGACGTCGTCATCGATGTACGTCGTCGCGGGGTCCATGATGGTGACGCCCTCGCTCATGAGCTCTTCATTCTTGCGGCGGCGCAGGATCTTCTCGGCGCCGGCGAGCTGCAGGCGCGAGTTGATGCCAAGCGTATCCTCGTAGTCGTCAGCGGCCACGGCCCAGATCTTCTCGCCCTTCTTCTTGAGGATCTCGAGCACGTCCGGCAGGTAGTACTCGCCCTGCGCGTTGTCGTTCGTCACGTGCGAGAGCGCCTCGAAGAGGTCCTTAGCGGCAAAGCAGTAGATGCCCGAGTTGACCTCGCGGACCTTGCGCTCCTCTTCCGTCGCGTCCTTGTGCTCGACGATCTTCTCGACCGAGCCGTCCGCCGAGCGGATGATGCGGCCGTAGCCCGTCGCATCCGGCATGATGGCCGTGAGGACCGTCGCCTTGGCAGCGGCTGCCACATGCTCGTCGTAGAGTTTCTTGAGGAGCGCGCCCGTCAAGAGCGGCGTGTCGCCGCAGAGGACCATGACCGTGCCCGTCTCATCCTTGAGGAGTTCCTTCGTCTGCAGGACGGCGTGGCCCGTGCCGAGCTGCTCCGTCTGCGTGACGAACTCCGCCTGATTGCCGATGGCCTCGCGGACCATCTCGCCGCCGAAGCCCGTCACGACGATGTTGCGCTTCGCGCCGGCCGCCTTGGCCGCATCGATGACGTGCTGCAGCATCGTCTTGCCGCCCGCCTTGTGCAGGACCTTCGGCAGCTTCGACTTCATGCGCGTGCCCTTGCCGGCCGCGAGGATGACGGTTACTAAATCTGACATACTATCGTTCTCCCATCTCTATAATTCTTCATGCTGCTGACAGCATATTGAACGTAAATCCCCTGTCGAATTCACGCGTCCTTTTGGGTCGGACGCGCTTTTTTCTTCTTGGCCGCTTTCTCCTTGCGGCTCGTCGCGATGTCCATCGCCTTGAGGAGCGTCTTCTCGGAGTTTTCCATATGGTGCTCTGCCGCCTTGCTCGCGCCGCGGCCGTCACCGTTGGCGATGGCCTCGACGATCTTGCGGTGCTCCTCGAGCGTTGCCTCGAGGCGGCCCGGGTACGACATCGACAGCGTGCGGAAGCGCGTGAGCTGGTCGCGCAGGTTCGAGATGATGCCGACGAGGCGGTTGTTGCGCGCCGCATGGTAGAGGAGGTCGTGGAACTCGATGTCGGTCTCGACGATCTTCTCCATCGCGCCCTCGCGGTCCTTGCCCTCTTCGAACTCCTTGATGTAGCTGCCAATGATGACGAGCAGGCGCTGCAGATGCTCGAGCTCGTCTTCCGTGATATGCTCCGCCGCGAGGCTGTTCGACAGCGACTCGAGCGCCGTGCGGATCTCGAAGATCTCGTTGATGTCGCGGATGGACATATCGGCCACATACGTGCCGCGGCGCGGCATCATGACGACGTAGCCCTCGAGCTCGAGCTTGCGGATGGCCTCGCGCACCGGCGTGCGGCTCACGCCGAGCTCCTCAGCGAGCTTGATCTCCATGATGCGCTCGCCGGGCCTCAGGACGCCCTTGCGGATCGCCTCCCGCAGTGACTCGCAGACGACCTCGCGCAGTGGCTGGTAACTGTCTAATTTGATTGGTGACAATCCCTGCTCCATTTGACTCCCCTCAATTCTTATCTCTTATGTATCGTATCGCGATTGGTGCCTGCCGTCTGGCAGACGAAGAGGTCCGCATCCGTTTGCTCCTCGAGGAAGGCGGCAGCACGGCGCGCCTCCTCTTCGGCTGAAAAGAGCCCGAATACGGTTGGGCCGCTGCCCGACATCATGCTGGCAAGCGCGCCCTTCTCCATCATCCATTCCTTATACGCTGCGATGACTGGATACTGCTTTATAGTAACACGTTCCAGTACATTGCACAACAAGGAAGCGATGCCCGCGCGGTCGCGCTTGGCGATGGCCTGGATGATGGCCGCGTTGTCTGGATGCTGCTCTGCGCCCTGCTCGTCGTAATGCTTGTAGGCCCAGGCCGTCGAGACCGAGATCTTTGGCTTGGCGAGCACGACCCAGAAGGGCGGCACGGGGTCAAGCGCCTCGAGCACTTCGCCGCGGCCCGTCGCCAGCATCGTCCCGCCCACGATGGTGAACGGGATGTCCGAGCCGAGCTTCGCGCCGTACGCGCAGAGTTCCGCCTGCGTCAGGCCGAGTTCGTAGAGCGCGTTGACGCCGCGCAGAACAGCGGCCGCATCGGCGCTGCCGCCCGCAAGCCCCGCGGCGATCGGGATGCGCTTCGTCAGTGCGATGCGCACGCCGCCTTTGACGCCCTCGCCATCCAAGAGGAGGCGCGCCGCGCGCCAGGCGAGGTTGCGCTCGTCGGCCTCGAGGCCCGGCACGTCGAGCGTGAGCTCGATGCCGCTCGGGATCTTCGAGAGCGTCAGCGTGTCGTGCAGGTTGATGGACTGCATGACCATCGCGACCTCATGGTAGCCATCCGGGCGCTTGCCCAGGATGTCCAGCGTCAAGTTTATCTTGGCATTTCCCTCTACTGTAATCAAGACTTCTCCTCCTAATCACAATACACAATACAAAATATCCGCGCTTGCCCGATCAGCAGTCCAACTGGAAATCGCGCTGTCCCGCAAACTGCGGCAAAAGCTTCAGGACGCCCTGCGGACAGTGCAGCGCGCAGAGATCGCAGCCCGTGCAGACCGTCGGGTCGACGTGCAGGGCTGCCTTCCCGCCGCGCGCCAAGGCGAGCGCCTGCGTCGGACAGACGACGGCGCAGAGGCCGCAGGCCGTGCAGCCCTGCTGCAAGGCAAGCCCATGAAACAGCGCGCATGGCTCTGCCTGCTGCGCCTTGAGGAAGGCCGCCGCGTCGAAGCAGTAGCTGTGCTCGATCTGCGCCTCGGCGATCTCCTGCAAGCCCTCTGCCGTCGAGTGAAACAGCGCCTGGAAGAAGCCGCGTCGCTCGACCTTCTTTGTCTTCTTCGGCTTCGGTGGTGCCGGCTTGACATGGACGAGCGCGATCTCTTTCCTGCCCGCCTCGGCGAGCGCATCATTGCAGGCAGCGACCTCCCGCTCGAGATGTGCAAAGACCGCAGGCCGGCACGCTTCGCAGTGCGAGATGTCGAGCGCGAGCGGCCGCTTTGCTGCGAGCGCCCAGAGCAGGCGGCGCGTGAGGAAGCCGAGGCAGTGCACGCTGCCTTCGCTGGCCTTCTCGCACATGAGGACCTGCGGCGCGAGCTCCTGCGCCTTCGTCAGTGCGCCTTCATAGTCCTCCGGCGCCACGATGGCCGCCGCAGGGCAGACGGCACTGCAGAGGCCGCAGCCATCGCAGGCTGCCGTGTCCACCACGTGATCTTTGATGGCCTTCTGCGGGCAGATTTCCTCACAGCGGTGGCAGTCCGCCTTGCCGTCACGCACGAGACAGCGGCTCAGATCGATCCTTCGTTTCTCCACGATACTTCTCTCCTATCTTAATTGTATTCATTATACCACATCTGCGTTCGCCATGCGATTTTTCCCATGGAATCCGTTCCATCTTTCTGCGTTTTCTCGGTGCACTTCGCGATAATTATTTTCTTTTACGACTCAATATAATTTTTCGTTGTCTCCTCAGCCGTTTTAGGCTATAATGGGACTATAAATAGAATGCATCACGATGCACTAATACAAAAAGGAGGGCATGATACATGGATGCACTGATCCTATCCCGATGGCAGTTCGCCATCACAACCGTCTACCATTTCCTATTTGTCCCCGTGACGCTCGGGCTCTCGATTTTCGTTGCGCTGCTCGAGACGTGCTACGTCCGCACGAAGCGGCCGGCCTGGAAAGAAGCCAGCCGCAAGCTCGTGCGCTTCTTCGGCACGCTCTTTGTCATCAACTTCTCGATGGGCGTCGTCACCGGTATCGTGCAGGAGTTCCACTTCGGCATGAACTGGTCCGAATATTCCCGCTTCATGGGCGATATCTTCGGCGCGCCGCTCGCGCTTGAGGCGCTCACAGCCTTCTTCCTCGAGTCGACCTTCCTCGGCATCTGGCTCTTCGGCTGGGATAAGCTCTCTGAGAAGGTCCACTGCCTCTGCATCTGGATCGTCGCATTTGCGAGCAACCTCTCGGCGTTCTGGATCCTCGTCGCGAACTCCTTCATGCAGCATCCGGTCGGCTTTGCCGTCCGCAACGGCCGCGCGGAGATGACGGACTTCTTCGCGCTCGTCACGAACCCGTACGTCATCGGCGAGTACACGCACACGCTGTTCTCCGCCATCGCGACAGCCGGCTTCCTCGTCATCGCCGTCTCCGCCTGGAAGATCCTGCACGACGAGGCCTCGCGCCGCGCTTTCACGCAGACGCTCAAGGCCGGTGCCGTCTTCATGCTCTTCGGTCTCTTTGCCACGATGGGCAGCGGCCACCTGCAGGCGCAGTACATCGCGCAGGTCAACCCGATGAAGCTCTCCTCCGTCGAGGCGCTCTGGGAGACGGAAGACCCGGCGCCATTCGCCATCGTCGCCGACATCGATGAGGACATGCACAAGAACAACTTCGAGCTCACCGTGCCCGGCGCCTTCTCCTTCATGCTCTACAACACGCCGACGGGCGCTGTGCCGGGCATCAACCAGATCCAGAAGGACTACTCCGAGAAGTACGGCCCCGATGAATACCGTCCGGATGTCACGGGTCTCTTCTGGAGCTTCCGCATCATGATCGGCCTCGGCGGCCTCATGATCCTCCTCGGCCTCGCCGCCGCCTACTTCGGCTTCACGAACCGCCCGCTGGCCTGCCCGTGCTACCTCAAGGTCCTGCCGTGGCTGCTGCCGCTGCCGTACCTCGCCAACAGCGTCGGCTGGTACGTCGCAGAGGCCGGCCGCCAGCCCTGGATCGTGTTTGGTCTGCAGAAGACGAGCGATGCCGTCTCGCCGAACCTCACGGGCGCAGACGTCTGGCTGACGATGGCGGGCTTCACCGTCCTCTACCTCGTGCTCGCGATTGCGGCGCTCTGGATTGCCATGCGCTTCATCAAGAAAACACAGATTTCCTTCGAAGAAGGGAGGGACGCATGATGGACTTAACGATTCTCTGGTTCATCCTCATCACGGTACTCTTTACAGGCTTCTTCTTCCTCGAGGGCTTCGACTACGGCGTCGGCGGCCTGCTGCCGTTCCTGTCCTCCGATGAGGAGGAGCGCGGTGAGATCCTGCGCACGATCACGCCGGTCTGGGACGGCAATGAAGTCTGGATGATCACGGCAGGCGGCGCGCTCTTCGCAGCCTTCCCGCACGTCTACGCCACGATGTTCTCCGCCTTCTACCTCGCGCTCTTCCTCATGCTCGTCGCGCTCATTTTGCGCGGCGTGGCCTTTGACCTGCGCGGCCGCCAGGAGAGCCGCTGCTGGAAGCGCTTCTGGGACGGCGCCATCTGCTTCGGCAGCGTCGTGCCGGCCTTCCTCTGGGGTGTCGCCGTCACGAACCTCATCGCCGGCCTGCCCATCAACGAGAAGATGATCTACATGGGCGGCTTCTTCGATCTCCTGACGCCCTACACGATCGTCGGCGGCCTCGCCTTCCTCTTCGTCTTCCTGTTCCATGGCACGGCCTTCCTGACGCTGCGCCTCGCCAAGACGAGCCTCATCCTGCGCTGCCAGGAAGTCGCCCTGAAGACCGGCGCCATCGCCGTCATCTTCTTCGTACTCTGCATGGCGATGACGCTGACGTATACCGACCTCTTCACGAAGCCGGTCGCCGCCGTCGCACTCGTCGGCGCCGCGCTCTTCTTCGTCATGGCAATGCTGAGCATGAAGCTCGGCAAGGGCAAGGCCAGCTTCCTCCTGAGCTCCGCCGCCATCGTCGCGACGACCGTCGCCTTCTTCGCCGGCCTGTTCCCGCGCCTGATGGTCTCGAGCCTCAACCCGGCCTGGAGCCTGACGATCACGAACGCCTCCTCGAGCCCCTACACGCTCTCCGTCATGACGGTCGCCGCCGGCATCTTCGTGCCGATCGTCCTGATCTACCAGAGCTGGTCCTACTACATCTTCCGCAAGCGCGTCACCGCCAAGGATGCAGAAGAACACTATTGATGCAGTAACGATTAACGGATACAATCTACCATGAATATGAAGCAGACCTTTCTCTACAGCGCCCTGCACCGCGATGCGCGGGCGCGCCGCAGGCTCATATTGACGGAGCTCCTGCACGCGCTCGCCGTTCTCGGCGCCTGCGGGGCGGCCAGCCTGGCCATCGACCAGGTCTTCCTCGAGAAGGGCAGCCTCAGCACGACAGCACCAGTCCTACTGGTGCTGTTTGTCATGCTCGGCGCCCTTCACTTCATCGGCCTCTGGCAGAGCCGCCTGCAGCAATCGCTGTCGGGTGCCGTGCGCAAGGATGTGCGCGAGAAGCTCCACGCGCGGCTGCTCTCAAAGGAGGGCCAGACCGACCAGCGCTTCACGCGCGAGCTGCTGCCGCTCGCACTCGAGAGCACGGACGCGCTCGACGCCTGGTACACGCGCGTCCTGCCCGTCGTGCTCGGCATCGCCATCACCATGCCCTGCCTGCTCCTCGCCGCCTTCCTCGTCGACCCGATGACAGGTCTTTTGATGCTCGTGACCGTCCCGATTGCGCCGTTCCTGCTCTACCTGATCGGCCGCGTGACGCGCGAGGCCAGCGAGGCGCAGTGGCGCGCGATGAACCGCTTCTCCGCAGGCCTTGCCGAGATCCTGCGCGCCCTGCCGACGCTCAAGCTCTTCGCGCGCGAGCGGGCCGAGCGCCAGCGCGTGCGGGGGCTCAGCGAGGACTTCGCCGGTGCCGCCCTGCGCGTCCTGCAGCTCTCCTTCGTCTCCGCCTTCGCCCTCGAGCTCATCACAACACTCGCCATCGCCATCATCGCCGTCAGCATCGGCCTGCGGCTGCTCTACGGCCAGCTGACCTTCAGCGCCGCCTTCTTCGTGCTGCTGCTGACGCCAGAGTTCTACCAGCCCCTGCGCCTCTCCGGCACCGCCTTCCATAATGGCATGATGGCTTCCACCGCCGAACAAGCCTTAAGAGAATCCGTCTTGGGCGCGTCAGCAATCCAAGGAACCTCTCTTCAAAGAGCAACCTTCACCGTCCACGATCTCTCCTTCCGCTACCCCGGCAGCCCGCTGCCCCTGCTCTCTGGCATACAGTTCACCGTCCCCAAAAGCAGCCTGACGGTGCTCGCGGGCCCGAGCGGCTGCGGCAAGACGACGCTCCTGCGCCTGCTCGCGGGGCTGCTGACCCCCGAGTCCGGGCAAATCATGCGGGCAGATGCATTGAGCTACGTGCCGCAGGAGCCGCACCTCTACAATGCGACGCTCTTCGAGAATATCACGCTGTTCCAACAGGGATATGACGAGGCGTCCGTGCGTAAGGCACTAAAAGCACTCTGCCTAAGCGAATGGGCCGAGTCCCTGCCGCAGGGACTTATGACGCCGCTTGGCGAGGGCGGCCAGAGCCTCTCGCAGGGCCAGCGCAAGCGCCTCGGCCTCGCGCGCGCCCTTGTGCAGGACAGGCCGCTCATCCTGCTCGATGAACCGACTGCCGCACTCGACGAGCGGACTGCCGCCACGATACGCGAGGTGCTGCTTTCCCTGAGGGCGAGCGGCAGACACACGCTCTTCGTCATCAGCCACGACGAGCGCCTGCAGGCAGAAGCCGACACCGTGCTGGACCTTGACGCGCTCCAGACAGATAGAGCAACGGCTCCAAAGGGAGGTGAACGCCCATGACGAACGTATGGAAACTCCTGCGGCTGACCACACTCTTTGAGTTCCTGCCCGTGCTGCTCGTGAGCCTCATGGCGCTCTTCACGGGCCTCGCACTGCTCGGCGCCTCGGCCTGGCTCGTGGCCTCGGCCGCCCTGATGCCGCCATTATACACGCTCGCGCTCGGCATCACCACCGTGCGGGCCTGCGGCATCGGCCGCGCCGTCTTCCGCTACGGCGAGCGCTACCTCTCGCACCGCATGGCCTTCCGCATCCTGACCGAGATACGCACGTCTTTCTACGACAGGGCCGCCAAGGTCCTGCCGCTTCGCAGCGGCCCCGCGCGCCAGGGCGAATTCCTGCACGACCTCCTGACGGGCGCCGACGAGCTGCGCGACTTCTACGTCCGCGCGCTGCTGCCCATCGCCGCCATCGGCACGATCACCGCGCTGACCACCTGGCTGCTCGCTGGCGTCATCGGCCTCTGTGCCCTCGCCCTGCCCGCACTCTACCTCGCGCGGCTCGTGCTCTCCTGCGCCAGCCGCCAGACCGGCGAAGAAAGGCAGCGCACGCGCGACGCCGCCTACCGCAGCGCCCTCTTGGACGCCGCAGGCGGTGCCGACGAACTCATATGCGCGGGCTGTGACCCCGCCCTCAAACGCCTCGCTGAGCCAGCCGACCGCCTACTGCAGGGCTCCCTGCAGCTCGCGCGCAGCGATGCCAAACGCGATGCCGCCGAGAACCTGCTCGACACCACCGTGCTGATGGCCTTGCTCGTATCCCTGATCCTGCGCGTCACCGACGGAGCACTCAGCGGCATCGACCTCTGCGTCTACTTCCTCGTGCTGCAGACCCTGCTCGTCGAATTCCGCACCCTGCCCGAGGCCGTGCGGCAGGGACGCCGCAGCCTGCTGGCGGCCCGCTTCCTGCCAGAGCGGCAGATTGGCGAGACAGCGGCGACGGATGAAAAGGCAGGCGAGACGGAGAGGATGCCCTCACCAGCACAGGCGACTTCCCGCGATGCAGATGCGGCAAGCCAGACGCCACTGCTTGAAGCACAGGACCTCTCGTTCTCCTACTGCAAGGGGCAGGGCGTCCTTCAGGGACTCTCCTTCCGCATCACGCGCGGCCAGCACACGGCCATCGTCGGCGCGAGCGGCGCAGGCAAGACGACGCTCGCCGAGCTCCTGCTCGGCGTCTGGCCGCCTGACAGCGGCACCCTGCGCCTCTGCGGCACGCCCTATCATGAGCTGCCCGCTGGCGCCATCCAGCAGGCCATCGCCGCCCTGCCGCAGGGCAGCGTGCTCTTCGCCGGCTCCATCCGCGAGAACTTCGCGCGCTACCGGCCAGCCTGCAAGGAAGCAGACATCCGCGCCGCGCTAAGAGACGCCCAGCTCAGCGAGGTCGTCGCCGCCCTGCCCCAGGGCATCGACACCCTGCTCGGCGAAGATGCCTGCTTCCTCTCCGGAGGCCAGCGGGGCCGCCTGCTGACCGCCATCGCCATCGCCGGCAAAGAGCCCGTCATCCTGCTCGACGAGCCGACCTGCGGCCTTGACCAAGAGACGGCCGCCGCCCTGATGGCCGCGCTCTTTGCGCGAGTCCAAGAGACCGGCCAGACCTTGCTCACCATCACCCACGAGCGCATACTGCTGCCTCTTTTCCAGCAAACCATCGAACTGCGCAAGTGAAGCAATACTCGCCATGCAAAAAAGACCCTCGGGCACAGCCCGCAGGGTCTTCTTTTGCACGCAATCCGACCATTACTTCATCTCCGCATCGTAGTCATGCCCCTGCACCATGCGGTGCGCGCGCGGCTGGAACGCCGGGTTGATGACGCTCTTCCTGGGGTCGTACTCCGGCGTGCGGATGTCGAGGAGGTCGAGGAGCGTGTGGATGAAGTCATCCGTCATATACGGGCGGTCGACCGCCGCCTTGAGCGCCTGCCACTTCTCCGGATGGTGCGCGCGGTAGGCAGGCGACGCCCAGAAAATCATCGGCACCTCGAGCGTCTCCTTCGTCGGGTGCTCCTCGACGTGGCCCGAGAACGTGCTGCCCCTGTCGTAGAGCGCCTCGCCGTGGTCCGGGATGTAGACGACGATCGCATCCTTGTCCGCGAACTTGCCCATGATGCTCGTGACGACGAAGTCATTGTAGTAGATCGCATTCGCGTACTGCGCGATCTCCGTGCGCTTTCCCTCCGAGAGGCCGTCCTGCGGCGGCGGCACGTCGGCCGCCGTGAACTTCGAGAAGATATAGGGGAAGCGCATGTAGTAGAGCCCGTGGCCGCCCATCAGGTGAATCAGGTAGAAATTCTTCTCAGCCGGCACCTGCAGGGCCTCATCGACGAGCGGGAACAGCGCCTCATCGTAGATGCCGTTGTCCTCATGCGACTCGCGCAGCCGCGTGAAGCGGCTGTAGTCGCTGCGGCCCGCGAACAGCTGCGCGACATTGCCCCAGATGCCCGAGCTCTCCTGATTCGAGAGCCAGTACGTCCGGTAGCCCGCCGCCTTCATCGTGTCGATCATGTTGTTGTAGGCATACCAAGGCTTCGCGGAGTCCATGTCCGCAAACGTCAAAAGCTTCCGGAGCACCGCGACCGTCGCCGCCTCCGGCGAGATCGTGTCGCGGAAGACCGCAAGCTCCCCCTTTTCATTCAGCTCGTCGAGATTCGGCGTATCCTCGAGCGGGTAGCCGTAGAGGTGCATGCGGTCACGCGTCGTCGACTCGCCGAGGATGAAGACGACGTACGGCGTGTCGCTCTTGTTCTCCGTGACCTCGACATCCGACGACGCCTCCTCCTTGAGCTTCTCGAACGCGCGGATGTTCTCGACCGACGTCGTCGCCGCCCGCCCGACCCGCACGACCGGTACATCGAGCGAATCGTTGATGATGAACGAGTAGTAACGCGTCCAGAGCACCCCGCCCGCAACGAGTGCCGCCACAATGACGACTGGCAGCGAGAGCGACAGATGGTGGCGCGTCAAAAAAGGGACCTTCACGAGGTGGAGCCTGCGGTAGGCAAAGACGCCCGCCACGACGAGCACCACAGCCGCCGCCACGCCCTTCCAGCCCACGTACATGCGGATGAACTCCCCCGCCTCGCGCGGATTCGTCTGCAGCACCGCCGTCACGATGCCCGCGCCAATCAGCGAGCTGTACTGCACGATGGAGAAGAACTCCACGCCGCCGAGCAGCAGCGAGACAAAGAACGACAGAGCGAAAAGAAGGCGCCGCAGCCGGCGCACGGGGATAAAGCCCAGGATCAGGACGTAGAGCAGCACCCCGCCGAGCAGGAAGATGGCATCCGCCGCGAGCACCCCGAGCTGGTCCCCCTTGTACATGTGGATGTTGAGCCACGCGATCGGCGCGAAGTTCAAGAGATACAAGACTAGCAGCAGCCCCGCCTCATGCTCCACCACATGCGTCCCGCGCGCCCAGGCCCTGAGCACAAATCGTTTCAACGCGTCCAAATTCCCAACCCCCCGAAGAAATGGTATAATATAACTATTATACACGAATCAGGAGGATTTTTCATGACACAAGATACATTCCATAAGCTCGTCCACCTCGTGATGGACTCCCCCGCCCATCCGCCCGAGAAACTCTTCATCGGCGGCATGGACAGCTGGCACGCCCGCGCGCGCCTCGCCCACTTCCTCGCCATGAAGGGCATCGACAAGACGGATGAAGCCCTCGAGCTCTTCCACAGCGTCGTCGACGCCGAGATTGACGACGAGAAAGCCGAGGACGTCGAGGAAAAAGTCTTCGCCCTGCAGCGCCTGAGCTCCCTCGAAAAAGAGCTCAACAAGAATGACGACGCCCTGCGCCACATCGACATGGCCATCGAACTCGCCGAGTCGACCGACTTCCTCTACAAGTACATCCTGCGCGGCGAACTCTGGGCCGACCGCTGGAACCTCATGCATAAGATGAACATGACCCAGGAGGCCGAAGCCGAAGTCGACGAGCGCATCGAAGCCTACAAGGACATCCCCATCCACCACAACAGCTACCTCTACTACGGCTACCGCTTCAAAGCCCAGCTCTCCGCCGAGCGCGGCGTCACCCTCGTGGCCAAGGACTACATGCACATGGCCCTGCACGCCATGGAAATCCCAAAAGAATACGAAGCCGGCCTCGAAAAAGCCTTCGCCGCCACCCACGACAACGCCTCGTGGATCCTCACCGAAGTCGACAAAGCCACCCCGAACCCCGATAACCTGCACTGGGATATTTGAAAATGCGTGTGTCGACGGAGGGGGCTATATTTCGGCTTCGTCGCTCCGCTAAATGAGCCCTATGGTACGATATCCCTTCGATGTCACCTCGCCGCCTGCCGCGGCGTTCTCACATCGCATCTCTATGCCAGAGATTATCAGGGCTCAGCCCTGCGGGCTATCGCTGCGCTCCTGCAGGCGAAATACAGCCCCCTCCTAAAGATACGTACTGCAACGGAGCCATTCTTCGTCACGTTCCTACAAGCGACATATTTTCTCTGCCCGAAGATATGTCCGGTAGTGGAGCCCTCCCCTCGCTGCGATATGCAAAAAAGCCTCGACCGTTCATCGATGATACGACGAACGGTCGAGGCTTTTTGCAACTGCATCTTGGCCCGAGGGGCTGGATGAGCATAAGCGGAGCATTGGTGAGACTACGTCAGGGGATGGTTGGGCAAAAGCGGAGCCTTCGTCATATTGCGTCAAGAACGTATTTTTTGTCCACCAGAATCCTTAGCAAAGAGCGTCGTCCAAGCACAGCGCGTTTAGCTCTTTGCTAAGGATGCCATAAAAGACAAAAAATACGTTTAGCAATATGACGTGGCGAAGCGTTGACCGGCTATCCCCGACCTCGTTTAGCAGTGCGCCGTGGCGCAGCGTTGACCAGCCATCCCCGCCTCGCTTAGCAGAACGCTGCCCTGCCGCGCGCTCGCAGAAGGGCAAAAGCCCCGATGCAAATGATGACCGAGACGATGGAGCCCGTCGCTGTGGCGAGGCCCATCGGGAACAGCGTGTCCGGGTACCAGATGGATGTCAGGTAGACGAGCGGGATGCGCGCCGTCACGATGGAGACGACATTGTGCAAGAACGAGATTTCCGAGCGGCCGCAGGCGCAGAAATAGCCGCTGAAACAGAAGTGAATGCCCGCGAAGATGCAGTCAAATATGTAGCCCTGCAGGTACGCGCCGCCCGCCACGATGACAGCCGCGTCATACGTGAACAGCCCGACAATGCCGTCCGCCGTGTACTGCGTGACGATGGAGACCACGATGCCGAAGCTCACCGCCATCGCCAACGCATAGCGAAGCGTCTGCTGCGCGCGGCCGACCTTGCCCGCACCGATGTTCTGCGCGCCGAGCGCCGAGACCGTCGAGAGCATCGACGACGGCACGAGGAAGATAAAGCTGATGACCTTCTCCACGATGCCGACCGCCGCCGCGTCCGTCAGCCCGCGCATGTTCGCGATGACCGTGATGACGAGGAACGCCACCTGGATGAAGCCATCCTGCAGCGAGATTGGCACGCCGATGCGCAGGATGCGCCGCAGCACCGCGAGGTCCGGACGGAAATCCTGCCGCGAAAGCGCAATGCCCGCCCTGCCGCTCTTCACATAGGCGAGCGCGAGCACGACACTGATGGCCTGCGAGATGACCGTGCCCCAGGCCGCGCCGGCCGGCCCCATGGAGAGCGCCCCCATGAAGAGATAGTCGAGCGCGATGTTGCAGAGGCAGGCCACCGCAACAAAGTACATCGGGCTCTTTGCATCGCCGAGCCCGCGGAAGATCGAGGCGATGATATTGTAGGCCGTGATGAGCGGGATGCCGAGGAAGCAGATCAGAAGATACGCCTGCGTCCCAGATGCCGCCTCCAAAGGCGTCTCCATGACACCCGTGATCGAGCCGCGCAGCACGATCAGCACAATGGCCAGCACGATAGAGACCACAAAGAACAGCACCGCCGTCGTGCCGATGGCCTTCCGGACCCGCAGCCCGTCCTCCGCACCGACCGCCTGCGCAATCGTAACCGTCGTCCCCATCGCCAGCCCCACAATCATGACCGTCAGCATGTGCATGACCTGACTGCCAATCGAGACCGCCGTGATGCTCGCCGCCCCCTCAAACTGCCCGATGATGAACAGGTCCGCCATGCCGTAGAGCGTCTGCAGGAAATACGAAAGAAAAAAGGGCAGCGAGAAATACAAGATATTCCTCGCCACACTGCCCGTTGTCAGATTCTTACTCAAAAAGATCCCTCCTTGACACCATAGTAAACACTACAACTATGGTAGAGTCAAGGGGATATGAGAAATATGTGCGTGCGGACGGAGGTGGGCTATATTTCGGCTTCGTCGCTCCGCTAAATGAGCCCTATGGCAGGATATCCTTTTGATGCATTCTCGCCGCCTGCCGCGGCGTTCTCACATCGCATCTCTATGCCCAAGATTATCAGGGC
>ERZ772870.1143-NODE-1143-length-21036-cov-8.867070_pt1 | contig 21036 bp, 16 predicted proteins | sample MGYA00511376_ERZ772870 | MGnify/ENA primary metagenome ERZ772870 (study PRJEB29015, sample SAMEA2737719) | human gut metagenome | biome: human gut; feature: human-associated habitat; material: faeces | place: China | collected 2012 ... | reverse complement strand
TCCCGGATGAATTCCAGCTCTTCCCGGATGGACATCTCGCAGAATTCGCTGATGTTCTTGTCCCCGACCGTTACGGCCAGCACCACCGGTTTCAGGCGTCGGCCGCGGCAGTCCGGGCACTCCACACCGGACATGAAGCTGCCGATTTCTTCCTTCATCCACTCGCTGTTGGTCTCGCGGAAGCGGCGCTCCAAATTCTCCACGATGCCCTCAAACGTATTATAGTAGACACCGCTGCCGAACTCGTTGGTGCGGTGCATCTCGATCTTTTCGCCGTTGGTACCGTAGAGCAGGGCGTTGACCGCCTCGGTGCTCATATCCTTGATGGGCGTGTCCAGCGTAAAACCGTACTTTTTGCCAAGGCCCAGATAGTACATCTCGCTCACCGAACCTTCGGCATAGTACCAGCCGCTGGCCTTGATGGCGCCCTCCCGGATGGAAAGGTTCCGGTTGGGCAGGATGCGTTCCTCGTCCACCCGCATGAAAGTGCCAAGGCCGGTGCACTTTTCGCAGGCACCCAGCGGGTTATTGAAGGAGAACAGCCGGGGGGACAGGTCGCTGATGGAGATGCCGTGTTCCGGGCAGGCAAAATTCTGGCTGAAGGTCATCACTTCGCCGCCGACCACTTCCACCTCGGCCACACCGCCGGTCAGGGCCAGTGCCGTTTCCAGCGAATCGGCCAGGCGGCCCCGGATGCCCTTGCGCAGGGCAAGGCGGTCCACCACCACCTCCACGGTGTGCTTGATGTTCTTTTCCAGCGTGATCTCCTCATCCAGATCGTACAGATTGCCGTCGATCTTCACGCGAGCGTAACCGGCACGGCGGGCGGCATCCAGCTCCTTCTGCTGGGTGCCCTTGCGCTGACGCACCACCGGAGCCAGCACCATGAACTTGGTCCCCTCTTCCAGCTTCAGGACGGCGTCCACCATCTCGTCCACGGTCTGCTGACTGATGACCCGGCCGCACACCGGACAGTGGGGCACGCCCACGCGGGCGTACAGCAGGCGCAGATAATCGTAGATCTCGGTCACGGTGCCCACGGTGGAGCGGGGGTTGTGGCTTGTGGTCTTTTGGTCGATGGAGATGGCCGGCGAAAGACCGGTGATTTCGTCCACGTCCGGCTTATCCATCCGCCCCAGAAACATCCGGGCGTAGCTGGAAAGGCTTTCCACATAGCGGCGCTGGCCGTCGGCGTAGATGGTATCGAAAGCCAGACTGGACTTGCCCGAGCCGGAAAGGCCGGTCATGACGATCAGCTTTTCCCGCGGGAGGGTCAGGTTGATATTTTTCAGGTTGTGCTCGCGGGCACCCTTGATGATGATTTTATCGTTTGCCAAGGTATTTTCTCCCTTTTCGTTGTGTCTGTGCATGGTTCTGTTTGCGTTCAGTCTCGGCGGCGGAGTCCACGGTGGGGTTTTCGCCCCGGCGCAGACGGTCGATCTGATCCCGCAGGAAGGCTGCGTGCTCAAATTCCAGCAGCTTCGCAGCCTCCTTCATCTCCCGGGTCAGGCGCTCGATGGCAGCTTCCCGCTCCATCTTGCCCATGCGGCGGGTGTTGCGCTTGGCGTTTTCGGCCTTATCGCTGATCTCGATGCTGTCTGCAATGGCCTTGACGATGGTCTTTGGCACGATGCCGTGTTCCTCATTATAGGCCATCTGGATGGCACGGCGGCGCTCGGTCTCGGTGATGGCGCGCTCCATGCTGTCGGTCACCACATCGGCGTACATGATGACCATGCCCTCCGCGTTGCGGGCGGCGCGGCCGATGGTCTGGATCAGGCTGGTCTCGCTGCGCAGAAAGCCCTCCTTGTCGGCATCCAGAATGGCCACAAGGCTCACCTCCGGCAAATCCAGACCTTCGCGCAGCAGGTTGATGCCCACCACCACGTCGATGCTGCCCAAACGCAGATCCTTGATGATCTCCATCCGCTCAAAGGTATCCACCTCGTGGTGCATATACTTGACCTTGATCCCCTGCTCGGTGAGGTAATCGGTGAGATCCTCGGCCATCTTTTTGGTCAGGGTGGTCACAAGCACCCGCTCCTGCCGCTGGATGCGGGCGTTGATCTCTCCCAGCAGGTCCACCACCTGCCCTTCCACCGGGCGCACCGAGATGACCGGGTCTAAAAGACCCGTGGGACGGATGACCTGCTGCGCCACCTGTGAGCTGTTCCGGCGCTCGTACTCGCCGGGGGTGGCGGAGACAAAGATCATCTGGTTGAGCTTGGACTCCACCTCCTCAAATTTCAGGGGGCGGTTATCAAAGGCGGACGGCAAACGGAAACCGTATTCCACCAGCGTTTTTTTGCGGGCGTAGTCGCCGCCGTACATGGCGCGCACCTGCGGCAGGGTGACGTGGCTCTCGTCCACGAAGAGCAGAAAATCCTCCGGGAAATAATCCAGCAGGGTGGTGGGCATACTGCCCGGCGCACGACCGGACAGCACTGCCGAGTAGTTTTCGATGCCCTTGCAGATACCCACCTCGTTCAGCATCTCGATATCGTAGTTAGTGCGCTGGGCAATGCGCTGGGCTTCGATCAGCTTGCCCTCGGCGGTGAACTGTTTGACCTGCGCATCGCACTCGGCGCGGATCTTTTCCAGCGCAGCGGCCTTTTTTTCCGCGCTGACGATATAGTGGCTGGCCGGGAAGATGGCAACGTGCTTGACCACGTTCTGCTTGGAGCCGGTCAGGGGGTTGAACTCGGTAATGCGGTCGATCTCGTCCCCGAAGAACTCCACCCGGATGGCAAGCTCGCTCATATAAGCCAGATAAATGTCCACCGTGTCGCCATGTACCCGGAACTTATTGCGCACAAAATTCACGTCGTTTCGCTCGTATTGCAGGGTGACCAGCTTTTTGCACAGCTCGTCCCGCTCCATTTGCATCCCGGGGCGCAGACTGATGACCATGCTGCGGTAGTCGATGGGGTCGCCCAGCGAGTAGATACAGGATACCGATGCCACAATAATGACGTCCCGCCGCTCGGAAAGCGCCGCCGTAGCCGAGTGGCGCAGACGGTCGATCTCGTCGTTGATAGCGCTGTCCTTTTCAATATAGGTATCGGTGCTGGGAATGTAGGCCTCCGGCTGGTAGTAGTCGTAGTAGCTGACGAAGTACTCCACCGCATTGTTGGGGAAAAACGAGCGGAACTCGGTACACAGCTGTGCCGCCAGCGTTTTGTTGTGCGCCAGCACCAGCGTGGGGCGGTTGCACTGGGCAATGACGTTGGCCATGGTAAAGGTTTTGCCGCTGCCGGTCACGCCCAGCAGGGTCTGGCAGCGGTCACCCCGCTGCACCCCCTCCACCAGCTGCGCGATCGCCTGAGGCTGGTCGCCAGTGGGGGCATAGTTCGACACCAGTTTAAATTTTTCCTCTGCCATCGTTTTCTCCCTTCCGTGCATATAACCACAATCCGTTGTTACTTCAAGTTGTATTATAACACGCACATTTTATAATGTAAACAGTTTTTTGTTTTACGGCCAGAACAGCGTGCCGGTCTTGAAATCGTAGATAGGCAGGCGGTTGGCGTCCCGCATGGAAAAATACTCGGTGTCGGTCAGGATAAAGTGGTCCAGCAGGTGCACATTTACCAGCCCCAGCGCCCGGGCAATGCTGCCGGTGGCGTCCATGTCCTCCAGCGAGGGCAGCGCCACCCCGTTGGGGTGGTTGTGGCAGAGCACCACGGCGTCCGTGCCGCCCTTGATGGCGGCTGCTACCACATTTTTGATATCCAGACTGACCCGGTCGGAGGTGCCCTCCCGCAGCCAGACGGCGGCGCGCACCCGCTTGCGGCTGTCCAGACTGACCAGCATGGCGCGCTCATAGTCCGACCACGCAAACTTTGCCATCAGATAGCTGCCCATCTGCTCGGTGGTCTTGATGCAGCGGGTGGTGCTGGTGCGGCTGCGGCCATAGTACCGGCTGATCTGGGGCAGCAGATGCAGCATCCGGGCAGTAGAGGGGCCTACGCCCTCCACGGTGCACAGTTCCTCCTCACTGGCCTCCAGCACCGCCGCAAAATCCCCGAACCGATCGATCAGGTCGTGGGCGATACCGTTGGTGTCCTTTTGGGCGTTGGTCAGGTAAAGCACATATTCCAGCGCCTCGTGCTCGGCCAGACTGTCCAGCCCGTAGCTTTGCACCCGCTCCCGCATCCGCTGGCGATGTCCCTTGTGCCGTTTATTCTCTGCCATAACGGTACTCCTTTTTCTATGTTCTCTCCTTATAGTACCCATTTTGCGGCGCAAACACAAGCGCTCTGCAAAAATAACCCGGATTTTGCACCGGAATGCGCGTTGACTTCCCGCCCCACCTGTATTACTATAAAAGCATGATTCTGACAAAAACGATGAGGATAGCTTTATGAAACAATTTACTGCCACCGCCAACGATGACGGCGTGCGTCTTTCGCGCTTTGTGCAGAGCGTGACCCGCGATTTTCCCACCAGCCTGCTGTACAAGAGTTTCCGCAACAAGCGGGTGAAGGTGAACGGCAAAAAGGCCGCACCGGAGTACCGTTTGCAGGCGGGAGACCTGATCGAGTTGTACATCAACGACGAGTTCTTCCCTCCCGAGGGCGCAAAGCCGGTGCAGAAGGCTGCCCCCAAAAAGCAGCCCAATCAGCCCAAGGTGACGGTCATCTACGAGGACGAGAACCTTGCGGTGCTGTACAAGCCTACCCATCTGCTGTGCCACAGCGACCGCACCGGCGATGCCAATCTGGTGGATGCCTTTACCCAGTACCTGACCCAGAAGGGCGAATACGATCCCCACGGCGAGAACCGCTTCAAGCCCGGCATCTGCAACCGGCTGGACCGCGGCACCGAAGGGCTGGTGATCGCCGCCAAGAACTACGCCGCCCTGCGGGACATGAACGAGATTATCCGCACCGATCTGCTGAAAAAGGAGTACTACACCATCACGGTGGGCATTCCCCAGTCCGGGCGGTTCACCGCATGGTGGGAGCACGACGAGAAGAACAACAAGGTGAGCATCCACGCCCACCAGTCGCAGGACGAGCGCCGCAAGCAGATCATTACGGACGTGGACGTGCTGCGCACCGCAGGCCCCTTTGCCCTGTGCAAGATCGGCCTTGTCACCGGGCGCACCCACCAGATCCGTGCCCATCTGGCCTATCTGGGCAAGCCGGTGCTGGGCGATATCAAATACGGCAATCGCAAAATGAACGAGCGTACCGGCACCAAGACGCAGGCGCTGTGCGCGGTGCGCATCAGCTTTCTGGATATACCGGAGGAAAACACCTTGCACTACCTCTCCGGCAAGGTCATCAAACTGAAAGACCCCCAGATCTTACAGCAGTTTGATGCGCTGGATAAAAGCAAAAACGCATAACAATAAGACCGCTGTTTGCTACAACTGCAAGCAGCGGTCTGTTTTTTGCGCTATTTTCTTTTTTTGCCCCGTTCACGCCCGGCCGGGCAGCCAGACCGTTGTTTTTGCCCCGCAGGGGGTGTTCTGCCCAAACACTGCCGTGCCGCCATGGGCGGCGGCGATCTGCTGCACTACATACAAGCCAAGGATATGAGGCGCATTTTCGGCAGGCTCCGCAGCGTTCAGTGCCGCCAGAACGGCAGGGGGATAGCCGATACCGTCATCTGCCACGGTCAGGCAGAAGCGCTCCCCTGCCCGCCGGGTGTGCACGGTAATGTTCACCGGCTTTGGGTTATGCCGGACGCTGTTGTTCAGCAGATTTTCCAGCAGCCGTGCCAGCAGCGCCTCATCCACCGAAAGCACTGTCTGCTCTGCTGGTTCTTCCTGTTCCAGTGTGATCTCACAGCGTTCTGCCAGTGGGCTTTCGCAAAACTGCGCCACCAGCTGCCGGAACAGCGGCCCTGCCCGGAGGTTTTTCCGGCGCAAGGGTTGGGCACCGTATTCCAGCTTACTGGTCAGGTTCAGGTCATCAATGAGGGTGCGCAGCTTTTCGCACTGGGTGCGGATGCCGGTTGCTTTCTGCCGGGAGCTGTCCGGCAAAAGTGCATCCTGTTCCAGCTGCTCCGCCCAGCCTAAGATCAGCGCCAGCGGGGTGCGCACGTCATGGCTGACTCCTGCGATCCACTGGGTGCGGGCGTTGTCCCGCCGGGAAAGCATCTCATTTCTGGCTTGCAGCTGCGCCCCGGTCTGGTTCAGCTTTTCTGCCAGTTCCCCGGCAAAACCGTCGGTAGGCAGCCGGACGGTCTGCCCCTGCGCCAGTGCTTCCAGACCGTTTGCCACGGTCTCCAGCCGCTTTGCCCCCCGCCAGCTCAGCCAGAAGCAGAGAACCAGACCCAGCAGCAGCATTCCCAGCGCTGCCGCCGGGAGCACCCGCACCATACTCAGGGCAAAGTCCGGTGAGCTGTAAATGCTGTACTTCCACAGGCTCCCCTTTGGCAGCCCGATGACGAACAGTCCATAGGGTTCCGTCCAGCAGAACACCGGGTAATCCGCCAGATACCAGCGGGCAAATTTGGCGATATCGCCGGGAGTGTAGGCATGGTTCAGATCCTGCGGCAGGCCGTAGCTCCAGCGGATGTTTCCCACATCGTCCAGCACCATTGCCCACTCGTAGCCGTTCATCCACTCCTGCGGGGTGCGTTCTGCCCCAAAGGCAAGCCCTTCGGCGGTCTCCACCATGGAATCCGCGATCTCGCTGGAGGAATACTCCCGCTGCGGCAGGCGGCAGCCCTCCTGCCACCCCAGCCAGCCCAGCACCGCAACACCGGAAAACAGCAGCAGCAAAACAATGCCCACCGCCGCCAGCACATACCGCCGGATCAGGCGCACAAAGGTTTTCATGCTTCTTCCCCCTTTGTCAGCTTATAGCCAATGCCCCGCACCGTCCGCAGAAACTGCGGCGCGCCGGGTTCGGCTTCCAGCTTCTCCCGCAGATGCCGGATATGTACACCCAGACTGTTCTCGTAGCCATAGTAATCTGCGCCCCAGACCGCCGCACAAAGGGCATCGTAGGTAACGATGTGTCCCCGGTTCTCTGCCAATTTCCGCAGCAGCGCCAGCTCGGTAGCAGTCAGCGCCAGTGTTTTGCCTTCTGGCAGGGTAACAATGGCATCATTCAGGTCTACGCACCGCTCCCCCAGCTGCAAAGGTGCCGGTTTTGTACGGGACAGCTCTGCCCGGTACGCCCGCTGCAAAATATGCTGCACCCGCAGCAGCAGTTCCTGCATCAGAAAAGGCTTGGTCAGGTAGTCATCTGCGCCAAGACCCAGCCCAAACAGACGGTCGGCATCCGCGTCCCGTGCAGAGAGGAACAGCGCCGGGACATCCGCTTTTGCCCGCAGCGCCCGGAACAGCGAAAATCCATCCCCATCCGGCAGGTTGATATCCAGGATCATCAGCTCCGGCTGCTCTGCCGCAAAACAGGCGCGGGCAGCGGCGCAGCTTTGGGCGGTTCTGATATGGCCATATCCTGCGCCCCGCAGCTGCTCACATAGCAGTGCCAGCAGCTCGGCGTTGTCATCCACGATGAGAAGCTTTGCATCATAAATGGTATCCATAAGGGCAGTTCTCCTTTCCCGCCTTTACTATACCACACTTTTTGCGCCGCAGCGGAAAACATCTGCAAATTTAAGGGTAAATTAAGCTGCGCTTCCGGTCAGTTTAAGGCAGCGGGTGTATTCTGGCATCGTTCCGAAATCCATGAATGCGAAAGGAGACCATTTATGAAACCTGTGATTGAGACCCATGCCCTTTGCAAAAGCTACCATGGCCGTCCGGTGGTGGAGCATTTGAACCTGACTGTCCCGGAGGGCTGTGTTTACGGCTTTTTAGGCCCCAACGGTGCGGGCAAATCCACCACTATGAAGATGCTGCTGGGGCTTGTACACCCCACCGGCGGCAGTGTGGAACTGCTGGGGCACACCCTGAACGAAGCAAACCGCATTGCCCTGCTGCGGCAGACCGGCAGCCTGATCGAATCCCCCTCCGGTTACCTGCACCTGACCGCCCGGGAAAACCTTTCCATCGTGGCTGACTTGAAAGACGTGGACCGGAAGGACATCAGCCGGGTGCTGGAGATCGTGCACCTGACCAAAGACGCTGACCGGAAGGTGGGGCAGTATTCCCTTGGCATGAAGCAGCGGCTGGGCATTGCCATGGCGCTGCTGGGCAGCCCCAAACTGCTGATTTTAGATGAGCCCACCAACGGTCTGGACCCGGCAGGTATTCAGGAGATGCGCAGTCTGATCGCTTCCATGCCGCAGACCACCGGAGCCACCGTGCTGATCTCCAGCCACCTGCTGGGCGAGATCGAGCAGATGGTGGATCAGGTGGGCATCCTGAACCACGGCAAACTGCTGTTCGAGGGCTCCTTGCAGCAGCTGCAAAAGCACAGCCGGGGCGGCATTCTGCTGCGGGTGCTGGACGCACCCAAAGCCACAGCCGTCCTGCAGCAGCAGGGAGTAAAAGCCGCTGCACCGGCAGATCAGCCGGACACCCTGCAGCTTCCCCCGCTGCCGGACGAAGCGCTGGCGGCGCTGGTCTGTACCCTTGCCGAAAGAGGCGTGGGCGTGGTTGGACTGACTGCACAGACAAAGAGCCTTGAGGACATCTTCCTCAGCCTGACCCAGACCAGCGGGGAGGTGGCGTAAGATGGCAGCTTTCCGTGCAGAACTGCAAAAAGCCCACCGTCGGCATGACCTTGCTCTCTGCCTGCTCATCCCCGGCATTGTCGTGCTGTGGGTGGGCGGCCTTGCCCCGGCAGACCCGGAGGAGCTTGCCAACGGTTACAGTGCCCTGCTTTACAGCCTGCCCGTCATTGAAGCCATTCTGATGCCGGTAATGATGGCAGTGCTGGCCTCCCGGCTGTGGGATATGGAGATCAAAGGCAACACCGCCAAGCTGCTCTACACCCTGCAGAGCCGCCGAAGCCTGTTTACAGGCAAGGCGGTCTTTGGAGTGCTGGAGGTGCTGTTGGTCACGGTGCTGGAGCTGGCCTGCGTTCCGGTGCTGGGGCGTGTCCATGGTTATACCGAAGCCTTTCCCACTGGGCAGCTGGTCTATCTGTTCGTCTGCACGCTGGCTGTGGACACAATGCTCTTCTTTGGAGAATTTCTGCTGATGCTGTGGGTAGGCAATCCCCTGCCGGCGCTCTGCGTGGGCATCGTAGGGGCGCTGGTGGGTCTGTTCTCTGCTTTTATGCCGCCGCTTGCCAGTTATTTTGTGCCCTTTGGGTACTACATTCCTCTGAGCGCCTACGAAGTGGCGAACTGGGACAAGGCCACCCACACCGTCACCTACGGCACCCGCCCCTTCAACTGGGTGCTGCTGGCCTTCACCCTTGCGCTGGGCGCAGTGCTGTTTGCCCTTGCGTGGCGCAAGGTACAGGACGAGGAGGTATAAAACCATGCTGAAACGCTGCATTCTTGCGGAGAACCGCAAACTCCACGCATCCCCCATCTGGGCAATGTTCTTTGTGCTGCCCATTCTTTCGGCCACCTACGGTACTTTCAATTATCTGCAAAATCTTGAGATCCTCACCGACGGCTGGTATAGCCTGTGGACCCAGCACACCCTGTTTTATTCCATGCTCTTCTTCCCTGCCATGGTAGCCACCTATGCTGCCTACTTGTGGCGGCTGGAACATCTGGGGCACAACTGGAACCTTATCATGGCAAGCCCTGTACCGCCGCTGGACCTGTTTGCCGCAAAGTTTGCGGTGGTGACAAAGCTGGCGCTTCTGACTCACGGTTTTGTGTTTGCGCTGTTCGTGTTCTGCGGCAAGGTATTTGCCCATCTGCCCGGGCTGCCGCCGGTCACCTTACCTCTGTTTTTACTGCGGGGACTGCTGGGTGCGTTGGCTGTCATTGCCGCACAGCTGGTGCTGGCCATGGTCATCCGCAGCTTTGCCGTGCCCATTTTTCTGGGGCTGCTGGGCGGCATTACCGGCATCTTTATCAGCTCCAAGGGTCATGGGCTGTTGTGGCCCTATTCCCTGATGCAACTCGGAATGAACTCCAACAAAAGTGCGGATGCTCTGGCGGGCAGCTACGGGCTGTTTGCCTTCAGCTGCATCTTCTGGCTGGGGACGATGTTCCTTCTGGCATGGCTGCTTTTACGCCGGGAGGATGTGCGGGCGTAAGGCGCGGCAACACGCAGGACGATTCCAAAAAATGACCCTGTGACACAATTTTCGCATCGCTGACAGACAGAAAAAAACCTCCCCATGCAGTTATCCTGCACGGGGAGGTTTTGTTATATGGGAATAGGAATGCTGCCTCAGCGCTTATACTTTGCGGCGGTCTGCAAACGCTGCATGGCACGATCCAGCGCGATCTTGCTCTGGTAATATTCGTGCATGCTCTGCTTATGCTGCAAGCGTTCCTCGGCGCGGATGCGGGCAGCCTCGGCACGGTTCTTGTCGATGTCCTCCGGGTTCTCGGCGCTGTCCACCAGCACCATCACATAGGCGGGGGTCACCTCAGCAATGCCGTCGCCCACCAGCACATCCCGGGCCTTGCCGTCCACTACAAAGTGGAGGATGCCCATGTGCAGCGCCACCAGAACCGGGTTATGCCCGGCCTGTACGCCGTAGATGCCATCGCTGATGGGCAGGGTCAGATCCTCGCAGTCACCCTGATAGAACTCGCCGCTGGACGCTGTGATGCTCAGCATGAACTTGTTCATCAGACGGCACCGCCCTTTTCCTCAGCCAGCTTCTTTTCTGCCTTTTCGCGTGCTTCCTCCAGCGTACCGACGTTGAAGAATGCCCACTCCGGCAGATCGTCGGCCTTGCCGTCCACAATGGCGGCAAAGCTGCGCACGGTGTCCTTCAGGGGCACATACTTGCCCTTGAGGCCGGTAAAGTTTTCGGCCACGGCAAAGGGCTGGGACAGGAATTTCTGCAGCTTGCGGGCGCGCATGACGGTCAGCTTGTCGTTCTCGTCCAGCTCGTCCATGCCCAGAATGGCAATGATGTCCTGCAATTCCTGATAGCGCTGCAGAATGGACTGCACCTTGCGGGCTACGCGGTAATGCTCCTCGCCCACGATGTCCGCCTCCAGAATGCGGGAGGTGGAAGCCAGCGGGTCCACAGCCGGGTAGATGCCCTGCTCCACGATCTTACGGGACAGCACGGTGGTGGCGTCCAGATGGGCAAAGGTGGTGGCGGGGGCGGGGTCGGTCAGGTCATCGGCAGGCACATAAACGGCCTGCACCGAGGTGATGGAGCCGTCCTTAGTGGAGGTGATGCGCTCCTGCAGAGCGCCCAGCTCGTTGGCCAGCGTGGGCTGGTAGCCCACGGCAGAGGGCATACGGCCCATCAGAGCCGAGACCTCACTGCCGGCCTGCACGAAACGGAAGATGTTATCAATGAACAGCAGCACGTCCTTGTGGGTCTCCTCACGGAAGTACTCTGCCATGGTCAGGCCGGTCTCGGCCACGCGCATACGGGCTCCCGGGGGCTCGTTCATCTGGCCAAAGACCAGTGCGGTCTTGTCCAGCACGCCGGAGGCGTTCATTTCGCCCCACAGGTCGCAGCCCTCGCGGGAGCGCTCGCCTACGCCGGTGAAGATGGAGTAGCCGCCGTGCTCGGTGGCCACGTTATGGATCAGTTCCTGGATCAGCACGGTCTTGCCCACACCGGCACCGCCGAACAGGCCGATCTTGCCGCCCTTGGCGTAAGGTGCCAGCAGGTCGATGACCTTGATGCCAGTCTCCAGAATCTCAGTTGCGGGCTTCTGCTCTGCAAAGCCGGGTGCCTTGCGGTGGATGGGCCAGTGCGGCAGCTCGTCCACAGCACCCTTGCCGTCAATGGGGCGGCCCAGCGGGTCGAACATACGGCCCAGTGTGCCTTCGCCCACAGGGGCGGTCAGGCCGTGGCCGGTAGCTTCCACCGGCATTCCCTTGCCCAGACCCTCGCTGGCAGAAAGCATGATGCAGCGCACCGTGGTCTCGTTGACGTGCTGCGTCACCTCCATGGTGCGCTCGGTGCCCTCTGCGGTCACGGTAAGCGCCTCCTGCAGGGCAGGCAGCCTGCCGGCGGTGAACTGCACATCCACCACGGGGCCTGCTACGCGAATAATAGTTCCCTGTATCATTTGGATTGCCTCTTGTCAAATCTTGTTTATCCAACGAACCCTCTCAGTCATCGCTGCGCGATGCCAGAGAAAGTTCCTTTATTATGTCCGATCCTGCACGGCAGCCGCGCCGCCAATGATCTCGGTGATCTCCTGTGTAATGGAGCCCTGACGGGTGCGGTTGTATTCCAGCTGCAGATCCCGGATCATGTCATTGGCGCTCTTGGTGGCAGAATCCATGGCGGTCATGCGGGCGCTCTGCTCAGCGCAGAAGCTCTCGGTCATGGCACCAAAGATCATGCCGTGCATATAGATGGGTGCGATCTGCTCGAACACCGTCCATGCGTCCGGCACCAGTTCCACCTCGCCCTTGGGGTCGCCCAGACCCTTGGGAGCAGGCTGCAAAAACCGCCGGTCCAGCGGCAGCAGACGCTCCATGACAGGCTCGCTGGTAAGGGCGTTCTGGATCTTGGTGTAAACGATGTAGATCTCGTCCAGCTTGCCGGACTTGAAGTCATCAATGGCGTCCACCGTGATGTCGCGGGCACGCTGCAGGGTAGGTGCGGTAGCGCTGTAACGGAACTCCTCTACAAGGCGGGGGTCCCGGTGGCGCAGAGCGCGGTAGCCCACCTGACCGATGACATAAAAGCGGTCGTTGGGGTCTGCGTGCTCCCGCAAAAACTTGAGCAGGTTCTGGTTATAAGCACCTGCCATGCCCTTATCGGCAGTAAGCACCAGATACGCCCGCCGGGGGTTTTCCAGATTCCGCTCATGGAAGAAGGGGTGCTCCGGCTCCTCCGGCAGATGCGGCACAACACGGGAGATGGTATCCCGCATACGGTTGAAGTATGGGGACACATTCTGGTAGTTCTGCCGTGCCTTGCGCAGCTTGGACGAAGAGATCAGGTACATGGCATTGGTGATCTTCATGGTGTCCTGAATGCTCTCGATGCGCTCCTTCAGCAGCTTACTGGACGACATGGTCATTGCCTCCCGCATAAGCTTTCCAAGCGTTCAGGATGGCGTCCACCCGGTCGGGCTCCAGCTTGCCATCGGCATCGATCTTCTGCATAGTGCCGGAGACGTCTGCGCGGAACTGCCGCACAAAGGCAGCGGTCTTTTCCCGCTGCTCTGCGGTGGGCAGGGTGTCCAGCAGGCCATGAGAGGCCAGCACCAGAATGACCACCTGCTCGGCATCGGACTTAGGCTGGCACAGCGGCTGCTTGAGCATTTCCATCAGTGCCTTGCCGTGCTCCAGCTGACGGCGGGTCTCGGCGTCCAGATCGGAGCTGAACTGTGCAAAGGATTCCATCTCCTTATACTGCGCCAGCTCGATACGCAGGTTTGCGTTGGCCTTTTTCATAGCCTTGGTCTGGGCAGCGCCGCCCACACGGGACACCGACAGACCCACGTTGACAGCCGGGCGGTTGCCGGCGTTGAACAGGGCGCTCTCCAGGAAGATCTGACCGTCGGTGATGGAGATGACGTTGGTGGGGATGTAGGCCGAAACATCGCCGGCCTGCGTCTCTACGATGGGCAGTGCGGTGATAGAGCCGCCGCCCAGATCATCCCGCATACGGCAGGAGCGCTCCAGCAGACGGGAGTGCAGATAGAACACGTCGCCGGGGTAAGCCTCACGGCCCGGAGAGCGGCGCAGCAGCAGAGAAATGGCACGGTAAGCCACTGCATGCTTGGACAGATCGTCGTAAACGATCAGCACGCTCTTGCCCTGACTCATGAAGTACTCGGCCAGTGCGGTGCCGGCATAGGGTGCGATGTACTGCAGGGGAGCGGAATCCGAAGCAGTAGCCGCCACGATGGTGGTGTAGCTCATGGCACCGTGCTTCTGCAGATCGCCTGCCACGCGGGCAATGGAAGAAGCCTTCTGGCCGATGGCCACATAAATGCACAGCACACCGGTGTTCTTCTGGTTCAGGATGGTATCGGTGGCGATGGAGGTCTTGCCGGTCTGGCGGTCGCCGATGATCAACTCACGCTGGCCACGGCCGATGGGGAACATCGAGTCGATGGACAGAATGCCGGTGTGCAGCGGGGTGTCCACGCTCTGGCGCTCCAGAATGCCGGGGGCCTGCTTCTCGATGGGGTTGTAACCAACGGCTTCGATGGCACCCTTGCCGTCGATGGGCTCGCCCAGCGGGTTGATGACGCGGCCCAGGAAAGCTTCGCCGACGGGAATACCGGCACGCTTGCCGGTACGGGTCACCAAGGTGCCCACGCCGACGGATTCGGCACCATCAAACAGCATAATGCCCAGGTGGGAAGGCTCAACACTTTCCACCATGCCCTTGGCACCGTTTTCAAAGGTGACGATCTCGCCGTACACGGCGCGGTCCATGCCTTCAACGGTAACAATGCCGTCGGCAGCGGACACAACCGTGCCTCCCTCGGCGGTGTTGGCGGCGGGCTTGTAGTCCTCCACGCGGGTCTTCAGGGTGGCCAGGTCGGGCTTGTCGCCGGTCATCTGGTCCAGGGCATGGCGGCCGGAGTTATCAAACACACGGTCGCCCACCTGCAATACATAGCCGGAAAGCAGGCTTTCATCCACGCTGACATCCAGCAGGACTTCGGTTGCATCGTACAGGGATTTCAGCTCGGCCTTGATCTTATCAAGGTCCTGTTCCCGCGGCTGGCGGGCGCAGTGCAGGTCGGCCTTTACAATGCGGTTGGCGGAGAAAAACTCGCGGCTGAATTCACTTGCCATTGCTGTCCCCCGCTTTCTGCAGCAGGTCATCCAGCAGGCGTGCATCGTCCTGCTGCGTCAGGTTGCGCGCCAGCAGCTTTTCACACATATCGCGGGCCAGGGCGGAAGTTTCAGCATTGGCATCGCGCAGGCGGCGGGCATGCTCTGCTTCGGCAGCGGCTTTGCCTTCGGCCACAATCGCATCTGCCTGGCGCTGGGCGTCCTGCAAAAGCTGTTCTTTCTCTTTTTCAGCCTGCTTTTCGTAGGCTTCGCGGCGCTGGGCAGCTTCGGTATCCACATTCTGCAGTTTATCCTGCGCCTGTGCCAAAACAGCCTGTGCGTCGTTCTTTTTGCCTTCTGCATCGGCGATCGCATCATCGATCTGCTTCTGGCGCTGCTCAATCACGTTCATAACGGGACGATACAAAAACTTGCGCAGCAGAACAAACAGAACCAGAATGTTGACGACCGTCCACAGAATATTCAAATTCAGTGTCAGCATCGTTTATGCCTCCGTTATCAGCCCAGGAACAGGATGATGAACAGGGCAACAACGAAGCCGAAAATGGCGGTGCCTTCTGCCAGGGCGGCGCCCAGCAGCAGGTTCTTGCTGATCTTGCTTTCAGCTTCCGGCTGGCGGCTGATGGCCTCCGCTGCCTTACCGGTTGCAATGCCAATGCCGATGCCGGCGCCAATGCCGGTCAGTGCTGCGATGCCAGCGCCCAAAGCTACCAAACTTGCCATAATAAATTACTCCTTTTTATAATAATGTAAAAGTGGGAAAGAAAACGCAGGTCATTCCATCGTTTCTTTCATGAACAGGGAGGTCAGGAAGACAAACACATAAGTTTGGATCAGACCGTCAAACAAATCAAAATACAGGCTGAAAATTGCGGGGACAAAAACCGGAACCACCAGTTTGATGAGTTCCATGATGACAAATGCGCCCAGAACGTTGCCGAACAAACGCATGCACAGGCTGGTGGGCCGGATGGCGATTTCCAGAATGTTCATGGGGGTCATCAGGGCAATGGGTTCCGCCAGGCTGTGTACAAATCGCTTGCCGCCCTTTGCATGGATGCCGGAATATTCGATCAGCACAATACTCATAATAGCCAGCGCTGCGGTAACATTCAGGTCCTTTGTGGGGGGCTTGAGACCAATGATGCCGATCAGGTTGGAGCAGGCAATGTACAGTGCAACCGTGATCAGGTACGGCACATACTGTTTGCCGGCTTCGCCCAGCAGATCTTTGAAGAAATTATCCATGGTTACCACAGCGGTTTCCAGGATGGCCTGGCGCTTGCTGATATGATTGACCTTGAGATTGCGTGTGAGCAAAATCGAAACGATCACCAAAAACGCCATGATGCCCCAACTTACCGCGATGGATTCCGGGATGTCGATGCCGCCAAAAATGGGAAGGGTAAACGCCGTATCAACGTTAAGCTCCTCTTTTAAGGCGGCGGTCAGTTCGTTCATTATTCCGCCTCCTCTGGCCAGCGGGGCAGCTTGCGCGCCGGGCTGGCTTTATGTTTTGAATTTATCTGATAAAAAGCGCACCAAGGAGAAAAACAGAAAGGGGGGAAACGGCGATGTTCCGTTTCCGCACCCTCCTTGCTGCGTTTTTTATGCCGCCATAATACCACCATTCCCCGCCATTTGTAAGCCCCTTGCCGCACATTCTGCCTTTTGGATATTCCGTGATTCTGACAGATTAAAAATACTGTGCATGATGCACAATAAAGTACACTGAAAATTGAGCTAATTGCCGAATTTAATGACAAAAAATACGGAAAAGTTCTTGATTTCAAACAAATCTTGCAGTTTTATGCGGTTTTGATGGTGAGGGAAAGGTACGGTGTTTGTGCAAAACTGCCAAGGAGCGGAAATTCAGGCGATGCGCTCCGCGCCAAGGGCGGTTTCGGATGCAAAGCGGGTAGCCGCCAGCTTTTCCAGTGTGGCAAGCCGCACGCAGATGGTAAACAACCGGGCCGCAGGTTCGATCTCCTCGGCGCTGGCAAAGCTGGGGGCAATACGGATGTTGCTGTCCTGTGGGTCGCGGCCATAGGGCCAGGTGGAACCGGCGGGGGTGAATTTGACACCGGCCCGGCGGCAAAGCTCCACCGTGCGGGCCGCGCAGCCCGGCATGCTATCGAAGGAAAGGAAGTAGCCGCCGCGGGGTTCCGTCCAGCTGGCAATGCCGCTGCCGTCCAGCTCCTCGCGGAAAATGGAGATGACCTGCTCGAACTTGGGGCGCAGCAGGCGGGCATGGCGTGCCATATGGGCTTCAATGCCGCTTTCATTGCGGAAAAAACGTGCCTGGCGCAGCTGGTTGAGCTTATCGGGGCCGATGGTGGCAAACTTCCACACTTTGCGCAGATCGATCAGGTTGGCGGAACTTGCCGCCACGCCGCTGATGCCTGCACCGGGGAAGGAAACCTTGCTGGTGGAGCAGAACTCATACACCATATCCGGGTGCCCGGCATTGGCGCAGGCGGACAGGATGTCTGGCAGGACGGCCGGGACGTTGGGGTAAAGGTCATGCACGCAGTAGGCGTTATCCCAGAAAATGCGGAAATCCGGCGCTGCGGGTTGCAGGTGGGCAAAGCGCTCCACCACCATGGGGCTGAACACAATGCCGGTGGGGTTCTGGTACTTGGGTACGCACCAGATGCCTTTGATGGAAGCATCCCGCTGGACCAGGTCTTCGATCATGTCCATATCGGGGCCATCATTGTGCATGGGGATGGGGATTAGCTGGAAGCCGAAATGCTCCGTCATGGCAAAATGGCGGTCATAACCCGGCACGGGGCAAAGGAACTTGCGGTCCTTGACCTGCACCCACGGCTCTGCGCCCAGCAGGCCGTCCAGCATGGCGTGGCTGAGGATATCGAACATCATGGTCAGGCTGCTGTTGCCGCCCACCATGACCTGCTCCGGCCGCGCGCCGATCATACCGGCCAGCAGGGCTTTTGCTTCGGGAATGCCGTCCAGCCCGCCGTAATTGCGGCAGTCGGTGCCATCCTCACTGTCCAGCACGCTGCGGGAGTTCAGTTCACCCAGCATGCGCTGCGAAAGTGCCAGCTGCTCCGGCGCAGGCTTTCCGCGGGAAAGATCCAGCTGCAGGCCCTGCTGTTCGTACTCTTGGTAGCGCTGGCACAGACGGTGGTATTCCCGCTGCATTTCTTTTTTTGTCATATCCTGATACTGCATGGTGTCATCCTTCCTGGGCAATACCGGCAGGGCCGCTTGCTTACCTGGTGTAGCTGAAAACGAAGAAAATGACGAAGATTTCGCAAATGTGCGATGGATTCGAGGCAAAAAGCCGCAGGAATCCTTTGTGGATTCCAAGGATTTTTAACGCGGAATCCGGCCGCGTTTGTAGAAATATTCTAAATTTTCGACGTTTCAGGTACACCCTGGGGGGTGTGCACGAACCCTGCCGGTATGCCTTGTTTTCTGGAACGGTTTGTATTATACTGTCGGAAAACACATTTGTAAAATATATGTTTCGCATACGAAATATTTGTATTTGATATGGCAAAACGCAGGAAAAGAGGAAAAACTGTGAATGTAAACTATGAATATTACCGCTTATTTTACTATGTCTGCAAATATCACAGTATAACCCGCGCGGCCAATGTGCTGCGCATGAGCCAGCCCAATGTGACCCGCGCCCTGAACCGGCTGGAGGAACAGCTGGGCTGCAAGCTGCTGGTGCGCAGCACCCGCGGCGTGACGATGACGCCGGAGGGCGAGGTGCTGTTTGCCCACGTGGAAATCGCCCAGGAGCAGCTGCAGGCGGGGGAAAGCGAGCTGGCGGGCATTACCGCGCTGGAAAGCGGTGCGCTGACCATTAGCGCCAGCGAGACCGCTTTGAATGTGTTTTTGCTGGATAAGCTGCGGGAATTCCACCGGCGTTACCCCGGCGTGCGGCTGCGCATTGCCAACCATTCCACCCCGCAGGCCATCCGTGCGCTGGGGCGCGGGCTGGTGGATCTTTGTGTGATCACCACCCCGGCCCGGTTGGAATCCACGATGCGCCGTACCCTGCTGATGCCGTTCCAGGAAATTCTGATTGCCGGCAGGAACTTTGAATTTTTGCAGGGCCGCTGCTGGGCGCTGAAAGAACTGCAGCAATACCCTCTGATCTGCCTGGGCAGCGAGACGATGACCTATGCGTTCTATAACCAGTTTTACTTAAGCAACAATCTTGTTTTGCAGCCGGATACTGAGGCCGCTACCACCGACCAGGTGGTGCCGCTGGTCAAAAGCGGGCTGGGGCTGGGGTATGTGCCGCAGAATTTTGCCAAGGATGCCCTGGCCGCGGGGGATGTGTTTACCATCCAGTTGAAAGAGGAAATCCCCACCCGTCATGTTGTGCTGGTGCAGGATGGCGGCCGTGTTCCCAACGCAGCTGCGCGCGAATTTGCCCGGATGCTGAACAGCAGCGTTACGCAGCAGAATGCACCATAAGCGGACAAAATTGTGCATCGGAACCAGAAAATTAAAAATATCTGCGTCTGTTTTTGTGAAAGGCGATTGACAACTGCCGTGCGGAACCGTATGATAAAAGTGGAACTTTGCCCGGTGCAGCGGGAACCATACGGTGCGCCGGATTCCGCGCAGAGGGACAGAAAATAATAGGAGGGATTGTTTTGAAACAATGGCTGAAAGACGCAGTTTTTTACGAAATTTACCCCCAAAGCTTTTATGATACCAACGGGGATGGCATCGGCGATCTGAAGGGGATTATCGAAAAGCTGGATTACATCAAAGAGCTGGGGTGCAACGCCCTTTGGATCAACCCCTGCTTTGATTCCCCGTTCAAGGACGCCGGGTATGATGTGCGCGATTATAAGCTGATTGCCCCCCGCTATGGCACCAACGCGGATGCCAAAGCGCTGTTTGAAGCAGCTCATGCCAAGGGCATCCATGTGCTGCTGGACCTGGTGCCCGGCCATACCAGCGAGGAACACGCATGGTTTAAGGAGAGCAGCAAGCCGGAAAAGAATGAGTATTCCGACCGCTATATCTGGACGGATTCCTGCTTTAGCGCCGGTGACGGTATGCCGTTCATTGGCGGCGAGACAGACCGCAACGGTACTTATATTTTGAACTTCTTCAAGTGCCAGCCTGCTTTGAACTATGGTTACGGCAAGTGCCGCGAAAAGTGGCAAATGCCCACCGACGCCCCCGGCCCGCGCGCAACGGTGGAAGCCGTGAAGGATGTGATGCGCTTTTGGCTGGATATGGGCTGCGATGGTTTCCGTGTGGATATGGCATCCAGCCTGGTCAAGAATGATACCCACCACAAAAAGTATACCTGTGCCATCTGGCGCGATATTGCCGCTATGCTGGACAAGGAATACCCCGAAGCCGCTCTGGTGAGCGAATGGAACCAGCCGCGCCAGTCCCTGAAAAACGGCTTTGATATGGACTTTATGCTGGAATGGCAGGGCAATGGCTACAGCTGGCTGATGCGCAATTATGATGGCGCAATAGATTCTGACCCGCATAACATCGGCAAGGCGTATTTCTGTGCGGATTCCGGCACGGGTATTGACAAGTTCCTGGATGACTGGCTGCCCAGCTACAAGGCGACCCGCAAGGACGGCCTGTACTGCTTGATTACCTGCAACCATGATACCATCCGCCCCTCCGCCGGTTTGACCCCGGATGAGCTGAAAATTGCTTACGCCATGCTGTTTACCCTGCCCGGCGCACCGTTTGTGTATTATGGCGATGAGATCGGCATGCGCTATCTGCCGCTGCCCACCAAGGAGGGCGGCTATTTCCGCACCGGTTCCCGCACCCCCATGCAGTGGGATAACAGCGCCAACAAGGGATTTTCTACCGCCGCAGCCGACAAGCTGTACCTGCCGGTGGACGATACTGCGGACGCCCCCACCGTGGCTGCCCAGCAGGCAGACCCTGACAGCCTGTGGCATACCGTGCAGGGGGTGCTGAACTTCCGCCACAGCCACCGGGATCTGGATTCCGATGCGCCGTTCCATGTGCGGTTTGCCCCCAAGGCAAAGGGCAGCTACCGCCCGTTTGCCTGGGAGCGCGGCAAGCTGATCTGCGCGGTGAACCCCGCCCGCGAGGAAGCAGAACTGCCCCTGAAGCTGGAAGACGGTACCCGCGTGCTGCATGTGATCGGCAAAGCCGAAGTGAAGGGCGATGAGCTGGTGCTGGGTGCACAGAGCTTTGCAATTTTGGGGTAAGCAGAATAGATTGCAAACGCAAATGTTAAGGCAATACCGCATAATTCTAAGTGCCGATACGGCGAGCGAGGTGCGGCA
>ERZ772870.1125-NODE-1125-length-21281-cov-5.259399_pt1 | contig 21281 bp, 18 predicted proteins | sample MGYA00511376_ERZ772870 | MGnify/ENA primary metagenome ERZ772870 (study PRJEB29015, sample SAMEA2737719) | human gut metagenome | biome: human gut; feature: human-associated habitat; material: faeces | place: China | collected 2012 ... | reverse complement strand
AGGCCGACTTTGCGTCAGATCAGGACCTCCCGGAGCTAGTCTCCGGGAGTTTGGGTTTTGGGGTCTGCGTGACCTCCTTCGGGCACTAGAGCGGCCGGGTAAAATGTGCCGCGCCGTCCCCATCCATGCAGATCATTAAACGGGCAATTGGATGCTCTGCAAGCAGGCGGCGATCCATCACCCGCTGAAGCGCCTTTATGCCGTTTTGGAGTTCAGTGCTCGATGCGCTTTCCAAGGCCTCAAGCATTTTTGCATCCTGTTTGACGGCGCCGAGAAGATCAAGCTCCTGAGGAGTCATCGTGCGCCCGGAGGTTTCAGCCGTCTGCAAAATCAATGCATGAACCGCATTCGTTATTTTTTGCGTGCTGGGAAACGCCTCTGCCCGCCAAGCGATGCGGGAAGCAGAATGCATGCCGCGGCAGTAGTCCGTGGAATAAAGAACATTGGAAGCCGCGAGCGCCTCTAGGAGCAATACGGCACTGATCCGTTCGAGAAGAAGTCCGTAAGCGCGCTTCAAGGCTGTGTCAGCGGATTCAAGAGCGGTCAGCGCGTCAGATTCGCCGGCAGCTTCAAGCGCCGCGTCAATCTTCAATATCCGTTCGTCAACCGACTGCGTCAAAGCGTCAATGACTTCGAGCGTCAGCGCTGTATCCCAATCTGCCCAGTTCCCGTTTATCGTGAGGCGCTGAGCCTCTTCACCGAGCGCTTTAATCTTGTCTGCCGTTTGCAGCCAATCCTCTGTGCGCTGAGGAGAGAGCTTCTCCAGGCGACTCAGGTGCTTCTCGGCGCTCTCGAGACAGTCATTAAGGCTTCGCAGGAGCACGCCTTCCGGGGCGGCTGCGATCCGGAACCCCTCTTCGACAGCAGCGAAAAGGGGCTCCGCCCCATCGAGCGCGGAGCTGTTGCCCATGAGCAGACCGCCCGTCCCCAAAGCGGCGGCAGAGGCGGTGGCAGGAGCTTCTTGAGTTTTTGCACAGCAAAGAACAAAGGCGTTGTGCGCGAGATCTGAATCCACGCTCCATTCAAGCGCTCCGCCTCGAAGGGCGAGCTGCTGAGCGGCTGCGTCGAGTTTATTTTGCTCATCTTCGAGAGCTGCAGCGTCGCCCGCGCAGGCATAAAGGCGCTCGAGCCCCTCTCGACACTCAGCCTCCGGCGCACGCTGCAGAACAATTGTCCGGCCGTCGGCGGACTTCAAAAGAAAGGCAGCCGGCCGGCCAGGGCCATGCTGAGGCGCTTTGGACTCCACGGTTTCCTTTTTAACGGCCTTCGGCACATCCGGACGGCGAGCAGCAATGCGCTCCCGACGGCGGGGCGCTGCGGCAGACGTTTTGCCCAAGCGGCTCAGCTCAGCCTCGCCGCGGCGCCGCGACGCTGCTCGGGTCAAACCCCAAACCCCCGCAACGAGGCCGACAGCCCCAATAAAGAGCCAAGTGAAAAGTTCCGGATCAATGTGCTGCATGCCTTGCGCCTAAAAGTGTTCTTTTGCCAGTAGCACCCGCATTTTAAGCGGTGCTCTGCGAGCCTTAATGCTGTTGAGCTGGGGGATGCCGTTCAGCAGTGTCTGTTAAACAATGGACAGATCACACAAAAAGCCTTTTTGTCCATTGGGATAATCCTCAGCGAACCTTTACATCGCGATAATCTTTTCTCTGAGATCAAATGGGATCAGCCTTTTATCGGGTACGATTGAGGCCGGTTCGTTTGGAGTATTACTGCATTCCTGACGGCTCCTTCCCTACAAGCATCCCTCAGCCCGCTGAAGACGTCAGGTTTTCTGCGCCGCTGCCTTCACTGCACGTCCGCAGCATCCCAACTGCGGCCGGAGAAAAAGATCAATGACAGCGACTCAACCGCTTACCGAAACGACCGTGCTCGCCAACGACGTCAAGATGCCGACCATCGGCTTCGGGACGTGGCAGATTCCCATCAACGAGAATTTTGACAGCACCATCCAGACAGCGATACAACTCGGCTACCGCCAGTTCGACACCGCACAGATTTACAACAACGCCCAGCGTATGGGCGAAGCGATCCGCGCATCAGATGTTCCGCGCTCTGAATTTTTCCTGACGAGCAAGATTTGGGCTTCACACCGCTCCTATGAGAGCGCCCGCGAAGCCTATGAGATGATCCTCACCCAGATGCAGACGGACTATCTCGATCTGCTCCTCATCCATTGGCCGGCCGCTCAGGGAGAGCCCATGGTCTGGCAGGCACAGAACGCCGGCGCCTGGCGTGCGCTCGAAGAGCTTTACACCGAAGGGCGCGTCCGTGCCATCGGCGTATCCAACTTCCTCCCCCATCACCTCGTTCCGCTGCTTGCCCGTGCCCGCGTAAAACCGATGGTGAATCAGCTCGAAATTCATCCGGGCTATGCGCAGCCGGCCGCCGTCAATTTCTGCCGTGCCAAGGGCATTCAGGTTCAGGCCTGGAGTCCGCTCGGCCGCGGCACGCTGCTGCGCCATGCGCTGCTCGAAAAGATCGCTGCCGCCCACGGCAAGACGCCTGCCCAGGTCGCTCTGCGGTGGTGCATTGAGCGCGGCATCGCCCCGATCCCGAAGTCGACGCTTTTCGCGCATCAGCAGGAAAATCTGAACGTTTTTGACTTCTCGCTGACGCCCGAAGAAGTCAACGAACTGACGGCCATGCCGCAGACCTCGTTCTCTGGACTCCATCCGGATACGGTGACTTTCTAAGTCTTCCGTCAATCGGCATCAGAAAGCTCGGCATTCTTCGGAACGGCCGAGCTTTTTCGCCTAAAAGACGCCCGCGGTCTTTCGGGCTAATACGTACGATAAAGCCCAGACTTCATAAAGAAGGCTGGGCTAAAAGCATCTTAAGAGCGGAGAAAAATTTTCCCCGCCCGTCTTTGCCGATTAGAAGGCCGGAACGACAGCGCCCTGATACTTCTCTTCGAGGAACTTCTTCACTTCAGGCGTGAGAAGCGCATTCTTCAGCTTTTGCAGTTCAGGACGATTTTCGTCGCCCGCGCGGACAACGACAACATTGGCGTAAGGCGAATCCTTCGATTCAATAGCAATTGCATCCTTCGTCGGATTGAGCTTCGCGGCAAGCGCATAGTTGGAATTGATGACGGCAGCATCCACATCATCGAGCGCCCGCGGCAGCTGGGCAGCCTCAACCTCAACAATCTTCACATGCTTGGGATTGTCGACGATGTCTGCTGGCGAAGCCAGAATGCCGGCTTCCGGACGAACCTTCAGAATGCCGGCAGTTTCAAGTACCTTCAGCGCACGTCCGCCATTGGTCGGATCGTTCGGCACGGCGATCTTTGCGCCGTCAGGCAGATCTGCAACGTTCTTAATCGACTTGGAATAAACGCCCATCGGTTCAAGGTGAACCGCGGTGAGCACAGCGAGGTTCAGTTTGTGTTCCTTAGAGAACGTATCCAGATAGGGCTTATGCTGGAAGAAGTTGGCATCGAGCTCCTTCTCCGAAAGCGCCAGATTGGGCTGCACGTAGTCGTTGAACTCAATCACTTTGACCTTTACGCCTTCCTTCTCCAGCGTAGGCGCGACGAAGTTGATGATGTCGGCGTGCGGTACGGGCGAAACGCCGATCTTCAATTCGACGGCGGCGGTCTGAGCCGGAGCGGCCGTTTTTTCAGCCGGAGCCTTATCGCCGCAGCCGGCGAGCGTAAAGACGAGGCCGCCGGAAACGGCGAGAGCGGCAAAGAGCTTTTTCAACTGCATGAGGTTTGTCCTTTGGAGAATCCTCTTTTGCACTGCTCGGAGAGCAGCACAAAAGAGGAACGGAATGCTTTTTGGATTGATGCAGAAATTAAATCATGAATCTTTCAGATAAATTTTCCGCATCATTACGTATGCGTAAAAGTGTACGTCTTCCGATTGCGTCCAGTTCTGAGGTATTACCTGCTGCACATCATTCCTTGAGACTCTTTGCAATCTCCGTAAGGTTACGCTTCATGCGCTCCAGATAGGAGAGCCCCGACTCGTTGCTTTCCATGGTGTAGATGGCCACAACCTTAGCGCCCGCTTCTTCAGCCAGCGTCTTTGACGCAGCCGGGCTCACGAGTTCCTCGGCAAAAACAGTCTTAACATTGTTTTTGCGGCAGTATTTAGCCAGTTCAGCGAGCGTCTTCATCGTCGGTTCGCCTTCGGCAAAGAGATCCTCAATGCTCTTTTGCTCCAGTCCAAAATCACGCGCGAGATATCCGAAAGCAGCATGCCCCGTCACAAATGCACGGCGCTTTGCATCGGCCGTGTCCTTGATGAACTGTTTCTTCAGGACGTCCAGATCAGCGGCAAAACGTTCAGCATTTTGCTCATAAGTCTGCGCATGCTTCGGATCGCGCTTGGCGAGCGCCGCAGCAATATTTTTAGCCTCCAAGGACGCTCCGGAAAGCGACAGCCAGAGATGCGGGTCATTGGCCCCGTGCTCCTTCACCTCTTCAGGATCCGTCAGCTCTACGGGCGAAGCACCAGCCGAAGCCGTCACAATCGTTAGGTGATCATTGGCCGCTACCGCTGCCGTTTTTTCCGCCCAGGGCTCCATCCCAAAACCGTTCAGGATCAAAAGATCCGCTTTCTTGAGCGCTTCTACCGTGCGTACCGTCGGCGTAAAGTCATGCGGCTCCGTTCCGCCCGGAATCAGCGTTTCCACACAGACATAATCTCCGCCCACCGCACGGGTAAATTCCGCCATGGCATTAAAACTCGCCGCAGCCACAATTTTTCCCTGAGCAGCAGCATCTTTGCAGACAAGATCGTCTGCCGGAGCCGCTGCAGCAGCGCCGGCACTCAGGCAAAGCACTGAACTGGCTGCCGCAGTGAAAACTTTTTGACTCAACATGATCCTTCCTTTAATTTGAAAACGAAAACGTTTTTCGTTTTTAGTGTGGTGGTAGCATACTCTTCTTAAGCACGGGGAAACCCGATGTACATGCTTTGTTTCAAATTTGAAAATGGTTTCCATTTTTGACCTTTGTTTTTCCTATACGGAAGAGCCCCCCTATCTGCTCAATCATCTGAGTCTGGATATTCCTGCCGGCGCATACTGGTCGGTAGTCGGTCCGAACGGCGCAGGGAAAAGCACTTTTATCAAGCTTGTTCTGGGACTGCTTAAACCCACTTCAGGCCGTATCGAAATTTCAGCCCAAGGTGTCGGATACGTACCGCAGATGAGTGCGCCTGCGGCAGCGTCCTTTCCGATCACAGCCGAAGAAGTGCTCGACAGCTGGCGGCGCATGCGCGGCATCCGCAGCAAAGACTCGATTGATCATGCACTTTCCTCCGTCGGCATGAGCGCCGCCAGACATACGCTTTTCGGCGATCTTTCCGGCGGTCAGCGGCAGCGCATTCTCATTGCACGGGCGCTCCTCGGCGACAATGATCTCATCGTGCTCGACGAGCCTTCTACGGGGCTCGACCGCGCAGGCAGAGACGAAATCTATGATCTTCTCACGCATCTCAACCACAAACACGGAACGACCATCATCGCCGTAGAGCACAATCTTGAAGCCGTCTATAAGTGTTCCTCCGGCGTGCTTGAAATCGAAAATGGTCAATGGGCGCTCCATGCGCCGGCTGAATACCAAAAGCGCATTGAGACCGAGGAGCGCGCTTACGTAAGCTCGGAGGCTGAGCATGTTTGAATCGCTTTTCGAGGCGCTGCAGATGAGCTTCATGCAGCGTGCGCTCGCCGCAACACTCGCAATGTCGCTGCTCTGTCCAGTTATGGGCTTATTTTTGGTGCTCAGGCGCAGCTCCATGACGGGCGACGCACTTAGCCACTCGTCGCTCGCCGGCGCAGCCGCAGCACTGGCTTTGGGCGTCAACCCGGTCGTGGGGACCTTCGTCTTCACAGCCGTGTGCGGTCTCATGATTGAAGCGCTTCGCAGCGTCTTTCGTCATTACGGAGATCTAGTTCTGACGATCGTGCAGGCGTTGTCGGTCGGCATTGCACTCACGCTCATCACCATGGGACTCGTCAAAGGCAACGCGGAGAGTTTTCTCTTCGGCAGCATTCTGACGATCAGCCAAACCGACCTCTGGTGCATCCTCGCCATCACCGCCGCGGCTTTGCTCTGGGTTGGCTTTGGGCTCTCAACGCTCACCGTCATCGCGTTTGATGAAGATTCCGCCAGAGCGGCCGGCGTCAAAACCCGGCGCTGGTCTTACGCCTTTTCTCTGCTCACCGCTTCTGCCGTCGCCGCCGCCATTCCGATGGTGGGCGTACTCGTGCTGAGCTCCATGATCGCGCTCCCTGCTGCCACGGCACTCCAGCTCAAAGTGGGCTTCAAACGAACGCTGATCGCAGCCATCGTCATCAGCATCATTGATGCCTTCTTGGGTTTGATTTTCGCCTACCTGCTTGACGCAGCGCCCGGCGGCGTAACCGCTTTAGCCTCCGTCGCCGTACTCTTGCTGGTGCTCATCTGCCGAGCCGCCATTCGCCGGTTCCGCCATGATTGCGCGGCGGCCGCTGCTGTCAAGAAGAGCACCGAAATTGTATGATTCGGCCCAAAGACCTCTAAGCATTTTCAGAGGGGGAGAGCTCAAGATGCCGAGATCCACTCGCTATACGACCCGCCAAAGAGCAGCTGTTTTGGCCTGCCTCAAGGAGCGCACCGGCCAGTATCTCGGTGTTCAGGATGTCGCTGACGCCGTGAAAAAGCTCGGCGTTTCGGTCGGCCTCACCACCATCTACCGTAATCTCGATACATTGGTCGAAGAAGGAGCGGTTCGCAAATTCGTGGTCGATAAGAATTCTGCTGCCGTCTATGAATATCTCGACGACCCGCACACCGAAGAATTCCATGTCAAGTGCCGCGCCTGCGGAACGCTCTTTCATTTGCGCTGCAGCGAAATTGAACGCATGGCGGCGGCGCTTTCCGGCCACCTGCTCGAAGACCACGGCGTAGAGCTCGACTTCCAAAGTTCCGTTATTCAAGGGCTTTGCAAGGACTGCCGAGCAAAGGCAGATGCCGCAAAAGCCGCAGCAGCAGACCAAACCATCGAAAACGACTGACAAACAGCGCGGCCCGCCTGCAGCTCGCTCATCGTCTGTTGGATGAGCGGATGGCCGAAAGAAGTGTTTTCATGGGTACGGCATTGCTGCCGCACCCATTTTTGTCGGTGACCAAGACTTGACTCAAAGCCGCATTAAGATCTCAAGCCCCTGAAGACGGCTCATCATCGAAAAGATCGCGAGCAAGCTTCATGGGACAGAATTTCGGTCCGCACATGGAGCAGAAATGCGCTTCCCGCGCACCAGAACCCGAGAGCGTTTCATCATGAAATGCCGCCGCTCTGGCCGGATCCACGGCAAGGCGGAATTGATCGTTCCAACGGAATTCAAAGCGCGCCGCACTGATCGCCAAATCGCGCAGATCCGCCCCGGGGATACCGCGGGCAAGGTCCGCCGCATGTGCGGCAATTTTGAAGGCTGCCATGCCTTCGCGCACGTCGGCTTCATTGGGCAGCCCCAAATGCTCCTTGGGCGTCACATAACAGAGCATGGCAGTGCCCGCAGCCCCGATGATCGCGCCGCCAATGGCTGCCGTGATGTGGTCATAGCCGGCTCCCATATCGGTGACAAGCGGCCCGAGCGTATAAAACGGCGCATTGTCGCACCAGACCTCTTCGAGCTCTTGATTGAGCCGGATACGCGGAATGGCGATATGTCCCGGCCCTTCAATCATGACCTGCACGCCCGCTTTGGCCGCACGGCGATTGAGTTCTCCCAAGGTTTTGAGTTCGGCGAGCTGCGCCGCATCGGTGCCGTCATGGGTAGAGCCTGAACGCAAGCCGTCGCCGAGTGAAAGCGTGACGTCGTAGTGCTTGGCAATCGCCAGAATTTCGTCAAAGTGCGTGTAAAGAAAGTTCTCTTCGCCGGTGAGTTTCATCGCCAGCGCCAAAAGGCCGCCGCCGCGGGAAACGATGCCGGTCAGCCGCTCTCGCGTGAGCGCCACATGAGACTTCAGCAAGCCCGCATGAATCGTCATGTAATCGACGCCCTGCGCAGCCTGATCTTCCATCGTCTGCCGAAAAATTTCCCAATCCAAAGCTTCGGGACTGCCCGCTCGCTCAAGTGCCTCATAGACCGGTACTGTGCCGAGCGGTACGGGCGAACGCCGCAAAAGCGCTTCGCGCGTCTCCACAATGCTCTTGCCCGTCGACAAATCCATCACGGTATCGGCACCGCAAAGGAGCGACTCTCTGAGCTTGCCGATCTCTTCATGCCAATCCTTGCTGGTGCTCGAAGTACCGATATTGGCATTCACCTTCGTAGAGAAGGCCTTGCCGATGGCCATCGGCTCGGCTTCAGGATGATTGAAGTTGAGCGGAATCACCGCTTCTCGCCGGGCCACCAGCGAACGAACATCTTCAGGCGTCCAGAAGGGCGCCTCAGCAGCACGCTGATAAAGCGCCCGGGCTTTGGGATTTCCGAGCTTGGCGAGCGACTCCAAAAATACTTTGCGGTTGAGGTTCTCTCGTTCAGCCACAAACGCCATTTCAGGTGTGACAACACCCGCGCGAGCACTCTCGTACTGCGTGGGTGTGCCCGGAGACGGACGATTGCGCAGACGTGGTTTTTGGCTGCCGTCGCCTTCGCCAAAGGGACCAGTCACATCGCAGAGGTAAATCGCGGGCTGCACGCCGCCGCCAAAAGAAGCGGGTGTCGGATCCAAATCAACCCGACGGAAAGGAACTAATTCGCCGCAGGCGGATCGGCTGTATTCGCGCACGCCCGGAAGGCGCCCTGCGAAAAGACCAAGATCACCGGAAGCACCGGACAAATCCTCCGCAGGAAGAACGGGCGGTATCGGAGTCCGGGCAGACGGGTCAGTTGAAGATGTGCTCATAGCGTGGGTCCTTCTTAATCAGGAAATTGAAGTCAGCTGTGCGCATCTCGGAGGGCGAACGAACGGCCGCACTAGGGGCCCCTCCAGCTCGTCCTCAAATGGAGTGATGTTGAAGCGCTTCCCGCCGCAAGTCTGAACTTGATCCGGTTCTGGGAGTGTTTCTCAATCGAAGCCGCTGCGGGACATGCCCGATGCTTTCGATACCTCCAGCGCACGGGCCGTATTGTACGAGAGATGAGGGCGCGGGCGGCAAAGCGCGGCGCCCCCTTTTTTGCCGCGGCGCCGTCGGCTGCAGGCACCGCCCGCAGCCAAAAGCCGTCGGCAGCTGTGTCCGAAGATCACTCTTTAGACGGCACTGCGGACTGGCCGCCTTCGACGCCCGCTTTTTTGTGTGCGAGCTTCGATAACAGCTCTGCCGAATAAGCCTCCACAGCCTGCACCGTGAGCGCACGGCCCTGTGGGGCTGAACCCGTTGCATCTACACGGGGAATACCGTGTTCATAGGTCTGATAGCGAATCACATTGACGGAGCCCTGCTTGTTAGGCACCTCATAGGTCACCACAAAGCTGCAGGCATCAGGGCCCGAACCGGCCCGCAGGCGCTTCACATTGGCGCCGGCCTTGCGAAAGCCCGATTCAATGGCATCAACAAGCTTGGGGCTCTTCACCTCATTATTTTCAAGGAGGCAGATGTCGAGATAGTTCACTGGAGCAAACTGCGCCGACTCATCCGCCGGCTCGGCAGGCGACTTCGGACTGCTGGCGCACCCTGCGGCGGCAATACCGGCACAAAGGAGTACGGCAAAAAGTGAAGCGCGTTTGAGCATCATGTCTATGTAAATCCTTCCGTTAGAACTGTCGTCGGACTATAGCGCAGGCCTCAGAAACCTTGCTTGGCCAGAATGTGCGAAACCTTTTCCGTCCAACTCCGAGACTTGCCCGACACCATTTCTGGATCAAAGCGCCAGACGTCGATCTGGCTGCCGGCGTGATCGAAATATTCCGTCGATGTCGCATCACGCTCGGCACCCGCATACCGCCGGCAGATCTCCAGCATGGCCTGCCGCCGCTCCTGCGGATCCGTGACGATATGCGTTCGGCCGGTCATGACGGTGCTCGCATAATCGACCGTATATTCCTCCGGGAGATCTTCAGCATAGGCGATAAACGTGAGCGAAGCACGCGGATCCTGCTTTAACCCCTCGCCCTTGAGGCTCGCTTCATTGGTTGAATGCCAGTAGACAATGCCTTCAGGCGTCACCACCGGGCTAATGGGCACGCCCTGAGGGGCTCCGGTGTCGGGATGGATGAAACTCAGCACAGCGTGACCCGCGGCGCGGGCCGCGCGAAGCGCCTCTTCACGGGGAAGTTCTCGATCCCGACGGCGCATGGGACGCTGAGGTTGAGCTGAAATGGTCATGACAAGGGTCTCCTTAACTTCACCGCGGATCGATTCAAGCCGATTTTTGCTGAGCGCATTGGAAATTTTGCGCACTTATGCGGTCTCACAATATTAGAATATTCAAAATCAACTTCCGACCGCGTTTTCCCCGTTTGGAAAATCTGCAGTCCCAAGACCCTCTCGAGGCCTCAACCGTGATGGAAAGCAACAACAACAAGCCACTTATCCGCATCATTGATGACGACGCCGGCGTTCGTTCTTCCTGGTCGTTCCTATTGTCGGGCGAGAACTATGAATGCGTCGAATTCAGCGATGCTGACACGTTCTTTTCGGCCAACGACTTCCGTCGTCCCGGATGCATTCTGCTCGACGTGCGCATGCCCAACATGTCCGGACTCGAGCTTCAGAATAAACTCAAAGAGATCGGCTGCGATCTGCCAATCGTCTTTGTTTCCGGTCACGCCGACATCGACATGGCGGTGAATGCCGTGAAGAACGGCGCTTTCGACTTCCTGGAAAAACCCGCGAAGGAATCTCGTCTCATTGATGTGATTGAAGCTGCCGTCGCCCGCAATAAAGCCAACCGCCGCGATCAGGCCGAAGTCGCAGATTTCAAGGCCCGTCTCGAGCAGCTCACGCAGCGCGAACGCGAAGTGATCCGCATGGTGGCACAGGGTTATTCCAATAAAGAAGTCGCTGCAGAATTCGGCATTTCGGAAAAAACCGTTCAGGTTCACCGCGGCAGCGCCTACCGCAAGCTTGAACTCCATAACGCTGCTGAAATTGCACGCCTCCTCCTGCTCTCGGGCGACCCGCTCTGAGCATTGAGGATTCATCAAAGGCACCGTCCAATCTGTTTTGGCGGTGCTTTTTCCATTTTCGGCGCCTGTCGTCCCCTGTTTTCTCTGCTTTTGAGGCATACTGCCGCACAACCCCGCAGCGGTGCATCAAACGCCGCTGACCGTGCAGCCGTACAGCTTGTCTCTTCATCGCTAACCATGCAGGATGTCTGCTCCAGCTTTGCTGTCGAGCGCCCTCTATGGAGACAGTAAGCACAGCGCGCCGCCTTCTCGTATCGAATTCCATCCATTTCCACTTTTTTGGAGTTTTCTCGATGAAGACCGATATTGAAATCGCTCAGGAAACCAAGCTCATTCCCATCAATGAGCTCGCGCACTCCGCCGGCCTCGCCGACAGCGAATTCGAACCCTACGGCCGCGACAAGGCGAAGGTAACGCTCGATCCTTCCCGTCAGGAAAAAGGCCGTCTGATCCTCGTCACCGCCACTTCGGGCATGCCCGCCGGTTCGGGCAAAACGACGACCTCCATCGCCCTCGCTCAAGGTCTGAAGCGTTTGGGCAAAAATGCTGCGCTCGCGCTTCGCGAGCCCTCTCTGGGCCCGGTCTTCGGCATGAAGGGCGGCGCCGCCGGCGGCGGCTACAGTCAGGTGCTGCCGATGGAAGCGATCAACCTGCACTTCACGGGTGACCTTCACGCCATCACGGCAGCCAACAATCTTCTGGCCGCGCTCTTAGACAACGCCCGTCATCAGGGTCAGGTGCAGCTGCGTGAAATCTACTGGCGCCGCGTTCTCGACGTGAACGACCGCATGCTGCGCAACATCATCACGGGTCTTGGCGGCCCGGCCAACGGCATTCCGACTGAAGCCGGTTTTGACATCACCGCAGCCTCTGAACTGATGGCCGTGCTTTGCCTCGCTAATGACCTTGAAGATCTTCGCAGCCGCATCGACCGCATCGTTCTGGGCCTGCGCCCGGACGGCACGGCCTACACCTGCGGCGAACTAGGCGCCACGGGCTCCCTTCTGGCTCTGCTTTTTGAAGCCTTCAAGCCCAACCTCGTGCAGTCGATTGAAGGCAACCTCGCCTTCGTCCACGGCGGTCCGTTTGCCAACATCGCCCATGGCTGCAATTCGGTTGCGGCCACGCGGGCGGCGATGAAGCTTGCCGACTACGCCATCACTGAAGCGGGCTTTGGTTCGGATCTCGGCGCAGAGAAGTTCTTTAATATCAAGTGCCGCGCCGCCGGCTTCGCACCTGCCGCGGTTGTCATCGTTACGAGCACCAAAGCGCTGAAGTGGCACGGCGGCGTGCCGCTTCCCGAAATCGGCGAGCCCAACCTTGAAGCGGTCAAGCGCGGCATCGTCAATCTGGATGCTCACATCGCCAACCTCAAGCAGTTCGGACCGAACATTGTTGTGGCACTCAACCACTTCCACACGGATACTGAAGCTGAAATCGAAGTGATCCGCGCCCGCTGCGCCGAACTCGGCGTCCGCTTTGCCGTCTCGGATGGTTTTGCTAAGGGCGGTGAAGGCGCCGAAGCGCTCGCTCGCGAAGTCGTTGCCGTGGCCGAAGATTTCCATCCCTTAGTGCACACATACGAGGCCGATGCGCCCATCGTTGACAAACTCAACGCTATTGTCACGAAGGTCTACGGCGGCGACGGCGTGAAGCTCGCTCCCGCTGCGCTCAAGGATCTCAAGCGCATTGAAGAGCTCGGCTTTGGCAAACTGCCGGTCTGCGTCGCCAAAACCCCGTTCTCACTTACAGCCGATCCGAAGGCGCTTGGCGCTCCGAAGGGCTTTACGCTTCCGATTGAGCGTCTGATTCTCAACGCCGGTTCGGGTTTCGTGGTGGCCATGTCGGGGTCCATCATGCGTATGCCGGGGCTCCCCAAGAAGCCTGCGGCCATGTCCATCGACGTACAAAACGGCCGTATCACCGGTCTTGCGTGACAAATTTGCCGTCCCGTTCTTCACTTCTCATGAAGCCGAAGCTCTGGGCGGCATGACAGAGTGCATTGCGATGCATCCATCGTGATGCGGGCGGCGTTTAGAAGGTTTCTAAGCGCCGCTTTTTTATCAGCCTATGAAAGGCCGACCTCGTCAGCCGCATCGGCGATCCTAGTCGCCTACCAGGGGCCGCCCCGGAAAAAGCTTATCCAAAGTGCGCGCCCAATAGCGGGAACTGCGCACGAACTTCACGTGCGGAGAAATCAGGTTGCGCGTCGGGTCAAAGCTCGCATTGGCCACTTTAACGCCCGACTCATAGAAATCAAAGGCCACCGGATACTGTTTAACAAGAGCCGGGACGTAATACTGTTCCACGCCCCAGCGATACACCAGCGTCTGCCGGCAAACGTTCGGTGAAGTACCTGGAGCGAGTTCCGTCACTTTGAAGCGTTTGCGCGTTAGCAGATCTTTCAGAAGCTTATGCAGCGCAGGGTCCGCAATCTGAGGCCGCACAAGGCATAAAGCATCATCCGCAGTACGCTCAGTACCATTGACCTGCACCACTGAGCAGCCCGAGATCATCAATAGTGCTGCGGCTGAAAGACCTGCAGATATGACAGCACTGAACTTGCCGCAGCCCGACCTGCTGAAAAACCGCATGAAAGATATTCCGAGTGAGTTGGTGTTGTGCGCCCCAAGCCTAACATGACTTTGAAGCACATCCTCTCGGAGACCCTTGACTGACGTTCAAATAAAACGGCGGTTCGGGAAAAGGAGAAAAACCCGAACCGCCGCTGAGGCTTTGCAGCTCCTCTCGGAGCCGGAACGTCTATTTCTCGAGCATGCCCTCGGAAACGCGTCCTATCCCGCACCGTTTTCAGCTTTCAGGAAAACCGTCGAAGTCTTCCTTCGGTTAGCGCATGCCGCAGGGACCAGCTGTGGCATGCGCACGATGCGCGATCAACCAAATTTTTCGCCTGCTGGGCAGACGGCGTTCGGATAAATCAACCAAACCACCAAACGTTGATCGAACCGTCCGAACACAGGTGAAAGTATAACTGCCGCCACATTGAATTCACAAGCCCTTTCAGAATTTAATTATTTCTAATTGTAATGTCATTTTTACATATTATTCAGATAGTTAACGCTAGTAGATTGCAAGAATACACCCATCGATTACCGCCGAAGGGATGTACTGAGGGAACTTCCCTATTGCACATTTCGAAAATCCAATTTTCATTTCTTGCGTCATACATTGAAAACTGGCATAAACATTCTGCAATAAAAAGATGTATTGAAAATACATCTTTTTCGCCGCAAGCGTGCTACTATGTCGCCAAGACATCAGGCGGCCCGTCTAATCAAGAGGACGAGAGCCACAAAATCCCCAGAATTTCAACATTATCCATTCAATTAAGGAGAAGTTTTCATGTTGACCCCTCATCAGATCGAACTGGTCAAGGCCACCGTTCCCGTTCTGCAGGCCCACGGCGTCGATCTCACCAAGCATTTCTATGCGCGCATGCTTTCGAAGAACCCCGAACTGCGCAACGTCTTCAATCAGGCGCACCAGGCTCGCGGTGCGCAGCAGCAGGCGCTCGCCGCTGCCGTGCTTGCTTATGCTCAGAACATTGAGCATCCGGAAAACCTCCTCGGCGCCGTCAAGCAGATCGCTCAGCGCCACTGCTCGCTTGGCATTCGCGCCGAGCAGTATCAGATCGTCGGTCACCACCTCATTGAATCCATTAAGGAAGTGCTCGGTGCCGCCGCTACGCCGGAACTGATTGATGCCTGGACCGCTGCCTACGGCATGCTCGCCGACATCCTCATCAAGGCCGAACAGGACATCTACAACCAGCAGACCGCTGCTCAGGGCGGCTGGTCCGGCTGGCGGCCCTTTGAATGCGTCAACCGCGTTCAGGAATCCGAAGACGTTGTCTCCTTCTACTTCCGTCCGACCGACGGCGGCCCGGTTCCGAGCTATCTCCCGGGTCAGTACACGACCGTGCGCGTCTTCTCGAAGGCCATGCAGATCGCCCAGCCGCGTCAGTACACGCTGTCGCAGGCTGCCGGCAGCGGCATGCTGCGCATCTCCGTGAAGCTTGTCCTCGGCACGCAGGGTGCTCCTGACGGTCTCGTCTCCTCCATCCTTCACAACCGCGTGAAGGTGGGCGATGTGGTCGAACTCTCGGCTCCGACCGGCGGTTTTGCTCTTGAAGACGCCAAGTCTGAACACCCGCTCGTTCTCATCGCCGCCGGTATCGGCATCACCCCGATGGTCCCGATGCTCGAGACGCTCGCTGTTGAAAATCCGCTGCGCAAGGTGCACTTCCTCTACACCACGCAGAATCTGGCGCACTACCCGCTCAAGAAGGAAGTGGATGCCGCGATTAAGGGCATGCCCAACGCTGCCAAGGGGATTTTCTTCACCCAGCCGGGTCAGGCCGACCATCTCGGTGTTGACTACGATGCTGCCGGCCGTATTACGCCCGCCAACATCCGCAACTTCTGCCAGGATCCGGATGCCGACTTCTTCATTTGCGGCCCGATCGGCTTCATGCAGGATGTCTCCAAGGCCCTCAAGGACATCGGTGTTATCCCGGCTCGCATCCACACGGAAGTGTTCGGTACCGGCTCGGCCGATTAATTTTCCGAGTACACTCAGCGCTCAGGGGTGCGTCTGCTGACGCCCCCAGCGTTCGACGCCGTTCCGGGCATTGCGTCCGAACGGCGTTGTTTTATTTTCTGCAAGCTCATTTCCTCCCATGCACATTACCCGTTTCACCGACTTGTCGCTTCGCGTGCTGATGTACCTCTGCGCACGCCCGTCGCAGGACCGTACGACGGTGACGGAAATTGCTGAGCGCATCGGCTGGACCCGCAATCATGTCGTTAAGGTCGTCCATCGTTTGAGTCAGGAAGGATGGCTCGCTACTCAGCGCGGCCGCACCGGCGGCCTGGGGCTCGATCCCCAAGCCAGAAAGCTCCGTCTGGGCAACGTGATTCGAACGCTCGAGGGTGACGACTGTCTAATCAACTGCAAGGATCCGCCCTGCAATTTCGGCCGCGGCTGTCCACTGATCAAGGTGCTTAACGATGCTCAGAACGTTTTTTATGAGGCGCTCAACGCCTATACCCTTGAAGACGTAGCGCAGCACAGTGTTCTGGCGCATCTCTTTGCCCCCAGCTCCACGGGCAAAGTCGTTCCGATCATCCCTGCCGGGGTCCTTCCCAATAAAGATCAGAGCCGCACCTCTGAGGACGCCGGTCTGCTGAAGCTCGTTAACGAGGGCGGCATCTGAATCTAAGGCTTCTGACGCCGCTTTGCCCTTCATTTGCCGCAGCGCTTAAATGCCGCGGACGACCTCATTAGGCTCGGGCGTCCCCGAGGATGACGATGCGGCCCCCTCCGACGCTGTGCGGCCATCGGTTTTTCCTTCGTCGCCGCCAGGATCTTCAGCCGTCTCCAAATTGCTCTCAACGGGCTCTTCAGAGCGCCAATACGCTGCGTTGCGGCCCGCTCGGACCAACGCTGAATTGAGCGCCACATCGTCGGCGGGCTTTTGCAGAATCTGAGGCAGCACTTCCGGCATGCGGCCTGCCTTCCCCTTCTTTCGCGCCTGAGTCCAATCTGCCTCAATCAAATCACCGGCAACGGCGGTCAAGAGCACGGTCGGAACGTTCATCCCTAAGCGCGAAGAAAGTTCCGTTGAAGCCTCCAATCCCGTCAATTCACCGGCGCCGAGGTTGTAGTCGGTGAGCAATACCAGCCGGCCGGTTTTGCCGGCAGAGGCTTGCACACGTTTGACAAAGTCTTCAGAGAATGCCGGCGCGGCGACAACATCTGTCCCCCAAAGCGAGAGCTTTGCGCTCAGCGCCTCGTTGACAAAAGGATTGTCTTCCAAAAGCGCAGTTGTTCCTCCGAGGCGGCTATTGATAACAGCCGGCGCTCCCGAACGTTCGAGCATTTCAACCTGCTCGCCCTCCGTCAAATTCAGCACCAGCCGAAAAACACTTCCACGGCCCAACTTTGAACCCATAGAGAATTCAATGCCGAGCTGCCGGCAGATGCGCTTCACAATGGAGAGACCTAAGCCAAAGCCTTCACTCGTGCTTTTTTTGCCGGCGCTGCCGCGATAGAAAGTTTCAAAGATCCGCGCCTTGTCTTCCGTCGTAAGCCCGGGGCCCGCGTCATAAACACCGATCGAAACACGTGAACTGCCGAGCCGGCGCGCACCGACCACGACTTCCGCTCCCGGTTTGTCGGTATAACGGATGGCATTGGTAATCAGATTTTTAAGCGCGCGCTTGAGTAAGAGCGGATCCGTACACACCGCCGCCGGCACGGACTTCACGCGAAAACGCAGTCCTTTTTCGGCAGCAATTGCCGTGAAGTCATGCGAGAGCTCTTCCATCAATTCTGGCAGCCAGATCACTTCCGGATGCAGTTCAAGACGGCCAAACTCCATGCGGGTAACTTCAAGCACCTGTTCGACCAAGGTAGAGATGGTGCTTGAGGTGCGTCCGAGCTGCTCGACGATAGGAAGCGTCTGCGGGGTTGACCGGCGCTTGAGCATCTCGAGGAAGATGCCCATTGCCTGCAGGGGCTGACGCAAGTCGTGATTGGCAGCCGCAAAGAACTGTGCACGTCGCTCACTCTCGTGCTGCGTCTTCAAACGCGCTGCTTCCGTACGATTCACCTCAACCTTCAGACGCTGCACGAGGCGCTGATTCTCGTCGTCGTTCAAGATGGACGACAAAAGCATTTCGTTGAGGCGTCGGCCTGAATAGAGAATAAAGCCGGTCACGGTGATCAGCACCAGCGCCATGATCGCCTGACTCACGCCATACTGCGCCGCCACGGAAATCGTCATGGGGGTGAGTGACAAAAGCGTAAAGGCCGTGAGCGACGGCATCCAGCAGGAATAAACCGGCCAGCTCGCAAAGGTCACGGCGACGATCACGGCTACTGCTACCAACTGCTGCACGCCCGCGAGCGGCACCATGATGACTGCACCAGCCGCTCCCCAGAGCAAACCGGCACATGAAGCCAGGATCGTCCAGCGTCGAATCCACAGACGGACGCGCTCCACACGCCGTGCATCACGCCACAGGCTCCGAACAAAAGCGAGCGAAGCAATGAGCTGAGCAAAGCCAAAAAACGACCAAACGAGCAGCAGCTCAAACATCTCGGGTTTGGTTCTCATGACCGCATCAATGGCAGCCATGCCGAAGCACTGCGCGGCCAAAGCCACCGGCATCAGCTTCATAGAGGTGAGAAAGAGCTTGATCAGCGTACGTGCCGTGATGCTGCGCGAGGCCGGAAGACTTAAAAAAGTCTTTAGGAACAAAATCACGGAACGCCGCGTCGTGGTCTGACCGCTCGTTCGTGCTTCTCGATCCGGTTCTGCGGTCATGGGGTTTCCTTCCAAGAAAGCGCTGCGCGGCCGGCATGGAGCGAGAGCTCGGCCATAACGCCGATGGGCAGCGTCGCCTTTTTGGCAATATGCCCGAAGGGCAGTCCCGTCACCATCGGTATGGACGCAGGCAGCCGGCGGCGAATGTATGCGAGCGAATCTGCGAGGCAATGGTCACCCGAAAAACGGATCGAATCATCCGCATTGGTAAAGGCGCCGAGGAGCACCGCCTTCTGCCGGGCGAGAATGCCGGCGTCGAGCAGCGTGAGCAGCATGCGTTCAACGCGGTAGGCGTATTCGCCCACGTCTTCAAGAAAGAGAATGCCGCCGTCGAGCATCTCTTTGGGCGGCATCCAGGCCGTGCCCACCAGACTTTCAATCAGGCAGAGGTTCCCGCCCCAGAGGAGCCCTGCCGCGCGCTCCTCGGTTTGGTCAGCCCATTTTCCGAGGAGATGCGGATCAGCCTCCCATTCGATGGGATCGAGCTCGGCACCGAAAACCACTGCGAAACGCTCAACCATGTATGGGTCCGGATTATCAAAAGATCCAAGCATCGGACCATGCCAGGAGGCGCGGCCGGTTTTGGCCAGAAGCGCCAAGTTAAAAGCCGTGAAATCAGAAAACCCAACCATGGGCACGGCAGCGCGCCCGATGACCTCCCAGTCAAGGAGCGGCAGCAGCCGCGTCATGCCGTAGCCGCCGCGAATCGGCATCACCAGATCGGCTTCCGCCGGATCGCGGGTAAGCGCCGCTTGAAAGTCTGCTGCGCGCACTTCGTCAGGCCCTGCGTAGCGGCCGTCCTGCGTGAGTGCGCCTGCCATCAGCGTCGGCACTGCGCCGAGCGCCTCTAAGTTCCCTAACGCTGCTTCTCGACGCGCATGATCGATTTCCCCCGTTTTCGTCAGAAATTGGTAGGAGGGCGCCGGAATAACAATCCGCCGGCCGCGGTATGCCGCGAGGCTCGTCTCCGGCACAGCATCGTATTGCGCATTGAGCGAATGAGAAGCACCGAAATCAGGAGTGGTCATGATGAAAAAACGACTTCAAGAAAATGCAAATAGAAGCGCCTAAGAGCGGCGACGCCGCCTCATTGTGCGCAATTTTGCGGCGCGTCGCTGCTCTCAGTAGCTTTTTGCGCAGCCTGCTCACTGCGCCGTTTGGTAAAAAAATCCGTCAGCAATTTCTCGCCTTCAAGAGCCAAAACGCCGCCCGTCACCATCGGACGATGATTGACGCCGGGAATGTCAAAAAGCCGAAAGGCACCCTCGAGAGCGCCGCGCCGGCTGTCGCCTGCGCCGTAGACAATACGGCGGCACCGTGCCTCGGCAATGGCGCCCGCACACATTGGACACGGTTCAAGCGTGACGTAAAGCGTCGTGTTGGTGAGCCGATGATTGGCGAGGGCGGCAGCGGCGGCACGCAGCGCAACGATTTCGGCATGCGCCGTGGGATCTCCGCTGCGAAGCGTCTCGTTGCCGCCGCGGGCGATCACCGCTCCGTCCGCAACCACGACGGCTCCGACTGGAATTTCTCCGGCCATCCCGGCCTCTTGTGCCTCTTCCAGCGCCATCCGCATGAAAGAGCGGTCAGCCTCAGCATCAACGGGAGGTTCGGGCGGCCGAATCACTTCGCGGTTTTTAGCCTGGAGCGTCTCCCGCATACGAGCGCGTCGAAGCTTGAGAATCTCCTGCGCCGCCTCAAGCTCATCGGCCAAACGGTTCGCCGTAACGCCCGGGAGCGGCTCGAGACGCGAGCGCCATCGGGCGGGAGCACCGTCTTGAGGGTCTTCGGCCGCTTCAAGGAGCCCCTCCTCCAAAGCTGACGCCAAAAGCTCCGCCGGTTCTGCCTTAAGCCAACTGCCCGCACCCTGCAAAAAACCTTCAAAGCGCTGCAAGAGCGTTTCCTCAGAAAATGCAACAGTTGGAACAAAAAGCAGCGCAGCGCCCACTACGACACGGCGATCGCGGGGCTCCGTCTTAACGACCGAAGCGAGCGGAATGCCTCGGCGGATAGAGAGTTCCGTAAAGCGGCCGATGTCGGCAAGCGTGTAGCTGCTGTCGATAAGGCGATACATATAAAGGCGTCGTTCGCAGGTTTGAGGAAAAGTGAAAGAGAAGTCTCTCCGCACAGCGGGACGGTGATTCCCTGCGGAGATGCACTCGGAAGTGTAGCGTTTCGCTCTTGACCTATACTTCCCGGCAGGTTTGCTGCGAGATAATCCGCTGCACCTTATCTCAAACGATTCCAACCGTTTTTTGGAGGTTTCTTCGTGCTGCGTTCCCAACCCGCTCTCTTTAAGTTCTGCCTCTGCGCGCTCTTCTCGACATGCGCCGCCGGCACAGCCTGCGCCGCTTCGGCCGCCGATGAACTTGCCGACTGCCTCTATGCCAACACTTCCGCTCAAGACAAGACCACCTTTTTGCAGTGGACCTACGTAGCGCTCGGACGCACCGAAGCCGCTAAGTCCGTGCAGACGATTCCCGCCGCCAAAATTAAGACCGTAGAAAAGAAGGCTCAGACAACACTCACGCAGCTCGTCATGAAAAGCTGCCCCAAGCCGGCGATGAATCTGCTCCTCTCTGACCCCAAGAAGGGACTGGAAAAAAACGCTGACATCGCTCGCCGGAAAGCTGGTGCAGGCGGAAGTCGAAAAGCGTACGTCACCCCTGCTTTCAATGACGATTACGGATCTCCTGAAGCGCTGATCCAGGGTTCTCCAAATTTGAACGCCAAAGTATCCGCGAAAAGAAGAGCGCCTTGAAAGAAAATCCTTTTCAAGGCGCTCAGCTTTTGATGAACCCGTCACCCAAACTCCCGGAGACTAGCTCCGGGATGTCCTGATCTGACGCAAAGTCGGCC
>ERZ772870.1115-NODE-1115-length-21548-cov-5.827060_pt1 | contig 21548 bp, 18 predicted proteins | sample MGYA00511376_ERZ772870 | MGnify/ENA primary metagenome ERZ772870 (study PRJEB29015, sample SAMEA2737719) | human gut metagenome | biome: human gut; feature: human-associated habitat; material: faeces | place: China | collected 2012 ... | reverse complement strand
ACTTGCTGTTGGTACTCAAATACCGCACAGACGCAGACAAGGAAATCAAAACCGGCCCGCGTCATTTGGTGCTGACTATCTTAAAAAACCGCTTCGGTGCGACGGGGGAGAGCATCCCGCTGGACTACGAGCCGGAGAAAGAACTGTTCCGGGACGGCGCTGCCAAAGCAGCCCCGCGCACCGGCAGAAACATCATACGATAAAAACAAGGGAGATATTATGACATCATGTCATAATATCTCCCTTGTTCGCACGAAAAATGTGAGGAATACCGGGAAAGTGACTCATGATTTGTGCAAATTGTATTGAATTTCGCTTTGAAAATGTGTATACTGAGTGTATACGAAAAAAGGAGAGGGGGAAATATACCGTGTATCTGAAAAGAAAAGTAGATACGTTTCTTCGTGAATGGAAAGCGGACCCGGCAAGAAAGCCGCTTATCATCAAAGGAAGCCGTCAGGTCGGGAAAACCGAATCCATCCGGAAGTTTGCCGCAGAAGATTATGAGAGCGTTGTAGAAATCAATTTTGTCCGGGATGAAAAATACAAGGGAATCATCGCAGACGGCTATGAGGCGGCCGCCATTATCAAAAATATATCGATGATTGACCCTTCCAAGAAATTTATTCCGCACAAAACGCTGCTTTTTTTTGATGAAATTACCGAATTTCCGGAAATTGCAACATCCCTCAAGTTTTTCCATGAGGATGGGCGGTTTGATGTGATTTGCAGCGGCTCTATGCTGGGTGTGAACTATAAGAAAATCGAAAGCAACAGCGTCGGCTATAAAAAAGATTACGATATGTTCTCCATGGACTTCGAGGAATTTTTGTGGGCAAAGGGCTATGATGACACGACTGTTGAAGATATGCTTTTGCATATGCGGGAGCTGCGCCCATTCAACGAGCTGGAGATGCAGGTTTACCATTCGCTGTTTCTGGATTTCTGTATTCTCGGCGGTATGCCCGCTGTCGTGGCCGAATACATCGAAAAAAACACCTTTGAAGGTTCTCTGGACACCCAAAGGCAGTTGATTGCAGACTATAAAGAAGACATCCGCAAGTATGCGCAGGGGCTTGACCAGGCGCGCATCCTAAATGTGTTTAACAGAATTGCCCCGCAATTAGCCAGGGAAAACAAGAAATTCCAGATCTCCAAGGTCGCCACCGGCGCAAGATTCCGGGATTACCGTGGGTGTGCCGAATGGCTGGCGGATGCCGGGATGGTAAACATCTGCTTTTGTCTGGAATTTCCGGAGCTTCCATTGGGCGGGAACTATGACCCGGATGTATTCAAGCTCTATTTTGCCGATACCGGGCTGCTCGTCTCGATGCTGGATGAAGAATCGCAGGAGGATCTGCGCGCCAATAAAAATCTTGGCGTCTACAAAGGTGCGCTCTATGAAAACATGGTCGGCGAAGCGCTTGTAAAGCAGGGCTATAAGCTCTACTATTATAAGCGGTCGGATTCTACATTAGAGGAAGATTTCTTTATCCGCTCAGCGTCATCGCTGATTCCGCTGGAAGTGAAGGCCAAAAATGGGCAGGCAAAATCCATGCGCACGTTGATAGCATCGGACAAGTATGAGGACATCCGCTACGGATTTAAGTTTTTTGCTGGTAATATAGGGCATGAAGCACAGTTTTATACGTTCCCCTATTTCTGCGCATTCCTGCTCAGGCGCTTTATGAAGGACTTCCGCCCACAGGAAGAAAGCAGCGATTGATTTCACGCAGACAGGTGATTTTTTAGAGGCTGTTGCACAAGGAAAAAATCCAAGTGCAGCAGCCTCTTTACGGTTAAATGCCTCCAGAAGCACAAAAACGCTCGCCATAGACCCCCTAATTTCCAAAAAGCAGATAACTCAAACAGGCCCTTCTGAATAACGATTGTTTTCCAGAGGAGCCTGTTTTCCAATTTTTCAAAAATCAGAAATTCAGGTATGCTTTAGGCTGAATCAAATGCAGATTTTGCAGTCCACTGTTGCACTTTGCCAGCAGGTGAGCAATGTTTTGGGAAAGCCCCAAAAACAGAAGCTCCGCCAGGACTTTGACTTTACCGCCGGTAAGGAAACGCTTGAAATTCCGATTGTGCTTTAGCTGTCCGAAGGCACCCTCTGCCTGAATGGAACGGTTGCAGCGCAGCAGCTTTCCTTCCTCGGTGGTAATGTTGTGATACGCATTCTTGCGCAGATTCTGAAATTCCCAGCAGACAAAAATTTCTTTGCGCTTTTCGCTGTCTTTAGCCTTGCAGCAGGCTGCACGGTAAGGGCAGCCGGAGCAGTCCTCGCAGCGGTAAACAGAGATTTTGCGCTCTGTACCGTCCTTCGCATGGGAGGTATAGTGAGAACTGAGATCCAGATGTCTGCCGTTCTTGCAGATAAAGCAGTCATCCGGTTCGTAATAGCCCATGTTTTCCATTCTGCCAACCTGTGACTTTGAAGAACGCTTTTTCCCCGATTCATAGTTGGCGGGCTTAATAAATGCAGTCTGGCCATTTTCAAACAGCCAGCGGTAATTGGCAAGACTTTCATAGCCGGAATCCGCCACGACATTGCGATAGGATTTTCCGTGCTTATGCCATAAATAGGTCAAAAACGGAATCAGCGTGCCGAAGTCCGTTCTGTTGCTGAATACGCCAATGCCGGTTATGAAACCGCTGTTGACAGCAAACTGAACATTATATCCGGGTTTTAGCTGGCCATTGCGCATATGGTCGTCTTTCATATGCATAAAAGTGGCATCTGTGTCTGTCTTGGAATAGCTGTTGCGATTCTCCCCGCAAATTGCCTTCTTTCTGTTATACTCCATCCAGCGGCGATACAAGAGAGCCAGTTCATCCCGCTCCCGAACGATTTCCGGCTTGTGGTGCCCGCGGCCTTTTTTCACTTCAATGCCCTGCGCCTCGATTTCCGTATTGAGCTGTTCCAGTCTTTTCTCAACCTTAGTCGAGGTCAGATTTCCTTGCGGACATACCCGTTCTTTCAACCGTGCCTTGATTTTCTCAAGCTGTTTGCTTACCTGCTTTAGCCATACGAATGTATACCGATTTGCTTTGCTTTCGATTTTGGTTCCGTCCACAAACACCTCGGAGTGCTCGGTATACCCTTTATTCTCCAGTTTCTTTACATATTGAAAGAACAAATCCTCAAACGCTTCCTGCAGGTTACGGTTGCCCCGAAATCTTGCTATAGTGCAGTGATCCGGTGTTTTCTGATCCTCCAGCAGCCAGCGAAATACCAGATTTTCCCTGCACAGCTCCTCTATTTTACGGCTGGAATATACGCCCTTCATGTAGGCGCACACCAGCACTTTAAATAACACACGCGGCTCTATCTGCGATTTTCGGATTCCCGAATAAGCTCTATACAACTTTGTGTAATCCAGTTCCTCAAGCTGGATGCTTGCCTGATAGAGCGCGTTGTGCTTTGATATTCTTATTTCTGTCGGCATCCGAAATTTTAACTGTTGACTTTTTTCCAAAATTTCGATATGCTGTTCTTGCTTTTGAGTTTTTCTGCTCACAACTATTAAACTTAAAGCAAAAGACCGAAGTTGTAAAGCCTTTTTTGGCTTTTACTTCGGTCTTTCTTTTTTAGAGGATGTGCAACAGCCCCTTTTTATAGGAAGAAAACCGGACAAAACTGAAATTAAAATATTGCATAAGAGGACAAAACAATATACAATAGATATGGAAAAACGGACAAAATATTTTTCCGGAGGGAGGCATCAGACATGGAAACAAACCGCAAAACGATTTTACAGCGCACCACCGCAAAAAAGATACAGGCGTTTTTAGAGGGAGAAGCGCGCAAGGCGCTGCTTGTCACAGGGGCGCGGCAGGTCGGCAAAACGACCCTGATCCGTCAGCTGGGACAGGAAGCCTTCCCGAATTTTGTGGAACTGAATTTTTTGGAAAACACAGCCGCGCGGCAGCTGTTTGAAACAGCCACCGACAGCAGCGATTTCCTGCTGCGGCTCTCTGCGCTGATGGGGGAAAAGCTGGTCCCCGGCAAGACGCTTATCTTTTTGGATGAAGTGCAGGAGTGCAAGGAGATCGTGACCGCCATCAAATTTTTGGTGGAGGAGGGCAGCTACCGCTATATTTTAAGTGGGTCGCTGCTGGGTGTGGAGCTTAAAGACATTCGCAGCGCACCAGTCGGCTATCTTGATGTACTGGAAATGTTCCCGATGGATGTAGAGGAATTTGCCCGCGCCAACGGCGTGTCGGATCGCATCCTTGACCATCTGCGCAGCTGCTATGACAAAAAGCAGGAAGTTGACCCGCTGGTGCATCAGAAGATGATGGAGCTTTTCCGCCTGTACTTGATCGTGGGTGGTATGCCGGCGGCTGTGGCTTGCTACCTGCAAACACATAATCTGTATGAAGTCGCCAAGGTGCAGCAGTCCATTCTGACGCTGTACAAAAAGGATATTGCCCGCTATGACCCGAAGGAGAAGCTCTATCTCGAGGATATTTTTGACCTGATCCCCAGCGAGCTGAACGCCAAGAACAAGCGGTTTATTTTAAAGGACCTGCATCAGGACTTTAAGTTAAGCCGCTACCACAATAGTTTTCTGTGGCTGGCCAACGCCGGCGTTGCGCTGCCGACCTACAACGTGGAAGAACCGACGCTGCCGCTGCGGCTGAACAGACAAAGCAACCTGTTCAAGCTGTTTCTCTGCGATGTGGGGCTGTTGGCGGCCACCTACGCCAACGGCATCCAGCTGGCGCTGCTGAACGGCGAAAAGAACATCAATTTCGGCGCGGTGTTTGAGAACGCCGCCGCCCAGGAGCTGGCCGCGCACGGCTATGCGCTGTACTACTTCAACAGCAAAAAGCAGGGAGAACTGGACTTCGTCATCGAGCACGAGGGCAATGTGCTGCCCCTTGAAATCAAGAGCGGCAAGGATTACACCCGCCATAATGCGCTTTCCGGCGTGATGGCAAACCAGGACTACCACATCCCGGCTGCGTTTGTTTTCCACGGCGGGAATGTGAGTGTGAAGGAGAAGATCACCTATTACCCCATCTATATGATGATGTTCCTGCGTGAGCCGGAGCTGGCGCAGGATTTGACCTATACCCCGGATTTCGGGGTGCTGATGGGATAATGGAAGAACGTTGTACCAACAATTTTTGAAGATATTATGACATCATGTCATAATATTTTTTTTGCTGCCTTGCTTTTGTATCACTTTAGTGATACACTTATACCAAGGAGGGAGGCAAAATGGAAAAGAAAATCATCCTATTTCACGGCTCGGGAAAAGTTATAGAGCATCCCGTGTTTGGCGCGGGAAAAAAGCATAATGATTTCGGGCTTGGCTTTTACTGCACGGAAAGCGAGGCACTGGCAAAGGAGTGGGCCGTTTCCTCTTTGCGGGACGGTTTTGCAAACCGCTATACGCTGGATACGGAATATCTGCGGGTTTTACATTTGAACAGCCCGGACTATACCATTCTCAACTGGATCGCCGTGCTGGTCGAGCATCGTCTTTTTTCCATAAAAACGCCGGTGGCAAGGCGCGCCAAGCAATATCTGATCGACAATTTCGGCGTGAACGTAAATGCCTTTGATTTGATTACAGGCTACCGCGCCGATGATTCCTATTTCGATTATGCGGAATCTTTTCTGAACAATGCCATCTCGGTAGAGCAGCTCTCGCAGGCGATGCGGCTTGGCAAATTGGGGGAGCAGGTGGTGATCAAGTCGCAGTTTGCCTTTTCCAATCTGAAATTTGAGGGCTTTTCCATCGCAGAAAAAGACAAATACTATGTGCAGCGCAAAGCAAGAAACGATGAAGCAAACCAAACCTATCTGAAAATGCTGGACGATGAGACAGACGGCATCTATATGCAGGACATTATGAGAGGAGGCATCCGCAGCGATGACCCACGCATACCAAGAAATCTATCTGAGTAATGCGCAGGCGGCTTTGGGGGATGCGTTCGACTATGCGATTCGTGTCTGCGGCGTACCGGGAGAAAATTTTATAAAGCTGTTCACCGTAAGTTCGGTAAGCAAGCATATGGAAAACGGAGAACCCGCGTATCTGGCAGGGAAGAGCGGCATTGAACTGGCTGCGCAGATCCTTGCGGAGACGACCGGGATGACAGAACAGCCGGAACAGCCGGAACGGTATGCGCGTTCCTGCGAATATTGGATCGGGTGGGCGGTTGCGTATTATCAGTGGTACTCCGGGCGAAAGTACAGCGAGATTTTCGAGGTGCTTTCTTTTGCGGAACTGGAAAAAATGTATTATACCCTGCACGAAGCGGACGTCAGCAAATTTGCCGAGATTGCGGATGCCCGCACCCGGGAGCACTTTGCGGAAACAAACCTGAAACGTATCCGTACGGCCTACGGCTGTTCGCAAGCCGAGTTGGCGAAAAAAACCGGCGTCGGTTTGCGCTCCATCCAGCTGTACGAACAGCGGCAAAAGGACATCAACAAGGCAAGCGCGGAGAGCTTGTATAAGATTTCCAAAGTGCTTGGCTGCGCGATGGAGGACTTGCTGGAAAGATAAAAACACGGACTTTTATCCGGTGGGCGCGGATGAAAGTCCGTGTTTTTGTGCGGGCGCGGTAACGGTTTACCCGTTTATAGAATGAACGGGTAAACCGTTATATTTTTAAAATAACATACTATGTTATTGACATTTCCCCGCGTTCAGTGTAATATAAAAATGTATTCTTACAATACACAAAGTCGAATCAGGTCCGATACACCTGTGTGATGCGCCGACTTGCCGTGGCCTTTGCTGATGGTTTTGCGCATCATGGACCCACACATGAGTAATCCTTTTGAAAGTGTGTGGCAACGTATCCGAATGTAGCCGGACATACTGATAAAATGCCGGAGAGATGATTCCTCTAAAAAGAATCCGACAGAGCCTTACCTGCCGTAGAAGAAGAAAGCAAGGCTGCACACATAAGCAGTAAAAAAGTGTCGGAGAGAAATCTCCAAAGCGGTCACACATAAGACCTTAAAAAGTGTATTCGCCGAGTGTTGCGTCCCGTGTGGGCGGACAGGAGGCGGCCTAGCTTCAACAAGAAATACAGATAAAGGGGGCGGTTGCGTCTGGGAAGAAAGAATAAGAAATATTATAAAGACCTGCACCAACAGGCGTATGACCGCCTGACCGGGATGCAGGCCTTTGGCGAAAGCAAAAAAGAGGCTGTGAAAAACGGTACGGACGGGCAGAAGATATTTTCTTTCAATACTTATCAATCGTACTGGAAACACACAAAATATTTTCTCGCCTATATTAAACAAAAGCACCCGGAATGTACGACGCTGAAAAGTGCGAAAAAGTACGTAAACGAGTGGCTGCAAGCGCGCGCCGACCAAGGGCTGTCCGCATGGACGGTGCAGCTGGAAGCCAAAGCGCTGGGCAAGCTGTACGGCATAAGCCCGGAAGATGAAAATTACTTTAACCCACCGAAGCGGAACCGGGAGGACATCAAGCGTAGCAGGGGAGACTGCGTGCGCGATAAACATTTCTCGGTTACGAACAACGATGAACTGATTAAATTCTGCAAAGGTACAGGGCTGCGCCGCAGCGAACTGGGGATGCTCAAGGGCGGAGACCTTGTTACAAAAGAAGAAATCGAGCGGGAAATTGCTGCGATTGAATCCGTACCTGTACAGGAAAGAACGCCCGCAGAAGAAAAGCGGCTTGGTGTTCTGCAAGATACCCGCCTGTTTGACTGCCGTTATTATATCCACGTCCGAAACGGCAAGGGCGGCCGGGAGCGAGTAAGCCCCATTGTCGGGAAAAATGCGGCGCAGATCGTCGAGCGCATCCGAAATACGCCGAACGACGAGAAGGTATGGCAGCACATCCACCAGAGCGCTGACATCCACGGCTACCGCGCCGAATATGCAACCGACATCTACCGCGCCCATGCAAGGCCCATCGAAGAAATCCCCTACGACAGGGTCAACAAGGGAACGGGGCGTAAATTTCAGAGTGATGTCTACACCTGCCGGAAAGATGAATCCGGGAAAAAGCTGGATAAGAAAGCCATGCTGATCTGCAGCAAAGCGCTGGGGCATAACCGCATTGAAGTCGTGGCAAACAACTATATCCGCGGACTGTAAAAAGAGGTTTTTTCATGCCAGAGTTTAAGAAAAAGACTGCACTGGGTCTGCGGGATCTGCCGGAGAATGGGCAGGAATGTACGCACGTGCTGCTGACCCACAGTGAGTATGATGGTTTGCTGGCGAAAGTGGCCTGCGCGGAAAGAGATGCCCGCTCGGTCTATACAGCGGCATCTCAAAAGATTGCACAGGCCGAAAGAACTTCGGCGCAGGCAAAAGAAGCTGCTTACGCAGAAGTGGATGCGGTACAGAAAGACTTGGAAGAAGCCTGCCGTAAAATAGAGTATCTGAACGGCTTAAATAAAAACCTGCTGCGCATCGCGCGGGAGCGCGCCAACGCAGACAGAAAGCTCCGCCCCAAGAAAACGCATACAGGATATGTGGTACTTACCTCATCAGAAAAAGAGTACCGCTATAAAACCATGCGAAAAGAAACCGCTGTGGCAGGGCTGTGGGAGACCGCGCTGCAAAGTCCGTATTCCGTTGATTTTACAGAGGAACAGGCAAGAGCGCTGACGGAAGAACTGGTACAGCCGAACGAAAACAGTGAAACGATTGTCGGGCGCATTGGCATTGATACCTATTATCATGGAAGCTATGAGGACTTGCTGCACGACCAGCGGCGCAGCGGCAGACAAGCGGAAGACTTAAATATTATGCTGAAACCGAAACTGCGCGCTAACTATAAAACCGGTTACTGGGAAGTGATCTTCCTGCACACAAGGCCGTTGGGGCTTGTGCCGGCAGAGATGAGAGCGCGGGGATAAAAGTAGAAAAGTGTCCCTACCTGTAATTGAGCAGGCAGGGATGCTTTTACATATCTGTCAGTAAAAAAGCCATATACAGCGGCAAAGTCAGAAGCTGCTCTGTGTGCTCCACATTATAGTCACCCAGCTTGATGAGCCGGTATACATGGTACTTTTCCGGGTGGCGCAGGATGGTCTTTGCACTTTTTGTATTGCCGGAGACAGCCTTGACTTCCACAAGGGTGCATTCTCCCTTATAGCGGATAATAAAGTCAACCTCCAGACCGGAGTCTTTGTGAAAGTAGTAGAGCTTGCGACCCATTTTAGAAAAAATATCGGCAATAAGCCCCTCGAAAATAGCACCTTTATAGCCTAAAAGGTTGCCCTGCAAAATGTCAAATTGTGTACCGTCCTCCAGCATCGAGATAAAAAGCCCGGTATCTTTCATATAGACTTTAAAAACATCTGGGTCTGCATTGCCGTCTAATGGCAGCTCCGTGATAGATAGGTTATAACACCGGGTGATGATTCCTGCATCCTCAATCCATTGCAGACTGCCAGCAAATTTGGAGGCCGTAGCCCCTTTTTTCACCACGGAATACTGGAACTTTTTGTTTTCTTTACTCAGCTGCTTAGGGATGGACTGGAAGCACTCCCGAATCACGGCTTTGTCTTTTTTGTCGGCGTATTTTACCATATCATCCTCATAAGAGCGGATGATGTCGCGCTGAATTTGCAAGACCTCATCCATGCGCTTGGTATCTACAAATGTCTGTACGGCGTCAGGCATACCGCCCACAACTGTATATTGCAGAAGCAGTTCCCGCATACGCTGGTGCAAGGCATCCGGTACAGGGGAACCGCTTTGCATACATTGGCGCAGAAGCTCTATGACCGGCTCGGTAATGCCATTGGCCCAAAGAAATTCTTCAAAATCCAACGGAGTCATATCCAGAACCGTTTCATATCCAACAGGCACGGACTTGGGCTCTTTTTCACCATAGCCCTTGACCCCCAGCAGACTGCCGGTGCCAATCACATCATAGCGGCCATCCAGCTTAAAAAATTTCAAAGCTGTCCGTGCATCAGGGCAATCCTGTATTTCATCCAGCACAAGAAGGGTCTTTCCCGGCTCAAAAACCGCCGCGCGCCCCATCAGGGCGGACAACAGCATGGTAATATGGTCAACCTCCAGCGAGCCGGAAAACACCGAGACAAATTGCGGATTTTCAAAAAAATTCAGGTAAACGGTGTGTTCATAGTTTTTTTTGGCAAATTCCAGAACGGAGTATGTCTTTCCGCATTGGCGGCATCCTTTCAGGATCAAAGGCTTGCGGTTGGGGGTATTCTTCCAAGTAAGTAAGGTCTGTTCGACTTTCCGGCGCAGCATCGTATCCCTCCCTATATGTTTGCTTGCAGTATACCAAAGAAAGCAAACTTTTTCAAGGGAGTTTTGCGTTGAAGTAAAAACTTTTTCAAGCGACTTTTTATAAAAAGAAAATATTTCTTCAATTTTTCCGGAAGATTGCTGATAATAAGTATCAAAAATAACGCCGATTAAAATAGTAGCAAATTTTGTTGACAGCAGGCAGACGGCAGCGCTATAATATAGTAGCAAATCAACCGAACGTCAGAGGTGCTACCATTATGCAAATCTATGGCTATTGCCGTATTTCCACGCCGCGCCAGAATATCGAGCGCCAGGTGCGCAACATTGCCGCTGCCTACCCTGCGGCGCATATTGTGCGGGAGGTCTACACCGGCACGGCCTGCCAGGGACGGCGAGAGCTGGACAAGCTGCTGCGCACCGTGCAGCCGGGGGATACCATCGTGTTTGACAGTGTTTCCCGCATGAGCCGCAGTGCCGACGAGGGGTGCGCCCTGTATGAAGAACTGTACGGTCGCGGCGTGACGCTTTGTTTTTTGAAGGAGCCGCACATCAACACCGACACCTACAAACAGGCCTTGCAGCGGCAGGTCAGTGCAGCCCCCTCCACCGGCAGCGCAGCGACCGACCGTTTTGTCTCCGGCGTTATGGAAGCGCTGAACCGCTACACGGCGGACCTGGCCGCCGAGCAGATCCGCCTTGCCTTTGCCCAGGCGCAAAAAGAGGTGGACGATCTGCACCAGCGCACCCGCGAGGGGATCATGACGGCCCGGCTGAACGGCAAACAGATCGGCCAGCAGCCGGGGCGCAGACTGCATATCAAAAAAGCGGACACGGCAAAAGCGCTGATTCGGAAGCACAGCCGGGATTTTGGCGGCACGCTGAGCGATGCCGACTGCATCAAGCTGATCGGCATTGCGCGCAATACCTATTATAAATACAAGCGCGAGCTGCGGGATATTATGACATGATGTCATAATATCTTTTTTATAAAATTTTTCAAATTTCTTTTCGCTTCCTCCCTTGCTCCCTTATAGTGCCGGGCGTGATCGTTGACAGAATGTTTGCCGGTCCGCTGCACAGCTTTGATAAGGATGATCAACTTGACTTTTCGCCCTGTGGACCGACGTATTCCCAAAAAAAGAAAGACCGAAGTAAAAGCCATAAAGGGCTATATATCTTCGGTCTTTTGCTTTGAGTTAATCGTTATGAACGCAAAAACGCAAAAGCAGGAACAGCATATCGAAATTTTGGAAAACGTCAACCGTTAAAATTTCGGATGCCGACAGAAACAAGAATATCGAAACACAGTGTGCTCTATCAGGTAAGCGTCCAACTCAATGAATATCCGGTTGCCCCAAGGCCTTGTTGACCAGCACACGCAATTTACCTTCAGGAGAAAGAATCTTACCGCGCAGGATATCATCTTCGGTAAAACGTGCCATAAGAATTTCCCGCTGCGTAACTCTTTCCCAGTCATAGGTGACGTAGATATAACCATTATCAGCTTCTTTAGCATCCGGGTAAGAAACTTCGTTGCGCTCATCAAGCAGCAGAGTATAAGGCCAGGTTTCGCCATCATCCTCGCTGAGCATAGCGGTTAAGTGGCTGCGGCCTTTCCAGCTTTTCACATTTCCCTGATTCATAATATCGTCTAGGTCAATGCGCTGGTCAAAATTGTAGTGGTTGATCATCAGCAGACGGCCGGATTTCAAACGCCGAATGAAAAAGCGCGAGCAGGGGCCGTCAATATGACTGTTGCGTCCGGGGGTCCAGGTGTAACCGCCATCCGTAGAAAAACTTTCGCCGATGCCCTTGAAGGTACGCACCAGCATCCAAAGGGCTCCATCCTTTTTCTCTACTAACATGTGCTCGTCAAAGCTTCTGCCGGGAATATCGGCGTGTCCACGTAACGTGATGGTTTTTCCGCAGTCGGTAGACGCATACACATTTGAAAACTGTTCGTTTTCCAAACCGTGGCGCTCGGAAGGAACACTTCCGCTTGTGTCGCACCAGATAGCGCAGGGGAAAAGCCACTCGCCTTTACTGGTGACAAGGGGCTTATTCATCATAATGCCATTTGCAATGCGTCTTGGCTTAGACCAGACCAATTCATCGGCATCGGCATGAAAGGCATCCAAAAATCTTTCGGTGGTGTTCATGCTCTCACCGATGGGGAACTTACACTTCGCAAGGGTGAGGTCCTTGGCTTGATTGGTGAAAACGGTGCAGGCAAAAGCACACTGATGAAAATTCTTTCCGGTGTTTATCAGGCAGATGCAGGCGTTATGATGGTAGACGGAAAAGAAGTCCACTATCATGAACCCCGGCAGGCACTGCATGATGGAATTTGTATGATCTATCAGGAGTTAAACCTGGTCCAGCATTTGTCTGTTGGCGATAATATATTCATTGGTCGGGAATCTAAAAAAGGTTGGAAACTTGACCGGACGAAGGATAATGGCCGTGCAGAGGAACTGCTGAAAGAGCTGGAGCTGGATGTCAGCCCCAACACCATCGTAAACACCCTGACCGTTGCCAAACAGCAAATGATTGAAATTGCAAAAGGCATTTCGTATGACAGCAAAGTGCTGATTATGGACGAACCAACAGCGGCACTTTCCATCAACGAAATCAGGGATTTGTTCCGTGTTATTCAGAAGCTGAAAGCCAAAGGAATCTCCATTATCTATATTTCCCATCGCTTGGAGGAACTGTTTGAAATCACGGATCGCATTACCGTTATGAGAGACGGCACTTATATCAATACTTTTATTACAAAAGAATCTTCCCTGCCGGAGCTGATCCGTTCAATGGTGGGAAGAGAAGTGAGCTGGGAAAAGAAAAAGCATTCCAATGTAGCAGCAGATGCTCCTGTGCTGCTGGAAGTGAAAGGGATGGAGTCCCACGCGATTAAAAACGCTTCTTTTAAGTTGCGTAAAGGCGAGATCCTTGGCATCGGCGGACTGATGGGTGCCGGACGCACAGAGCTGGCCCGGTTGGTTTTTGGCGCTGACTGGCGAAAGCACGGAAAGATCATAAAAAACGGAGAAGAAATTCAAATCCATACGCCGCATGATGCTGTGAAAAACGGAATCGGTTATATATCAGAGGATCGCAAAGCGTTAGGTCTTGCCCTGAAATTGTCCGTAGCTGACAATATTGCTATGCCAAACTGGGAAAAATTCACATCCCACGGTGTAGTAAACGAAAAAGAAGAAATGCGTGTTGCCTCTGAAATGGCGGATCGCGTAATGGTAAAAACACCTTCTGTAAAACAGCTTGTGATGAATTTGTCCGGCGGAAACCAGCAAAAAGTAGCGATTGCCAAATGGCTTTTGCGTGATTGCGATATATTGATCTTTGACGAACCAACGCGCGGCATTGATATTGGTGCAAAAAGCGAAATCTATAACCTAATGAATGCGCTGATTGCCCAGGGAAAATCCATTATTATGATTTCTTCGGAAATGCAGGAGCTGCTTTCTATGAGCGACAGAATCATCGTCATGTGTGAGGGCTCCATCACAGGCGAACTGGATATTGCCGATGCGAGCCAAGAAAGTATTATGGCGCTTGCTGTGCAGCGCGCTGTCTGATTCAGGAGGCATACAAAATGAAAAAACAAAAGAGCATTAAATCACTGTTTATGTCCCAACGTATTATAGCCCTTTCTTGCCTGATCTTTCTCTTTCTATTTTTTTCTTGCTTCGGCAAGAATTTCCTGACACAGAATTCAATGGTAAGCCTGTTGGAGAGTGTGTACTACATCATTTGCCTGGCTTTTGGTATGACATTTGTCATTTCAACCGGCGGCATTGATCTGTCAATCGGCTGCGTGGCTATGTGTGGTGCGCTGATTGGCGGTGTAAGCTATAACCAATGGCATATGCCTATCTGGGCTGCGCTGATTATCACTGTGCTTGTTACAACAGCCTTTGGCGTTCTTAACGGATTTTTGATTTCCTGCTGCAAAATTCCCCCCTTTGTGGCCACTATGGGTACGCAATATCTAGCACAGGGCATCGGTTATATCGTTTCCCGTGTGCAGACTATGCGCTATCCCGTTGTGACAAGCCCCGATGGCTGGTTCAAGCGAGTCTTCTATAAGTCACTGGATGGTTTCCCTATGGGCGTCATTTATATGGTGATCCTGTTTGTAATTGCCTCTTTTATGTTCCGTTACACAAAAATCGGAAAATACGCATGCGCGATCGGTTCCAACTGTGAAGCTACACGGCTTTCCGGCGTAGATACACGGCGCTGGACGATGCTTGTATATATTATCGCCGGCGTATTTGCGGGCTTGGCCGGTATCTTCTACAGTGCTACCTATACATCGGTTCTGCCCGGTTCCGGCAGCGGTATGGAAATGAATGCGATTGCTGCAGTTGTTATTGGCGGCACGTCGCTGAGCGGCGGCTCCGGCACAATGCTTGGCACGATCATTGGTGTGTTTATTATGGCGGTTCTGAAAAACGGCCTGATGACCATTGGAATTCAGCAGCAGTGGCAGGTATTCTTTACCGGCCTGGCAGTGTTGCTGGCTGTAATGCTGGATATTTACCGCAGTGTAAAGCTAAAACGCAGCTGAGTATGGAAAAAGAAGGAATTTTTTCAATTTCTTCATAAAATATCCCGCAAGGGATAGACCGCTAACAACCTCTACACTACAAGGAGAAAAACTATGAAAAAGAATCTTTTATCCGGTCTGCTTGCAGGCGTTATGGCTGTAAGTCTGGTGGCCTGCGGCAATTCAGAAATCACCCCTGCCGCAGATTCCACTACTGAAACAGCAAAACCAGCAACCGCAGAGAACAGCGACACATTCGATGTAGAAATGGTTGGAAATTCCTTCTCCATTGAATACTGCAATATCAATGTGGACGGTGCCCGCGATGCCGTTGACGATTTGGCCAAAAAAGGGGTTACCGTGAATTTGACCTACAATGCCTCTGCGGATTCCTCCCAGGTGGATGAGCAGATCAATATACTCAACCAAGCGCTGGCCAAGCAGCCGAATGCTATTTTGATTGCCGCGTGTGACTCCGGCGCATTGGATGAGCAGATGATTACCGCCCGTGATGCCGGTATCCCCGTAATTGCCTATGACATCACCTTTGATAATGCGCCGGAATGCTCATTGACTGCCACCTCTGCCAGCGACAGTATTTTGGCCGCCGGTCAGGCTGCGGATGAATTGCTCAAGAATGAAACTGTTGTGGAAAAGATCAAGGCTGCCACGCCTGAAAACCCGGCTGTTTTCAGTGTGATTGCTCCTGATGCTATTATGACGGTGCACCGCGACAGAACCAGCGGCTTCGCCAACAGAATGTATGAACTGTGCCAGGAATGGCAGCCGGGCGCCGTTGCCATCACCGGCAACGATGCTTTTGCTAAAGACAGCGAAAAAGATCCTGCTGTGATTATCCGTACCGATATTGCCGCTTCCAGAGCAGACGAGGACATTCGCAACCTGGCCCAGTCTGTTGTTTCTGACAGCAGTGTGCTGGCAATCTTCTGTGTGAATGAGGCTTCCGCTACCGGTATTTTGAGTGCCACCAGCGATGGCTTAGACCTGGATCGCACCAACGGCAAGTACAAGGATTTGATTGTTATTGGGTTTGACTCCGGCAGCACTCTGAATAACGCAGTGCGCAGTGGCTACTTCTACGGTGCTGTGGCGCAGGATCCGTACACGATGGGCTACGAAGCCATGATGATGGCTGTAAACGTGCTGCAGGGCGGCGAAGCATCTGACATTGTCATTCCTGCCGTGTGGTTTGATGCCTCCAATATGGATGATCCCGAAATTTCCCGTATTCTGTATGACTAATCTCTGAAAATGGTATAAATGCGGCAGGGAACAGCTTGAAAAAGCGGCACCCTGCCGCTAAATAAGAAAGGAGCGTTTCTCTATGTCCACCTTACTGATTGGCGGAAACGGTTTGATTGGGACCCGCCTTTCTGCCTATTTGGCAGATCATGGCGAAGAAGTGTTTTCTTACAGCCTTCATTCTCCCAGCCAAAAGCATCCGGGTGTTCATTACATTCAGGGCGACGTAACAGATTACGGCACACTGAACATGTTGCTCAAGCAGAATCATATAGACAGGATCATTCACAACGCCGGTGTTTCTCACCCCAAAATGTTCCGGGATAACCCGTACAAGATTTACCGTACAAATGTAAACGGCGTGCTGACCAGCCTGGAAGCCGCCCGTAATTATGGCGTAGACCGCTATGTGTACATCAGCTCCGGTGCTGTATACGGAAATGTACACTATGATGTCGTGGATGAAACCATTCCGCTACATGCGGAAAATCCATATGGGGCAACCAAAGTGGCCTGTGAGGAGCTGGTTCGCAATTACGGTCTGGACAGCGTTTCGCTGCGTGTAGGCTTTGTGTATGGTCCCGGTCGTGTAAATGAATGCCCGGTAAACATGATTCTCAGCACACTTCTGAAAGAAGGAAAAGTGGACTGGGATCACGGCAGTGAGCAGATGCTTGACTTTATCTATATTGAAGATTGCGTAGAGGCCATTGCGAAGATTTCCTTGGCAGATCATAACCCGCATGCCGAATATAATATTGGCGGCGGAGAGGTGATTCCCTACACACGTATTATTGATAAGGCTCGCAAACTGTTTCCCACTGCACCGATCCATGTTGGCCCCGGCGACTTGGGATATGACAATTTGGGCGCATTGAGCGTTCAGCGTGCGTTTGAGGACTTTGGATGGAAACCGCGGTTTTCTATTGAGCAGGGTATGGAGCAATACATGAATTGGTTGAAAAATTTCTGAATGCGGAAGCAACAATAATTTTCTTGAATACAAAAAGAATTTTTGTTATAATTTTATTGTACTATCGATTATCGGTTCAGAAATAGACTTTCAAGTAACAGAAGAACAATCCTTTCATTCTTGTTCCCATAAATTTCCACCAAATGAATACCGGGCATCTTATCCAGATATGATTGCAAAGACGCTGCATCTTCAGTAGAGTTCTTTGCGGAAAGGCCGTTTTTATAATGCAAAACTCTGTAACGCTCGACAATCACATTTCACCCGGTTTTTTTAAGTCACAGGAAGAAATGATGTTTTTCCTGCTGCTAAGTGAAATTCAAAAACAGAAGGAGCCTCTTGGTTCTTGGTCGTTGAACGCACTCTTGGCGAAGCAGGGAGTTTGTGTGAGCACCGCTACCATTGGTCGCTACCTGAAGGTGATGGACAGCGATGGTCTTACCATTCGAAAAAGCAATCAGGGCCGCATTATAACCGAGAAGGGAGAAAATTGGCTTCAATCCATAACTGAACATCTGGCAAGAGCCGAAGTTCACGATGAAGCTTCCATCGGTTTGCGCGTAAACGAATATACCGATTTGCTGGATCTGATTCAGGCTCGCAAGACGATTGAAATGGAAACGGTTCGACTAGCCGCTGTAAATGCCACACAGGATGAGTTGTGGAAACTGCGTCAATCGGTCTCTCTGTATTATCGTGATGTTGCTGAAAACAAAAGCCATGACGACTCAGCTTACAACTTCCATACGATCATTGCTGAAATGAGCCGCAATAAATATTTTAAATATTTATTGGATATCATGATTTTTGAAGAGCAAAAAATGGAAGAGCGCATGGACAAGCTGGTGACAAAAGAGCGCGGCAATGTTTATGTCGTTCAACACGATGATATTGTAGCAGCTTTGGAATTGCGCGATGCAGACTTGGCTCAACAGCGAATGGGCGCACATATCGACACGATGCTTAGCGATGTGAAACACCAAATCGAACAGATTCAAGCCTTAGCAAAAGAGGATTCTGTCCGGTAAACATAATGGAACAATCCTTTCGGAAATAAAATAATCCTGGTAGAGCAAACCGCCCCGCAAAGTTTTAAGGAACCTTTGCGGGGCGGTTTTGTATCTTTCGGTCATTCGCCGATATACATACAGTCAGACACTTTTCTTTTAAGACCTTTTTAATGAATCCGATACACTTAGAATAAAGCATCCCTGAATTTCTGATTTTTGAATAACCAGGAAACAAGTTGATGCTTCGTTTTTTGTTTACTTACTCCCCCCGTATAGCTGCGCGGTGATGTGAAGTTGAATAAGAACTGATACCTTTTAGCGCGTCTTTTATTTTAAGACACTGCACCGTATCTTCCCTGTTCCAGCTCCAGCAAAAACTTATACAGCGGCACGGCTTCGATGGTAACGCCGTCCTCCTGGATGGTTTCCTCTTCCTCGTATGTCACGATGACGAGCCGCGCGGCCTCCTGCGAATTCTGCGCCAGCTTTTTCAGATTGCCGACTTCGCGTTCGCGGGCATCCCCGGCAATGGAATAGGCTGCCTGTACGGCCAGACCGATGGAGGGCACATAGAAATCAATGTCGATTCCCGTCTTTGCGGATTTCAGATAATACACATCGTCCGGATAGGCGCGTGTAAGCGCTACAGCCACGATATTTTCCAGCTGCACCGACTCTTTCCGGTCCAGAAACAGGCTTACAATGCCGTTGTCGGAGAAATAAAACTTCGGGTAGCTCTCCTTTTCGACAAGGTTTGCGTAGTAGTTCTGCAGGTGGAACAGCAGGTAGGCATGCTTCCTGGTTGCCGCTCCTGCCTTATTTTTGTCGAGTATACTTGACGATATTGCCTTATTTTTGTCAAATATATTCTGCAATATGATTTTCTTTTTTAAAAATAAAACGTCTTGCAATTCTATTTCCTTATGGTATAATAAAGTTATATCCTTAAGGTTATAACCTTGTGGTTTTAACTTTTTCTCGATTTTGGAGGTTTTTATGGTAAAACTGGACTATGAACGGCTCAAAGCCATCCGTCTGGAGCAGGATATTACCCAAAAGGAGCTTGCCCAATCTACCGGCGTGAGCCTTTCCACCATCAAGCAGATTGAAACCGGCCGCAGTTCGACAGACCTTGAAAACATCCAAAAGCTGTGTACTTATCTGGATGTTGACATCAACGAAATCTACCACCCGGACTACCACGATACCAAGGTGCTCTGCATGCTCAACAACAAGGGCGGCTGCGGCAAGACCAGCCTGTGCAGCGGCATTGCCACCTCGATGGCCGAGCTGGGGCTGCGCATCCTTGTCATCGACGGCGACGGTCAGCGCAACCTGTCCAGCAGCTTCGACATGCCCCGCAGCGATAAGAACTTCGGCGCGGCGGTGCTGGCGGAGCAGGACTTGAACGGCTACATACAGCCCACCAAATTTGAGAATATCGACATCATCGTGGCCGATGTTTCGATGGGTACGCTGGACATGGCGCTGTTTACCAAAATCAGCCGCGAGAATATCGTGCGCAGCATCCTGCGCCCCGTTGTCGAGCGCGGCTATTATGATTACATCCTCATCGACACAAACCCGAATCTGTCGCTGCTGAACTTCAACATCGTGAACGCCTCCAACTATGTGCTGATCCCCGCCCAGCCCGCCAGCTTCGACCTGGACGGCCTGGCTGTGGTGCTGCAGTTTGTCGAGGGCATCAAACCGTACAACCCGACCTTGCAGGTGGGCGGCATCATCATCAACCGCTACGACGCCCGCAACCGCCTGATTACCGAGGCGGCCATGGACCAGCTGCGGGAGAGCTACAGCGCCCTGCTGTTTGAGCAGATCATCCGGGTGGACAGCCGTCTGCAGAACGCCCAGTGGGAGAACCGCCCAGTGCTGGACTACGCGGGCAGTGCGCGTATCTCGAAAGAGTACCGCGCACTGACCAAAGAAATTTTGAAGCGCTGCGTTTGAGAAAGGCGGTAATACTGTATGGCTTTAAAAAAACGAACCGTCGTCTCCCCTGCTGCCGGCGCGGTGTCTCTCCCCTCTTTGATGGCCGATTTGCCCGGCACACGGCGGCTGGAGGAAGTGCCGCTGGACAAGCTCTCCCCTGCCCCGGCTGACTGGAACTTTTACGCGCCGCTCCCCGACGACAAGCTGCTGGAGCTGATCGAGAGCATCCGGGCCAACGACCTGCTCCACCCCATTGTGGTCTGGAAGCAGCCGGACGGCGCGCTGATGATTTTAAGCGGCCACAACCGCGTGCGGGCCTACACTGCCCTGTTGGAAAAGACCGGCGAGGACAAATACCGCCGCATCCCCGCCACCGTGTTGACGGACATCACCGCCGACGAGGCTCATGAAATCGTCGTGGATTCCAACTATGTGCAGCGCGTGCTGACGCCGTCGGAGAAGGCGCGGAGCATCTCCCAGAAGTACGCGCTGGCCGGGCGCAAAAAGCGCAGCAGGAACGGCGTGCGCAAATCAAAGTATGAACAGATCGGCGAAGAATACAACCTCTCCGCCCGCCAGATCGCGCGGTATGTGCGGCTGGGCAGTCTGGACGGCAGCTTGCTCAAGCTGCTGGACGGCGGCAAGCTGCCGCTGACAACGGCGCTGCGGCTGGTGGACTTTCCTGCCGAAAACCAGAAGCATCTGGCCGCCCACCACGCCAACGAGCTGGCAAGCCCCAAAATGGCCAAGCTGACCGCCACCATGACCCCGGAACAGATGGATGCCGCCTTGCAGGCAGAACCGCAGACCGTGCGGGTTTCCGTCACCGTGCCCGCCGCGCTGGAGGAGGATTTTCGCCGCATGGCTGCCGCGTGGGTCAAGGCGCACCGGTGAGATATTATGTCATCATGACATAATATCCTGTAAATATAGAGTCAATACAAATAGGATATTATGTCACCATGACATAATATCTTTTTGCAAGGAGGTCGGCTGTGCCGAAAAAAAGTGAATTTTTGCCGCCGCCCAAGCCGGATTCCCACCCGGAAGAAGCGGCGATCCTCACACGCATTTTTAAGAAAGAGCCGCTTATCACCTACCGCGATCTTTTGGACAAGTACAAGAGCGAAGTCAGTGAAAAGCAGGCATTGAGCGGGCTTCTCGGCCTATTTACCGCGTATGTGGACAGACCGGACGATGACCCGCTCTTCCCGCAGCTTATGCAGGCAAAGCAGGCTGCGCTGCAAATGGAGATTTTGTCCCGCCCCATCGGTGGCAACCTGAGTATGCCGGAAACGGAAATTCAGATTTTGGCCAAAGCGGCATTGAAAAGCTCACTGGTCGGCTTGCCCGCCGGTCTTGCCTGTTACTTTACCTGCTATGCCGTCGCCACACGGGCGCTTTCTGCCTCCGGCAGTGCGTTAAGCGAACCCATGGCGGAGCGTATCTTGCTTTCCTCAGCGAACCAAAACGCCCTGACCCAGTACAGTATGCAGACGGATTCCATCTTCCGCAATCTGCCCAAGCTGCTGCCGGAGG
>ERZ772870.1110-NODE-1110-length-21638-cov-30.267757_pt1 | contig 21638 bp, 20 predicted proteins | sample MGYA00511376_ERZ772870 | MGnify/ENA primary metagenome ERZ772870 (study PRJEB29015, sample SAMEA2737719) | human gut metagenome | biome: human gut; feature: human-associated habitat; material: faeces | place: China | collected 2012 ... | reverse complement strand
GGCGCAATGGTCGTCGAACCAAGAATCCCCTGCCTTTAGGCATGGGGAGTGTCAACGGTCTATTTTGTGAATCCAAGTCAGAAGGGGGCTTTCACTTGTTGATGAATGGTGCAGAGGCTGTGCTCACGAGCCTGAAGAATGAAGGCGTGGACGTCGTATTCGGTTATCCCGGCGGCGCGGTGCTCACGCTCTACGATGCTGTCTATAAAATGAAGTTTCCGCACATCCTGACGCGCCATGAGCAGGGGGCTGTCCATGCGGCAGACGGCTATGCGCGCGCGACGGGCAAGGTCGGCGTCGTCTTTGCGACTTCTGGCCCAGGTGCGACGAATCTCGTCACGGGCATCTCGACGGCCTATACGGATTCGGTGCCGCTCGTCTGCATCACGGGGCAGGTGGCTAACTCCTACATCGGCAAGGATTCCTTTCAGGAGGCGGATGTCTGCGGCATCACGACGCCGATCACGAAGCACAATTACCTCGTCAAGAAGGTAGAGGATCTGCCGCGCGTGCTCAAAGAGGCCTTCTACATCGCGCGCACGGGCCGTCCGGGTCCTGTCGTCATCGATGTGGCGAAGGATGTCTTTGATACGAAGTTTGACTATGCATATCCGGATTCTGTCCATCTGCGCGGTTACAGCGGCGAGAACGTCGGCGATGAGCGTGAGATCGATGCGGTGGTCGAGGCCATCCGCAGAGCCAAGAAGCCGCTGGTCTTTGTGGGCGGCGGCGTCATCCTCTCGGAGACGGCTGGCGTGCTCCAGGATATCGTGCGCCGCCTCGGCGCGCCGAGCACGGCGACCCTGCTTGGACTCGGCGCCATCCCAGCTGATGAGAAGGGCTTCCTGAGCTTTGCGGGCATGCACGGCTCCTACGGTGCCAACATGGCCATCCAGGAGTGCGACCTGCTGCTCTGCATCGGCATGCGCTTCAGCGATCGCGTGACGGGCAAGGTGTCGGAGTTCGCGCCGCATGCGAAGATCGTCCACTTTGAAATCGACCGCGCTGAGCTTAACAAGAATGTCAAGGTCGACTATCGCGTGCTCGGTGACCTCAGCTGGTCCCTGCCTCTCCTGCGCGACAAGCTCGCTGCCTGCCCGGACGACTTTGTTGCAAAGTTCGCTCCGTGGCTCGCGCATGCGCTGGAGCTCGAGGCGAAGCACCCGTTCGGCTATCGCGAGGAAGGCGATGCCATCAAACCGGGCGCACTGATCAGCAAGGTCAGCAGCCTCATGGGGCGCGATGCGATCGGCGTGACGGATGTTGGCCAGCACCAGATGTGGGCGGCTCAGTTCTTCAAGGTCTACAAGCCGCGCCACTTCCTGACGTCCGGTGGACAGGGCACGATGGGCTACGGCCTGCCGGCAGCGCTCGGCGCCAAGGTCGGCTGCCCGGATTCCCCGGTCGTGCTCTTCTCGGGTGACGGCAGTATCATGATGAACTGCCAGGAATTTGCGACGATTGCCGACAACGATATCGACGTCAAGGTCGTCGTCATCCGCAACGAGATCCTCGGCATGGTCGGACAGTGGCAGCGCCTGTTCTACAACCATCATTACTCGCAGTCGGAGCTCAAGGGCAAGACGGACCTCGTCAAGCTCGCAGAGGCCATGGGCGTCAAGGGGTACCGCCTGACGAAGAAGGAGGAGCTCGAGACGCGCCTGCCGGAAATCCTGTCGGAGAAGGGCGCCGTCCTCATCGATGTCGTCATCCCGGAAGAGGAAGATGTCCTGCCGATGGTGCCGGGTGGCAAGCGCCTGGACCAGATGGTCCTCGGTTATCTCTGAGATTGGATGTAGATTGGGTGTAGGAGGAATAGAAGATGAAGAAATACCTGCTTGCCGTGCTGGTCGACAATAAGCCGGGCGTTCTGACGCATGTGTCGGGGCTCATCAGCCGGCGCGCCTTCAATATCGAGAGCATCTCCGCTGGCTACACGGAGGAGCCGGAAGTCACGCGCATCAACATCGTCGTCTCGGTGGAGTCGGAGGGCGAACTCGATCAGGTCATCCAGCAGCTCAGCAAGCTCATCGATGTCATCAAGATCGTCAACCTCAGCGAGGAAGACGCAATAGAGCGCGAGCTCGTGCTCATCAAGGTCAAGGCGACGCGCGAGACGCGCAGCGACATCGTCAATGTCGTCAACATCTTCCGCGCCAATATCGTCGATGTGACGCCAGATGACGTCGTCATCGAGCTCACGGGCACGCAGAACAAAATTGACGCGCTCTGCGAGGTCATGCGGGAATACGGCATCATCGAGATTGCCCGCACGGGGGCCATCGCGCTCTCGCGCGGACCCGTGCCGGTCAAAGAGATGTAACGCGCAAACGCTAATGTATTCTGTTGATAACGCATACTTCAATCGAAGTATGCGTTATTTTTATAGTTTTGACAATGATTCCCATTAGTGATAAGATAAAGGGTAAACAGGACGACTGTCTTGTTCCAGCGATGGGCAGTGCCTTTGGTCTGCCTGTCAGAAATGAAAAAGGAGGATGGATACGATGTTCCAGAAAACAGACTTTTGGATCGGCCTTGCAGTAGGTGCCGTAGCTGGTATCTTCGGCTACCGCTTCATGCAGGAGCGCGAGCAGCAGATGGCAGCAATGCAGCCGGCTGCACCGGCAGGTGAGATTCCTCTTGCTGAGCTTCAGCGCCAGAAAGAAGAACTCGAAGACCTCATCGCAGCCCAGCAGGCAAAGAAGAACTGATTTTTTGTAGAATGAGGGGGAGAGACTGCCAAACGTCTGGCAGTCTCTTTCTGTAAGGGAGGAACTATCTTGAATCTCATGGGAAGTCTGCAGATCCCCACTACTAAACTGGACTTATTCATCCGTTCCGTCGAGATTGCTTCGTATCTGCCGGGGCGCATCCGCCTGCGCAGCAAGAAGCTCCTGGGCAATCTGGAGCTCGAGCGTCAGGTACAGCAGCAGCTCCGCGCTTTTCCAGAAATTGCGCGCGTGGAGACGAGCATCGTCACGGGCTCGATCCTCATCCACTACGAGCCGGAGAGGCTGCGGCAGAATCCGGATCTGCGCAAGGTAGAAGAATACATCATGACGCATGCAAGGAGGTAAAATATGTCGTACGTATCTGGTTTCATGATGGGGGCAGCGATCGGCAAGAGCATCCGGCAGATGTTCGGGGGCTCTTCCGCAGCGCCTTCATCCGGCCGTGCTGCCGTGGGGCGGCGCAGCCGGGCGGCCGCCAAGCCGCAGGCGGCGCCCTTGAGGGCGGCTGTGCCGTCCTTTGCTCTCGTATCGGCCCTGCCAGGGCGCCGCCGCTACCGCGCGGTCCGCATCGCGCCGTCCATCGCAACGCTCTTGGAGGAGCGGCTCGCAGCACTGGACTTTGTCAAGAGCTGTGAAGTCAGCGCCTTGAGCGGCAGCATCCTCATCGAGTTCGACGAGGCGGACAGCCTGCGCGTTGATGCGCTGGCAGCCTGGCTCAAGGAGCATCTGTTCCCTGCGGCATCGGCCGATGCTGCGGAGGCGGAGTGCGCCGGACTCGACGAGTCGCATGCCGGCAGGATCACGCGCAGCGTGCGCAACTCAGGCCGGGAGTTCTCGGCCTGGATCAACCGCCATACGGCTGGCTGGTTCGATATGAGCTCGCTCGTGTCGCTGCTCTTTGCCCTGCGGGGGATCCGCAAGGTGCTCATGACGTATTCTTCTCCATCGGGAGCACAGATGCTCTGGTGGGCGCTGTCATTGATGAGAGGATGGCGTACCGTATGATGTATGGAAGTTGTTACCTTCATCTGCAGGCCGCACTGCCGCGTGAGGAACGCGCGCTGCTGGCCGCGCAGATCCGCCGCTACCGCACGGTCAAGGCGGTGACGGTCACAGACAAGCGCGTCCAGATCTGGTATCGGGGCGCACTGCCGTTCCGCGAGATCCAGAGACTGGCTATCGCAACCGTGCGGCGCGTGCAGGAAGCGGCTGTGACGCCGGCCGAGCGCCTGGCAGAATACCGGCGCGACGCGCTCTTCTCGCTGGCCAGCTTTGCTGGCATGGAGATCCTGAAGCGCACCTCGCCGCAGCTCTTCCTCAGCATGAAAGTTGCGCGCAGCCTGCTCGTGCTCGCAATCGCGCGCAAGTTCATCCAGAACGGCGTCCAGGGCATGGTCAAGGATCACCGCCCGAACGCCGATACGCTGACGGCCACGGCTGTCATTGCCTCGGTGCTCGCCGGCAAGCCGGAATCGAGCCTGACGCTGCTGGCCATCTCCAACGGCGCCGAGATGCTCACGAGCTACGCAGCAGAGCGCGCCCGCACGCAGATCTCCGGCCTGCTGTCCCTCGACCAGCGCTACGTCTGGCTGGTCGACGGCGAGGTCGAGCGCAAGGTGCCGGTCGAGCAGGTCAAGGCTGGCGACGTCATCGCCGCGCACACCGGCGAGAAGATCGTCATCGATGGCCGCGTCATCCGCGGTGATGCCGCCATCAATCAGGCGTCCATCACGGGCGAGTCGAACCCAGCCATGAAGCACAAGGGGTCGCCGGTCTACGCGGGCTCTGTCGTGGAGGCAGGCGAACTCGTCATCTCTGTCGAGAAGGTCGGCAAGGACACGAGCCTCGCGCATATCGTCCACCTCGTCGAAGAGGCGCAGACGCGCAAGGCACCGGTGCAGAACTTCGCCGACCAGATGGCGAATTTCCTCGTGCCGATCTCCTTCCTCGGTGCGGCCATCGTCTACGGTGCAACACGGGACTGGCAGCGCGTCCTCAACCTGCTGTTCATCGACTTCTCCTGCGGCCTGAAGCTCTCGACGGCCACGGCCATCTCGGCGGCCATCGGCGCCGCAGCCAAGCGCGGCATCCTGGTCAAGGGCGGCAACTACATCGAGGCGCTGGCTGAGACAGATACGGTCGTGCTCGACAAGACGGGCACGTTGACGATCGGCGTGCCGCAGATCGCGTTCGTCAAGACGGCGAGCGGCGTGACGGAGAAAGAAGCCGTCTTGCTCGCAGCCTCTGCTGAGATGCACTCCGTCCATCCGCTGGCCGTCGCCATCCAGAAGTACGTCAAAGAGCATGAATGGCAGACGCCGCACCACAAGAGCTCGAAGACCATCGTGGCGCGCGGCATGCAGGCAGAAGTTCCCGACTTCGATGGCTTCAAGGGCGGTGTCGTCCGCGTCGGCAGCAAGAAGTTCCTGCGCGAGAGCGGCGTCAAGGATACCGAGCAGCTCGATGCCGGCCTGGTCGGCAAGAACTTGCTTTACGTGGCAAGGAATGACGAGCTCATCGGTGTCATCGGCATCGAGGACCCGATCCGTCCGAAGATGAAGAAGACGCTGAACCAGATGCGCCGCTACGGCATCGACGAGATCGTCATGCTGACCGGCGACAGCAAGGCCGTGGCGCAGGAAGTCGCGCGCAGCATGGACATCGATTCGTACCATGCGGAGATCCTGCCCGAGGACAAGTCGAGCTACGTCAACAAGCTCAAGCAGCGCGGCACGGTCATGATGGTCGGCGATGGCATCAACGATGCGCCAGCACTCGCGTTTGCCGATGTCGGCGTATCCCTCGGCGGGCGCCAGACGGATATCGCGGCGGAATCTTCGGCCGTCACGATCCATTCGGAAGACCCGTCCCGCCTCATGGAGGCCCTGCGGCTCGGCCGCCGCACGATGGACCTCGTCCAGCAGAACTTCATGGCGACGATCCTCGTCAACAGCGGCGCCATGCTGCTCGGCGCACTCGGCAAGATCAACCCGCTCTGGGCAGCCGTCATCCACAACACGGCGACACTGGCCGTCGTGCTCAACAGCTGCCGCATCCTGCGCCCGCAGGGCAGGACTTTGATCCGCCGCCGCAGAGCAGTCTGATGCGCTTATACTGCAAAGAAAAAGCTGGGGTTGCCCAGCTTTTTTTCTTTGTCATAATATAACAGAAAAATCTTGAAATAAAAATTACTTGCACTTTACGGACTTTACCTATATACTGGTTTATAGACGTTCTATTTTCTTCGCATATCTGCATTGAGAGAACCGGACATCTAATACGTTATTCTAATTTTTCAGTAAGGGGATTATCTTATGGCTTTCCAGGACAAGACACTCACGTGCAAAGAATGTGGCAAGGAATTCATCTTCACCGCTGGTGAAGAGGAATTCTACGCTGAGAAGGGCTTCGAGAACGAACCGGCTCGCTGCCGTGATTGTCGTGACAAGCGCCGCCGCAGCCGCGAAGGTGGCGAGCAGCGCCAGATGTACAAGGTCGTCTGTGCAGATTGTGGCAAAGAAACGGAAGTTCCGTTTGAACCGAAGAACGACCGCCCGGTGTACTGCCGTGACTGCTTCACCAAGAGAAGAGCACGGCACTGAGAGACAGTCGGTTGAAATTTTTTCATGAGACTGGCATGATATCCGCGATTATGTTATAATAGGTCGCGTAAGAGAGCAATGAGGCCCGGATACGTTTCCGGGCCTCATTCTCTGAAGGAATCCATCAATAGCGGCAAGCTATGGAAATCTGTGGAGAGAGAGGGATTGTTTATGAATCTGAAGAAGTTATTCGTCCTTCTGGCAGCCTGCGTCTTCGCGACGTTTGCGCTGGCTGGCTGCGGCGGCAGCAACTCGGCATCCTCGGGCAGCGGCTCGAGCGCCAAGGTACTCAAGGTCGGTTCGTCGATCGACTTTGCACCGTTCGAGTTCCAGGATGAAGGCCAGAAGGATTACCAGGGCTTCGATATGGACCTGATCCGCGCCATCGGCAAGGAGATGGGCTACGATGTCGAGATCCAGAACATCGGCTTCGATGGCCTGATCCCGGCGCTGCAGGCCAAGAACATCGACGTCATCATTTCGGGCATGACGATCAACGACGAGCGCAAAGAGAATGTCTCGTTCTCGGATCCGTACTATCAGTCCGGCCTGACGATGGTCGTCCGCTCGGATGAGCAGGCCATCAAGAGCTTCCAGGACCTCAAGGGCCACAAGGTCGCTGTCCAGATCGGCACGACGAGTGCTGAGGCAGTCAAGAAGCTCGGCGGTGTAGAGGTCAAGGAGCTCAACACACCGGCTGACTGCTTCATGGAGCTCAAGGGTCATGGCGTCGACGCAGTCGTCAACGACCGTCCGGTCAACGACTACTACATCACGAAGAGCGGTGAGACGGGCGTCAAGGCTCTCGAGGAGAAACTGACGGCTGAGGATTACGGTATCGCGATGGCAAAGGACAACACGGAACTGCAGTCCAAGATCAACGAAGCACTCAAGAAGCTCAAAGAGAACGGCGAGTACGACAAGATCTATGCAAAATGGTTCGGTGGACAGAAATAATCACCTATCCTGCATAAAGAAACACCACGCTTCCGGCGTGGTGTTTTGCTTTTTCCTTTTTCATTGACAGGAGAGAGGGCAGGAAATATAATAATAGACAGGTTTTTCTCTGTGATGAAGATGAATAATTATGAATCCCAATGGTAAGGTGAAAGCAAATGCATTTTAACTTCGATTTGGTCGTGAACTCCTTCCCACTCCTACTCGTGGGCGCTGGCGTCACGATCAAGATTACGGCTCTCTCAGTTGCCCTCGGTGTGGTCATCGGCCTCTTCGTCGGCATCGCGCGCATCTCGCGCATCAAGCTCCTGCGCGTCCTCGCGGCAATCTACGTCGACTTCTTCCGCGGCACGCCGCTTCTCGTGCAGATCTTCCTGGTCTACTTCGCGCTGCCGGTCATCACGGGCCAGCGCGTCGACCCGTTCGTCGCGGCCATCGGCTCCTGTGGCATCAACTCGGGCGCATACGTCGCGGAGATCTTCCGCGCCGGCATCCAGTCCATCGACAAGGGGCAGATGGAAGCCGGCCGCTCGCTCGGCATGACCTGGGTGCAGACGATGCGTTACATCATCGTGCCGCAGGCCTTCAAGCGCGTCATCCCGCCGCTCGGCAATGAGTTCATCGCCCTCTTGAAGGACTCGTCCCTCGTCTCGGTCATCGGTTTCGAGGAACTCACGCGCCGCGGCCAGCTGATCATCGCGAAGACGTATGGTTCGCTGGAAATCTGGCTCAGCGTCGCGGTCATCTACCTGGCCATGACACTGACGATTTCCCGCTTCGTAGCATATCTGGAGAGGAGATACAAGACGGATGATCGACATTGAGAATCTGAGAAAATCATTTGGTGACGTCGAGGTGCTCAAGGGCATTAACCTCACGATCAAGGAGAAGGAAGTCGTCGTCATCATCGGGCCATCCGGCTCGGGCAAGAGCACACTGCTGCGCTGCATGAATTACCTCGAAGAGCCGACTTCCGGCGAGGTCAGCGTCGACGGCATCGTGCTCGACGGCGAGGCCAACATCAACAAGGTGCGCGAGGAAGTCGGCATGGTCTTCCAGCGCTTCAACCTGTTCCCGCACATGACGGTGCTCCAGAACATCATGCTGGCCCCAATCAAGGTCCGCCACGTCGCGAAGCAGGAGGCCGAGGACACGGCGCGCAAGCTGCTCGCACGCGTCGGCCTGGCCGACAAGGCTGACGCCTATCCGAGCCAGCTCTCCGGCGGCCAGCAGCAGCGCGTCGCCATTGCGCGCGCGCTGGCGATGAAGCCGAAGGTCATGCTGTTCGACGAGCCGACTTCCGCACTCGACCCGGAGATGGTCGGCGAAGTCCTCGACGTCATGCGCAAGCTAGCCGAAGAGGGCATGACGATGGTCATCGTCACGCACGAGATGGGCTTTGCGCGCGAGGTGGGCGACCGCCTGCTCTTCGTCGACGACGGACGCATCATCGAGCAGGGCGACCCGAAGGAAGTCTTCGAGCACCCGAAAGAAGAGCGCACGCGCCTCTTCCTCTCGAAAGTCCTCTGAGATCGCTGAGAACCATATCGGAGTGACAGATTGCCAGCCCGTCCTACTTGGAGATGAGACAATGGTATTCCTCACATGCAGTCGTGTTGACAGGGAACAATCCCATTGACAACCCCGCAACGACTCAGTATAATCGAAAGTGAATCAGGATGCCCATTATCCTGACGGTTTTTGATTTGTGTAGGAGGAATCATTATGGTTGGCAAAGTAAAATGGTTCAGTCCTGAGAAAGGCTACGGCTTCATCGCTCGCGAAGGTGGCGATGATGTATTCGTCCATTTCTCCGCAATCCAGGACGAAGGCTTCAAGATGCTCAATGAGGGTCAGGATGTCGAGTTCGAGATTGTCGAGGGTGCGCGTGGCCCGCAGGCTGCCAACGTCATCAAGACGGCATAAGAACGAATGAAAAGAGCCGGGTCCCGGAGACGGGACTTGGCTTTTCTTTTTGTCCGGGTTCCAGATTTGCGAGAAAATAATTGGATTTTCCGGATTTGGAAGAAGGGATTCCTGCGGCTTTGGCGAATACTACCAATATAAACAGAAAGCGTTCGGATCTCTCGGATAGGATAGGAAACTGTAACATCCAACAGTGTCCGGCGCATTGCTTTCTTCAATAAATTGTGCCGCTTGGCGGCATAGAAATAAGAAAGGGGATGTGTCTTATGGCAACATTCACTGTAAGAGGCAAGAATATCGAGATCACTCCTTCCCTGCGTGAGTACGTGGAGAAACGCGTTGGCAAAGTCACGAAATACTTTGATTCCGTCGGCGATATCAAGGTGCTGCTGACGGTTTCGAAGGGCCGCCACATCGTCGAGGTCACTGTCCCAATCCCCGGTGGCATCCTGCTGCGTGGCGAGGAATCGACGATGGATATGTACACCTCCATCGACCTTGTCGTAGAGAAACTGGAGCGCCAGATCCATAAACAGAAGACGAAACTCGCGCGCCGCCTGCGTTCTGGCCAGTTCAAGACGGAAGAGCTCAAGTCGAGCCCGATGCCGGACGTTCATGATGAGAGCGACACCTACAAGGTCGTCAAGACGAAACACTTCATCGTCAAGCCGATGGATGTCCAGGAAGCCATCATGGAGATGAATCTCTTGAACCATAACTTCTTCGTCTTCCGCGATGCGGAGACGGAGGCAGTCAATGTTGTCTACCGCCGCGATGATGGCAACTATGGCCTCATCGAGTCGGATAACTGATCGTACAACCACTTTGACACATTGCAATGAGAGGAGCCTGCTTGCGGGCTCCTTTTTCCATGTCATTTATTTCATGTATCAAGAAAGAAGAGGTGCCTGTCTTGCGCTACATCATCATCAATGCCGATGACTTTGGACGTCATGCGGAGATCAATCGGGCGGTGGAGGAAGGGATCGAGCATGGCTGCCTGCGCTCGGCGACGGTCATGCCGGGCGGTGCTGCCTTTGCGGGGGCCATCGATATCGCACGCCGCCACGAGGCGCTCGGGCTCGGCGTCCACTTCACGCTCGTCGACGGCCATCCCATCCTGCCGCCGGAGGAGATTCCCTCGCTCGTCGGCGCGGAGGGGGACTTCCTGCCGGACCACACGGCGCTCCTCAAGCGCTATCTGAGGGGCGGCGTCAATCTTGAGGAGGTCCGGCGTGAGCTCGCCGCGCAGCTCCAGAAGGTCGAAGCGACGGGGATTCCCATCTCGCATGTGGACAGCCATCAGCACATGCACACACTGCCGGGCATCATCGACATCGTCCTGGACCTCGCATCCCGTGCGGGCATCCGGGCCGTGCGCACGCCGCGCACGCCGCTCTTTGCCGGTGCGTTTGGCGGGCTCGGGCAGCTCGTCGGGCGCCTGGGCCTCAGCACGCTTGCACGCCTCGCCGCCTGCAAGGCGCACCGCCGAGGCCTCTTGACGCCGGATAATTTTGCCGGCATCGTTGCGGGCGAGGCTGTCAGCGAAGGCGAGCTCCTGCACCTCATTGCGCATCTGCCACAGGGGACGACGGAGGTCATGATGCATCCCGGCACGAAAAACGATGTGCTGCAGGAAGACAGCGGCTGGCAGCATGACTTTGAGGCGGAGCTCGCGGCCATCCTCTCGCCGCGCGTCGGGGAGGCGCTGCGAAAGGCAGAGGTCGAGCCGGTGAACTTCCGCCATCTCTCCTGCACTGCAGAGCAAAGGGAAAATTGACTTATAAAGGTCAGTCTGATAATATTGTAAGGTAGGTTAACTATAGGGGAAGCACGTGCAGCCCCATACGCAGTAAGGAGTGATTTGGTTGCTGGGATTCATCAAGAGATTCTTAGGTGACAATAACGATAAAGAGATTGCCCGCTACCGCAAGGTGGTCGAGAAGATCAATGCGCTGGAGCCGCAGATGCAGGCGCTGACAGACGACAAGCTGACGGGATACACGAACAAATTCCGTGAGCGCCTCGCGAATGGTGAGACGCTTGACGATATCCTGCCCGAAGCTTTTGCTGTTGTCCGTGAGGGCTCGCGCCGTGTGCTCGGCATGCGCCATTTTGATGTGCAGCTCATCGGCGGCATGTGCCTGCATGAGGGCAAGATTGCAGAGATGCGCACGGGCGAAGGCAAGACGCTCGTCGCGACGCTGCCGGTCTACCTCAATGCCCTGACGGGCGAAGGTGTCCACATGGTCACGGTCAATGACTACCTGGCCCGCCGCGACAGCGAGGATATGGGCCGTCTCTACCGCTATCTCGGACTGACGGTCGGCCTCGTCGTGCACGACATGGACTTCCCCGAGCGCAAGTTCGCGTACAGCCGCGACGTCACTTTCGGCACGAACAACGAGTTCGGCTTCGACTACCTGCGCGATAACATGGTCATCTATCCGGAGCAGATGGTCCAGCGCAAGCTCCACTATGCCATCGTCGATGAGGTCGACTCCATCCTCATCGATGAGGCGCGCACGCCGCTCATCATCTCGGGCCCTGGCGCCAAGTCGACGGACATGTATGCCGTCATGGCCAAGGCCGTCTCTGGCCTCAAGGAAGGCATCGACTACACGGTCGACGAGAAGCAGAAGACGGTCGCACCAGCTGACAGCACCATCCCGAAGGTCGAGAAGATCCTCGGCATCAACAACCTCTACGCACCGGAGAACATCGAGCTCTCGCATTGCTTCACGGCCGCTCTGCGTGCTAAGGCGCTGATGAAGCGCGACCGCGACTACGTCGTGCGCAACGGCGAAATCATCATCGTCGATGAGTTCACGGGCCGCCTCATGGAAGGCCGCCGCTACTCGGACGGCCTGCATCAGGCTATCGAGGCGAAGGAAGGCGTGAAGATCCAGCGCGAGAGCCAGACGCTCGCGACCATCACCTTCCAGAACTATTTCCGCATGTACGACAAGCTCGCCGGCATGACGGGTACGGCCAAGACGGAGGAGGACGAGTTCCTCAAGATCTACAACCTGCCGGTCATTGTCGTGCCGACGAACAAGCCGGTCATCCGCAAGGATTACCCAGACCTCATCTTCAAGACGAAGCGCGCGAAGTACAAGGCCGTAGGCCGTGCCGTCACCTCGCTGCACGCGAAGGGGCAGCCGGTCCTCATCGGCACGACCTCCATCACGCAGTCGGAGGAGCTCAGCGCCATCCTCCGGAAGAATGGCATCCCGCACAACGTGCTCAACGCCAAGTTCCACGAGAAAGAAGCGGAGATCATCGCGGGCGCCGGCCAGAAGGGTGCCGTGACGATCGCGACGAACATGGCAGGCCGCGGTACGGATATCAAGCTCGGTGAGGGCGTGCCGGAACTCGGCGGCCTCTTCATCATCGGCACGGAGCGCCATGAGTCACGCCGCATCGACAACCAGCTGCGCGGCCGTGCCGGCCGTCAGGGTGACCCGGGTGCATCGCGCTTCTATCTGTCACTCGAAGACGACCTGCTGCGCCTCTTCGCCTCGGACCGCATCTCGGGCATCATGGACAAGCTCGGCATGGACGAGGACGAGCCAATCGAACACAAGCTCATCACGAATTCCATCGAGCACGCGCAGAAGAAGGTCGAGGCACGCAACTTCGACATCCGCAAGCACGTCCTCGAGTACGACGATGTCATGAACCAGCAGCGTGAAGTCATGTACGGCGAGCGCCGCAAGATCCTCTTCGGCGAGAACCTGCGCGAGAACATCATGGGCATGGTCAAGCACATCATCCGCGCGGAGATGGACCAGTACGCCAACGCGCAGCTCTACCCGGAGGAGTGGCAGCTCGACGGCCTCATCGAGGATGCCGAGAAGATTTACGCACCGCAGGGCCGCCTCAAGAAGGAAGAGCTCGCTGCGATGAGCCGCGACGAGCTGCAGGAATGCCTCGAGAAACTCGCGGAGGAAGGCTATCACAACCGCGAGCTGCTCTTCGGCGAGGACAACATGCGCGAGCTCGAGAAGGTCGTCATGCTGCGCGTCGTCGACAAGAAGTGGATGGAGCATCTCGACCACATGGACATGCTGCGTGACGGCATCAACCTGCGCGCCTATGGCCAGTGCAATCCGCTCGTCGAGTACAAGATCGAAGCGCTCGACATGTTCGAAGAGATGGAGGCCGACATCCAGGACCAGATTGCCTCGCTGATGTACCACGTGAGCATCATCACGCCGGAACAGCAGCAGGAAGCCGCGGCAAAGCAGGCGGCTGCCCAGCAGTCGGCTGCACCGGAAGCCGTTTCGGAGCAGGACAAGGCCAAGATGGAAGAGATCATCAAGAAGCAGAAGTCGCAGCTGCAGGATCACCTGCAGAACGCCCAGGCTTCGCATGGTGACGAGGTCAGCGCGGCCGAGGTCAAGAAAAAGCCCGTGACGAAGGACGGCAAGAAGGTCGGGCGCAACGATCCGTGCCCGTGCGGCAGCGGCAAGAAGTACAAGAACTGCTGCGGCAAGAACGAATAAATCATCAATCACAAAGAGGAAAGGATATTATGCTCGAAGATATCAAACCGCAGCTTGGCGAACTCAAGACGAAGCTGGACCAGATGGGCGAATCGCTCGAGGTCCCGGCAAAGGAAGAGAAGATCGCCGAGCTCGAATACAAGATGGGTGAGCCGACGTTCTGGGACGACGCAGAGAAGGCCCAGAAAATCAATCAGGAACTCAACGACGTCAAGATCAGCGTCGACAAGTACAAGAATCTCGTCGCGAAGTTCGAGGATGCGCAGACCCTTTGGGAGATGGGCATGGAAGAGCAGGACGAGAGCATGGAGGAGGACGTCAAGTCGGAACTCGCTGCTGTCGCGGAGGGCCTTGAGTCCCTGCAGCTCGAAGTTCTCCTGTCGGGCCCGTACGATGCCAACAATGCTATTCTGACGCTGCATGCCGGTGCGGGCGGAACGGAGGCGCAGGACTGGACGCAGATGCTGCTGCGCATGTACGGCCGCTGGGCAGAGCGCCACGGCTTCACGGTCGAGACGGCTGACCTGCTGCCGGGCGATGAGGCCGGTGTCAAGAGCGCGACGCTCTTCATCAAGGGCCACAACGCCTACGGCTTCCTGCGCTCCGAGAAGGGCATCCACCGCCTCGTGCGCATCTCGCCGTTTGACGCGCAGGCGCGCCGCCACACGTCGTTCGCGGCCTGCGACATCATGCCGGAGATCGACGACAACGTCGAGGTCAACATCAACATGTCGGACGTCCGCGTCGACACGTACCGTGCTTCGGGCGCCGGCGGCCAGCACATCAACAAGACGTCGTCCGCCGTGCGCATGACGCACATGCCGACGGGCATCGTCGTGCAGTGCCAGAACGAGCGTTCCCAGCTCCAGAACCGCGAGCAGTGCCTCAAGATGCTGCGCGCCAAGCTCTTTGAGCTCGAGATGGAGAAGAAGGAAGCAGAGCTCGCGAAGCTCGAGGGCGACCAGCAGAAGATCGAATGGGGCAGCCAGATCCGCTCCTACGTCTTCCAGCCGTACACGATGGTCAAGGACCACCGCACGAATGTCGAGACGGGCAATGTCCAGGCTGTCATGGATGGCGACATCGATATGTTTATCCGCGCCTTCCTCGCGGCGAAAGCAAATCATGAAATCTGAGTCTTGTTTTCAGAGGAGTCAGGAGCAGTGCTTCTGACTCCTTGTTCCATTGGCAGGTGATGAAATTGCGAAAAGCCTTGACTATTACGGGCTTGTTCTTCATAATATTAATCGTGCTCGGAGAGCTCTTGCTGCCTCCCGTCGTCGAGAGCGCGCTGGAGAGCCGCCTCTCCCAGAAATTCTCGACGCCGCATGTGGAGGTGGAGCTCTCTGCTTCGCCGCGGCTCAAGCTGCTGCTCGGGCGGACGGACAGCCTCAAGGTCACGGTCCAGGATGGACAGGTCGGCCAGCTGCGCGTCCACGAGATGGCGCTTTCCGGCCGCAATACGGTCTTTGACTTCGGGGCTTTCTCGGAGGGACGCCTGGCACTCTCGCAGGCCGAGGCGCTCTCCCTGACGGCCATGTTCGACGAGAACGGCCTGCGCGAGGCGCTGGCCCGCAAGATCAGCAAGGCGGACAATGTCGAGGTGCATATCACGGATGACAATGTCCTCGTGACGGCCGATACGAATCTCCTCGGGCACAAGGCACAGCTTTCGCTCGTCGGCCACATCGTGGCGGATGACGGGACGCTGTACTTCGACACGGATCAGTTTGACATCCAGAATTCGCCCTTCGGCACGGCGCGCCTTGGCGATACGCTCGGGCGCATCGCACTCGTGAAGCCGGAGCAGCTGCCGCTCAAGATGCGCATCGTCTCGGTGGATCAGCAGGAGGGCAGTGTCCTCGTCCGTGCGGGTGAAGAATAATGGTTTTTGAGATAAGGTGGATTAGATGAAGGTATTCAAGTACAATCGCTGGCTCGTGCTGGTCATCGTCATTGGCCTGCTGGCGGCTCTGGCCATCAGCTTCCAGCGCAATGCGGTAGAGCGCGCCAACCGTCAGGTCGACCTCGCCATCGATTACGAGGGGCTGCAGGAACTCGCGCAGCGCGAGGGCCTGCCGGAGAGCGTCGTGCTCGAGAAAGCAAAGGAAGCGGGCATCTCCTCCCTGGCTGTCTATGAGACGACCTTCAAGAAGCTCAACGACAACGGCAAGGCTGCGGCAATTGACGGCAGCAAGATCCTGGAGAGCTACCATGCAGGAACGCTCGAGGACCCTGCCTGGCGCCAGCTCGTTGCCTCCGGCAAGATCAACGGCAAGGAAGTCTACGTCGTCGGCCACGATCCACAGACCTATAAAGAAGTGAAGGAAGACCTGCTGCGCCGCCTCGGTAGCGACCGCGTGACGGTCCTGCAGGTCGGGAATGAAGAAGTCCTTGCGGTTAAGGCTCATTATGACTCCTTCCTCAAGATGAACCTCGGCATGCCGACGGACGAGATGAAGGCCGTCAACGATGCGGGCTTCCACGTCCTCGCGCGCCCGAGCAACTACGAGAACTGCACGCCGGATGATGTCAAGGCTGTCTTCGCGCGCCTTGACGGCTTCGACGTGTCGGAGATCGTCTTCTCCGGCCAGCAGTCGCTCGGTGCGCCGAAGGCCCTACAGACGACGATTGACGAGATGAAGGAGCGCCAGATCAATCTCGGCCTCATCGAGGCGGTCACGCAGCTGCAGTTCTACAAGCAGGACGGCATGGAGGAGATCGCGAAGGGACTCGGCTACGACCACGTCGCACGCCTCTATTCTATCCCGAAGGATGAGCAGCCGAAGCTCAAGATCGATACGGCCGTCGAGCGCTGGTCCAACACGGACGAGGAGCGCAACATCCGCATCGACCTGCTGCGCATCTACGACAAGCCCTCGCCGAACATGAGCCTCATGGAAACGAACATGAAGTACTTCCAGGAGACGCACGACAAGCTTGTGGCGCATGGCTACACGATCGGCAAGGCCGGCACCTTTGAGACCTACAATGCCTCGAAGGTCCTGCGCGCGCTCGTCATGCTCGGCGTCGCGGCAGCGGGCATCCTCTACCTCTCGCTCGTGATCCCGCGCCTCAATGCGCGCCCGCGCTATCAGTACATCCTGCTTGTCATCTTCGGTCTCCTGGCGGCGGTGCCGGTCCTCATGGGCAATGGCTCGAAGATTCGCGTCGTCGCGGCGCTCGCCAGCGCGAACGTTTTCCCGGCCATCGCGGTCATCTTCCAGCTCGACCGCGTGCGCGCCTACAAGGAGAAGGCCCGCATCGCGCTGCCGCGCCTCATCGTGACGGCGGCCATCGCGCTCTTCGTCACGGGTGCACTCTCGTACATCGGTGCGGCGTACCTCTCGGCCTCGCTGGCTGACACGCAGTACTTCCTCGAGTTCAACATCTTCCGCGGCATCAAGCTGACGTTTGTCCTGCCGCTCATCCTCGTCGGCATCGCCTTCCTGCAGCGCTTCGACATCTTTGACGGGCGCATGGACGATACGGAAGGCGTCGTCGAACAATTGAAGCGCATCCTCGACATGCCGGTCAAGGTCAAGACCTTGCTCGTCATGCTCGTCGTGCTCGTCGCGGGCGTCGTCTTTGTCGCGCGCAGCGGCCATACGTCGGGCATGCCGGTCTCGCAGACAGAGCTGCACTTCCGCGCCTTCCTCGAGCAGGCCTTCTACGCCCGCCCGCGCACGAAGGAGCTCATGATCGGCCATCCGGCCTTCATGCTCGCCGCGATGGCGGCGCTGCGCAAGTGGCCGACGATGGTGTTCTTTGCGCTCGTCCTCGTGGCGACCATCGGACAGGGATCGATGGTCGAGACGTTCGCGCACATGCGCACGCCGGTGTACATGTCGTTCATACGCGGCATCGGGGGCATCGTCCTCGGCGCTGGCATCGGCGCTGTCGCGATGATTCTGGTAGAGCTCTGGCAGGCTGTCATGGCCAGAGCCCACAAAGCTAATGCAGCTGAAAAAAAGGAGAGTAAAGCAGACTGATGGAGAGAAGGATTGTCGTATCGGGATATTACGGCTCCAAGAATGCTGGCGATGAAGCGATGCTGGCCGCGATGCTGGAGGTCCTCGGGGATCTCGACCCAAAACTTCATATCACGGTGATCTCGGCGAGCCCTGCTGATACGAGCGAGCGCCACGGCGTGGAGTCCATTTCCTGGCTTGGCTTTCCTTCTATCATCAAAGCGCTCTGGCACGCCGACCTGCTCATCAGCGGCGGTGGCAGCCTGCTCCAGAATGTGACGAGCCGCCGGAGCCTCTACTACTACCTCGCCATCATCTTCCTGGCCGTCGTCATGCGCAAGAAGGTCATGCTCTACGCACAGGGCATCGGCCCCATCATCGGCGGCCTGGCGGAGTTCGCGATGCGCGTGATCGGCAACCGCGTCGACCTCATCACCGTGCGCGACAAGGGCTCCCTTGCAGAGCTTGCCAGGCTCGGCATCACGAAGCCGAAGATTGAGTGCACGGCTGACCCGGTGCTCGCCATCCATCCGGTCGACAAGGCGGCCGGGCGCGCCATCTTCAAGCGCTATCATACCGATGGCGCGGAGCCGGTCGTCGGCATCTCCGTGCGCAACTGGCAGCACGAGACGCACTTCAAGGATGTCATGGCCGAGGTCTCGGACCGCATCGTGCGGGAGCTCGGGGCCCGCGTCGTCTTCCTGCCCATGCAGTTCCCTGAGGATGTCCATGCGGCAGAGTCAATCGCGGAGCGCACGCATGAGCCCTGCACGGTGCTCAAGGACGAGTACACGACGAGCGAGTTTCTCTCGCTCGTCGGCAACATGGACTTGATGCTCGCCATCCGCCTGCACGCGCTGATCTTCGCCGGCGTCATGGGCGTGCCGATGATCGGCGTCTCGTACGACCCGAAGATCGACCGCTTCCTCGCCTCAATCGGGGAGAAGCCGGTCGGCAGCCTTGACGATGTCACGGCAGACGAGCTCATGGCGGAGGTCCGCCGCAAGTGGAACGATAAGGCGGTGTTCCGCAAGCGCAATGCGGAGCTCCTCGCGAAACTGCGCGACCTCGCGGCGCGCAATGCGGAGCTCGCGCTGCAGCTCATAGGCAATCAGGAGAAGGGGACTCGTCGCTGAGTCCTCTTTTTTGAATCAAGATATAAGTACTGAGGTGTAAAGGAGAGAACCATGATCCACATGCGCGATGTCTCGAAGATCTATGAGAATGGAGCTGTGGCCCTCGACCATGTGAATGTCGATATCGAAGCGGGAGACTTCGTATTCATCGTCGGCGCCAGCGGCGCGGGCAAGTCCACCTTCATCAAGATGCTCTTCCGCGAGGAACTGCCGACGAGCGGCAGTCTCTTCGTCAATGGGCGCGATGTCGTCCACATGAAGCGCAGCGAGGTGCCGTATTTGCGGCGCGGTCTCGGTGTCATCTTCCAGGATTACCGGCTGCTGCCGGACAAGACGGTCTTCGAGAATGTCGCCTTTGCGATGCAGGTCATCGAGGCGCCGCGGCGCCTCATGCAGCGCAATGTCAACGCCGTGCTCGACGTCGTCGGACTGCGCGACAAGTTCCGCTGCTTCCCCTCGCAGCTCTCGGGCGGCGAGCAGCAGCGCGTGGCGATTGCCCGCGCTATCGTCAACGACCCGGCCATCGTCATCGCCGACGAGCCGACGGGCAACCTCGACCCGGAGACGAGCTGGGACATCATGGACATCTTCAACCGCATCAATCTTGCCGGCACGACCATCGTGATGGCCACGCATGACAAGACCATCGTCGACACGATGCAGCGCCGCGTCATCGCCATCGAGGACGGCCACATCGTGCGCGACGAGGCGAAGGGAGGCTACGGCTATGAAGCTTAAGACGGGCGAGTACTTCATCCAGGAGGTGTTCCACTCGCTGCGCCGCAACAACTGGATGACCTTTGCCTCCATCGGCACGGTCGCCGTCTCGCTCTTCGTGCTCGGCGTCTTCCTGATCCTTGTGCTCAACATGAACCGACTGGCCGGTATGCTCGAGTCACAGGTGCAGATCAGCGTCTACCTCGAGGACCATCTGACGGACCGCGAGAAACGCCAGATCGGCTACGACATCGAGTCGCTGCAGGGCATTGACTCGGTCACCTACGTCGACCGCGAGACGGCCAAGGAGCGCCTCAAGGACAGGCTCGGCGACCAGAAGTACCTGCTCGACGCGCTCTCTGACGACAATCCGCTGCCCGACGCATTCGAGGTGACGGTCACGACGCCATCTGTCGTCGAGTCGGCGGCCGGCGCCATCGACTCGATGCAGGGCGTGGAGGAGGCGAAATACGGCCAGGATGTGGTCGAGCATCTCTTTGACATCACGCGGCTCATGCGCATCTTCGGCTTCGTTCTCATGGGCCTTTTGGGCGGCGCGACGCTCTTCATCATCTCCAACACGATACGCCTGACGGTCTTTGCGCGGCGCAAGGAGATCGCCATCATGAAGTACGTCGGCGCGACAGACTGGTTCATCCGCTGGCCTTTCCTCTTAGAGGGTATCGTGCTCGGCTGCATCGGCGGTCTCATCGCGGCCGTCGCGCTGCGCAGCTTCTACGCGGCGATGGCGGCCAAGATCTATAGCACGCTGGCCTTCTTCCCGCTGATGCCGCAGTACCCGTTCATGAATTACGTGACAGCGGCAATCCTCCTGGCGGGCATTGTCATCGGCGCGATCGGCTCGGTCATCTCGCTCAAGCGCTTCCTGCGCGTGTGAGGAAGGGGGCGTGTGATATGAAGGATAGATGCGGCAGGGCCGCGTCTCTGATGCTCGTTTTCTCGCTGCTGCTGGAGCCGGTCAGCCTGGCGGCGGCGCTCTCAGACGACAAGGGCGGCTATGAGAGCCAGGCGGCGGCAAAGCTGCAGCAGAGCAACGAGCTGCAGAGCAAGATCGACAACGTCTCGGAGGAGAAGCGCGCGCTCGACGAGGCGGCCGACGCGGCTATCAAGGAACACGAAGCGCGCAAGGCGGAGCTCGATGCGACCGACGCGCGCCTCAAGCAGAACGAAGAAGAGCTCGCCACCCTGCAGAAGGACTATGAAGCCAAGCAGGAGCGGCTCGGCCGGCGCGTGCGCGATATCTACATCAACGGGCAGGTCTCGTATCTCGATGTCCTGTTCGGCGCGCACGATTTCCAGGACTTCCTCACGCGCATGGACCTCCTGAAGCGCATCATCCGCCAGGACTACGCGCTTGTGCGCGGCGTGCAGGAGGAGAAGGACAGCATCGAGCTGCGCCAGGCAAGCCTTGCACAGGACCGCCTGACGCAGGCCGAGCAGGAGGAGAAGGCGCATCTGGCGCGCGCAGACATGGAGGAAAAGGTCAAGCGGCGCGAGGCGCTCATTGAGCGCCTGCGCACGGACAAAGCCCTCATTGACCAGCAGTATGAGGAACTCATGCGCGCCTCGCGCCAGATCGGTGAGATGATACGGGAGCGCGGCATGGGCAGCGCGGCGCCTTCGGGCAGCGGCGCGATGATCTGGCCGGTGTCCGGCAGCGTGACGAGTGAGTTCGGCTGGCGCGTCCATCCGATCACGGGCACGCAGAAGTTCCACAGCGGCGTTGATATCGGCGCCGACTACGGCGCGCCCATCTATGCGGCGCAGAGCGGCACGGTCGAGTACGCGGGCTGGGTCTCCGGCTACGGCAACACCGTCATCATCAACCACGGCGGCGGCATCACGACGCTCTACGGCCACAACCAGTCGCTGGCGGTCAGCGCCGGGCAGAGCGTGAGCCAGGGGCAGGTCATCTCATACTGCGGCTCGACGGGCAATTCCACGGGGCCGCACTGCCATTTCGAAGTGCGGCAGAATGGAGAGCCTGTCAGCCCGTATTCCTATCTTTGATTATCGAAAGCGCCGTAAAACCCCGCCCTTTAGGGCTGGGGATATAAGGCGCGTC
>ERZ772870.1089-NODE-1089-length-21916-cov-13.395133_pt1 | contig 21916 bp, 20 predicted proteins | sample MGYA00511376_ERZ772870 | MGnify/ENA primary metagenome ERZ772870 (study PRJEB29015, sample SAMEA2737719) | human gut metagenome | biome: human gut; feature: human-associated habitat; material: faeces | place: China | collected 2012 ... | reverse complement strand
GGTTGACGTTCTCGTGGTCGAGGTTGGAAACAACGCCGATGGTGGCGATGCAGTTAACGGGGATGTTGCGCATCTCGCCGGAAGGCAGGCGAACCAGTGCATAACCGTTCTCCTTAGCCATCAGCTGAGCCATAACACCAGCGGAACGGACCAGCTGGCCGCCCTTGCCCGGGTAGAGCTCGATGTTGTGGATCATGGTACCGACGGGGATGTTCTCAAACGGCAGAGCGTTGCCCGGCTTGATATCGGCGGTGGGGCCAGCCATAACCTTATCGCCAACCTTCAGGCCGTCCGGAGCCAGAATGTAGCTCTTGGCGCCGTCTTCGTACTCAACGAGAGCGATGAAAGCGGAGCGGTTCGGGTCATACTCAAGGGTCTTGACCGTTGCGGGAACGCCGAACTTGTTGCGCTTGAAATCGATCACGCGGTACTTGGTGCGGTTGCCGCCGCCGTGATGGCGAACGGTGATCTTGCCGGTGTTGTTGCGGCCGGCATGCTTCTTGTTGGGCTCCAGCAGGCTGCGCTCGGGTGCAACCTTGCTCAGCACGCTGTAGTCAGTAACAGTCATGCCGCGGCGGCCCGGGGTAGTCGGCTTGTACTTTTTGATAGCCATTGTGGTACTCCTTTTTGATCTTATGACTTATTATCGGGGTCATATCCCCATATGTGGCCCCTCGGCGGGGCCATGCGCCCGGCGTTTACCGGGCGGCAACCAATTAGACCATGCTGTTGAAGAACTCGATCTCCTTGGAGTCGGGCTTCAGGGTAACGATGGCCTTCTTGGAAGCGGCAGTGTAACCAGCATGCATGCCCTGGCGGCGGTAACGGCCGCGGACGCTGATGGTGTTGACCTTAGCAACCTTCACGCCAAACAGCTCTTCGACTGCCTGAGCAATCTCAACCTTGGTGGCGTTGGTAGCAACCTTGAAGGTGTACTTCTTATCGGCAATGCCTGCCATGGAGTTCTCGGTGATGACGGGGGCGAGAACGATATCCTGTGCGAACTTCATCACGCATATACCTCCTCAAGTTTCTTGGCGGCGTCCAGGCTGACGATCAGCTTGTCGGCGTTCACAACGTCGTAGGTGTTCACACCGTCAACAGCAGTCTTGACACCGGGGATGTTGGCAGCGGAAGCAACGAACTTGACATCAGCGGTATCGTTGAGGATCAGGTTCTTCTTGCCGGCGCCGACAGCAGCCAGGAAAGCAACAACGGTCTTGGTCTTGAACTCGTCAGCAGCGATCTTGTCAACGACGATCAGGTTGCCGTTGGCAGCCTTATCAGACAGGGCGCTGAGCAGAGCCAGGCGCTTGACCTTCTTGTTGATGGTGTAAGAGTAATCACGCGGCTTGGGGCCGAGAGCAACACCACCGTGGGTCCACTGCGGAGCGCGGATAGAACCCTGACGTGCGTGGCCGGTGCCCTTCTGGCGCCAAGGCTTTTTGCCGCCGCCGCGGACTTCCTTGCGGATCTTGGTGTTCTGGGTGCCCTGGCGCTGGTTGGCCAGGAAGTTGACGACTGCCTCGTGGACAGCCTTCTCGTTCGGGGTGATTCCGAACACGGCGTCGGAAAGCTCAACGGTGGAAACTTTCTTGCCGCTCATATCAACGACATCAAATTTAGCCATTGTGTTTTCCTCCTTTACGCTTTGACGCTGTCACTGACGCAAACCACAGAACCCTTCGGGCCGGGGATGGCGCCCTTGATGGCGATCAGGTTGTTTTCGGCATCGACTTTAACGACGCTCAGGTTCTGAACGGTCACGCGCACAGCGCCCATGTGGCCGGGCAGACGCTTGCCCTTGAACACGCGGGACGGGGTGGAGGTGGAGCCGTTAGAGCCGGCATGGCGGGCAACGGGGCCGGTGCCGTGGCTCTCGCGCAGGCGGTGCTGGCCAAAGCGCTTGATAACGCCCTGATAGCCCTTACCTTTGCTGGTGCCGATGACGTCGACCTTATCGCCAGCAACGAAAACGTCAGCCTTGAGGATATCGCCGACGTTCATGCCGGAAATATCGTCCAGACGGAACTCACGAAGGGTGCGCTTCGGAGCGACGTCTGCTTTGTCGAAGTGGCCTTTGGCTGCCTTGTTGACCTTCTTGGCGCTCACTTCGCCAAAGCCAAGCTGGACTGCCTCATAGCCGTCGGACTCGACGGTTTTCTTCTGCACGACGGTGCAGGGGCCGGCTTCGATGACGGTTACGGGAACGACCTTGCCGTTTTCATCAAACAGCTGGGTCATGCCCAGTTTCTTGCCAATGATACCTTTTTGCATTTGTGTAAATCCTCCTGTAAAGGTTATTGGTTGGCGGCGGGTTGTCCGCCAACATGACCTCTCCGCTTAATGAACGTTTTATGCGGATCGTGTCTGAATTCATTCAGCATGGGAACGCGGGTCCGGCGGTTAATGGATCACGGCCATTCGGGCCGGGGTTCCGGTTCCCGCCTGATTGCATCAGAGCTTGATCTCGATGTCAACGCCAGCGGGGAGCTGCAGGCTCATCAGAGCCTCGACCGTCTTGTTGGACGGCTTCAGAATGTCGATCAGACGCTTATGGGTGCGGGTCTCAAACTGCTCACGGCTGTCCTTGTACTTATGAACAGCGCGCAGGATGGTGACGACTTCCTTGTCGGTCGGCAGGGGGATCGGGCCGGACACGCGAGCGCCAGTGCGCTTTGCGGTCTCCACGATCTTTGCTGCAGCGGCATCGATCAGGGATGCATCATAGCTCTTCAAACGGATTCTGATTTTTTCTTTGACTGCCATTAGATTCGCCTCCTAAAAATTTGTGTTGCCTTAGGCGGCCGATAAATTACACACGCTTCCGGGTGTTCAATAGTTTCGCATCAGAAAATCCGGTGAACCGCGCACCGCAGTTCCCCCGGAGAAATACATCGCAAAAACTATGGAAATTGGTCCGTGCCGCAGAATGCAGCGCCGTACATATCCCTTCGCATTCGTAATTCTTTCGCCCGGTTCTAAGATCGGACATACTCCGCGGAAAAACCCGTCCGCCCCTATGGGAGCAGCGGCAACCTCCCGCATCAACGCATATCGTGGCTGGTGCCGAACGCCCGTTCTACACCAGCCGTTCGCAGCCAAGAAGTATGATACCACAATATACCGTAAATTGCAAGTGTTTTTTCAGCAAATCGTAAAATATTTTTTGAAAAATTCTGCATTTTGCCGAAATTCATTATCCCGGCCCTTTCCGGCATTTCCTCTTTGGGGGTATCATCTTCTACCGTGGTATATTATACACGTTCCTGCGCAAAAAGCAAGGGCCGTTTCACGCATATTTTGCCTGGCATGGTGCATTTTCTGTTGTCTTGGAGTTGTTGGGATTTTTGGCGAAGAAATGTTATCTTTTGGAGCGGTTAGAGTTTCCCGGGAGAGAAACAGCCTGTATCAGGGCATGTTTATATTTTTTTCCTATTTAATATATAAGGAACAACGCCTCGGGACAATGCAAACATCGTCCCCTACAAATTATTTGCAGCGTTCGCAACATGCAGCAAGGTTTCTCCGCAGCGGGATGAGGGCGGCCCGCCCTACAGGACATTTTATTGTCTATTGCTCATAGCCAAATATTCTGTAGAGAACGGTCTTGACCGTTCCAGCGTTTTATGATACATTTCGCATAAAATCTCGTTGCAAAACTCCACTTTCCTTTAAGCTGTGGTTCCCAGCAGCCAACCTAAAGAACATTTGTAGGGGCCGTTGCTCGCATCGGCCCGCGGGAACTCACTTGCCGCCAAATATCCCACCTCAGCCAAGCCACCATCTAAAAAGTCAGGGCCGTGTTTTTCTGCACAGCCCTGACTTTAACTTATCTTCCTTATAATATTATATACGCTTTACTTCGGTGCAATCAATGCGCCGGTGCGGCTGTCGAACCAATACCGGATGCCATCAATCATCACAACGCCTTTCGCCATTGCGCCGGTGATGGGGTCAAAGTAGAAGCGGTCCACGCCCTGGGTATCCCAGCCTTTGATCATGTGGCCGTCTGCATCATAGCGCACCCACTTGCCACCATCGGATTCCTGGTAAACATCTTTGCTCACGGCTTTTTTGCCGTTGTCCACCGCATCCAGCCAATACCAGGCGTCGCTGGCAAGATCATAAATTTCCTTGCCGCGGCCCTCGGTCCCCTGGCGAATACCGCCCTCGTACCAGTAATCGCCCACTTCGGTATGCAGCCACTGGCAGTCCAGCATGGTTCCCATGATGGGGTCAAAGCCGTACTGCACATCATCCAGCAGCAAGGCACCCTTGGCCATAGCGCCGGTGATCTGGTCAAAATAGTAGGTGCCGTTTTCGTTCACATCCCAGCCTTTTACCATGTGGCCGTTTTCATCGTAACGCACCCACTTGCCGCCGTTGGATTCCTGATAAACGTCCTTACTGGCTGCCATTGCGCCGTTCTGGATATTATCCAGCCAATACCAGGCATCGCTGGCGGGGTCATAAATCTCTTTACCGCGGTAGCTGGAATCGTATGGATTGTAACCCTGGCGCTTCCAGCTTTCAAACCAGTAGCGCTTGCCGCCCCATTCCAGCCAGAACAGGCCATCCGGGCCGCTGCTGCGGCTGCCATTCACCGTATTAAAGGTAAAGGATGTTCCGCAGATCGTCTGCTTACCATACAGCATTTTGCCGTTGGTCAGGCTGTAAAACACCTGGCGGCCATCCGGCAGCACCACAGGCCCGCGGCACTGGGCACCGGTCTTTTCATCGTAATAGTACCAGCCGCCGTGCTCCAGACATTCGCCAAATGCCATGCAGCCATTTTCATCAAAGTAGCAGAGCCGGTCTTCATCCAGCTGCACCTTGCGGTTTTCCGCGCGGGCTCCGCTATCGTCCGGGTCCAGCCAGTAGCGGCAGCCGGTATCGGGGTCGGTGAACTCCAGACCGCCTTTCTGCAAGCCCTGGCGTTCGCCATCCACATACCAGTAGTGTTTGCCGTTTTCTTCATACCAGCCGTTGCGTGCCTCATCGTCGATTATGACATTCACGGTAGCGGAAGCAGCGCCCGCCCGAACCGTCAAGGTCGTTTCCCCGTTCTGCACGCCAGTCACCACAAAAGTTCCTGCGTAAGTACCAATTTCAGCTTTCGCAACTGTAGGGTCATCCACCGTCACCCGCACGGTATCGCAGGCGCTGGCAGGGGTCAGGCGGAAGGTATACTTTTTGTTCTGCCCTGCCCCCAGTTTAACGGCGTTATCGTTCAAGCCGCCAAGGGTCATACTGTCAGCCTGGTTGCCTCGGCGGACAAATTCATCGTCAAACCGCTTTGTCATATACGCCGTACGCTGGGCGATCCAATCCTGCAGTTTGTCAACATCCTGCTGCCAGGTGCCGCTCTCATCCGCACGCGCGGTGCCGGGCTGATCTTTCAGATCCCAGCGGACAAATTCCATCTTGGCGGAGTTTTCCAGCGTGCTGCGGTAATCGTTGCAGGTTTCGCTCCAATTTTCCAGCAGAGGGCGCATGGTGTGCTGGTAGCGCTCCTGCACTACTTCACGGAACTGCTGGCATTTCATCAGCTCAGTGAACCAGGTCAGCGAGATTTCCCCGCGCTGCTGGTCCTGAATGTTCATGGCATAGTCGGCATGTGGATCGCTGACGCCATAGCTTTCATCTTCATTGTTCAGGGCGGAGTCATAGTCCCACACGGGGCCCATATGCAGCACATCGTCGGCACCGTCCCGGTAGCAGAAGGTACTGCTTTTGAAGGTATCCCAGTTTTCGACCCATTCCGAAATGAGGTAATAATCCGCAAAGCTCTGCACATCAATTTTGGAGCTGATGATGTTCCAATCTTTATCGGATGCGTACAGCACATCTTCAAATTCATCCAGCGCCGTTTCAAAGCCGGACCAGGCTTTCAGGGTGGCAGAGTCCTGCTCGTCCAAGTCATCGGCGGCGGAATCCTTTAAAGTAAAGTGGGTGCCGCTCTGGTTGCCGGTAAACCAGTACTCTTCACCATTATAATAAATGTTGTCCGCTTCAGCCAGGATGCCATCCGCCTGCTCCAGTTCCACGCGGTTGGTGCCCACCTGCACTTTTTCGCACAGCAGGTAGCAGCCCTGATAGCTGCCATCGATCCACACATCCACCCAGCGGCCATCCGGAGCCCATTCGCCCATGGCGTTGGCAAGGTCATACACTGCCTTGTTGCGCATCATGGAAGTATCCTGCCGGTTGGCGATCAGCAGCCAGGTTTTGGCTTTATCCATGCCCAATACCTTGGCTTTGCTGCTGAGCTTGAACTGGTAGGCACGCTTGTCCAGCGTCCAGGTGGTGTTGCCGCGGCCCTTGAACTCAACATCGGTATCGGTCAGGTCGCTCCCGCCTGCCTGGCTGATCGTCACGCTGTTGCCCTTATATTTGACATCCTTGGAGCCAGCCTGGATTTCATCCAGGGTCACACCGTTCAGGGTAAAGGATACGCTGGGCAGCTGGGATTTGTACAGTTCCACCCGCGCCGTTTTGCCATCCGTAAAGGTCAGGTTCAGGGTTTCGATGTTGGTAAAATCGCCGCTGACAGTGGTTCCGTCCACAGTCAGTCCCTCTGCATCCGCGGCGGCCAGCTCGGCACCAGTTTCAATCGTAAGAGCTGCCATGTCCGTATTGACGGGCAAGAAGAGGCGGTACGCTTCATCAATAAACTGTGCCGTGCAGTCTGCTGCCGTAACGGTCAGTGATGCTGCGGTTTCCCCCGTTGCCACTTCCTGCGCATCAGTCTGCTGATACACCGGTGCTTCTTCTGCTTCGGTCACATCCTGTGCTTCGTCTGCCCATTCTGTGGGGTCGGGTGCGGTTTCCGGCGTGGCCTGTTCCGCCATTGCCGGGAGTGCCGCCCCGCAGGCAAAAGCCGCTGCCAGCAGCAGCGCTGTCATTTGTTTCAACAATCCATTTTACCCCTTTCCACTTTCCGCATCCAAGTGTTTTTTCTTGCATTAACCGTATCAGTTTACCACATTCATCCCAAACAGGCAAGTAATCGCAGGCAAAAATAACGTTCTGGCAAAATAAACCCGGCACAAGCTCAAAAATTTGTGCCGGGTGCCATTTTGGATTTTGTTAAGGGCAATACCGCATAATTCTAAGTGCCGATATGGCGAGCGAGGTGCGGCAGATGCCAAGCCAAAAGCGCAGATAATACTGGATGCTGCAAAGGTGAGCGCCGCCAGTGGCGGAAACAGCGAACCGAAGCAGGGGCAGCGGTCGCAGAGTGCGAGGGGCTTTTGCCCCCGAAGCACGATGCGGGTACCGCAACCCGACATTATCGAGCATTTTGGCAACGCAGATGCCGTGCCGCAGCCGTCGGAGCGGTGCTTAAGCCGTAAGGCGGGAATTGTGCGGTGTTGCCTTTATTTATAAAATGTTGGAATTGAATGGATGATTTCGTGTTACAGCTCCAAGACTCGACATCGCTTCATGTTTAATTACCAACCTTTCGTATGGGTTTATAGGGATTATAAACCCCATTAACCCGTTTGTCAATAGGGTATTTTGATTTTTTTATTTTTTCAAAGGCTTGTTTTCCCATTAACCTTGTTATATACTAGGTATTAGAAAATACGGAGGATGATCCACTTATGATGGTATCAACAAAAGGGCGCTATGCCCTGCGCGTTATGATTGACCTGGCCGAGCACCAGAGCGAAGGCTATGTGCCGCTGAAAGAAATTGCAGCGCGCCAGGAGATCAGCGAAAAATATCTGGAAAGCATTTTAAAGGTGCTGGTCCAGCAGCGCTTTCTGGAAGGTCTGCGCGGCAAGGGCGGTGGCTACAAGCTGACCCGCGCGCCGGAAACGTACACCGTGGGCAGCATTCTGCGCCTGACGGAGGGCAGCCTGGCAACTGTTGCCTGCCTGGAAGAAGGTGCCCCTGCCTGCCCGCGCATGGCGGAATGCCGCACCTATCCGCTGTGGTACAAGCTGGACGGTATGATCAGCGAATACCTGGACAGCGTGACACTGGCCGACCTGATGCAGTACCCCGATGCGGGCAACGAATATGTGATCTGAGCAGATGCTCCGCCGTTTGGCAGGCGGGGCATCTGTTATTTTATGCCGCCAAACGATAGGGCCGGGGCGCAGCGGCAGCGCTCCGCTGCGCCGGACTCCTATATGGCCCTTGTATATAAAGAAAAAGATAAAGCAAAAAACAAACCAAAAGCGTTCCCGCTGTGCAGCCGGGAACGCTTTTTTGTGCTCGGAAAGTACAGCCGGACAAAGATAGAGTAAAGAAAAGCAAAAATCGCTTGATAATAAAATTACATGAGCAAAATACGTGCGAAAAAAACTTGCAAAATCAGAATACACAAAAATAAAACATATGTTTACGTTACATTTTACAATAATGTGATATTTACAAAGCTAAAAATAGAACATATAATGCTAATTGAAATCAATGGGTTATGAGCAAACACTGCGGCGTGCTGTGCGCTGCGGGCCGGCCCAGCGGAATATAAAGAAGGAGGAACCCCCATGAAATACCTCAAGCAAATGCTGTGCGTGGGCATCTGCGGCGTTATGCTGGCAGCGGCAACCGGCTGTTCCGGCTCACTGACGGGCGGCAAGCGCATCATTCGCATTTCTCATGCACAGTCCGAAACCCACCCCGAACACCTTGGCCTGCTCAAGTTCAAAGAATATGTGGAAGCCAACCTGGGCAATAAATACGAGGTTCAGATCTTCCCCAATGAGCTGCTTGGCTCTGCCCAGAAAGCCATCGAGCTGACCCAGACCGGCGCGATTGACTTTGTCGTGGCCGGTACCGCCAACCTGGAAACCTTTGCCGATGTGTACGAGATTTTCAGCATGCCCTACCTGTTCACCTCAGAAGAAGCTTACCATGCCGTCATGAATGATACCGATTACATGGAAAACGTGTATGATTCCACCGATGAAGCCGGTTTCCGCGTGATGACCTGGTATAATGCCGGTACCCGCAATTTCTATGCAACTACCCCCATTTATACCCCCGATGACCTGAAAGGTCTGAAGATCCGCGTGCAGCAGAGCCCCGCCAGCGTTAAGATGGTGCAGGCCTTTGGCGCTGCCGCCACTCCGCTGAGCTTCGGCGATGTGTACACAGCCATCCAGCAGCATGTTATTGACGGTGCGGAGAACAACGAGCTGGCCCTGACCAACAACAAGCACGGCGAAGTTGCCAAGTATTTCTCCTACACCAAGCACCAGATGGTGCCGGATATGCTGGTTGGCAACCTGAAATTCCTGAACAGCCTGTCCGATGAAGAGCTGGCTGTCTTCAAGGAGGCCGCCCGCCTTTCCACCGAGGAAGAGCTTTCCTGCTGGGATGACCAGGTGGAGGAAGCCAAGCAGATTGCCGAGAATGATATGGGCGTGACCTTTATTGATGTGGATATCAGCGAGTTCAGCAATAAGGTCAGCAATGTGCAGCAGGAAATGCTGGATGCCAACCCGGATATCCAGGACCTGTATGACCATATCCAGGCCATCAATGCAGAATATGAGGAGGGCAGCGCACAATGAAATCTTTACATAAGTTCCGCCATGGGCTGGATACCGTCCTGAGCTGGGTCTGCGCCCTGCTGTTTGCCGCCATGGTCGTGGTTGGCACCTACCAGATCGTGACACGCTATTTCTTTGGCCGCCCCTCCACCGTTTCGGAAGAACTGCTGACCTACAGCTTTACCTGGATGGCCCTGCTTTCCAGCGCGCTGGTGTTTGGCAAGCGCGACCATATGCGGATGGGCTTTTTGGCCGATAAGATCACCGGCACCCCGCGCAAGGTGCTGGAGATCATCAGCGAATGCCTGGTCTTGCTGCTGGCTGCCGTTGTTATGCTGTACGGTGGTGTCAGCATCATGAAGCTGACCATGACCCAGGTCACAGCCTCTCTGGGCATCCCCATGGGCACGGTGTACACCGTTCTGCCGCTGTCCGGTGCTTTGATCGTGGTGTATTCGGTACTGAACATCATTGACCTTGCCACCGACAGCGTGGAAGAACACAGCTCCACCAGCGCAGAATGAGGAGGAAAACACAATGAACATTGCTCTTGTTTCCGGGCTGATCATCCTGATCCTGCTGGTCATTATGCTGATCGCAGGCGTGCCCATCGCGGTGGCGCTCGGCATTTCGTCCGTGGTTGCCATCCTGCCCATTATGGACCTTGAAGTCGCCGTTGTTACCGGCGCGCAGCGCATTTTCTCCGGTATTTCCATGTTCAGCCTGCTGGCAATCCCGTTCTTTATCCTGGCCGGCAATATTATGAATAAAGGCGGCATTGCGGTCCGCCTGATCAACCTGGCCAAGCTCATCACCGGCCGCGCCCCTGGCGCCCTGGCACAGACCAACGTGATTGCCAACATGCTGTTTGGCGCAATCTCCGGCTCTGGCACGGCTGCTGCTTCCGCCATGGGTTCCATCATCGGCCCCATCGAAAAAGAAGAAGGCTATGACCCCAACTTCTCCGCTGCCGCCAACATTGCCACCGCCCCCACCGGTCTGCTGATCCCTCCCAGCAACGTTATGATCACCTTCTCGCTGGTGTCTGGCGGCACTTCAGTTGCCGCATTGTTCATGGCCGGCTACCTGCCCGGTATCCTGTGGGGTCTGGCCTGCATGATCGTAATCTACTTCTTTGCCAAAAAGCACGGCTACCGCAGCAAGACTTCCTTTACCTTTAAGGAGGCCATTCACACCATCTTGCAGGCTATCCCGGCGCTGCTGCTCATTATCATTGTCATCGGCGGCATCATCGGCGGTGTGTTCACCGCAACCGAAGGTTCCGTTGTGGCCGTTGTATACAGCCTGCTGCTCTCCCTGTTTGGCTATAAATCCATCAAACTGAAAGAAATCCCCAAGATCCTGCGCGAAAGTGCCGAGATGACCGGCATCATCATCTTCCTGATCGGCGTGTCCAGCATCATGTCTTGGGTCATGGCGTTCACCAACATCCCGTCCCTGGTGTCCAGCGCCCTGCTTTCCATCAGCAGCAACAGGTATGTGATCCTGTTCCTCATTAACATCATCCTGCTGGTGGTTGGCACCTTTATGGATATGACCCCTGCCTGCCTGATCTTTACCCCCATCTTTTTGCCGGTCTGCCAGGCTTTGGGCATGAACACCATCCATTTTGGCATCATGCTGATTTTCAACCTGTGCATCGGCACCATCACCCCGCCGGTCGGCACCACGCTGTTTGTCGGCGTTAAGGTCGGCGGCGTCAAGATCGAAACGGTGTTCAAACAGCTGATCGTCTATTTTGCCGCGATTTTTGCTGTGCTGATGCTGGTCACCTATGTGCCGCAGATCAGCCTGGCTCTGCCCAGTCTGATGGGTTATGTGAAATAAAATGCGGTAACACGCCAATATGCTCTGCCCCGCCTGCCGGAACTCCGGCGGCGGGATTTTTTTTGCACTTTTTTGTTGGAAAGGGTTGACAGTAGAGGGCAGGACTGCTATAATACACACATACCAACCATCCTAGTATGTTAAAGGAAATGCGCTGGTTGAGATTTTGAACGGAAGGGAGCACACAACAATGAACGCTATTTTTAACACTTTGCTGCGCGCAAACTTCCGCTGTGGCCGAATGTCACACTTCCGGGCTGTACAACAGGCTGGGGGCGTATCGGCACCGCTTTGGGGCCGAATGTGACCGCCCAGGCTTATAAAACAGGTAAGTACGCCCGGTAACCAGACGCATGCAGAAAATGCGGGGATACCGGGCATTTTTTCTATCGAATCATTCCGAACAATTTGAGATATGAGAATTTGACCGCAAAATTTTGGAGGTAATTACAATGTCTGAGAACAAACTGCATTTTGAAACGCTTCAGCTCCATGTTGGCCAGGAAGAGGCCGATCCGGCTACCGGCGCCCGCGCCGTTCCAATCTATCAGACCACTTCTTACGTATTTAACAACTCTGCCCACGCAGCTGCCCGCTTTGGCCTGACCGATGCCGGCAACATTTACGGCCGTCTGACCAACCCCACCGAGGATGTGCTGGAAAAGCGCATCGCTGCCCTGGAAGGCGGCGTGGCTGGCCTGGCTGTTGCTTCCGGTGCTGCCGCTATCAGCTACACCATCCAGGCCCTGGCCCAGAACGGCGGCCATGTGGTTGCCCAGAAGACCATTTACGGCGGCAGCTACAACCTGCTGGAGCATACCCTGCCCAACTTTGGCATCACCGCTACCTTTGTGGATGCCCACAACCTGAAAGAGATCGAGGATGCCATCCAGGAGAACACCCGCCTGGTCTACCTGGAAACCCTGGGCAACCCCAACTCTGATATCCCCGATCTGGACGCTATCGCAGAGATCGCCCACAAGCACGGCCTGCCGGTTGTTGTGGATAACACCTTCGGCACCCCGTACCTGATCCGCCCGCTGGAGCACGGCGCAGACATCGTTGTTCACTCCGCCACCAAGTTCATCGGCGGCCATGGTACCTCCCTGGGCGGCATCATCGTGGACGGCGGCAAGTTCGACTGGGCTGCTTCCGGCAACTATCCCGCCATTGCAGCACCCAACCCCAGCTACCACGGCATCAGCTTTGTGGACGCTGCCGGCCCGGCTGCTTTCGTAACCTATGTGCGTGCCATCCTGCTGCGTGATACCGGCGCTACCATCAGCCCGTTCAACGCATTCCTGTTGCTGCAGGGTGTTGAGACTCTGAGCCTGCGTGTGGAGCGCCATGCCGAGAACACCAAAAAGATCGTGGAATACCTTGCCAACCACCCACAGGTGGAAAAGGTCAACCATCCCAGCCTGCCGGATCACCCGGATCATGCGCTGTACCAGAAGTACTTCCCCAACGGCGGTGCTTCCATCTTCACTTTCCAGATCAAGGGCGGTGTGAAGGAAGCTCATGCGTTCATCGACCACCTGAAGATCTTCAGCCTGCTGGCTAACGTTGCTGACGTTAAGAGCCTGGTCATCCACCCGGCCACCACCACCCACAGCCAGCTCAGCGAGCAGGAACTGCTGGACCAGGGCATCTACCAGAACACCATCCGCCTGTCCATCGGTACCGAGAATGCCGACGACCTGATCGCCGATCTGGAGCAGGCATTCCAGGCAGTCAAGGAGTAATCCTTCAATTTTCCCCAAAGCCTTTTCATCAAGCTTGTTTCCTCCAAGCTGAGTTAGGGCAATACCGCATAATTCCCGCCTTGCGGCTTAAGCACCGCTCCGGCAGCTGCGGCACGGCATCTGCGTTGCCAAAATGCTCGATAAGACATCCAGTATTATCTGCGCTTTTGGCTTAGCATCTGCCGCACCTCGCTCGCCGTATCGGCACTTAGAATTATGCGGTGTTGCCTTAGATCAAACAGAAAAAGTCTTGCTTCAATGATACAGCCCGTATTCCGCCCCAAGCAGCCGGAATACGGGCTGTATTTATAGCTTGAATTATACTATTTGTTATACGATGCAAACGCAAAACAAATCGTATAACTCAAGGAGCAACATTTTTTGCGTGCAGACCCCGTAAACCGGGCGGCAAAAACTGGACAGGGAACAGCTTTTTCGGTATAATGTAAAGATTATGAGATTTGTAAGGGAAAGTAAGGGTACAACATATGCTACAAACGATCGCGGCTGTCAACCAGGCAGTCAACAACTTTATCTGGGGCGTTCCCGCCATGGTGTGCATCATCGGCGTGGGGCTGCTGCTCAGTGTGCGCACCGGCTTTATCCAGATCCGCAAATTCCCCTATGCCATCAAAACCACGATTGGCCGCATGTTCCGCAAGCGGGATGCTTCCGATGGTGCAATGACCCCCTTCCAGGCGGTGTGTACCGCGCTGGCGGCCACCGTGGGTACCGGCAACATTGCCGGTGTGGCGGGGGCTATTGCCATCGGCGGGCCGGGCGCGGTGTTCTGGATGTGGTGTTCCGCCCTGCTGGGCATGTGCACCAAATTTTCGGAGGTCACGCTGGCGGTACACTTCCGGGAGCGCAATGCCAATGGCGAGCTGGTGGGCGGCCCGATGTATTACATCAAAAATGGCCTTGCCAAACACTGGCGCTGGCTGGCCGCCATTTATGCTCTGTTCGGCGTGCTGACGGTGTTCGGCACCGGCAACGCCACGCAGGTCAACACCATTATCACCGCCATTGATGCCGCCCTGAACCAGTATGCCGTTGTGAGCGATAAAGCTATGGCAACCGTCAACCTGGTCATCGGCATTGTAGTGGCCATGCTGGTGGCGCTGGTGCTGCTGGGCGGCGTGAAGCGCATTGGCAGTGTCAGCGAAAAGCTGGTGCCCTTTATGGCGCTGACCTATGTGGTGCTGGCTCTGGGTGTGGTGCTGCTCAACCTGCCGCGTCTTCCGGAGGTGTTCACCTCCATTGTGGCGGGGGCGTTCAACCCGGCGGCCTTTACCGGCGGCGCAGTGGGCAGCTTGTTCCTGAGCATGCAGAAAGGTGTTTCCCGCGGAATATTTTCCAACGAAGCGGGCCTTGGCACCGGCTCCATTGCCCATGCCTGCGCTGACACCAAAAAGCCGGTCAAGCAGGGCATGTTCGGCATCTTTGAAGTATTTGCCGATACCATTGTGATCTGTACCCTGACGGCGCTGGTCATCCTGTGCAGCGGCACGTCGGTCAATTACGGCCAGGCCGCCGGTGCGGAGCTGACCATCTCCGGCTTTACCCTCACCTATGGCGGCTGGGCATCGCTGTTCACGGCGGTGGCGCTGTGCTGCTTTGCATTTTCTACCATCATCGGCTGGGGTTTGTACGGCTCCCGCTGCATTGAGTATCTCTTCCACACCGACAAAGTGGTGCGGCCTTTCCTGGTCGTTTACTCCTTTGTTGCCATCCTGGGCGCTACCGTGGATCTGGGCCTGTTGTGGAGCATTGCGGATACCTTCAACGGCTTGATGTCCATCCCCAACCTGATCGCGCTGCTGCTGCTTTCCGGAACGGTGGCCAAGCTGGTGAAAGAGTTCTTTGCCAAAGAACCGCAGTAACCCCAAATAGTAAAACTCTAACAAAACACCTCCTGCACGCCCCGCCGCATTGCGGCATAGGGTAGTGCAGGAGGTGTTTTTATGCCAAGTGGAACCTTGCAAGTGTATACAGCACTGGCCGAAAACGCTGCGCCGCTGCCCGGCGTGACGGTGCTGGTGCTGAACGAAGCGGGAATACAGATTGCACGCCTGACCACCAACGATGTCGGTTCCGCCCCGGAACTGGTGCTGACTGCCCCGGACGAAGCCTACAGCCTGGATGAAGCCAACACCACGGTGCGCCCCTATGCGGTGTACCAGCTGCGGGCGGAGATGACTGGCTTCCAGACGATCGAACTGGAGGGGGTGCAGGTGTTTGCCGGGCATCAGACGGTGGCGCGGCTGCAATTTTTGCCCGCTGCCCGCACCCTGCCCGAAGTGGAGCCGGAAACGATCCCAGAACACCCGCTGTTTGCCGGGAACGGCGGCAGCGGCCCGGCCCCCATCGGCCAGTGCGCCGATGCCCGCGTGCTGAGTGAGGTGGTGGTGCCGAAGAAAATTACCGTCCACCTGGCCCGCCCGGCGGTCAGTGCAGCAAACGTGACGGTCAGCTTCCAGGATTACATTGCCAATGTCGCATCCAGCGAGGTATATCCCACCTGGGTAAGGTATCAATCCTCACACCCCGCTAAGCAGGAACCACATTTTCACGAGTTCACCCACTAACTTTCGTATAAAAATGCATCTTACAAGAACAAAATAACGTACCTGACACAATCACTCACTGGCTGCCACAGACAATGAATCTGGTGCAGCCATTTTTTTGTCTGTTTGAAAGGCCGCCTCCGTTTGAATCTTTTTTGGAGGTTACCATGAATAATAACAACGCTAAGCAACTCACTCGTTTCCCATATTGCCGCATCTATCGACGTTTTCTCAAGAATTTAACAGAAAATCATCTTATTCGTAAGCATGGAGACGGCTTGCTATATCGGTATATAGTTCTTTTCGCACTAGCAAACTTTCGTTCTGCAATACGTACAATTAATGGACAACGTTATGTTATGCATGCAGGAGAATGGGTTTCCACTTACAGCGAGCTCTGCGAAAAACTCCATCTTCATACGCACAGGCAACTTCATGAAGTCCTTTATCGCCTATCCGAGCTTCATTTTGTTGAGAGCCAGAATGATCCGCACCAGAAAATCGTGCGTTTCAAAATCACTTGCTGGCCAAAGACCAACACCACGCTCTCTTACTCTGCCCCGTGTCCTAAAGACAAGGGGTTCTTTTTCTTTCCCGTAAAGCAGCTTACTGCCCTTATTGGAACCGATCGTTGCTCCGAGGCTGATATGCTATTGGATTTGTGGATAAATACATTTTTCCAAGATCCTCAGGTTCCCGGATCTGAACTATGTCCTGTGGTATATTTCCACAACGAAGGAAGTCTTCCTTTGGTCAGCTGCGCGTTTTTAGCAGCGAGATGGAATGTTTCCAAGGCCACTGTGCATCGTGTTCTTAAGAAATTCGAATCGATTGGCCTTCTTACATCTTACCATTGCACAGGAAAACGCGGCTCTGTACTCATGCTTCGCGGCTATCTGTCTACCATGTTCTGTATGGATGACGCTTCTCCCACTGCACAGGAACTGGGCTTTCGGATGCAATCTGATCACAAAGAAGATGGTTCTACCATAAGGCAATGCCCCTTGGATAATACCCCAAAGCCTTCCACCGAGACCTCCTTTCTGGCTGAAATCGTTTCAAAACCCGACATTCCTCTTATTCTGGAAAATCTGCGCAATGCCCTTTTTGCAAGCGGTTTTCGCTGTTCTGCGTGTTCTCACGCTCTATATAGATTATCAAATTTGTCCGACTGCAGGAAAGGGGAAGATCCTTACGATTTAGCCATATTTTGCGGCTCCAGTGGGGCTCTCTATCACTTCAGCCTGAAATTGGAGTCTGGTATAGGCTGTCTCGATGATGTGGATGTGGAGGTGATTTAACAATGGCAGGGAAAACAAAAAAAGTGCCCGAAGAACATCCGTTCTATCATGACACCTGGAAATTACTTAAGAATTATCGTGATGTTGCTTGGAATCTAGAACTTGCCAGGCAGGACCTACAGGCAGAATTTAGAGCAGAATACGGTACTGATGATCGAAGTGATGTTTTAGAATCTATCAACGCAGACACAAACGAAATTCGAATTGAATCTTTTGCGCGTTCCTTAGAACGTAGTCGCAAGATGATGCAGTTACTGGATGCAGCTATACAACTCATGCGGTCCCACCACAAAAGAGGTGAATTGTATTATTGGATTCTCTACTACACCTACCTATCTCCCCAAGCATATGCAAACTATCGTGAAATTCTCAATGCATTAGCGATCCATTTTCCTTCTATGTCTCGCCGCACATACTATACCTACCGAGAAGAAGCCATTTCCACTCTAAGCAGTGTTCTGTGGGGGTACACGTCACGAGAGTTCTCAGATGTGCTAGGAAAATTAGGATTGTGAGCATTCCTCATCTGAATGTAAAATGCAATCTTTCAATTCAGCAATTGCATATCCGAAAGCATCCTCCAAAGAAGGGATAGCATTTGGCGGACACCACTCTTGCAGTTGTCGCCTTGTTACTCTGGAAGGAATAAATCCGTGCGAATCCGCATAAGCTTGCAATTCATGTATGCACTGTTCTGCATAAGCAACCGTTTTTTTTCTAAGTAACTCGCTATTTAAATAGACGACCGCAAAGAACTTATCTTCGTTACGCGAAATGATGACAACCGAGTTACCAAATCCTTGCCAGCAATAAAGGATACTGTCATCGGCTTGTTTTTTGCATTGATCGGTATACGCTTTATCCGAAATCTGTTCCATGCTATTTACAGCTACTTTAAACCGTGTGCTTAGTTGCAAACACTCCTGTTCGGAAATCACACCAATTTCAACAGCACGCCTTAGATCTTGTAGCCGGTCTGCATACCACGAAGGAGGAATTTTTCCCTCATGTGCCATTGAGATATCTATATCAACTTCTTCATACAATATCTTGCGTAAATCTCTTTTTTGCATATATTCATCCATAGACAAACACCTATTGATTGTACTATATTCTATTGGTATTCATTATAGCATGTATAACGATTTTCTGAAAGACCAGTTTATTATACTATACCCTGCAATAGAGAGAATTGCAAAAGAAGTCCCTAAGGAAAAGAAATCGCCAACGCATTTCTGCGCTGGCTCATCTTAAGTATGTATACCTTATTTTTTTTCTTCCGTCAGAAAAGGCAGAGTCTCCAATATAGAATCCAATATCTTCAAAACGGCTGTACGTTGCCTAGGGGACATTTGATTCAGTTTACTGCTCACCTCTGCATCAACCAAATAGTCTGCACGTTTCACTTGATCTTTCAAAAGTTCATCAGCCGAAATATCTAGTTCATTTACCAAACGAATGAATGTCGCCATACTAGGCAGTTTTTTCCCTCGCTCAATATCTCCCAAGTAATTTGGTGACAAGCCTACCCGTTCAGCCAACTGCTCAATGGTCAGTCCCTTTTCTTTCCGAAATGCGCGCAGTCGAGTTCCAAACAATTCATTTGTCACCGAGCGCCCCTCCCGTTTGTGTTGATTCAATTCTATTAGTATATCTACAATATATCGATTGAAACACAATCCAAATATGTTGTAACAACGCGTTTAGCGTTAGTTATTATTGCCTTTTCTATCACTTTGACTGCAAAACGACTCATTTAGCCTGTTTGCACAAAAAATGCACACAAATTATACATACTAGACCCTTTTTCCTGCAATTTGACTGTGTTATAATGATACCGTCAAAAAGGCTAAGCAAAGGCGTTCCTTTGATTGAGAAATCAGAGGAGCGCCTTTTCCATTGCCTGTATCTCTTATCTTCACAAGGAGGAACCCATGCGATTACTCAAAATTCACCGCCTCAAGGCGAAAACCATCATGCGTCTGGCTGACCAGCTTTCTTTTAGTTGTCTGCTGATCGGCACCACGATGCTGCCGGCAGGAGCAACGTCCGACGGTGCCACCGTCTGGACCAAGGCATCCGAGATCATGCAGGACGTTTACTCCCAGATTGTTTCCATCTCTACCATCACCGCCATTGTCTGTGCTTCCGTGGCGCTTTTGCTCATGAACTTTTCCAAAAACGGAAGAACTGTGGATGACTCCCGAGCCTGGCTCAAACGAATCGTCATCACCTGGGCGATTCTCAACGGCTTAGGCTTCATCATGGCTTATATCACTCCGTTCTTTGCCGGCGGCACCTGGACTCCCGGAGCCAACTCGTAAAGGAGGCCTGTAATGGGAATCTTAGACGGCATTGTGGACTGGCTGGCAACACAGATCATGAATCTGCTGGATCTCCTTTCCTCTTCGGTTCTGGGCGCCCTGGGCTGTGATATGTCCACCTTCAAGCGGTATTTTCCCGCCGCCGAAACCATGTACGAGATCTTCGTATGGCTGGGCGTGGGTCTGCTCCTGTTAAATCTGGCCTGGTCCCTGTTCAAGAACTATGCTGCCGGACTGGATGTAGAGACTGAAGATCCGGTGAAACTGCTGTTCCGCAGTGGCGTTTTTCTGCTGTGCATCTGGTATGCGGATGACATTGTCAATTTAGCTTTGCGTATCGGGGGAACCCCGTACCATTGGGTTCTTGACAGTGATCTTCCCGCTGTCCAGTTTGGCAGCTTTAATTCTGTGCTGCTGGTCATTATCGGTGTGCTCGCCAATGGCTCCGTCGCCCTCATTGCCCTGATTCTTCCCTACAATATGCGGGATGTGGCCGCATTGCTGCCACTGCACATTCGGCGCCGCCGGGCAGTATCCATTGACGCAGATTGCCCTTTCTGCGGAGATACAAAAGGCAAGCTGAATATCAACTTTGAAAAACAGGTATTTAACTGTAACCGTTGCCGTACGCATGGAGGCATGGTGGAACTGTACGCAAAATTCTTTGGTGTTTCCAACACCCAGGCCAATGCCGAGATTTTTTCCATCGTCTGCCGCCACGAAACGCCACGAATCGCTCCCACCCCCATTGCATCTCCCAAAGAATTGCCGAAGGAAGCATCCAGAGCCGATGCGCAAGCCATCGATCAGACTTTCCGTACTTTGTTGGCCATGTTGCCGCTGGCTGAAAGCCACCGCAGCGATCTGTACCGACGAGGGCTGAACGATGATCAAATCGAGCAATATCTGTACCGCAGTGTACCGGCCTTCGGCTATCGCGCACTCACGGGGCAGTTGCTGCAGATGGGTTGTCACCTGGAAGGCGTTCCTGGCTTCTACCAGGACGAGCAGAAGGACTGGACCCTGGCCTGCAGCCCTCGGCGTACCGGATACTTTGTCCCCGTCATTTCGGTAGACGGTCTGCTGCAGGGTTGTCAGATCCGCATGGATCATCCTGGGAAACAGGGTGGCAAATACATATGGCTTTCCAGTGCAGAGCGAAATGGCGGCGTGACCTCCGGCTCCCCGGTTCACTTCGTGGGAGATCCGGCCGCAGACACCGTCTGGATCACAGAAGGACCACTGAAAGCAACGGTTGCCCACTGCCTGTCTGGTCACAGCTTTCTGGCCGTAGCCGGAGCCAATCAGCTCAACGGTCTGCCGGATTCTCTGTCATTGCTCAAGCGGTTCGGATGCCGCACCGTCTGTGAAGCCTTTGACATGGACAAGCTGCAGAATCCTCATGTAGCCAACGGCACCGCCAAAGTGTTGGAACTGGCAAAAAACATGGGCTTTTCCGTCCGTCAGATACGCTGGAATCCCCAATACAAGGGGATCGATGATTACTTACTAAGCAAGCAAAAAAACGTATAGAAAAAGGGAGGATGGCGTTGGCCATCCTCCCCATTTTTGGAGGCAATTCATGTGTAATTCTACCGTTCTCCCTGACAGCGGAACACGAACGATTTCCGGAATCCTGCCGAAGGCGACTGCATTTTATTATTTGGTTTCCTACAGCTTCTCTGCAGACGGTTACACCGTCGGTCCTTTTCCGGACTATGACAAATGCTGGAAAGCAATGTGCCGGCATTCGCAAGAAGAATGTCGTATCGACACGCAAGAGAATTGCTACGACGCAGAACTCAATAAGGACGAACAGGAAGGGACCATCCGCCTTGTAGATCGGTTTCCCGACCATGAGAATCATACCACCTGGACTGCATTTTCTCTCCCGTCGCCTGAACATCTCAAAATAGAATTTTGAATATAAGGAGAAATATTTCTATGAATTTAAATGGAATCGACGCAAGTGCTTTCACCCGGCAACTTGAGGAACAGGCACTGGGACCCGATGACACCTTCGCTTTTTCCTGTGATCGTTGTGGCCGCTGTTGCCGTGAACGAGAAGACGTTCTGCTCAACCCGGCGGATCTGTTCCGCATTGCAAAGTTTCTGAATCAAACACCCTCTCAGGTTGTAGAACACTATTGCGAATGCTACATTGGTCCGGATTCCAGACTGCCCCTCATCCGCTTGAGACCAAAAGCCTACCGCAACACCTGCCCCTTTCTGGGGCCCGAAGGTTGCAGGATTCATCAAGCAAAACCCACAGTATGTGCATTGTATCCGCTGGGGCGTGCTTATATTGCCCCCAAGGATAAACTGGTCTATTTTTGTCAGCCGCTGACCTGTGGCTCCAATAAAAAGATGCACACCGTCCGGGAATGGCTTGCTGCGTTCGGGCTCACCTTCGCCGATGAAGACTCCATGCGCTGGATGAGACTCACACCGCGGCTTACCCTCTGGATGCTCCACAATGAATCCAAGCTGAGGCAAAAAGAACGCTGCGAGATTTGGGCGCATATGCAGAACCTCTGTTACCTTCAGTACGATATTCAGCATCCCTTCAGTGAGCAGTTTATTCGTAACACAGATGAACTGCTGCAGAAGCTGCCAGAT
>ERZ772870.1082-NODE-1082-length-22062-cov-34.888854_pt1 | contig 22062 bp, 20 predicted proteins | sample MGYA00511376_ERZ772870 | MGnify/ENA primary metagenome ERZ772870 (study PRJEB29015, sample SAMEA2737719) | human gut metagenome | biome: human gut; feature: human-associated habitat; material: faeces | place: China | collected 2012 ... | reverse complement strand
GCCAAGAATGCTGGAGTCTCGGCAAGTGAGATTGTAAGAATGGCTATCCGTGATTGCCATATCAGGGCACGCCTGACAACCGAGCAGGCGGACTATATCCGCAAGTTATGCGGTATGGCAAACAACCTCAATCAGCTCACTCGCAAGGCGCATCGGGAGGGTGTAAGGCTGCACTACGGACAATGCCAACACCTGCTGCTTTCATTGGAAAACATTATTGACCATATCAGCCTATGATAGCGAAGATTGTGAAAGGCTCAGGAGCCAGAGGAATTGTAGATTATATCCTCGACAAGAAGAAGCAAGCCACGCTCATAGATTGTCAAGGTGTATTGTTCAATGACAACGGCACGATAGCCAAAAGTTTTATCGCTCAATCTCGTCTTAATCCGCGAGTGGATAAGTTTATCGGACATATCTCACTCAGCTTCTCGAAGCAGGATTTGCCACGCTTAACTGATGAACTTATGATTCAGATAAGCAGAGAATATATGGAGAAAATGGGCATTCGTGACACGCAATATATCATCGGACGGCACTATGATAAGGAGCATCCGCACGTTCATATAGCCTTTAATCGAGTAGATAATAACGGCAGAACCATCAGCGACAGGAATGACCGTTACCGCAGTGAACGCATCTGCAAAGAGCTGACACGCAAATACGGGCTATACTTCGCGAATGGCAAGGAACAGGTAAAAACGCAGCGATTGAAAGAGCCTGACAAAACCCGTTACGAGATATACCAAGTTCTCAAACGGGAGGTTGCACGATGCTCGGATTGGACTACACTACTGAAGCGCTTGAAAGCCGAAGGTATAGATGTACGCTTCAAGTATAAGGGCAATAGCAATGAGGTGCAAGGCATAATCTTTACCAAGAATGGCTACCACTTTAACGGCTCTAAAATAGACCGAAGTTTCAGTTATTCAAAGATTGATAAGGCACTGAATAGTCACAATCATGCAGAATATCAGCGACAATATGAACCGCATCATATGCAGATAAGCCATTTCGAGAACAAGGAATCGGAGCTTATCAGCGGTTCATTAGGGCTGTTGGACTTCACATCTTCGCCCGATGTGGATAGTCAGGAAGAGGCAGACTTCCGCCGCTTGACACAGCAGAAGCATAAGAAAAAGAAGACAAGAGGATTTAAACTCTAATCATTAACCACATAAAAACAGAAGAAATATGCAGGAAAATAACTCAATTATTATCGCAATGTTGGAAGAGTTGCTGACCATCAGCAAGAGCCAACGACCAGAACAAACAGTAAATGCCAATGTAGATTTGACACCCATTAAAGAGTTAATCGAGAATGGCAACAGAGAAAACAAGGAGTATTATGATGCTAAGACCAATAAACTCGCAGGTTTTGTTGTCAATGAATTTGGCAAAATAAACAAGCGAATGGATGGCATCAGTGAGCAAGAGCAACCCGACTTTGAGGGCGTAAAACAACAGCTTGCAGAAGCTATCAACAAAATGGATGAGATAAAGGTAAAACACAACATTAACGAGAAACGACACTCGTTTGCTCTTTACACAAAGGAATCTTGGATTCTCCTATCAATAATAGTCTTCCTTATGGCGGCAGGAGTATCAGCAGTATATCACTTGTCAAGACCGAATGTTCAGAGGGATGATGATGCCCTCAAATACCGCTACATCAAGATGAAAGGCGATGCTTCGGCAGAGCAGATAGCCACATTGGAAGACATCTTTGAACTCAACCGCAACAACGAAGCAATCGAGCAGATGCGTGAGGATGTGGAGACCTATGAAGAGGCCGTTCGCAAACAAGCTGCCCTTGCCGAGCAAGCACGATTGAAAGAGCAGGCAGCAAAGGAACAGGAGAGCAAAGCCCAATCTATTAAGGATAAGCAACAGCCGAAGGATAACCCAAACCAGAAAACAAAACCATGAGCCTATGGCAAGTATCAAGGTAAAGTTTCGACCCTCGACAAATGAGAATAAGGAGGGAACAATCTATTATCAAATTATTCAGAATCGTGTAATCCGTCAACTAAAGACGGATTACCGACTCTTTATGCACGAGTGGAACGAGGAAGAAAGCTCAATAATCACAGCCAATAACAGCCGACAAAACTATATTCAATCCATTGAAGAACGAATTGATTGGGATATTAAGCGACTGCAATCCATCATCAACCAATTAGAGAATAAGCGAGTAAAATATACAGCCGATGATATTATTGCTACATTTCAAAAGCAAGCCAATGGGCAATCGCTGTTCAACTTTATGCATGGTGTTATTGCTCAATTACAGCAAATGGGCAAGCAGCGCACTTCGGAAACCTATCGTTGCACGCTTAAAAGTTTTATGCAGTTTAGAGAGGATAAGGATTTGTTATTGGAGGATATTGATTCGGACTTAATGCTGATGTATGAGGCTTATTTGCATAACAGAGGACTGACCAAAAACAGCACTTCGTTCTATATGCGAATACTCCGAGCTGTCTATAATCGTGCTGTTGAAAAGGATTTAACCACCAATCGAAATCCGTTCAAACACGTTTATACTGGTATTGACAAGACCATAAAGCGAGCAATCCCATTAAAGGCAATCAAGCAGATTAAGAACCTCGACTTATCATTGCAACTATTGTTGGATTTCGCAAGGGATATGTTCCTGTTCTCATTCTACACTCGTGGAATGTCATTTATTGATATGGCATACCTCAAGAAGAAAGATCTATCCAATGGTATTCTTTCCTACCGCAGACGCAAGACCGGACAACAACTTTTTATCCGTTGGGAAAAGTGTATGCAGGAGATTGTGAATAAATACGATACTGATTTGTATAGCCCGTATCTACTTCCGATTCTCAAATATCCATACGATAGAAACCAATATAAGAATATGCTTTATCGTACCAATAAATCGCTTAAAGAGATAGCAAAGATGGTTGGGTTATCCATTCCTCTAACCCTATATGTAGCCCGTCATTCGTGGGCGAGCATTGCTAAGAGTAAGAATATCCCTATTTCTGTTATCAGCGAAGGTATGGGACACGACTCGGAAATGACTACACAAATCTATCTGGCATCATTGGATAATGCAGTAGTAGATAGAGCGAATGCTCAGATATTAAAGGATTTGTAAGAAATGGGGATGTTTAGCAAAATGATTGCTCTCTATGTAAGAGATACTTAATTTACTGCAAAATTACGCAAAATAAAACAACTAACACCATTTTAGAGCCAATAAAAAGTCTGATAGCCATATAATTGTGCGTGATTGTTTAGCAAAAGCAAACAAACAAAACAAAATACCACCTAATAATCAGCAAGTTCCGTCTGCCGTAGTATCTCTTACATAGAGAAGAAAGGAAGATGGAATATGAGTCAAATAAAATCTAAAGAGCGTGTTGCCGAACGGGGCGAGGTCTTTACTGCCGAACGTGAGGTAAACGCTATGTGCGACCTCGTTGCGAATGAATGTCTGCGACCGGACTCCCGTTTCTTGGAACCGGCTTGCGGTGACGGCAATTTCTTGGCTGTTATACTCAAACGCAAACTTGCCGAACTGCGCAGGAAATACAAAAAGAGCCCACGCGACTATGAAAAACAAGCCATTGTCGCTATTGGAAGTCTCTACGGTGTAGATATAATGAACGACAATGTTATTGCTTGTCGTGAGCGTCTTTATAAAATTTGGAATGAGGAATATTCTGACCATTGCAAATCCGAGGCTTCGGATGAGACTCGCGAAGCTGCCAAATTCATCATCAGCCGAAATATAATCAATGGAAATGCCTTAACACTGATGTGCGTCGATGCAGAAGGTAAAGACACATCTGCTCCCATAGTCTTTTCCGAGTGGACACTAATTGGTGCTACGCAAATGCAACGCTCCGACTATACGATGTCCGATCTTCTTCTCTATAATGACAATAGCGAAGGTAATCTTTTCGCACTCACTGAAGAACAAAAGGAAGAAGGGGGAATATTCCTAAGAAGATATATTACTCACTACAAAAAGGTTCAGGATTATGGAAAATAGTTTGTTCAAAAGCGTCTATAATCCCGACGTGCTTTCGTGTATAGCCAATCTTAGCAATGATGAGGTGTTTACCCCTCCTGAATTGGCGAACAAGATTATTGATATGCTCCCACAGGAGTTGTTCGAGAACCCCGATACAACTTTCCTTGACCCTTGTTGCAAGAGTGGAGTTTTTCTGCGTGAGATTGCCAAACGACTTATCAAAGGACTTGAACAGCAGATACCCGACCTTGAAAAGCGTATAGAGCATATATTCTCAAAGCAGTTGTTTGGCATTGCCATAACGGAACTTACAAGTTTGCTATCTCGCCGCAGTGTCTATTGCAGCAAGTTCCCAAGTAGCGAGTTTTCGGCATATCAGTTTCCCGAAGATAAACCGCAAGGAAATATCATTTACCAACGAATAAAGCACACTTGGAAAGATGGAAAATGTATCTATTGCGGTACTTCGCAGAGTGAGTACGATCGTGGTGCTGAACTCGAAACCCACGCTTACCAATTTATCCATAATTTAGATGTAAAGAAAGTATTCAATATGAAATTCGATGTGATTATAGGCAACCCACCATACCAAATGAGTGATGGAGGAGGAACAGGTAGTAGTGCAATGCCAATATATCATAAGTTTATCCAACAAGCAAAGAAACTAAATCCTCGCTATCTGACTATGATTGTGCCATCAAGGTGGTTCACAGGTGGTAAAGGTCTAGATGATTTTCGTGATGAAATGCTCCATGATGAACATATTAGAGAGATTCACGATTTCGGAAATGCAAACGACTGTTTCCCTGGTGTTACGATTGAAGGAGGTGTAAGTTACTTCTTATGGAATCGAGACCAAAAAGGACTATGCAAAGTTTTTTCTCATTCGCAAAACAAGATTACAGCAATATCAGAGCGACCTCTCTTGGAAAAAGGTGCAGATGTCTTTATTAGATATAATGAGGTAATCTCAATTATTCGCAAGGTAGCATCTTTCAATGAGGAAAGTTTTTCCACATTGGTCAGCCCAAGAAATCCATATTATTTCAGAGCTTCTTTTGTTGAAAGTAAAAATACAATCAATACATGTAAGGTCTTTGGTGTGGAGAGTGGAAAACGAGTTTATAAAAACATTGATAAATCGTATATAGAGAGAAATATTGAAGAATTATCAAGACATAAGATATTTATCTCTAAGGCTGACGGTGCAGCTGGGCAAATAGGTTATCCTGTCCCTGCCCGAATATTAGGAAAGTCTGAAATTGCAGGTGTAAACACTGCTTGTACAGAAACTTTTTTAAGAATAGGTCCATTTGATAGTGAACAGGAATGTAAAAATGTAAAGTCATACATTGAAACGAAGTTCTTTAGATGCCTTGTTGGTGCAAGAAAGAATAAGAATATGACGCAAAGTACATATTCCTTTGTTCCCATTCAAGATTTCTCAAAACCTTGGACAGACAAGGAACTGTATGAGAAATACAATTTGGACCAAGAAGAGATAGAATTTATTGAATCAATGATAACTTCAATGGAGTAATGCTATGGAACACAATTATTTCCCTCAACGACCTACCGTTACTCCAACGATATATGCCTATCGCTTGATTGGGGTAGATTCCCACAAAGGCTACTTGAAAGTAGGTTACACTGACCGTACAGCCAAAGAACGCATAGATGAGCAATTGCACACAAGCAAAGTGCAGTATGAAATTGTATTGGTGGAGTCGGCCATGAGCAACGATGGCTCTTGCTTTACCGACAAGGATGTGCATCGTCTGCTTGAACGCAAAGGTTACAAACGCCTTAACCCGCTTGACAAGACTGATGAATGGTTCCGCTGTTCAGTAGCAGATATTATGGCAGCCATCTTGTCGCTTCGCACAGGTGTTGCAAACGAAGAGAATAGAACGCAAAACTTTACCATGCGCCCTGAACAGTTCCGCGCAGTGGAGCAAACAAGAACCTATTTTGAGCAAGCACTGAAAGAGGAACCTAACCGCATACCCAAATTCCTTTGGAACGCCAAGATGCGCTTTGGAAAGACCTTTGCTTCGTATCAGTTGGCAAAGAAGATGGGCTTGTCGCGTATATTGATTCTTACCTTCAAGCCTGCTGTTGAATCGGCTTGGCGTGAAGACCTTGTTTCGCATATCGACTTTGAAGGGTGGCAATATATCTCCAACAAAGATGCTCGCAACAATAATTTGAATATCGACCAAGAGTTCCACAGAGCAGACAAATCAAAACCTATAGTAGTGTTCGGTTCGTTCCAAGATCTGCTTGGCACAAACGAGAGTGGCGGCATAAAGACCAAAAATGAGTTTATACACGCTACTAATTGGGATTTGGTAATCTTCGATGAATATCACTTCGGTGCTTGGAAAGAGCGTGCAAAGGAGCTATTTGAGAAAGAAGATGAGGAGAGTTCAGTAGATTTTGACGCCGAGAAGTACAAGAAGGACGAGGCAAACAATGCCATAAATGAATCGTGGTTGCCAATCTCTACAAAGTATTATCTTTTCTTGTCGGGAACTCCGTTCCGTGCCATAAACAACGGTGAGTTTATCGAGGAACAGATTTTCAACTGGACTTATAGTGATGAGCAACGAGCAAAGGCAGAATGGAAAGGCAGTGGCAATCCTTATCTCGCTTTGCCCCGAATGGTAATGCTCACCTATCGTATGCCCGATGAGATACAAGAGGTTGCCAGGCAAGGCGAATTTGACGAGTTCGACTTGAATCTATTCTTTGCAGCAGAGGGTAAAGGCGAGAATGCCCGCTTCAAATATGAGAATGAGGTGCAGAAATGGTTAGACCTTATTCGTGGCGGTTACTTGCCTGCAAGTGTCGATGATTTGAAACTCGGACAAGACAAGCGACCTCCAATGCCATTCAGCGATACACGCTTGCTCAATGTGCTTTCGCATACATTGTGGTTCTTGCCTAATGTGGCATCGTGCTTTGCAATGGCAAATTTGCTGAAGCAACGACAAAACAAATTCTATCATGACTATAAGGTCGTAGTTTGTGCAGGAACAGCAGCCGGCATAGGTCTTGACGCCTTGCATCCTGTGCAAGCCAATATGGGCGATCCTTTGGAGACAAAGACCATTACGCTTACTTGCGGTAAACTGACAACGGGTGTAACCGTAAAGCCCTGGACGGGTATATTTATGCTCCGCAATTTGAAAAGCCCCGAGACCTATTTTCAGGCTGCGTTCCGAGTACAAAGTCCTTGGGAGGTAAAGAACGAGGAAGGAAGCAAAACCATAATGAAGAACGAGTGCTATGTATTCGATTTTGCACTTGACAGAGCCTTGCGTCAGATTTCCGATTATAGTTGCCGATTGGATATAAACGAAAGCAATCCCGAAGCCAAAGTAGGCGAATTTATCAAGTTCCTGCCTGTGTTGGCTTACGACGGTAGTAGCATGAAGGAGGTTGATGCACAAGATATTCTTGATATTGTACTTGCAGGCACATCGGCTACACTGCTTGCCAAGCGTTGGGAATCGGCTCTGCTTGTCAATGTGGATAACGATACGCTTAAACGCTTGCTTGCAAGCCCCGAAGCAATGAAAGCCTTGATGAACATCGAAGGCTTCCGCAACCTCAACAGCGACCTTACTACCATTATCAATAAATCAGAAGCAGTAAAGAAGGCGAAGAAAGAGAACCCCGACCCGACACCAAAAGAGAAAAAAGAAATCTCTGCCGAGGAAAAGGAGATGAAGAGCAAGCGCAAGCAGATTCAAGAGAAACTGATAAAATTCGCTACCCGCATTCCTGTCTTTATGTACTTGACCGACTATCGTGAACGATGCCTGAAAGATGTTATCACGCAGTTAGAGCCGGGCTTGTTCAAAAAAGTTACAGGCTTAAGCGTTGAGGATTTCAATATGCTTTGTTCATTGGGAGTGTTCAACGCACCGTTGATGAACGACGCCATCTTCAAATTCAAACGATACGAAGATGCAAGCCTTACCTATACAGGTATTGACAAGCATACCAACGATGAGGTCGGCGGTTGGGATACCACTATCCGTAAGACTCAATATGAAAAGCTTTTCTATAATCAGCAATCCTCAATGAATGAGATTGATTATAGTTCATATTCAAGAGTTACTGAGCCTATTGAAACCACTCATAGGGTAGCAAAACCATTAGATGGCAAAACAATCGTAAAAATATCGCAAGCAAAGTCAACCGTTCAAGAACGGCCTGTGAAACCGACTGCGGTTGATGCTCCTTTGCAAGAGCCACAAACAATACACGACCTTGAAGTCAAATTAGAATCAATCGGTATTGATAGTACTGTCGTACACAAGAAATTCGGCAAAGGGACGGTTGTAAAAATCAACAAGAACGAAAAGTTTATTCACATTAAATTCACCCTCGGCGAAAAGAAATTCATCTTCCCCGATGCCTTCCTAATGGGTTTCTTAGAGGTAGAGTAATATTTTTAGAGCCTTTATAACGGAATTGCTTGCGAAGTCGCAGGCTATTCCGTTATATGTTTTTATTGACTATAAAATAATCTCTTCCTAATTTACATTCAGATGGGATATTTATTGTGAAATCTATAGGTGTGTATGTCTTTTTTGAAGATGACAACTTATTGAATGACCAATCAAAGCCGTTATACCATGATTGTATCATTTCTTGGAAAGTTGCATACTTATTTGATGTGGTAAATCTAAATTTATCTTTTGAAGTATATGGAACAATAAATGCGAATGCAATGTTTGCAATAGCAAATAAAGCAAAACAATACGGATATCTATAGTTGTTGGTTTTACGGACTGATAATATCAAATATGGTGCATTGATTTTTACTTGAGCATTTCCTATCGCTACAAATGGCAACTGGCTGTATTTAGTCGTAGAATTTATCCAATCAATAGTCCCTTTGAAATCTGGCAAGTATTGTTTATTGACAACACTGACAACGTATTTGCACAGACATTTATACACATTTTGTGGGATATATTTTAAGGGACTTGTGTTAAGTTGCAACTGCTCTTTAAAGAAGTCCTCAATATCTGTAGGTAGATCTTGATTTAATTGAATCTTTATTGTACCAACACTTGAATCACCTTTTGTTGATTCATCGAGAGATATTTTAAAATTTTCGCCTACAGTTGTTCTAACTCCATTTTTACCATGAATGGAATGAATAGTTAAAAGGAATGAAAGCATATTTGCTATGTCTGGTTCAATTGTTCTACTGAATCGTTCATTACAAATATCACATTCTTCCCGACAAATTAGACTTTTATTCCCCAATGATTCGCTAATCGCGTGAGAGGTGTTCTTAAAAGATACTATTGGTATTTGTTTCCCGCAGAATCTACAAACACGATTAGACTTGTTTGGCTCACCTATATAATGTCTTCGTTTTGTATTTCCACTAAAAATTTGTGTATAATATAATGACGCTATCTCATATTTTGTCTTATCCAAATTGGAGGGGATGTCCGTTATTCCATTTAATTTGTCCACTTCTTGCCTTAAGTGATAAAGTACAATTGTATCATCAATTTTATTAGGAACAACAAGAAATCTACTATCCTCTGGTATTCCATCAAATACAGATTTCATTGTTAAGCACTCCTTATTTGTTTTGCTTAATTCATCAAATACACTCAGACGAGACTTAAACTCTTTATTGGCTATCTGAATTGTCAGAATTTCCCCCTTATCATTAGATTCAAATAAGTTAGAGAAAAATTTATACTCTGTGTATGTTGGTAAATTGATATTTAACACCTGATCCAGTAATGATACTATTGTAATCGTCATAAAATATAGTAATTTATTAGCAAAGGTAGTATTTTAATCCTTGATGGTTAAAATATTACGGAATAATCATTACCTTTGTATAGTAACAATTAGTATATGGATAGAAAAGAATTTGCAGAAATATTAAACTCTATAAAAATATCCGAAGGTTGTGATGATAAAATATTACAACAAGAGATGTTGCCAATATCTCATGCCATACTCCAGATGATGCCTAATAGATTATTTCGCTATAGAAGTTGTTCTGATGCAAGTGTTGAGGCTTTTGTAAATGACAAAGTATATGCAGTAACAGCAGATTTGTTTAATGACCCTTATGATACCTTATTAAGATTCGATAAGGATGCTATTAAACAAATGTTTGAGTCTTTATTGTCAAAAGATGTTTTTAATGGGTTTAGGGCAGCTCTTTTGCAAGGAATAGATTTTCCCGATATAGTAAAACAAAATTTTAGTAAAGAATACATTGCGCAGACAAGAGAATACATTTTATCCTTAGCAAAAGAAGAAGATATTGAAACCCTTATTCTAAGCCGTAGAAAAGAAATTAATAATATAGTAGATCTTTTATTTCCGCTACTTGTTAATTATGTTAATAAACGAACCTCGACAATTTCTTGTTTTTCCGAAACAATAGAATCGGTAACGATGTGGAGCCATTATGCAAATTATCACAAGGGGTTTGCATTAGAGTACAATTTGAGGGACACCTTGTTAAACAGCATTCCCAACGTTGGTATATTCCCTGTGATTTACGATAATAAAAGATATGATGGGACACCATATGTAGTGTGGGAGTTTCTTAAGTTTATGGGATTTAATATATCCAATCCAGATATACTATCTCACATAAAATGTGCGCTGTATAAGTCTTGTCAATGGGAATATGAGAAGGAGTGGAGATTGATAGATAGTACAATAAGGGGAAATATCATATTAGAGAATAACACTTGTGTAACATTGAAACCTACTGCAATTTATTATGGAACAAATATGTCGTTAGATGATAAGAGGAAACTTCATGAGATTGCCCTGAACAAAGGTATCAAGGAATATGATATGTATATAGATTTCGCTTCTGAGAAATATGAAATGTTGTATCGTATATTTTCATAAACATAAACTATTCAACTCCATATTCAAAGCCAATATGAAGCACCGCAAAGTGGCTACTTATCAAGATTTGATAGATGGAATGAATGCGATAGGATGATAAATATCTCATTCTTTTGGTTAAAAGAAACCTTAATTACAAATATTACTATACCTTTGCAGTATGATAACTAACTTATAATAATATGCATCACGGATTGAATAATACATATATATACGCAGTAAGTAAAATCACATTAGTCATTTCTAATGGAACTGACAATGTATCAATACAAGGTACAGGTTTTTTTATTGTTAAAGAGAATGAGTTGTTTCTTATAACTAATAGACATGTGGTACAACCAGATTGGAAAGAAACCAAATATCAAGGGTACAAGCTGCTGAGCATCACATTTGATCGTCGCGACTATAATGAAACGACTAAAAATGTTGAGGTCGAAACAATAGAAATGAAATCATACAATATGCTATTTGCCGAAAATGATATAGACGACATTGCATGTATTACAAATATTGAAGTTAATGATTGCTGGTCTAAGAAGACTCCTATTTGCATCGAATATTCAATGTTAGCAAATTCTGAAAATTTTGAGAAAGACCTAAGTATTTGTGATAGTGTAGCAATCATAGGATTCCCTATTGTTTATGACCACAAGCATAATATGCCAATATTAAGAAGCGGAGTCATTTCCAGTGATCCTCGTCTTGATTATTCGTTCAACGGGAGAGATAATGGTCATGCATTAGCATATGAAGCATTTAGCACTTCTGGTGCTTCTGGTAGTCCTGTATTCGCAATTCAAAAAGGGTTCAAGATAGGAGATGGGTTAAAAGCTCCTGATGAATTCTATAGACCAGTAATGTTAATCGGTATAAATGCGGGAAATATTGAGACCAATCCAGATAAAGTGCATCAACAAATGTCATACATGTTTAAATCGGATCAAATTATAAAATTAATAGAAAAAGCTTGTGTTAACAAGTAAACCTAACCATCAGCACTCTTAACTCAAAAGACGTTTTTCATGTATAGCACTATGGGGCAGTCTAATATAAAAAGGCGTTCACAAATCATTGGAAGTAAACGCCTTTTTATATTCCCTATCTGAGTATTAAAAACTACGCATAAACAATTTTCCGCTGTCATCTAAATCATTAAGATTGAGGCAAACAGCATCCATTGGAAATTCTTGATTAGGATCTTCTACATTTTTAGGAATATCCGAATCAATTAATGATAAGATATATTGTAATCCATATTCAGAACAAATCCGTTGTGTAACCATGATAAGGCGTTGTTTTACGCGGTCATCTAATCCTTCTAATACACCATCGTGATAAACAAATCTATAAAAAGAATGCGATGAGTAAGAGACCAATAAAGCGATATCAAAGGCAACACACAATAACTTCTTATAGGAAGTTCCATCTGCTTCCGATGTAGTAACATGGGTTGTTGTTTGATAATCAGCCTCAAATTCAACATTTGCGTCCGAGTTTTGCTTTATTGATATAATAGCGTTTGTATCCGTTACTTCCGTTACAATTTGGTTGAAAATCTTATTGATGTCAGCATGAGCTCGACCATCAATAGCTTCACGAATTTTATCTATATACTCTTTCCTTTCGTCTTTAAGTTTTTCTATTTCTGTTCTAATAGTTGACGAACTGTCTATCAAACGTAATTTTTCTTGTAAAAGGGATAATTCAGCTTCTAAAGATGCTAATTCTTTTTGATAAACTTTGAATTTATCATATACATCAACTTCTGTTAAAATAGAAACCTTATCACTGCGTTCTTGCTCTTTTACTTTTATTGCATCATTTATTTGGGCATACTCCTTCTTTAGGAAAGACAGATTCTCTTCCAGATATTTTCGTCTTTCAGAAGATATTGCATCAGTAAATCGCTCTAACTCCTCATATTGTTTTGATAATGATTCAGGGAAGAAGAGTTCGACTTCATTATACAGTTCTTTTAATTTATCTAATCGAACGGTTACAGATGTCTGTTCCAACGATGAATTAATCTTTTTGATCTCATATCCCAAACGGTATCTTTCAGAATTGAGAGTTTGTAACTGCGTGTCAATAGAGTCTATTAGTTCACGTGTCACCGTAACATCTTGGCTATAGAAATTAAATTTATCGATTTCCTTTTCCGTGCGGTCCTTCTCTTCCGACTTGATTTCAATAAGACCAATAATCTTATCACGTTCAGCAATGTCTATACTGGCTTGTTTTTGAAGAGTCGCAATCTCTGATTTTTTTTCTACGATTTCATCGTCACAGTGGAGTTTCTTTTCAACTAAGCTGCCATCAAATCCTAAAAGGTCAAAAACAAATGGTTTCCAACCAATGTGTTTACCCTTGAATTTATTAAGTTGAAATACATCTAAGTAATCTTTCTGAGAACGAAGGAAATACGATATAGACTTACGATATAGCCAATTAGTCAGCACATCGTAGCCTAAAAATGTATTTAACATATCCTTAGCTTCCTCAAACGCTACATTCTCTTCATCCCATTCTGTTGGAATGTCAAAGTTAGTTAAAGGAATTTCATTCAGTTTGAAACTTATTTTTGAGGGTTTTTCAATACCTCTGCGAATAACAAGGTATTTCCCTGAGTTTAGTAAAAGCTCCAAAAAAAATGTTTGTGTAGAAAATATTGGATTTGCTAAAATTGGCGATTTCTTTGTAAATGTTGATAATAATAAAAAATCAATAACAACCAACAAAGACGTTTTGCCAAGATTATGAGTGTCTTTTTTGTTCTCTTTATCATGTATAGTAGCCAATACAATATTATAACCCTCATTGAACTTGACATTCTTAAATGGGCCATCTGAAAAAACTTTAATTAGTTTCATAATGTCAAAGTAAAAGAGTCCGAAGACTGGTTATATACTATCTTATTCAATAAGAACAAGAATGAGACCGCATACTCAAATGAGTCTCCTAAGTTTTGTCCGACCTTAGTAGTGACCGAGCGCTTAAGATCATCATATTTAATTATGCCGTTCTTTGCAACTTCTTTAAGTGTAAGACCTGCAATGTAAGGTACTGATGTCTTAATATCTGTATGTTTATTAGGCGCAATCATTCTTTTATACCAATATCACAGTTACAATACATATAATGAAGCAAGGTGCGAACGAGTTTCTTTTTGCCTTTAAGTATGTCGGCATTGTCTCGTACCATATTATCATAGCATGTTTCAAGAACCTGTTCAAATTCATAAAACTGTTCTCTTTTTAAAGCTATTTTTGCATTTAACTCGCTTGCTGCATCTGCGTAAATCTCCTCAATGTCTTGATTTATGGAATCCGATAAAAATTGTCGTATTTTATCAAAATCCTCTAAACTTTTCTTGATAACATCCTCAAAATAGTTTTTACTAAGTTTGTTCAATTCATTCTTTTTATCCAAACCAGGATATTCAAATCCTACTTGAGCAACAACCTTTTTGTTCTCTTTAATTTGCTTGTGCAGAAAAATGATAACATCACGCAAATCTGATTCATCAAATTCAAAAGGCAAAAGCAAACGATTTAATTCCGCAGCACGTACGACATCTGGATACTCTTTCAAATACATTTGAATTTTTTCCTCGGCAATTAATATAGTGGGAATACCTGTTGCATCATTAATTTTCTTTGATATCGTAGAATCTTGAATTCCAGAAAGAGAACGATTTGTAAAAAGAAGATAGAAATCTATTTCAGTACGACTCTTTAAAGATTCGATTGCAGTTATTACCTCATTTTCTATAATCCGACTGAAAGAAGATTCAGAACAAGATGCATTAATTTTCTCTGTATGCTTAGCTTGTATAATGATTTTCCCATTCCATGGACTAGATTCACTCGGGATTTTGTTGGCTTTACCAATAAATTTACCATCTTTTCCTCCGTCTTTACCTTTTGCAAATGGAATAGTCGCAGAGCCTAATATGTGATTGCATATTAGGATAACTAAATTCTCAAATTCATCGCAATTTAAATAATACAAAGGATATCTCATACTCATATTTTTCTTTACTTGTCAAATCAAGGTTCTATTAACCCTAATTTATTTTACAAAGATAATTCTTCTTATCAACTTAGCCAAAGTTTGTCCCAAGATTCTGAGCTTAATAGGTGTTTTTTTTTATGCAAATCAACATATAAAAGAACACTTCTTTATAACAGCTTTATGACAAAACAACATCTTGGGAAGATAATAGTGTTAGGAAAATCAATATGCCTATGTTATTTTCTTTCTGTTTGCACAAACCCTCCAATACCTTTTGCCTTATCCAGCTCGCTTCATAGGTATTCAATCTGAATGCAAGTGCAAAGACCATTTCGAGATTATAGAATGTAGACCAACTTTTAGGCGTTGCCAAATCGCATCGTTGAGTGTTTACAGGGCAAAGCGTTCCACTCTTGTATATTGCTTTTATGGCAACTCGGAGTGTCGGGGCTATCACCCCGAACAACTCCACTAATTCCATTTCGGACATCCAAACATTACCGCTTGGAATATTCACTATATCGCTTTCACTGATTGTTATAATTGCTCGTTCCATAGTTACATTGCTATTGAGATTTCACTAAAAGATTGATTAAGTCTGTTGCCGAACATCGTCAAATCCTTGTCGATTTTCTCGGTGGTTATCTTGGCATACTTTTGTGTCGTGGTAATGTTCGTATGCCCCAACACTCGGCTCACACTCTCAATAGGAACACCCTTACTCAGAGCAAGCGTAGCGAACCCATGACGACTTGAATGGAATGAAATATCCTTCGTAATACCGCACTCTTTTATCATCTTTTTCAGTGGTTTACAGATGTTCCAATAGTTGAGATTTGGGAATACCAGCTTATTCTCTTGAAACCTCTCGTAACGCTTGATTATCTGTAACGGAATATCTAGCAACTTCACTTGGAAATTGACCTTTGTTTTGTGTCTCTTAGATAGAATCCACTTCTCTCCGTTAATCTCTACAATATCATCGGTAGTCAGTTCCTTAATATCCACGAATGACAAGGCTGTAAAACTTGCAAACACGAACAGGTCTCGGATGTAAGCCAATTTCTTATCCGCAAACTCGTGTGTCATTACAGCCTTGATTTCATCTTCTGTAAGATATTGTCGCTCCTTGATATTCTGATTAACCCGATACTGAGCAAACGGATTTCTCGGTGTCAGTCCATTATAATGAGCCTTAGAAACAATTGTCTTCAACCACATACAATGTGACCATACACTGCCATTATGTAGTCCTGCATCAGTAGAGAGATAAATTTCATACTCCTTGATAAAATCGGGAGTAAGTTCAAGCATGGAAATATCACTACGCTTGTAGCATTTCTTGATGAATGCAGCCAAATGATTTCGTGACCTTACACGCACCTTATAGGAACTTGCAGCACGGTCTATGCCGATACGCTTCTTGAAACTCTCATTGTCTTTATCAAACGCCCCGAGCAATGTTTCATACTCAGTTCCTATACCCTGATAGGCATTGCGTACCATTTCGGCAGTAATATAGGCTTCTCTATCCGAGATGCGCTGATAATGCTTGATGATTTGAGCTTTGATGTTATCCAAAGCCAAATTGATGTCCCGTGCCTCCTTGCTCTTGCCTTTTGCCCGATTACCTTTGGCATCCCACATTGTTTTTGCAATAGTCAGTTTGCAACTGAATTGTGCCACCGAGCCATTGATTGTAACTCGCCCCATAATAGGGACAATACCGTTTTTCTCCTTGCTTCCGTTCACGTAGAACAGCACCTTAAATGTACTTCGCATAATCCAATTCTTTTTGGTTACAAAATTAGTTATCAGCGAGTTGTACATTGTTATGCAGAATATGGCAGAGAGTAGAAATAGACTCCAACGACCTATAAACTTACCTCTCTATCGGGTAATGATTTGAAAACCGTCCGCCCTCATTACCTTTCATTTCCTTGCATTTTTACTTCGGTGAGACTTTCATCATAAGTCCTCATAAGTCATTGAACACCAGTGTTGCCATCATTATTTCCCCTCATTCGTTAGATTTTTCCAGAGATATTCACTATCTTTGCCATATCTTATTAGTTTGGATATTTCCCCCGTTTTGGCCGTCAAACCTTATTTTCGGGGGAATACCTAAAGATACAAAAAAGCCAACTAATTCGCAATACTTTGTGTATGAATTAGTTGGCTGATTTTGTAATATTTAATGAATGTCCCTTCTTAAGGAATTTGCAAAAGTTTATGAGTTTGTAGGCTCAACCGCCACTCTGGATGTTGCAAAATGTAAGCAATCACTTCTTCTGTATTAGCACAAGAACAAGGCTGCAAAAAATAATGACTGGCAGACAAATCCAAATAAGCAGAAACATCTTGTCCCACATAAACCACTTTCACCTCATCTATACGATCTAGATTTATTTTCGCCCCTTCTTTAGGGGAACAAGTAACCCAATCTATATTTTCAGGCAGCAGACAAGTGCCGTTTGTCTCAATACAAACATACTTCCCTTCATGATGCAATGCATCAACTAACTTTTCATCAATCCACAATCCTGGCTCACCACCAGTCAGTATTACTACCTGGGTCGAATATTTTGCCACTTCCATCACAATATCCTCATCACTCATCAATGTACCTTCTTCATGCTGAGTATCGCAAAAAGGACATCTCAAATTGCACCCGGAAAAACGTACAAAAACGGCAGGTATTCCAGTATGATACCCCTCCCCCTGTAAGCTGTAAAATATTTCATTAATCCTTCTCATAGATAACGGTATTTCCTTCTGACTCGCGAACTTCAACCTTGAAACAAGTGGGAATTTGCTCACATACCCAGCGTGCAATATTTTCAGCTGTAGGATTAAAAGAAACAACCTCATTCAAATTCCGGTGATCCAAACGCCCCATCACCGTTTCCTTGATATGCGTGAAATCCACCACCATACCATCCTCGTTCAAAACCTCGGAACGACAATAAACGGTAATAATCCAATTGTGACCGTGCAAATTCTCACATTTACTTCTATACGACAGCTTCAAGCTATGGGAAGCTGAAATTTCCATTCGTTTAATTACTGTATACATAGCATTTAATTATAATAAGAAAGAACTCACACCTAATGTCACCTCGGTGCTACAGGACGCAAAGATACACCATAAAAAAGAATAATATAAAAAGGACACTGTATTTTTTTGTTTTTTGGTCTATATTTGCACCTATGAAAATACTATATACCATTGTAGGAACAACCTCACTCATACTAGGCATTATCGGCATATTTCTTCCTTTACTGCCTACCACCCCCTTTTTATTACTGACAGCCGCCATGTATTTCCGCAGTTCACCACGCTGGTATCATTGGCTCATCCAGCAAAAATATTTAGGAAGCTACATCCGCAATTTCCGCGAGCATAAAGCAATACCTTTACATGCCAAAATCATTTCCGTATCATTAATATGGATTACCCTAAGCTATTGCGCCATCTGGACACTACCCTACATTTGGGCAAGAATCCTGTTTCTGATTATTGCAATCGGTACTACCTGGCACATCTTGTCCTATAAAACATTAAAACGATAGACAATCCTCAACAGACATATGTAATAGTAAAAAGATCATATTCGAACAGCACGGGAAAAACAGCTAATAAAGACGTTAAAAAAGTTTTTTAAACGACAAACGATAAATTTAGGACGAAATATTTTCGTGTTTGCTTCCAATCCTTTATATTTGTGTACAATTTTGGTATAAAATGACTGAAGAAGACAAAAAGCTATTAAATACTTTCGAGGCAAGACTGAGGCATTTTATGTATTTGCATGATGAATTGAAACATGAAAATGCACAGTTAAAGCAACTTCTCACTGAAAAAAACGAGGAGGTAAGACGATTGGAAAATAGCCGGAAAGAATTAGAAGTAAGGTATACCAATTTGAAAATGGCGAGGACAATCAGTATTCATGATAAAGACATCAATGATACAAAACAACGGTTGTCAAGGCTTGTGCGTGAGGTCGACAAATGCATCGCTTTATTAAACGAATAAAAAAAGTTGGACAATAAAACGATAGTATTATGGACGATATGATGAAGATACATCTACTGATTGACAACGAACGATACCCGATGACCATCCGTCGTGAAGATGAACAGTTATACAGGGACGCTGCCAAACAGATTGACAATAAACTAAACAAATACCGTAGTTATTACCCTGATTTCAGCCCCGCAAGGCATTGGGCAATGGCTGCGCTGGAGTTAGCTTTTGAAAATATTTCTATGAAAGACAGGAATAATACTGCACCTTATCAGGAAAAATTGAAGGAGCTGACCAAAGAGATAGAAAAACAAATCAGTAACAGAGAGTAATCGTTTAGAATTGAAGATATTCACGCACAGCTATACTGTTAAGAGAAGGGTTCTTAACAGATAGATTGTGCGTTTTTTATTTATATATAAATTAATAACAATGATAACAACGGTAATAATAGCAATTGTGTGTTTCGCTGTAGGTGGTGGCCTATCATACATGCTTTTCAGATATGGCCTGAAATCTAAGTATGACATCATCATCAAAGAGGCACAGACGGAAGCTGAAGTAATTAAAAAGAACAAGCTTTTGGAAGTAAAAGAAAAATTCCTGAACAAAAAAGCTGATCTGGAAAAAGAAGTCGCCCTACGTAACCAAAAGATTCAGCAAGCCGAAAATAAATTAAAACAACGCGAACTGATGTTGAACCAAAAACAGGAAGAGGTTCAACGCAAACGTACAGAAGCGGAAGCTATCAAAGAAAATCTAGAAGCTCAAATTGTCATCATAGACAAGAAAAAGGATGAACTGGATAAATTACAAATGCAAGAACGTGAAAAACTGGAAGCTCTTTCCGGTCTTTCTGCTGAGGAGGCCAAAGAACGCCTGATTGAATCTTTGAAAGAAGAAGCGAAAACACAGGCTGCTTCCTATATTAACGACATTATGGACGACGCCAAATTAACAGCTAATAAAGAAGCTAAACGTATCGTTATCCAGTCTATCCAACGAGTAGCCACAGAAACTGCTATCGAAAACTCTGTAACCGTATTCCATATTGAATCGGACGAAATAAAGGGACGCATCATCGGCCGTGAAGGGCGTAATATCCGGGCTTTAGAAGCAGCAACCGGTGTCGAAATCGTTGTAGATGACACACCCGAGGCTATTGTACTTTCAGCGTTTGACCCTGTACGCCGCGAAATTGCCCGCTTAGCATTACACCAACTGGTTACAGATGGACGTATCCACCCGGCACGCATTGAAGAAGTGGTAGCCAAAGTACGCAAACAGGTAGAAGAAGAAATTATTGAAACCGGTAAACGTACCACTATTGATTTAGGTATTCATGGCCTGCACCCTGAATTGATCCGTATTATCGGTAAGATGAAATATCGGTCCTCATACGGTCAGAACCTTCTACAACATGCTCGTGAAACAGCCAATCTTTGCGCTGTGATGGCTTCTGAACTAGGTTTGAATCCTAAAAAAGCAAAACGTGCTGGATTACTGCATGATATAGGTAAAGTACCTGATGAAGAACCGGAATTGCCGCACGCATTGTTAGGCATGAAGATAGCCGAAAAATATAAAGAGAAACCAGACATATGTAATGCTATCGGTGCTCACCATGACGAAACTGAAATGACTAGCCTGCTGGCTCCCATCGTACAGGTATGTGATGCCATTTCAGGCGCACGTCCAGGCGCTCGCCGTGAAATCGTAGAAGCTTATATCAAGCGTTTGAACGATCTAGAACAATTAGCCATGTCTTATCCAGGGGTAACAAAAACCTATGCTATCCAAGCTGGCCGCGAATTACGTGTGATTGTAGGTGCCGACAAGATTGACGACAAACAGACTGAAAGTTTATCCGGTGAAATTGCGAAAAAGATTCAAGACGAAATGACTTATCCGGGACAAGTGAAGATTACAGTCATCCGCGAAACACGTGCGGTAAGTTTCGCCAAATAAAAATCAGAAACAAGAAACTCAACTATAATCCCTCTTTTTCTTTAGAAGAAAGAGGGATTTTTCATTTTGTATTCCCACATTTTATCCACAGTCTGGACAAACTCAAGAAAAAAAATAAATTTCTAATTGCCAAGCAGTAAATCATCTAATCCTTCATTTAAATTATGTAGAACATAAAACAAGATCAAACTATGAGACTTAACAGTATGCTAGCCACAGTGCTTATTTTCCTTTGCTCTTTAGTAATTTCATCGTGCAGCAATGATGAACTTGCTCCCATCTCCTTAAAAAATAGAGAAACAGCAAATATAAAATTAAACTATCCTAATAATCAGACATACTCTTTTCCTTTGCAAGGGGGAGACGGGAATTATGAAATAAGCTGCGATAAACCGGAAATTATAGAAACCAAAATGATTTCTTCTTGCGACATATCCATAAAAGCATTAGCATTAGGTGAAGCGATTATTACTGTAAGAGATCAATCTGGAAACACACTTGACATTCATGTAATAGTAGACTATTACACCGATAATTACATTGTAAGCAAACAGGATATACTTCTTACAGGAGACTTAAAAGACTCTGAAAAACAAACAATTAAAGAAAAAGCATTAGCTACAATACCAGTAAAGACAGGAGGAGGATACAAATTTATCTACACGGATGCAGAAATTGCAAGAGGCAAAGTACTGGTTTATCAAGAAAAGTTTGGAGACAAGGCTATAGAAGGTAGTTTTGAAAGAAAATCCAATGAAATAGAAAATGAGCAATGGGGTACAAGACATATCATCTCATTTGATCTAACTCTTCCAGAACAACCCAAAAGAACATTTATAATCTCTGAATATATACCTTCTTCCAGGACTTCCCCCATAGTTCTCATGGCTTTTTTTGAGGATTTAAAAAAGACATTCACTATAGATTATCCGACCGTCGAGCAAGTTTATACCGAGCAAGTATTAACTGTACCGTCACATTTATATTATTAATATATTATCTTTCTTTCCAAAAGGAAAGAGCATTCATTCTTGTTATATGCGGTAGAACCTCATCTACCCCAGGGACATTCATTAAATATTACAAAATCAGCCAACTAATTCATACACAAAGTATT
>ERZ772870.1075-NODE-1075-length-22321-cov-3.589509_pt1 | contig 22321 bp, 18 predicted proteins | sample MGYA00511376_ERZ772870 | MGnify/ENA primary metagenome ERZ772870 (study PRJEB29015, sample SAMEA2737719) | human gut metagenome | biome: human gut; feature: human-associated habitat; material: faeces | place: China | collected 2012 ... | reverse complement strand
TTAAAATATACTAATATTAAATCAACAGCAAAATGTAATAAAAACAGGAAGGAAACAAGCGAATGAAAGGAAATGTAATTGTAGGACAATCTGGGGGACCAACTGCAGCGATCAATGCCAGTCTTGCCGGTGTATACCGGACAGCGAAAGACCGTGGAGCCAATAAAGTATATGGAATGCTTCACGGAATCCAAGGATTATTAAAAGAAAAATATATTGATCTGTCAGATCATATCAAGACCGAACTGGATGCGGAATTATTAAAAAGAACACCGGCCGCATTTTTGGGATCCTGCCGTTATAAGCTTCCGGAGATCCATGAGAACAGAGAAGTGTATGATAAGATATTTGAGATCCTGGACAAACTGGATATCGAAGTATTTATCTATATCGGTGGAAATGATTCTATGGATACAATCAAGAAATTATCGGATTATGCCATTATATTCGGTCATGCAATCCGTTTCATTGGATGTCCGAAGACGATTGATAATGACCTTGCACTTACCGATCATACACCAGGATATGGAAGTGCGGCAAAATATATCGGAACATCTATGAAAGAGATTATCCGTGACAGTTTCTGCCTGGAATATGAAAAAGGCGTGGTATCTATCGTCGAAATAATGGGAAGAAATGCCGGATGGCTGACCGGAGCGGCTGCATTGTCAAAGGGAGAAGACTGCGAAGGACCGGATCTTATCTATCTGCCGGAACTTCCATTTGATCTTCAGTTATTTGGAGAAAAGATCAAACAATTATTACAGGAGAAAACATCTATTGTTGTTGCAGTATCAGAAGGAATCCGTACAGAAGATGGAACTTATGTATGTGAACTTGGCAACAGTATTGACTTTGTAGATGCATTTGGACATAAGCAGTTATCCGGAACAGCATCTTACCTTGCAAGTTATATTGCAGGGGAGATTGGATGTAAGACACGTGCGATTGAATTAAGTACATTACAAAGAGCCGCATCTCACGCAGCCTCAAGAGTTGATATACTGGAAGCATATCAGGTTGGAGGAGCAGCGGTAAAGGCAGCAGACGAAGGAGATACCGGAAAGATGGTAGTCTTAAAACGTCTGTCGGATGATCCATATCAGTGCGGAACAGAAGTAAAGGATGTACACAAGATTGCCAATGATGAGAAGCTTGTACCAAGAAACTGGGTAAACGAAGAAGGTACTTATGTAACAAATGAGTTTATTTCTTATGTGCGTCCATTGATTCAGGGGGATGTATCACCGGTTATGGTAGATGGAATTCCAAGACATCTGTATACACCAAAAGAATTAAGCCACAGATAAAAAATAGATAAGATTTGAAGGTTGGAAAGATAGTGCCGTATTGCGAGCGTATAACAAGATACATGTCTTGCAATATGGCACTTTTTGTATACCAAAGCAGCATGTAAGAGAAGTTGCCGGTAGCAAGTTCTGTAGATACAAAAATATGTAAGAGAAGTTGTCTGTGGCAGGTCCTTTAAAGTGCTGTGCCAGAAAATATATAAAAACAATAAAAAAGATGCCAAAGCACCTTTCTTATTAATAATTTTCTGCATGAACTTCAAAGTACGCTTGTGGATGATCACATACTGGACAAACATCAGGTGCTTTTTCCCCAACAACGATATGTCCACAGTTACGACATTCCCACACCTTAACTTCACTCTTTTCAAATACCTGTGCAGTTTCAATATTCTTAAGAAGTGCACGATATCTCTCCTCGTGATGCTTCTCAATTTCTCCTACTGCTCTGAATTTGGCTGCAAGTTCAGGGAAACCTTCTTCTTCGGCTGTTTTCGCAAAGCCTTCATACATATCTGTCCACTCATAATTCTCGCCTTCCGCAGCTGCAGCCAGATTTTCCTTTGTATCACCAATTCCTGCTAATTCCTTGAACCACATCTTTGCATGTTCTTTCTCATTATCTGCGGTCTTTAAAAATAATGCAGACATCTGCTCATAGCCTTCCTTTTTCGCTACAGAAGCAAAATAGGTATACTTATTTCTCGCCTGAGACTCTCCTGCAAATGCCTCCTGTAAATTCTTCTCTGTCTGTGTTCCTGCATATTTGTTTACTGCCATCTCTTTTACCTCCGTTTTCTTTACTATTTTTCTCCCTGCATTTCGGGCAAATACCTTTAAATGAAATATCATAATCCCAAAATTCAATTCCATGAATGTTACGAATTTTTTCCAGCAAATTCGGTAATTTCATCCATATCCGCAGCAAAAATCTCACTGCACTTTACGCACCTTTCTCTACCAATATATCAAGATTTTTTTGAATGGCATTTCTCCTGCTTGTCGACACTTATTATTGGGATTAGTTCTTAATAAGGATTATATTCTGTTTTTATTTTATTGTCAAGAAAATAGTAATAATTCTCATTCTCTGACTTTCCTCTTTGCATTTTCTTAATCTCAGAGAAGGGTATGATGAAAAAGAATTGAAAGATGCAATCATGGATAATTCCCCAAAAATTCTTCTTGAATTAGATCGTGAATTTGCTTTTGTCAGCAAAGAATACCCTTTTTTGTCGGAGATGCTAAAAAATTTATTGATATGCTGTTCTACAACATATAAAAACACCGTTATGTTTTAATTGAAGTCAAGACAAGGGCATTGATTCCGGAGATATGGGACAATTAGGAACTTACATTGACAGTCGCTTTCGCCAGTGCTAGTATCTGTATTAGTTAGGTATGTCTAACGTACTTGATTTTAGCACATTAACAAACAATCGGGAGAATATTTTTATGAAAATTTACGAATTCGGGGATAAAAATAAACCGAGCATCATGCTCTTTCCTGGCACCTGCTGCTATTGGAAAACCAACTTTGGACACGTTCTTGATGGGCTTCAGGAGCACTTTCATACTCTGGTTGTCAGCTATAGTGGATTTGACGATACGGAGAATTCTACATTTATTTCAGAGCTTGACGAAGTTCTGAAGGTTGAGAACTACATCAAGGATAAGCTTGACGGAAAGCTGTTTGCAGCATACGGCTGTTCCCTCGGAGGTTCATTTGTCTCTCTCCTGATTGGGCGTCAGAATATACATATAGATCATGGGATCATTGGTTCCAGCGACATGGATCAGGCGCCAAAGTGGCTGGCAAAGCTTGAGACAGCCATCATGATGCCTATGTTCTATCCTTTTATCACCGGCAAGGAAAGCGGTCTTATTAAAAAAGTATTTGAGAAGAAAATGAACGAAGGAAATGACAGTTCTGAATATATGAAGAAATTCATGGAGATCATGGGCAAAGGAAGTGGAATAGACTTTTCATTCATATCCAAGGAGTCCATGAAGAATCAGTTCTGCACCGACCTGTACACAAGCGTTGGAGAACACATAAACGTACCCGGAACGACTATCCACGTATTCTACGCCAAGAAAATGGGTGAGAAATATCTTGAGCGTTACAGGAAGTGTTTCGCCGATCCAGATATCTGTGAATTTGATCTGCAGCACGAAGAACTGCTGCTTGACGCCAACCGCCTGAGCAGACTTTTAAAACAGATCACCCCTCTTGAAGCATTTTTCTCAAATCGCCAAATGTCTCGGATGCAGGGGCAACCCTGACATTTCTCACATCATCTTCTGCCTCAGCCAGAATTTCTAGCAGTTCTATACGAACATTCATGTTTTTATACTCTTCATATGACATAACCACATCATCTCCTCTGACACAACCTCAAATCAATATTAATCTGAGTCTCTCCTACTTCTTAACAACCAAATGCACGACCCCTGCAAATGAAAGTACAATGATCACCACATATACGATCAGTGTAATCAAGTGTCCATCCTGCCAGTTGTCCACCGCAAGCAGAGTCCATAGTGCGCCCTGAACCAACTGCGTTGCAATCTGTATCTTCTTATTACCCTTATTCTTACAGCTTATTATAAGTAATATTATGTAAACAACAAGACCTATACTCAGTAAAATGCTCATCACAAATATAACCACCTTTCGTCTGTATACTCATCTAGTTAGTTTTTCCTAACCAACTTCATTTTAGCACTAATTATTTTAAATTCAATCAGACAAATTCATAAGTTATATTAAGTATGATGAACAGCACAAATTTAAGAGGATGGTGTATTGCCTCAGTAATACTCCCACCCTCTAGTGACTGATTTTTCTGTTGTCCGAACAACGAGACCGACCCTTACGTTCGGCATTGGAGCAAAGTTTTTCGCTGCCTGCCAGCGCAAGAAATTTTTTCTTTTAGATTTTTCTCTGTCTTTTCTATTTCTAACGATACAAATGGCGGTTTAACTCCGTGTGATAATCCGATCACTCTATATGCTATATCATCAATTTAAATCGTTTTGGGTATCACATCAATAAGCTTATATATCTCTTGATATCTAAGAAGTTTTTCGTTTGCCTGAATTTCTCTGTCTAGATATTCCGTTTTCCCATGATTGTTTCCAAGTTCTGAATCATACTATTGTTATTTATTTGCGTTGTATGAAATATTTCCCTTTGCAACATCAAGAATTGTACATTTATAATTTGCAAAGAAGTTCTTGCCCACTTCTATATGTGAACCGTAATAGCAGTAGAATGGCGGATTGACACAGGCTCCATCAGACTTGCCAAACAGCTCATTTACAACCTCTGATCTGCCGTTGAAATCCGAGCGTTCCATGAAGTTCAGCTTCTGCAATTTCCAGCCTACATAAGGATGGAACAGCTATCCCTCTATCCCGACTACAGAGGTGTCAGCCACTGGCATGACGATGTTGAGTTTATTATGATGATGGATGGACAGATGACATATGATATAAATGGCCAGAGCATGACATGCAGACCGGGGAAGGTGTCTTTGTCAACAGCAGATGCCTGCACTATGGATACTCAGAATAAGAATATAGAAAATTCATATGACCTCCTGTCACTCACCGCCATGATTGGATTCATCCAGAAGAATTATCCAGGCAAGCTATTGTTCAAAGACATCTCCAGCGCCGGAAGCTACTGCAAAACAAAATGCACATCTCTTTTCCAGAGATACCTGTCTGTATCACCCATGCAATACCTGAACAACTATCGCCTTGAAAAGGGATGTGCTATGCTTAGAAACTCTTCTATGTCCGTGACCGATGTGGCATACGCCTGTGGATTTTCCGGTACGAGCTATTTCTGTGAGTTTTTTCACAGGCACTATGGGATCACGCCGAATGAATATAGGAAGGAGAGTTTGTAGCTTTATTATTTGCTTTGACTTTACTGTATATCAAGAATCAAATATGATGGAACAACATTCTGTGCAGGAAATTCTTCTATAATACAATATTTGAATCTAATATTAGCTTTTCAATATTCAAGAAACATCTCTACTACTACAAGAAAAATTGCTCGTACCACTAACTAACAATTGCCAACTCACATAAGCGGTCATCAAATACTTATACATATGAAATTAGGACGAAACCAGAGTAGGTAACAAGTAATTCACACTTAAACGCAAAGCATTTGTTCAGTCAAAGATCTCGCAAGGCCCACATTAAATTCATACATTTTGTCCCATATATCAAGACACTTACCTGCTATGACTTTATCCTCACCGTCTACACTATTTGCCGTCACGTCATAGAGTGCAATTATTAATTTAGATAACTCTATATCTACAGACCAGTAACCAACCATATCTGTTCTATTATCCAGTGCAGATATGGTAACTTCTAATATTACCTCATAATACTCTTTTAGTTTTCGTTGCTCCGAAACCAAATTCACAAAATCCGATAGCACTCTTCTCTTAATCTTTGATTTTAAAACATTGCATATTAAGTCTTTATCCAATTCTAGGTCTACAAGCTTATCCCTGAATAATTTTCCCCACAAGAAATCGTTATCTACATCATTTTCAATAAGGATAATTCTATTTAATAAATCCTTGGCTCTTTTCTTATAGTCAGATAAACCAAAATAAATAATAATCATTTCTAGAATTAGTTTTCTTCGATTATTATCTGCCTTTTCATATATTTCAAGAATATTTGGAAAGGCATTTTTTATCATATGTAATTCTACGATGGAGTAGCTCGCAACTTTGTTTAATTTACTGTCACTTGAATTAAAAGCCTGTTTTATAAGATTATCTATCAATTCATTATACTTATCATAACAAAAACATAACATCCTTCTGCTATCATAAAATCCTATCATACGATTATCGCTTTCAAACACTTTAAATATTCTAACTGTGGCCCAGTCTTTATCATTATTGTATATTGGCCACAGTATGAATAGCGATGCATATCTAATTATTGGGTTAAGATCACATGAAATAGCATCAATATTATCTCTGTAATTTTCATATAGTTTTGAATCGTCCCACAGCATTTTTGAAATTGCTCTAATTGTTCTTCCACGGACACAGTTAATTGCATTACCTTCTATCGAATCAACAGTTATACCATCTTTATCAGAACTTGAAACAACAACTTGCTCACCTAACTGTGGATTATTATGATTTAATGCTATATCCCATAATATTTTCATAAAATAATCTTTGTCTTGAAGTGAGCCCATCTTCTCAATGGCCTCCGCTATATTGGAAGCTCTATAAGAATCATAATCATAACCAAACCGGTCAATTATCTTTCTCAAATCGATTTCAGTTAATTGATCTATATTAGATGTCATAGATAAACCACTCCAAAATGCATCCACAAATGCTTTACCCGGCTCTTGACCATTCTTATCACACATAAAAGATATTATTTCTCCTGGATTATCTGTTACATAGCTCCGGAATTCACTTACAAACTCTTCTATAGAACTCTCTATACAAATCCCCTTTTCAAAATTCCATTGTGATTTACTTTTTTGTTCTCCTATTCTTGGATTGGTAATAATACTAATCCAATTTTTGGCGCTTAGTTTTTTACCTGAAACTGGCGAAATCACAGAACAACATCTTATAGAACTTTCATAATCATACCTACTATTAAAGTTCCTATATCTACGTTTTAGTACACTAAGTAATTGCTTTGTCTTTTCACTTACTCGTTCATTGCATATTTCTGGTATAAGCTCATATTGCATATCTCCCCAGAACGACCAATACACCGAAGGTTCATGATTAATTTTTCTATCTCTATTATCATCTATTCTATCCTTAAGAATATCAACAGCTTTTGAATCGCAATAATTCGTAATTGTTGTTTCAAAAATATACAAGTCTCCATCACTACAGCTTCTTGTAAATTTACTAACCAATTTCTTGGTCAGTAATAATTTATTACCATTTGAGGAAGTATCTTCAAATGCATTAATAAAGGATTTACGAGATATATAAGAGAGAATGAAATCAGAATATGCTTCATCCAAAAAATACATACCATCAAGAATGATTTCATTGTATAACATGTTACCTTTATCAAAGGCAAAATTATAATATTCTATAAATTCATCTGGATTAGTTTTTGCAAATTGTTCTGTTGCCTTTTTTACCAGCAATACACAAGTTCTTTCTAATCCATTTTTGTATGAATATCTAGCCGACCAATTGCTATACTTAACATCATCTGAAACATTTGGAAATAAAGGGAGCAGAGAGTTTAATACAAATTTATAATCTGTAATAAATATATCTTTATCATCCCAAATAATATCTTCTGCTAATTTATATAATGTCTCTTCTCTATTTTTTATCTGATTTTTTAACATAAGAGCTACAAGGCGTATCGTACGCTTCTCGCAATTTTGCAGCATCTTTCTAAAATCAAAATAGTTATTCATTAATCTAGAATTTCGAGCATAAACCTCCATTCTAAGTTCAAAAAAAGAATTAGAATCCTGGTCTATATCACCATAAAACCAAGTAGCCCAATTATTGCAATCTTTAAATTCAATTGCATATTTTCTTATAAATTCAACATCCAAATCATCAAGCCTACTTCTTATTGACAATAGTAAATCAATAGCAAGAGACTTTGTTTTTCCAGACTCAACGAGTGCCTTCAGACAGCCCTTATCTCTTAAAAGATGAACATAGTACTCTGATCCTCTAACTACCGAATTGATAATGCTTGCACACCATCTATCATCATGGAATAGATTAAGAACACAATCTTCAACTTCTTTCACATATATATTAACTTGTGATAGAAGTTCTATAAATACATACTTAAAACTATATCTGATTCCTTCACTTTCAATTAATATTTTTCCTACATCTACAAAATCTTTTGATGAAATCTCAAGTAATTGCTGTAAAAAGATTTGTGTTTGATACCGCTTTCCAGGAGTCTGAAATACTTTATCTCCTATTATGTCCAAAACTGAGTCTTGTTCATAATAGCGTCTGAGCATTTCTTCAGCAAAAAAGCAATCCAAAATTGATTGATGTACAAATGAAACCACAGATTTATCTGCAACTACAAAACCAGATGAAACAAGATATTCTTCATAATCTCCTGGAATCTTTAGCATAATTTTAGGCGCATTTAATCTACCTTTTTTATAACAAAATTCCACAATATTATTTTTTATATCTTCCAACCTTTCTGACTGTAATCCTTTGCGATTACTCGCAATAGTAATCTGCTTCCACCACTCTTTTATCAGTTGATATGTCGCTTCTATATTTTCATAAGATTCACTTTTATCCAACTTCTCGAATATATACAAATTGCTTGGAATGCACAGTAATTTTTTCATTCTTGAAGAATAATTATTAAAACGTTCTCCAATAACTGTTAAAACTTCTGTTTCTGTAAGTGGGCTTATTTCAATTTTCTTCCAATCTTCATCATGAAATAAATTAGAAATTGACGCATCATTATTTAAGTCATACGTTCTACATACAAATACTATAGATATCGGTTTTTCCCGTTCCTTATTTATCTGTTTAAGTTCTTTAATTATTTGAAAACAAATTGTTAATGCATCACCAGAATGAGCTTGTGTCCATCGTAATGCATCCAATTGATCCAGTATAATAACAGCTGTTTCTTTAGTAATTGCATCTATACAATGAGAAATTGAGGCTGGCAATCCCATGTTACTAGCCCAAGACTCAGAATTACCACACGGGATATTACGATCTAATTTAATGGCTAAGTGTACAATGCCTTCTTTTTTACATTTATTTATAATATTTTCTGTACATCCACTTTTCCCGATTCCTGCATTTCCATGCAGAACAATAGAATTTCCCTTTCTGATTTCCTCCATGCATTCAGAGGATTCATTTCTTTCAATATAACCACACGAAAATGTTTTAAAGACCTGCTCATATTCCTCATTTAATCGATCTATGGTTGGCCAGATTTTCTTGTTTCCTGCCAAATATCTATATTCTATGCAATTATTCTCTAAATACGTATTAATAACCTTAGAGTCAATTTTTTTACCATAAACATCTTCATTCAAAACATAATCAAGAAACACTCTATAAATCGACTCAGGATTACCCGTAAACAATCTATTAATTCTTGCAATGTTTTCTTCCCTTAACTCACTATCTGGAACCTGTCTTATATGCATTCTAGAGAAAAAATCTCTCGCTTTTTCTAATCCCGCTATCGATGTTATATCTATGTTTATCACATTACATATTTGCTTAAATAAAGAGGTCATCTTCTGATCTGATTTTAATATCTGTTCTTCATAAAATTCTTTAGCATCATTATTTGTTTTTGCTCTAATTGAAATATCCTCCAATAACGTAAAGCTAAGCGGCGATACTAACGCAACATGTGTTTTTAAATCATTATCTAGATGTCTTTTCCAGTGTTTCCAAATTCCTTTAGCATTTAAATCGGAAAATCTCCAATACTCTAAGCTACTATTTCTACCTTTGCACTGTTGAGCCTCTTTACTACCATCTTTATATCCAATCCATAAATCCACACCTTTTTCGTCTTCTCCAAGAGCCTCTATAACAACGTAGGATATCTTTTCATCAATAATGTCAATAATCTTATTTATAGTCCAATTAAATTCAAATCGATTTCCATATTTATCTGCACGGCCACCTATTTCATATGCCATTAATATGCCCCCTAACAAATATAGTTACGCCACCTGCTTATATCTCATAAACACATACTCAAATATCATCTTACGATATTCAAATATTCTCTGATCTGAATAACTCTCCGGCAGTTCTTCCCACAGAATCTTTCCAATCAACGTGTCTACCTCGGCCTTTGTCTCCTGCTTGTCTGTCCAGTGATCCAGCTCTGCAATCTTCGTCTTAATCTTATCCAACAACTCTACAGCAACCTTCTTGATTTTTTTAATATCCTCTTTAGATAGATTCTCATCAAAAAGCATATCATACATGGAGAGTTCTTCATCGCTGCTGAAGCCTTCACGAACATAACGCTGTTCCTCTTCATTCATGGAACTTGCAAGATCCATCAGTTCCATAAATGTATTTTCTATATTAGCTCTATCCTGCTCAGAATTATATTCATCAATGATCTGCTGATACCTTATGTAATAATCCACTCTACGGGGATTTTCTCTCAGCATGTCATCCAGCCTTACTTGAATCAATTCATCTAAATCCATTAATGCTAGATTCTTCTTTTTAATCTTGGCAAATTCCTTACGCAAAAGATCAAAATCAATTTTGCTGATATCAAAACGCTTTGCAAGTCCACGATCATACGGTGTTCTTTCAATCATTATATAATCTCCTAAGATTCCGTTAATCTGAACCATTAAATCTGTATTATCAACATGCTTCTTCTTTTTCTTTAATTCATCAACAATAGCAATAATTGCATCCTTTCTTTCACAGTCTGCCTTGGAAATATCTGCACGATCCAGATATTTCATCATGCGGTTAAGTTCGTTTCCATATGTCATAAACTGCTTCTTGGTTTCCCTAGATTCTGATACCGCATTAGCGGCTGTCTGCAATAAGGAGAGTTTTACAAAATCCTTTGCATACACTAGATCATCCAAGTCAAAATCTTTGGAATCCAGAAATTCAATAGCCGCTGAAATTGTCTCAAGCACTCTTTCTATCAATTCACACTTGTCAATTGTCGGGTCAGTACTTCCTCCACCTACATTAGCGGTGTAATCAGCAAGTGCCTTTCTTAAGGCTTTAACAATGCCTATGTAATCAATAATAAGTCCATTGCTCTTACCTTCTGCCACACGGTTTGCGCGGGCAATTGTCTGCATAAGAGTATGTGCCTTGAGTGGCTTGTCCAGATACAAACATGATAAACACTTCACATCAAAACCGGTAAGCCACATTGCACAAACAAATACAACTCTCAGCGGATTGTCTTTGTCCTTGAATTCCTTATCCAGCTCGCGCTTTTCCATCTTTTCACGATGATATTTGATATCCAGATTCCATTTTTTGAAGGTCTGAATTTCATTCTGTTCCTGCGAGATGACAACAGCCATCTCCGTCTCCTTCATCCATTTAAGTTTTCTCTCCAATTCCTGAACTTCCTGCTGCGATGCGGCCTGTATCTGCTTTTCTAAAGCCTTGATGTCGTCCTGCCAATATTTCTGCACAAGATTATACATGCGCACACAGGTAACTTTATTCAAGCAGACAAACATAGCTTTACCACTGGTCCACAAATCAGAGTAGTGTGAAACAAAATCCCTAGCTATAGACTTAAGTCTCGGCTCAGCGGTAAGCAAATGTATTTCCTTTTCAAATTCATGCTCCAGCTTCTCTTCCTGCTCCGGATCAAGATCCGCAGCTTCAATAGCATCAAGAATCTTGTCCGTAATATCCGGATTATGGATATCCAAAATCTTTTCTCCCCTATTTTCATAATATAGAGGAACTGTTGCCTTATCTTCTACAGCACGTTTGAAGTCATAAATTGAAATATATCCACCAAAGGTCCGCTCCGTAATATTGTCATTAGAAAGAAGCGGTGTGCCAGTAAATCCAATTCTAGAAGCAGTAGGCAGCAATCTCATCATATTATCGGCAAAAACTCCATACTGACTCCTATGAGCTTCATCAGACATGATAATAATATCATGATCCGGAATGATTGGCTCGTCCACCTTTTTATTAAATTTCTGTATCAAAGTAAAGATAAAGCTCGGATTTCCCTTCAGCTTATTGATTAGATCCTCTCCGCTTGTCGCTATAAACTTAGATGCCTTAGTTTTGCCCAATAATCCACAGTTTTCAAAAGTATCCGAAATCTGGGAATTCAACTCTTCACGATCCGTAAGGACAACCATGGTAGGAGAACCTGCAAACTTTCTGCGAATCTTCTGTGACAAGAAAACCATAGAATAACTCTTACCAGAGCCTTGCGTATGCCAAAACACACCAAGTTTACCATTATTCAACTTACGTGCCTCATAAGCCTTTACTGCTTCGTTAACTCCAAGATATTGGTGGTTCCTTGCAAGGATTTTGACTGTTTTTCCTCCAGAATGATCAAAAAGAATAAAGTTCTCTAGCAAATCAAGGAAATTCTCTTTCCTACAGATTCCCCGCAGCATAGTTTCCAAAGCTACACTCCCCTGCTCCTGCTCGGAGAGTCTCTTCCACTCATGAAAGAATTCATACTTACTACCCAATGTACCAACCTTTGCTTCCACTCCATTTGATAACATCAGGAATGCATTATAATAAAATAACTGTGGGATAGTGTCCAGATAATCTGTATAATTATCTGTATACGCATTCTGTACATCCACAGAGTTCTTTTTTAATTCAATAAAAAGAAGGGGAATACCATTTACAAAGCCCACAATGTCAGTTCGGCGGCGATAAAGGTCACCATGAATTTTCATTTCTTTAACTGCAAAGAAGTGGTTCCTTTCCATATCATTTGGATGACTAAAATCAATAATCATGGCTCGCTTTTCTTCTGTCTGACCATTTGGTTTCTTCTCTGTAACAGGAATTCCATCCCGGAGATAAGCATATTTTTCTTCATTAATCTGCATCAATGATGCGGAGGAAAGATGCTTTTCAAAGGTGTTCTGGGCTTCTATCACCTGAGCATCTGTAATCCATGGATTAAGCGTACGAAGAGCTTGCTGAAAATAACGCACCAAAAGAACTTCCTTGTAGGAGTTCCTTCCCAAAGTTCCATTTACCCCAAGGATTTCCTGATTATAAGCAAACTCTACCTGCCAGCCTAGTTCATCAGCAAGTAGATGACCTGCACTCTCCTGCACTAATATGTTTTCTGAGTAATCGTAGCTCATAGCATCACCTCCCCATCAAATTAACACTATAATTCCATAAATGAAATCATGTCAGCGAAACCTTTTTCCAAATGTTCCGTTAGTGATAAGCCCTTATTATCTCTTAAAAACTCTAGAAAATCCGGTAAATCTAATAATATTTTTTGAATAATCTTCTTTTCTTTAATCTGATTAATTGCATAAATTGAATTACCTATCTCTTCTATTTCACTATCAAGTTTTTTATCCACCTGGCTCCAAAACTTCAAATACTTTGCTTGTCCCGAAACAGAATAAACATCTGCACCAATATCTTGAATAGGAACAACTTTATAATACTTTGCATCTTCATTAGTCAATATAATAAAAAGTAATCTTTGACTAAAATTGCTATCCTTTACAACCTCTAACATTTCATACATGCAATTTCTTGATTTTAGATAATTATCACTTATTATTGAGATTACGTAATCATGCTTTTCTATTGACTGCATAAACTTTTTAAAGCTTTCATGATATTCAACATCCCTAATGTCTCTTGATAATGTAGCCTTTCCTTCAATAAGCATGCCAATCTTTTCGTCAATGCTATCCGCTATGTCTTTATCTTTCTGACAATAAGACAAAAAGACGTTTTTGTCTGTATTGTCTATATTTGCATTTGCATCATCTGCATCTATAAAATTTAATTCTATATAAGTTCTAACTGCCACAACAAATGGTTCTATACTTTTTCGCATAAATGCCTCAATGTTGTCAGAAAACTTATTGCTACTCGTATAACCCACACATAATCCAATTAACTGTTTGGGACCATCAAGAATGTACTTAATTAATTGAAATCCATAACTAATTAATTCTTTCTGATTTGAAGGTAAATCTAATATACATCGCCATTCTTTTTCTTCAAATATGCTTTTAAAATCATACTCCTCTGTAATGCACTCTTCTATATATGACATCAAAAATGTTGTCTCATTTATAAAATCAAAAAACTGTTGAATACAATACATTTCTTTTTGAGAATTAATTTTTAGCATTTGAGAAGCTAGGGTTCTATATTGTAATGAGATTTTTTGTAATTCTTTTCTAGTCACTAGCAATCAGCTCCTTCCGCAAACAGGACAATATATTCCTATCTCTTTATCAATATTTTTCACTTTAACCTTCAAACCACAGCATCCCTTTTCACATTGAACATAATCTTCTGAAGGAGCATAGAGTTCTTTCTCTATTTTCCTCTTAGGCGTCTTCATGGTCATTTTTACTAATCCATTTTTATTGAATTGTTTTAAACTTTTACCTAATGTCCTATCTATTTCATCATACATATAATTTAATGCAATTTGCTGAGCCTTCTCTAATACTTCCGGTACAAAGAAGGTATTTGTTCTATTCGGCAAACCACAAATAGGACAAAAGAAATTTATATTATCTTCACTTTCATATATTTGATGATGCAACATAAATCTATTTTTACAATAATCACACTCCATCTCAATAAATCCATCTGGATCCAATGGTATTGATATTTCAAATGAAACGACTCCCATAAGTTACACCTCGATTTCTCCACCCAAAAGTTTTGGCAATAAACCGTCACGCGCTTGTGAAGATTTATTACATATATCTCTCAACTTTTGAACCCGACTAAGCATTGGTGACACTATTCTATCGAATTTATCGCCTATTTCTTTTGTTGGAATCAATATAATTTCTGCTTTTAAATACTTAAAATGTCTAGCATAATGGTAATTTGATAAATCAACTGCCTTCAATGATAAATATAGCAATGATTGTGGCATATTATCCTTGTCACTAATAATTAGCTGAGTTCCATCAGCACCTTTAGCAAATGGAAATTGTATGTATTTCAAAATTCTTGTATGGTCACCAAATACAATTATAGGTATCCCCAAATTAACTACTGAATCCTCATCATTTGTATACCCTGCAATAAAATCGCGACTTTGATCAACAACAGGAATCGCCCCTTCCGCTAAATAATCAGAAGTTTTTATTTGTTTAGTACGTGAAATTTTTCCAATAATATCACCAATTAATTTCTTCTCCCAGTCTTTTGGAATTCCATCAATAATTTCTGTCTGCTCATATCCAGGAAATCTCAAATCGACAAACCATTCCTTGTATAGGCGCTGTGCTGCCTCTTCTAGAAGTTTTATCTGTTTATTATTATTCTCTATAAGTTCATCATATTTTTTCAATATATTTGCTATTTTATCCTGTACATTTTTTGGCGGAAATAATACATTTAATTCCTGCAAATCTCTTCCACGAATCCCAGCTTGAGCACACTGACTTACTATTGATTTCATAGGAGATAATGTTGACCTGAAGTAATAATAATAAAACACTGGATTAACATTGTCTTTCAATCTTACACGTATCAAATGAGACTCAAATACCGTTAAAGGTGATACTTCCATTACAATGCTACACTTACCTGCCCCTTCAAAAACAAGCGACTGACGTGCAAACAGTAAATCCCCCACTTCAACTTTAGCATTATTTTTTTCAGAATCTTTCAAAGGAACAAGCTCCATCGGAATATCATAAATACGGTCATTAGCAAACAATTCTCCCATATTTATCATTTTATAACCAGAACCACGAATTTTAATTGGTTTTGATAAACCATTTCGTGAGTCAACAGCATACAAATCTCCAAATCTTATTGTGCTATACATCATAACCCCATCTCCTTCATATTCTTTGAGATGGTATCCATCAAATCATTTGATTCAGCCTGCAATGATAATAATTCCCGATGGATTTCTACCATTCTTTCCTCAAAGTCAACACCATCATCCTCAGCCGGGGCTACACCTACATATGCACCAGGAGTAAGAGACCACCCTTTATCTTCTATTTCAGTCAAACTTGCCACTTTGCAAAGCCCAAGGATGTCTCTATATTCCCCTTCGCCAAACTTCTCATAAAGCCATGCTGCTTCCTTAGCAACAGTAATTTCAGCAGTTTTAGCAGCTATCATTTCATCATATTCAGACTGAATTCTTTTCTTATCCTTCCTATCTGCCTGTTCTACTTCAAGTTTTTCTCGTTTTTGTAAATCCTTTAATTCATTCTTCAAAAGATTAAGTGCTTCTTCAAAAGAATTTGTCTGTCCCAATATTTTTCTGTATTCCCGTAATAAAGCTGTATACTTGTCCGTTTCTCCACGATACAGCCATACTATTGCATTCAGATTCTTCAACTGCCACTCCGTCCACTCATTCAAAGTACGGTCTACTACGGTATAATAATTTCTTGCATCTATAAACAGAACATTACCCTTCAATTTTTCGTTCTTTCCTTTATCAAAGAACCATAGAGAACATGGCAGGCTCTTCGTGTAAAAGAAGTTATTGCCAACAGAAACCATCACATCAACATTGCCTGTCTTTACCAATTTTTCGCGAATGTCCTTATCACTTCCCTGACTGTCGGTTGCAGAAGAGGCCATAACGAATCCTGCACGACCTTTTTCATTCAGATATGCATAGAAATAAGATATCCAAAGATAATTTGCATTTCCGATTTCCTTATTCTTATTTTCCTTTGGTACTCCAAAAGGCAGTCTTCCAGCATTTGCTGCTGTTTCTGCCTTTACCTTATCCACATTGAATGGTGGATTCGCCATAACATAATTACACTTACCCTCCAGATGATGGGCATCGTGATAGAAAGTGTTAGCCTCATCACCGGATTTGATTACACCAGTAAGTCCATGAACCGCCATATTCATCAGGCAAAGCTGTGCATTGTATTCTACCTTCTCCTGACCGTAAAATGTCATGCTCTTATTAGCCTGTAGTCCTGTCTCATTTACAAAATCACCAGTCTGCACAAACATACCACCGGATCCGCAAGCAGGATCCAACAAGACTCCCCCCTTTGGTTCCAGAATATTTACAATCATTTTTACCAATGACTTAGGTGTAAAGAATACTCCATCATCAGATGCGATGTTTTTGGCAAATTTATTCAGAAAGTACTCATAGATGCGTCCAATTACATCTCCACCTACTTCATCCAAGGCATTGTTATTAAAGATTCTGAGCAGTTCACCAAGAAGCTCATCTGAGAAATCGGTATAACTTTTAGGAAGAACCCCTGTAAGCTGGTCACTCTGCTGCTCTACAAGCTCCATTGCATTATTTACCACTTCTCCCAGGCTTCCCATAGTCTGTCCTGATACATTCAATAGTCCCAGAGAAGCAACATTCTCCGGAAGATTTACCAGATAATCAAATTGTGCCATTTCAGGAAGGAACAATGCACTCTTAGCTATAAAATCACTTGCCTCCACTGGCATCTTACGCCCATTCCTTACCGGTCGATCCTTTAATATCTCTTCCTCAACCATTTTATATCTACTATATGCATATCTTAAAAACAACAGTCCCAATACGGGCATGCAATACTGATTCGATGTAAGCTTTGATCCCGCACGCAGGAGATCCGCAGACTCCCACAAATCTGCTTCCAGTTTCTTAATACTTGCGTTATCCATTGTGTATATCCTCCGAAGTTAATTATTTTTTCTGATCAGGCTTTCTTACCTTACTCGGATCTATCATTTTTTCTGTTTCAATCGTTCTGCACATTCTGCCGAAGTCAAGTACTTCATGTTTTTTTCCCTCAAAAAATGTATAAAACACATTTTAATTATATTCTATCAAACAAATACTTTCAATCAACAGATTCTTAGAAGCGAGCACCTTTTCACCAGCTATATTTCATGCATTATTCAACACTAAAAAGCACCAGTTTCCTGATGCTTTAAAACTTACATATGTAATTATCACGCTATGTACTATATGATTTCTCTCTTATCAAACACTTTATACAGTCTGAAATCATTCTATTCTTATAGCTTTATAACCTTCTTCACCTTCCCAACAGTCCCCTGAATTATCGGCCCCGATACAATCACAGTAACAACCGTACACACACCAAACTTTCCCCCAAGAATCACACCTATCACAACCATGGTAGCATCAAGTATCATTCTGACCTTCTTCACCTGCCAGTGATTTCTCTCTGCAAGCGCAAATGTCACGGCCTCATATGAACCGCGCCCAAGGTCTGCTGCCGCATACAGTCCTGTTCCCACCGCAAACAACACAATTCCGACGAGCATGATCAACATATTGAGCCACATGTATTTGCTGTAGACGTGCATTTGCGCAAACAGATCAACACACAGACTGTAAACGATCTGGTAAAGTATCGTTCCTATATGTATCTGCGATCTGTCATATATGAGCACAAAAAGTATCATTATCACCGCCACGATGAACGATGCTGCTCCGATACTCACATGAAACGTACCGGATATTCCCTGCCATAATACCGCAAGCGTTGCACCGCCAAATCCGGCATACAATGCCAGGGTTATACCATATGCGGCAATAACTGAACCAATTATTATAACAGTTATCTTCTTTATCCACTCTCTTTTACTCATACAACCTCCTGTTGCCAAATAAAAAGACTATAGATAAAACTGTTATGTTCAGAAACAGCAAAATCTATAGTCTTCTTACGTGCCGAGACAAGCTCTTTTTAATTGTTGCTATACTATATCATTTATAACTTTTTGTCAATAACTGGTATTTCATCCCCTACCACCTGGATACAAATTCAAGAGTCTTGTCAATTAAATTCTCTCCTATGCCTGAAAAGCATTTATTTCTTCTATCATCTTACTGACCGCCAGGGAATATGGAATGTTTCGTCTCCAGGCAATCACGGTACTTGTCGTAATTTCAGGAAAAATTTTTCGTTGTACAAGAATGTCATCTCTCCAATACTTTGCAGCACCTTCGATTGATATCGGATACCCCAATCCATTTGCTGCCATGACTCCGGCATTAGTTCCAAGATTACTCGTAAAAGCAATCTGCAGTTTCGAAAAGTCTTTTCCAAACCAATTGGCGAGTTCACTTTGAACATTTCCTCTTTCGGGCAGGATCAATGTTTTTCCTATGAGATCTTCCTTTTTTATAAACTCTTTTTTGGCTGGGTAATATGCAATTGTTCTGCTGCTTTTGTAAAGCTCTGTTCCTTTGCTACTGTCAGAAAATAGCGTAATAGTCTTAATTCCATATCATTAAAGTCCTAATCTTCCCTTGTTTTTTTCAAACCTTTTAATCAATTCTTTTCCCGTTACTATAATTTCATTTCGCCAGGGATGACCGAAGATTCCACAATTCCATGTGCTATCAATAAAAAAATAATAATCTCCATCCGGATAATATGTTGGAAAATACACTTGACATTGTCTATCAGGATCATAATAGTTATAATTCATAGAAATATCTTCCATTGGCGAGAATTCAAAACAATCATGATTCCAGTCTAAGGCATACATTTTTTCCAGTCCTAATTCCTTCAAAATTGAATTGATTATCTTCTCTTGTTCTTCACTCCAGGGAGTCGCTTTATGATACTTTTTTGTATCGCCTGGTATTATAATCCATTCGCCAGTTATGTCTGTTCCCGGCTTAAACTTAAATTCACTATTTAATTTATCCCATAAAATGATTGCTTCATCTTTAGATATAACTCTCAATATATATTCCCCTTCACACATAAAATAAGAATTTACCGTGGAGCAATACTACACCCGCTTTGTTATTTATCATAGCATCACGCTATGACAAACTGATCATCCATTTGCGCTTTCTAAAAATAGCCAGCGATACGGCTAATCTGAATATTTCTTCCGTAGTGAGCAATGTGTACACGCCTATAATTCCCCATTCGAATACATATGCCGCGAGCAGACACAGTGGAATTCCGATACACCATGTGCCAACAACATCAATGATCATGATGATTTTTATGTTGCCTCCACTTCTTATGATTTCTCCTCCAAGTATCAATAAATAATTCAGCCCTGTGTTTACAACAACCGCACCATCGCGCATTGCCTCAATGCATTCTATAGCAGTCTTTGCCCTGAGGGATGCATCCTGATGAATCGTCGTAAGTGCAGGATTACTTTCTCTGCTTGCCATATTGTCATCAAATCCAATGATCTGGATATTCTTTGGAGTTTTTATGTTCTTTCCCTGTAAGAACCGCATAAACTCAAGCGCATAAAAATCTGACACTGCAAAAACAGCCGTAACCCTGCTCTCTAAAAGCTCTGGCAATTTGTCCTGATAAAAGCGAGTTCTCTCTTTTTACGTCTTTGGAATCTCCCATATCATGGTAACTCCCGGCTCAAAGGATGCACAAAACCCTTCTATTCGCTATTTATCCATGCATATAAAATTATCCGCTATACTGTCTATTTTTATATCTATCAACCCCTTAAATTAGACATCGACCTTATATTTCTCATGAAATAAACTCTCTCCTCTTGTCCCTAATTCTCTCATAAATATCAATCGCCTTGTTAAATCCTTTGCCCAGCAATTCATCACATGCTTTATTCAACGCATACGGAAACGCATTTGCCAAATAATCAAACCGCTTCATGGCCATTTGCTCTCCTAGTCCAATATTAGCCGCTTCTCTTCTAAATGAATCTCTGGTGATCTTTTCGATATCATACTCATTCCCAATACTAAATGCCATATCTCTGGTACTGCTTGTATATATCACAGTACTCAATATGTCATATGCCGGTGCCAAACGTACTGTTTTCAACTCTTCATCATAAAGCAATGAAACATTTTTGATATGATTATCTGTATTGCCTATTAAGTAATTAAATATACATATATCCCACATTTTCAATTGATCTGCTATCGGGTTGAACGATTTCTGTCTTATGATCTCAAACATCATTTTTAAATATCCGGCATTATCACTCTCATATTTGTTATGCGCCGAAATTCCCATCGCCTGAGAAAAATCTTCCTGATGTAACCTGTACGGAACATTTAACCCGTTGAATTTTTTTAATCCGTCCTTTATTGCACGATCATATCTTTTAGTTGCTAACAGAACTTCCTCATCTCTGCCATCACCGACATTAACTATAAAACTTTCAGGAATCTCTATTCCCATATTTCCTGCCGTCATCATACACAACTGCTCATTTGTAACTATTCCGTCAAGCCTTACATGACTCTGCTTTACTATATGTGTACTTGGCGCTGCCCCTTTTGGTAAATACCAATCTTTATTATTTTCATCATAATATAACCCAACCTTTCCAGATGCTCCCGCAAGTGACAAATGTGACTTTGTGACTAACTCCGCAGTCTCCATTGCTCCTTCTCTTGCCAACTGACTAACCTCATCAATTGTCAATTTCTGATAATCTGCATTTACTACTTCGTTATTCTCATCTGTAATTCTTATTGCTCCCAGACACTCATTACCTAACCCGGCTAATAATGACAGATAATTATTTGCGTCTGTATGCAATAACCCAGCCACACATCTTCTGGTAAATCCCTCAGGTAACAAACCTTCAAAAAAATTCCTTGTATCATCAACGGAAAATGCGTTTTCAGATAATGGCAAATGAATTGATACCGGTCTGGCTATGTTACCAGATAGATACTCTTCTGCATATGAGAATCTAGCATCTTCTTCATTTTCTCCAATTATACGGCCTACATATGTCTGCAAACCGCCAATCTCTATCCAAACCCCCAAATTTCTCATATTCTAACCTCTCTTTTCTACGAGAATATCCATTCCCAGTAAATTGATAATTATAATTGCCTTTCCGATTTCTGCTGTAGCCTTACCTCTTTCCAAATCCGAAATAAAACTTACACTAAATCCTGTAAATTCTGCTATATAAGCCTGAGTATATTTCAGTTCTTTTCTTCTTATTCTGATTGCCTCACCCAAAGATTTTGAATCTATTATTTTCATACATATTCCTCGTCTTTCTATATCAAATTATCAACACATAACTTCATACGCATCATATGGCCGTACGGCTAAATTATATATATACGCTTTGCAAATAAGCCGTACGGCTAATTTTGTATAGTTCTGATTATACAATAAGCCGTACGGCTAAGTCAACTTTTCTTATATAAATAAAAACGCCAGAAACCTTGTAAATTCAAGTTTTCTGACGCTTATTATCAGCAGGGGATGAGAGAATCGAACTCCCACCAAAAGTTTTGGAGACTCCTATCATACC
>ERZ772870.1020-NODE-1020-length-23357-cov-2.816325_pt1 | contig 23357 bp, 28 predicted proteins | sample MGYA00511376_ERZ772870 | MGnify/ENA primary metagenome ERZ772870 (study PRJEB29015, sample SAMEA2737719) | human gut metagenome | biome: human gut; feature: human-associated habitat; material: faeces | place: China | collected 2012 ... | reverse complement strand
GCACAGACATTCTGTGTGTTAGAAAAAAGTCTGACAACAAGAGAAGATTTCGTGAAGCACTTATTGATGTAGCACGAAAGAACGGTAAAAGCTTTGTTGTGGGGCTTGTGCTTGTATACATATATTTTTTTAGAGCCGAATATGGGGGAGAGTTTATACTTGCTTCTGTAAGCAGACCCTTAGCCAATCTGTTATTTAACCAAGTGATGCACTTTGTAGAGAACACCCCACTCGAAAAATACTGCAAAATACGAAAGAGTGTGAAAGAGGTGTTCAGGAAAGAGGACAATACATATCTAAGAGTTATATCTTCAGATGCCGGTAATGCTAACTCTTACGCAGATTTTGTATTTTGCTTAGACGAGATACACGAATTTAAAAATCAGGATTTGTACGCAAGACTTACAACTGGACAAGGAATTTTTGATGAGCCACTTGGTATCTTAATAACCACTGCAAGTAATGGGGAAGACTTAAATAATCTTGAGTTTGAAAAATATAACTATGCAAAAGCTGTGGCAGAGGGCAAGGTTGACGATGAGAGCTTTTATTATGCAATTTATGAAGCTGACGAGGGTTGTGATGTTGAAGATGAAAGACAATGGCTGAAAGCAAATCCAGCACTAGATGTATTTCGTGGTAGGTCCGATATTGAAATTTTATCAAAAAGGGCAAAGCTGAGTAAGTATGCCGAAAGATTTTTTAGAAGATTTATATTAAATCAGCACATATCAAGCGAGATTGAAAATGCTATTGATATGGATTTGTGGAACAAATGTGTTGAAAATGTTGAGTTTGAAGAAATAAAAGATTTACCAAATACGGCAGGGCTTGACTTGTCTGCGACTTGTGATATTACAGCTTATGTACAATGCTTTCGTGATGAATTGAGAGATAGATATATTATATATCCTCATCTATTTGTGGCTTGTGACAGAATAGATGACAAAGAAAGAGATGACAGAGTACCTTATTCGCAATGGGAAAAGTTAGGGTATATTACTTCTTTTGAGGGAGGATATATTAATTACAAGAAAGTTAGAAATTACATATTTAGTAATACAGCTAATAATGAAATACTGGCTTTTGACCGTTGGGGAAGCCCAGCGATAAAAGAAGATTTGAGTGAAAACTTTAATATGCTTGACTTCGGTCAGGGGTACAGGTCAATGTCGCCAGCAATCAACACTTTTGAGGAACTATTAATAGACAGAAAAATAGTAATTGCCAATAATCCTTGTCTGAACTGGATGGCGAAAAATACAGTCGCCACAGTAGACGATGCCGGTAATGTAAAGTATAGCAAGAGAAAATCACGCAAGAAAATAGACGGTATTATAGCGATGGTAATGGCTATTGGTGCAATGTTTGCTGATAGAGAATTCGACTATGAGGAAAGCCTAAACAACTACTTAGATATATTCTAGGAGGTAGAAAAATGATAGTAAGAGATATACGAGCAAGTACAACAACAAGTGCTACACAAGAGATTAACATATCTGAAGTAAATAGCTTCTTTAGTGACAGAATGGTAACTAAGGAAAAGGATTTAAGTGAGATAACTTATTTTGTGTGCATAAAAATACTTAGTGAGAGCTTAGGTAAGCTAAACAACAAAGTGTACAGGCATACAGATAAGGGTATCATTGAAGTGGAACACCCTTTAAATTCTGTAATAGGACTAAGACCTAACCCGTACATGACAGCTGCTATGTATAATGCTACAGTAGAATATTACCGCAACCACTATGGAAATGCTTTTGTTTGGATTGAGAGAGGGCATGACAGAAGTGGCAAGATATATACTAAAGCCTTATATCCACTAAACCCTGACCACACAACAATACTTATAGACAATAAAGGATTGTTGGGGGCTAGAGAACAGGTATATATAAGATATATAGAGCCACGCTCTGGTAGACAGTTTATATTCAGCTATGAAGATGTATTGCACTATAGGAGCAGTATTATATCAGCTGACGGATTTAGTGGAATGGCTATAAGGGATATATTGCACAATACACTAGATGCCAAAAAAGATGCCGACAGCCTGAACAGGAATATCTACAGAAACGGTGTGACCGGTAAGGCAGTACTGGAGTATGTGGGAGATATAGACGATAAAGCAGAAAAAAGACTGATAAAAAAAATAGAGGAATATGCCACAGGTACAGATAACTATGGCAAGTTTATACCTCTGCCCTTGGGAATGAAGATGACACCTCTTAATATAAACTTAGAGAGCATACAATTCTTAGAGATTAAGAAGTTTACAGCATTAGAAGTAGCAAGTGCCTTTGGTATTAAGCCAAATCAGCTAAATAACTATGAAAAGAGCAGTTATTCTAATTCTGAATCGCAGAACTTAAGTTTCTATGTAGATACTCTTTTGTACATACTTAATTCGTATGAGCAAGAAGATACGCACAAACTTCTTAGTTCTAATGAAATAAAACAAGGCTATTTTACAAAGCGAAATGTAAAGGGCATATTAAGATGTGATTTTAAGAGTCAAATTGAAAGTCTTGTATCCGGTGTTACTACTGGTATATATAACATAAATGAAGCAAGACACGAATTAAACTTACCTGATACAGAAGGTGGAGATACTAATATAGTTAATGGTACTTATATATCAATTAAGGATGTTGGAAAGCAATATAAGATAGACAAGAATGGAGATGATAACAATGGGTGATTACTTATTTGGAGTGGGAACTAAACACAAGGTAATATCAAACAATAAAATTGTTGAAATGCTTATAATAGGCTGTTGTGTTAAAGACGATACAGGAGCTATTCATGATTACGCAGGCGTTCCGGGAGGGACGGGCTTTAAGGGGCAGGTTTATTATTTTGAACATAGAGAACTACTTGGGAGGGACTGAAATTGATAGTAAATATTAAAGAAGTATTCGATAGCGTGCAGATTGAAAATGACATAGCGACTATGTATATATATGGGGATATTAGTAGCGAAAAGTACACCGACTGGTATGACGATATGGAGCATACAGAAGTATATCCTAAGTTTGTGGTTGACTTCTTAAAGGCTATAGAGGATAAAGAATTACATATACATATTAATAGCCCTGGGGGTAATGCCTATGCCGGAGTAGCTATTTATAACTTACTAAAAGAACGAAAAGGCAAAACTGTAACACATATAGACTGTATAGCTGCTAGTGCTGCAAGTCTTATAGCTCTCGCAGGCGATGAAATAGTAATGTCGATAGGGTCTGTGCTGATGATACATAGACCTTGGATAAGGGCAGTAGGTAATTCGGATGAACTTAGGAAAACAGCTGATGACTTAGACAAGCTAGGAGATTGCATTTTTGAAATTTATAAAAACAGCTTAGCTAACAGCGAAGATGAAAAAAAGGTTAGAGAGTTGTATAATTCTGAAGCTTGGCTATCCAACGCAGATTGTGTAGAGCTATTTAAGAATATAAAAATAGATTTAAGTGATCTCAATGGAGGTAGCAATGCTGGTTATTTTATAAATAATGCAGGCGTTATCAGCAAGGGAGACTTTACTGACATCTGCATTGACAACTGTCTGATTGCGAATGTCTTGAAACCAATTTATTAAGGTAACAGAGAAAAATAAGAAAAAAAATGATAATAATCTTGAAAAAATGAAAATGGAGATAGCTATAACAGAAGCGTTACTGGATAATTAAGCTAAGGCTTTAATTATAAATAACTAACAATTATTATTAGGAGGTACGAAAAATGAACAGGATTGTGGAAATTAACAATAGCATTGTGGAAAAGAAAGAGGAAATGGTAAGACTTAGAGAAGAAGGCAAGATTGAAGAAGCCTTTGCCCTTGTTAAGGAAATTGACGAATTAAAGAAAGAACTTGAAGTAGAAAACAGAATTAATGAGCCACAGAACAGGAACTTTGCACCGATTGCAACTGGACAGGGCAATGCTCTCGAAGCCTTTAACAAGGCTGTAAAAGGAATGAAGTTGACTGATGCGGAAATGTCACTTGTGGAAAAAACTGGGGAAGACGGTGGATATTTAGTACCAGAGGAACAGAGAACACAGATTGAGGAATTAAAGAGAAGTCTTAATTCTTTAAAGCAGTATTGTAATGTAGTGCCTGTAACTACGTTAAGTGGTTCTTTCCCTGTGGAGGTGGAGAGTAATGGCAAATTAATCGATTTTGATGAAATGGGTGACATTGCTGAGGAAGATGCAAAATTTGCAAAGAGCTCTTACAAAGTAAAAACAAAAGGTGTTCTTATTCCAATCTCAAAACAGTTGTTACAGGATGAAAAAGCAAATTTGCTTAGCTACATTGATAAACACTTTGCAAAGCGAGCAGTACGCAGTGAAAACGATGCTATTGTTACACTTATGAAAGAAGCTACACAGTACACAGAAGGTACTGACTACAAGGCTATATCTAAGGCATTAAATGTAAAACTTGATACTGCTATTGCTATGAATGCTAAAATCTACACTAATCAGGCAGGTTTCGATTATCTTGACAGCTTAGAAGATAGTAACGGTAGACCACTTTTACAACCGAATTTAGCAGACGGAACAAAGCTTACATTTAAGGGGTACGAAATCGTAAAGCTTAACGACAGTGAATATGGTAACGATACTAAAAAGTTAGAATTTTGGGTTGGTGACTTAAGTAGCTACTGCAACTTCTACGATAGAAGGACCCTTGAAATTGCTGTGAGCGAAGAAGCAGGCTTTAAGCAGTATTCTGTATTCACAAGAGCAGTTGAAAGATTTGATGTAGGCAAGGTAGATGCTAAAGCAGGCGTTAGAGTTATTATCCCAGAACCATCAACAGCATCTGCAAAGGAATAAATAATATATGCTAGATAAAGTAAAACTATATTTAAGAGTTGAAAAAGAGTTCACAGAAGAAGACGAGCTCATTGAAAGCCTAATAGCCGAAGGCAAAGCCTATTGCAAAAATGCAATAGGCTTTGTGCCGGAGGAAAGCAATCCGATTTTTGAAAAATATTTATTATTATTCGTTTCTAATGCCTATGACAATAGGGAGCTTACTAATAACAGCTACGAAAAGACATTAGGGAATCTGACTCCATTACTGTTACAGCTGAAATATTGTAGCGAGGTGACAGAAGTTGAATAGTGGAGAGTTAAGAAACAGGATAGATTGCTATGCTAAGAAAAAAACAAAAAATGAATTCGGCGAAGTTACATTTGAGTATACAAAAATGTGTTCGGTATGGGCTAAGATAGTGCCACAGAGTGGCAAGAATGAGGACCTAGACGGTAATAGCATTAATGCCAACATAACACATAAAATTACTGTAAGAAAAAGTGCAATACAGAAGACACGAAATGATATGTACTTTATGTACAAGGGGCAGAAGTACGAAGTAATGTACTTTATGCCAAATTATTTAAAGAACGACATAATTGAATTTTATTGTAAATTAATAATTGAAGGAGACGAAGATTATGGAGAAAATTAAGGTATCTTTAAAACAGCTTATAGAAAAAAAGCTGGCAAAGGACGGAAAAAAAATAGCCACAAAGGATATTTATATCGAAAGTCTTGGGGGCAATATTACATTTAACAATCCAACAGACTCTGCAAGAATTGAATATTCTGAAAAGGTAAAATCCGGAAGTTATGTGGATATGATTGAGGGTATGATAAAACTTATTTATGATAGCTGCCCTATGCTTCGTTCTAAGGAGTTGCAGGAAAGCATTGAGGTTGAATATCCGTACGACACAGTTAGGGCGATATTTGATGTAGATGAAATAAGTGATATTGGTATTAAGTTAATTAAGTTTTTTGATGATGATGAAGAAGATGCAGAGGAAAAATTAAAAAACTAATAGAGAAAGACAGTCAGTTAAATATGCTGTCTTTCTATGCTGTACGGGGAATTAAACCTGAATACTTACTCTCATTAACTCCATTAGAAAGAGCTTTTTATAAGCAGAGTATGGAGCTCTGGTACAAGGAAATGAATGGAGCATTGAGAGTATTAGGAGGTGCAAGAGTTGGGGAAAACTATTAATACAATACTTAATCTAACAGATAAGTTCACGCCGAAGCTGACAGAGGCAGGAAAGCAGACACTTATATTTAAGCAAAGACTTAAAAATTGTAATACTGCATCTGAAAGCATAGACAAGGGACTTGCAAAGCTGGCAAAGACGGCAGTCGCAACAGCTACAGCAGGAGCAGCTGCTATGGGTGCATTTGCTACTTCTGCTGTAAATACATATAAGGATTTTCAACAGAGTATGTCTAATGTGGCTGGTATATTAAGCATTGATTCCACATCCGAAGCATACAAGAAACTTGAAAGTGCTGCAAGAGAGGCTGGAAAGAGTACAACAAAAACTGCACAGGAAAGTGCAGATGCTTTAAGCTATATGGCTCTTGCAGGCTGGTCCACTGAGGATAGTATGAATGGCTTAATGCCAATACTTAGAGCATCAGAGGCAACAGGTGCAGACCTTGCTACTACATCTGACCTTGTTACAGACAGTATGTCAGCATTGGGCTTACAGACAAGCCAATTAGGTAACTATTTAGATGTGTGTGCAAGAGCACAGAATAAGAGTAATACTACTCTTACACAAATGCAAGAAGCATATATCGGCTGTGGTGCTACATTTAAGAATTTTAATACAAGTTTAGACGAAAGTGGAGCGTTGCTCGGCATTATAGCGAACAGAGGCATTAAGGGGTCTGAAGCAGGTAACAGCTTACAAAGCACACTTGTAAATCTTACAAAACATAGTGGTGAAAGTTATAAGGCAATGCAGGCACTGGGACTATCTGCTTATGACAGCGAAGGTAAGTTTAAAGGTGTTTCTAATGTTCTTTTAGAATTAAACGATAAGACTAAAAATTTGACAGAAGAACAGAGAAACAATTATCTTACTATGATAGCGGGCAAGACACAGCTTACTACATTAAATGCACTTATGTCAGGATTAACTACTGTGGCTAGTAATGGCAAGACGGAGTTTGAAAATCTTAGAGCTGAATTACAGAACAGTAACGGAGCCTTGGACTCTATGGCAAATACAATGACAAACAATCTTAGTGGTGCATTGGCAAGAGCACAGTCGGCAACCGATGACTTTAAGATTGCTATAGGACAGAAGTTAGAGCCTTATATAACGCAATTTTTTAATTGGTTTTCATCAAAAATGCCTTCTGCAACTGAAAAATTCGCTGTAATCCTTGATAATAAGGTGCAAAAAGCAATTAATTTTTGCAAGAGCTCTTTCGATAAAATTAAGCCGGTTGTAAGTTTCTGCACTAAGAATTTTGATGAGCTTGCTATTGCAGGAGGAACAGTTGTTGCAGGGTTAAAGGCTTTTAGTGTAGCTACTAAGGTCACTAATTTTATGGTTAAGCTAAAAGGCACTATGACAGGGCTTACTACTGCACAGAAGTTAGTGACTGTATGCCAAACTGCTCTCAATACAAGCCTACTTGCTTGTCCTGTCACTTGGATTGTAGCTGGAATAGCTGCGATATGTGCAGGAGTAATGGTCTGGAAAAAACATATGGAAAAAGCAGACATCGCAAAACATTTTGGCGATATAACTCTTTCAGCTGAAGAATGCTCTAGTATTGTTAAGAATGTGTTTGGTAGTGAACTTATAAGTCAGGTAGATAGTGTTAATAGTGCGACAGAGGATTTTAAGAATTCTTTGGAAAGCACTTCCGACTCGGCGAAGAAACTAGATAAGCTGAATTTTGAAATTAAGTTCGGTGGAAGTGTAAGTAAAGACGACTATATGTCTGCTGTAGATGAGTATGTAGCAAATTTGCAAGAAAGCATAAAGGATAAGCAGTACAGTTTGTCTTTAAATATGAGTTTGTTATTTGATAATTCTGACTTCAGTAATGCCTTTAGTGCAGATGCAAATGGCTATTATGGGCAGTTATCTGAACAAGCTACACAGCTTGGAGAAGATTTAAAAAATGCAACAAAAAATGCTTATGAACATAATTGGGATTTAGACAGCACAGAGGCTGTAGCTGCTATTATGGCACAACAAGCTGAAATACAAGAAAAAATTGCTACAGCACAAAGTGAGGCAAAGCTTGAAACATTAAAACTAGACTTTCAAGCAGGAGATTTAAGTCAGGAAAGTTTTCAGAATCTTATTGATGCGACAAATGAGGAAATTAATAATCTAAAAGAAACATACAGCAAGGCTAGAACAGATGCAATAGCACAGGCTAAGCTGATGTATGAAGATGGCTCTGACAAGATGGCACAAGCTATACAGGAAGCCAATGACGCTTACAATGAGAAGATGGGAGCTTTAGCAACAAAGGGCTTGCAGTTCGAAAATGATGCTATTATGGGGGCATTTCCAGAGGTAAGTGAAGCTTTAAAGAGTACATTAAGTGGTTGGAACAGTGACTATCTTAAAGAAATGACAGACCAGCTTGCTAATGGAAGTGCGGAAATGTCTGATAGTGTAGCAAGTGCTTTCGTGAGGGATTTAGGAACTGCTTTTGACGGGATAGCTCCTGAGACAAGGAAGCACATAGGCGAGTTCTACGAGAAAATGATGCCTACAGTAGAGGAGTTACAGAAGTCTATGCAGGGTATGGAAAAAGTGCCTGAGAGCTATGCTAATGTATTTATACAGAGCAGTGCAATAGGTGCTGTAGGCAATAATGCTAAGGCTTTGAAAGACTATGGTATTACAACACTATCTACTGTATTATCGGCTGACACTACTAAAATATTAGAAAGCTCTAAGAAGTACGGGGACAGTTTTGTAAAAGGAATACAGGCTAACGAAAGCAAAACAAAAACAGCATCAGAGAAGCTTAGAAGCTTAGTAGTAGACACTCTTAGCAAGAGTATTAATATTAAAGTGCCTATTAATGTAACAGGTACTGTAAGCACTAATGACAATAATAACAATGGTGGAAATAAGAAAGAAACTACAACCACAAAAGCTAGTGCATTAGGTTCTACTTATTTTGGTGGTGGACTTACAACTATCAATGAACATGGCTATGAAGTAATAGACTTACCACAAGGTACAAGGATATATCCACATTCCCAAAGCGAGAAGATGATGAACAGTTCGCCAAATGTTTCTATATCTGTAAATGTTCAAGGCAATATTTTCGGGCTTGAAAATGCTGCTGAACTACTTGGAGATATGGTATGTAGCAAGGTCGTTGATGCAATAAAGGTGGTATAAATATGGGCTTTATAATCGAAGGTCTTGACGAGATGACAGAAGCTTTGAACGCAGTACAAAGCTTATATTCTAAAGAGATTAAGAAGTTTATGCAGAAAGAGGGAACGAAACTTAAAAATCGCACTCTCAAAACTGCAAAAAGCACAGTAAAAAAGAAAACAGGTAACTACTTTAAGGGCGTTAAGCGAGGAAAATACTACAAACACGATGGAACAGGGGCTGATGCTATAAGAGTATACACTGGTGCTCCGGGTTATCATGGGCATTTGGTAGAACAAGGGCATACTACCCAGACGGGAAGCAGAACTAAAGCTTACCATACTTTTAAAACTTCTGCTGATGCCTTTGAAGATACTTACGAGAGAGATTGTGATAAGTTTACAGATACTATTATAGAGCCACTTAACAGGGGGTGAGAGCTATTATTACTTTAGCAGATATTTTTAAGTCTGTATGTAATTGCATAAATAAAAGTACAAATATACAACTCTTGGATAGTGACATAGAAGAACCAGTTGAAAGACCGTCGTTTAAAATCTTTATGAATACGGTTAAGACTGGTTTTTTTAGTTCAAGGATAAGGTCAATAAGGGTGTACTTTAATTGCTATTACTATGCTAGGGACAGAACAAGAAGTAAGGCTGAAATATTCGAAATTGAAGACAGGGTTTCAAACTCGTTTTTAGAGCCTTTGTACATTAAAGACAGTTGTGCAGTATATGTAGACGATTTGGAATTCGAAAAAGTAGACGACGGAATATTGAATTGTAGTTTTAATTTCGAAATAGGTACTGAATTTATTGACGAAAGCAATATTGAGCCTATGGAGGAATTAGAAAATAAATAACTTAGGAGGTAACACAGATGGCAACAAGACCAACTATTGAAATTAACTTTAAACAGCTAGCAACTACATTAATGACAAGAAGTGAAAGAGGAACAGCGATATTGCTGTTAAATGAACTTAACCCTAGCATCAAAGTGTACAAGACAGTAGCAGATATTGACGAGAACCTTTATACAGCTGATAACTTAAAAGCGATTAAGAACTGTATGGCTTATGCTCCTTATGAGTGTGTCGTAATTGCAGAGAGCGGAACTAGATTTTCTGACTTTACAGCAGATATTCTTAGCACTAGAAGTACAGGTTGGATAGCTTCCAATATAGAAACATCAGACGAGTCTAAGACTGTATACTATAACCCAGGGGCTAAGGTTAATGACATAGGCGTAGACTATGGCGACACTACAGCAGTATGGGCGAATACATCTCCAACTGTAAGCATGGAAAACAATGGCAAGACCTATACTACAGCTATTAAGATACAGAACAACTGTGAAATTAAGTTTACTGTACCGGAGGATAAGAGTAGCTGTACATTCTTAATTTATGGCAAGCAGAACAATGCCGGAGATTTCTTAATTGACGGCAAGTCTATAAAAGCTGATACTAGTGGTGCTGACTTTAAGGACATCGTAACAGTAAGCCTTGACAAGGGTGAACACACTATAACAAGAGGTAGTAAAGACTATCAGCTGTTCGGCATTGAAGTAACATACAGCGAGGGTGCAATGCAGGAAGACTTGGCTACTTGGATTAAAGCACAGGAGAACGCTGGCAAGACATACAAGGCAGTAGGTACTATTGCTAATAAGGATTGTAAGCATTATGTATACTTTAATCAGCGATGCCGTAACAGTGCAGGCAATATTGTTTTGGCTGTAGAATACTTACCTAGCTTACTTGGTATTGTAGCCTCTTGTAATGTTACTAAAGGCTGTACTAATTTCTTATGTAGTGACCTTAAGGAAGTTGTTGAGGTAGCTGACATTGATGCAGCTGTAAATAATGGTCAGCTTGTTTTAACAAATGACATTGGTGGCGTTAGAATTGTAACAGGCTGTAACTCTCTTACAACACTTAATGGCAATACTGCTACAGAGGATATGCAGTACATCGAAACAGTAGAGGCTATGGACTTAATTAGAGATGACATCTATAAAGTATTTAAGACCACATATCAGGGTAAGTTTAAAAATAAGTACAAGTATCAGATTTTATTTATTAGTGCTGTAAATCAGTACTTCAGTCAGCTTGCCAATGAGGATATTCTCGATGACGAGTACGACAACAGAGCTGAAATTGATGTAGCTGAACAGCGTTCTGCTTGGGTAGGCACAGGCAAGAGTGAAGCTGAAGAATGGAGCGAAAATAAAGTTAAAACAATGGCTTATAAAAGGACTGTATTTGTTAAGGGTAATATTAAAATCCTTAACTGTATGGAAAATTTAAAGTTTACTGTAACATTAGAATAATGTAGGAGGTAAGAAAAATGTTTGACGACAACAAATTCTTAAAAGGTACTAGTGGAGAGGTGTTTTTAAACAACACCCTTCTTGCTGAAATCAACAAAGTAAATATTAAGATGACAGGTCAATATGAGGATTTTAGCCCTTGTGGTGACTACTGTTCACACCATGTTTATGTAGGTTATGACGGTGAAGGTACTCTTGAAGGTGCAAGAGTAAACACTATGATAGATGCTGACTTAATTGAAGCTTATCAAAAAGGTACTACACCTGACTACAAGATTGTAGCTACTCTTACAGACCCTAACACTAATAAGAGCGAAAGCTATATGATTACAGGTGTGCAGTTCACAGAAATTTCTCCTGTTGATTATGAAGCTAAGAAACTTGCTACAAGAAGTATGCCATTTACCTTCACCGAAATAAAGGTATTGTCCAAGATAGACTAATGGATAGTTATGTTAGGCTTGCAAAGGAAATACAGAGCAGAAGTAATCCTGCGAAGATAGGTATATGTGTGGGTGAGGTAACAAGCCTCACCCCTATTACTATTAGAATTTATTATTCAGGTGTCGGATTGGATTTTACTGAATTTTTTGCTGTAAAAGGTATTATAAATGGAAATACTGGAACAACAAGTGGAAATTTATATGTAGAAGAATATCCTGTGGAGATAGGTGATAAATTGGTGTGTATGGCAGGAAATGATAATCAAAGCCTCTATATTTTAGGAAAGTTTGAGAATATAAATGGTTTAAATATATATGTAAAATAATTAATTTTTTTCAAAAAAACTTGACAAATGCGTATAATATGCGTATAATATACATATAGAATTAACATAGGAGGCAAACCCAAAAGTGAAGAGAAGAGATTTTCTTAAAAAGCTTGAAGCTAACGGATGGTGGTATAAAAGAAGTGGTAAAAACCATGATATTTATACAAATGGCAAGGAAAACGAAGCTGTCCCTAGACATACAGAAATGAATGACTTGTTAGCTGAAGCTATTATCAAGAGGAGAGGACTTAAATAGTCCTTTTCTCCTCAATTGAAAACTCTTCAAAAAATTTATTTAATATTATTGTCTTAGGAGGTGTTTTAGATGTTATTGCTTTAGCCGTTTAAATTCTATAACAAAACAGCTATATATTGGAGGTGTGTTTATGAAGCTCGTATATCCAGTTATTATGAGCAAAACAGAAAAAGGTATTCTTGTATATGTTCCTGCTTTTGATTGTAATACACAGGGAAAAGATTACTGTGAAGCAATTAATATGGCTAGGGATGCTATATCTCTAATGGCTATAGATTGCGAAGATGATGGAAAAGAATTGCCTGCTCCGGACTTTGAAATTAAAGCGAAAGATGGTGAAATTGTAACTTTAGTTGATGTAGATTTACTTTCATACAGAAAGAAATATGACAATAAAGCTGTAAGAAAGAATTGTACAATTCCAAATTGGTTAAATGTAGAGGCAGAAAGACAACATATTAATTTTTCTGCTGTATTACAGGAAGCTTTACAAGAAAAATTAGAAAAATTATGTTAAATACAGAAAAGGGCAGTCTGAAAAGACTGCTCTTTTTATCAGATATGGAGGGATAATATGTTCCCTGAAAATTTTGTTGAAAATGATAATATTGAAGATACAGAGGAAGTCGGAACTGACTTCCTTTTTGATTACAAAACAGGGCAACACATTTTAAATAATGGAATATTAAAAGAATGTTCAGAAGTTGGAAGTATTAAACAGTATATCCAGAATGTACTTAGAACTCAGGCTAACATATATGATATATATTTAACTGGAGAAATTGATATATTTGGCATTTCAATTTACAGATATTTAGGCACAAGAACTCTCCCAATGGGTTATCTTAACAGCGAACTTAAAAGAGAAGTTATACAGCAACTTTTAAAGCATCCCAAAATTAGTTCTGTAACTGGGTGGCAAGGTAAGAGAGAAAGACAGGGGTTGACTATATCTTTTACTGTTATTCTCAAGGATGGAACGATTTTAGAGGAGAGTGATTTTAATGTACAAGGTAACCTTGCATAAGGACAATACAGCTGAAGATATAACAAAACTGGTTGAAGATTTATCTTGGGATGAAAGCCTTGACACAGTTGGAGTTTCTCTCTCTTTTTCTGTTCCAGATGCACAAGACAGATATATAAGTCATCAAAACATTGTGGCAGGAAATATAATTGTTGTTAGCAATGATGACGGAGAACTTATAAGGGCTGTTGTTGTAAGCGTTTCAAGGGACTATCCTAAAAGAAACATAAGGGCTTATGACTTTGGCTTTTACCTTAACAAAAATGATATTGTAATTCAATTTAAAAATAAAAGTGTTTCAGATTGTTTAAAAGCATTGTTTAGCAAAGTTGGGGTGTCTGTGGGTGGTATTTGTGATATGCCAGCGAAAGTTGATAGTGTTTATATAAAAAATGTAAATGAAATTATCAAAGAGCTTATAAAAATACAGCAAGACAATGACGGAAAAAAGTATTACTATGAGCTAAGAGGTAAATCAATATATGTTTTTAAATTACCAGATGAACCTCTCGACTATCTATTTAAGCCCGCTGAAAATGTTGCTGAATTTGACATAACAGACAAAAAAGCACACAGCAGAGGCAAATATACCCATTCTATTGAAAGTATGAAAAACAGGGTTACTGCTGTTGTAAATTCTAAAACAACTGGCAATATGCCAGCTATGGAATATACAATAAGTAATGAAACAAACATCAAAAAGTATGGTTTGTTAGCTGAAAATTACAATGTAAACAGTGATGACTATAAAAACATCAAAAGCCTTGCTAAAAATGAACTTGAAGATAAAAACAAGCTAAAAAGAGAGTTGACAATGGATTTTATTGGTCACGATAAAGCTAGAGTCGGCAGAGTTATGCACATTGTAGATGAATATTTGGGGATAAATGACTATTTTCGAATTAATTCAGTTAGTCACAAGCTGAATGGCTGTATACATACAATGTCTTGCACTTTAGAATACTTAAAAGAAGCTCCTAGCAACAAGTACACAGAAGGCAAAGTTATTCAGCGAGAAGAAATAAAGACAGAGGGTGCAAGTGCAAATTTTGAGTCTTTATACACTGTATTAAGTAATCAAGTCGGAAAGCCTTATGTTTGGGGTGCAAGTGGTCCGGATAGCTTCGACTGTAGTGGCTTAGTTTATTACTGTTTCAATAAGGCAGGAATTAAGATTGCTAGACTTACTGCACAAGGCTTATATAACAAATGCACAAAAATTAAAGCTAAGGATAAACAAAAAGGAGACTTAATATTTTGGGCAAAGAATAAAAAGGTGTATCATGTTGCTGTATATGTTGGGGACAACACACAGATTAGTGCCGAAAATGAAAAAGTTGGCGTAGTAAGACAAAAGGTTACATCAGGAGTTTATTCTTACGGGAGGTTATAGAAATGCTTAAATTACTTAATAAAATTTACAGAAAAGACAATGTAACAAAAGACATTGTAAATGCTGTAGAGAAAAAATTAGATGAAATAGAAAATAAGATAAATGACCTCTATAAACAGATTTTTTTAAATTATGCTACTTGGTATTTAGAAGAAAAAGAAAAGGAAATGGGACTAAATAAAAAGTTAGACGATTTGGAAAAACGCAGGGCATATGTTAAAACAAGACTTCTTGGAACAGGTACTGCGACAAAAGAACTTTTAGAAAGTACAGCAAATACGGTTCCGGGGGTTGAAGTTGAAATTGAATTTAAAAATATGACAGTGATAATTAACTTTCTGAAATGCGAAAATAATAAGTATTTGTCTATAGTTAAGCGAACTGTTGAAAATATGATGCCATATCATCTAGATTTAGAATTGAAGTATGACCATGTAAATTGGGGAGAAATTAAAGGCGTTACTTGGCAAAAACTTTTACCTTATACTTGGGAAAGCATTTCTAAAAGTGTTAGTGGTACTATTTTAGGAGGGCTTGATGATGACTTCGATTAAAATGTTTTTAAGCTATAACAATAATGAAAAGGTAGTACAGTTACCAGTTGTGCCTGATACATTACCTAATATTATACAAGAAATAGAAAACAGTACAATAACAACCCATACAAAAACACTTACGCTCCTTGGTAATAAAAAGCCGAGGAGTTTTTCTTTAGATTTGTTTTTACCTACTAGGGAATATGAATTTTGTAAGGGTAATGGCTTAGAAGTTATTGAATTTCTTGAATATGTTAGCTCAGCTAAGATACCAGCAAGGCTAGTTATTGTAGATAATCTTACAGAAATATTAAACATAGCTATTGCTATAAACAGCTACAAGTATAATTATGATACTGTAAAAAATATAAGAGCAACTGTAGAATGTTATGAATACATATTTCTTACAGAGCCTAAGAAAGAAACAATATCTAATACTCCAACTTTTAGCAATATAACAGTCTATTACAATAAAAAGGCTGCTAGAGTTAGTTCGGCAAATATAAATGGTAGTAATCTTGTTAAAACAAGGGATATTGTTATACTTCTAGGACGTGATTTGACGTGGAATGCTGACAAAAAAAGAGTTGGTTGTGGAAAGGTTTTGCTAGACATTCATACAGAAATTTACAACGGAAATGCTTATTCATACATTAGAGATATTGCATCTATTTTAGGACTTGAAATTGAATATGATGCAGAAGAGAAATCGGTAACATTAAAGGACGGTGAAAGCTCATGAATTACAATGAAGAAGTATCAGATATTCAATCTGATATGTTGAATGAGATGCCTAACAATTATTCTAAGATAAAAGGTACTTGGCTTTGGGAGTTGTTTAAGGCTTTTGCTATTAAGATATTTGACCTCTTAAATTTGCTAACTGATACAGCAAACAAGCTGAACATCGAAAATCTACAAGGTGATGAACTTGATGCTTATGTACGACAATGGACAGACCTTGAAAGGAAAACAGCACAGAGAGCAACAGGCTACATTGATGTAACTGGAGAGGGAACTATATACGCAGGGACTCTTGTTTCTGCAGGAGATATTCAATACGAAGTTATGAATGATGTTCAGATTAATGGAAATGTTGAAGTACCTATTGTTGCAACAATAGCAGGAGAAAACGGTAATACAGCAATTAATACTGTAACAACAATGGTAACATCTAATGCCAATATAAAGAGCATTACAAACTCTAAACCCATAGAGGGCGGGTCTGACGAAGAAACAGATGATGCTTTAAGAGATAGATATTACCTTCGTTTATCTATGCCGGCAACAAGTGGAAATAAAGCACATTACATACTGTGGGCAAGAGAATGTACAGGCGTTGGTAGTGCTAAAGCAACAAGAGACAATACGGTTGCCAATAAAGTTAATCTATACATATGCAATGACAATGGTGGTATTGCTAATAACACAATAGTCAAAACGGTACAAAATTATATTGACCCGAATATAAACGGTGATGGCTCTGGTGTAGCTCCAATTGGTGCGGTATGCGAAGTATTTAGTGCTGGAGTTAAAAAAATTAACGTCGCAGGTAAAGTTGAACTTGACAATATTCTATCAGGAGATGATACTTTAGCAAATATAAAAATATCTATTGAAAAGTATCTTTCTCAAGTAAATTTTAACAAGACAGAGCTTAGTTATGCTAAGCTCTTAAATATTGCTTTAAGTTCAGACGGAGTAAGTGATATAAGTGAATTTAAGCTAAATTCTAGTTACACAAATATTAACTGCAAAGATACAGAAATATTTTCACTTGCTAATTTTGAAATGGAGGTTGAATAATGGAACAGACAACAAATTATAAGTTGAACAAGCCTGATTATACTGATGTGGCAGATATAGCAGACATTAATGCTAACATGGATATAGTAGATACTGTAATAGATAAAGTTGAAAAAAATAGTATATCTCACGCAAACAGTACAGCTAACCCACACAAGGTTACAAAAACACAAGTGGGGCTTGGAAATGTAAACAATACAAGTGACTTAAATAAGCCTATTTCAAACGCTGTAAAAAATGAATTAGACATTATAAACAAGAGCTTAGGCAAGGTTACAACGCCTAGTTATACAGACAACACAGGCAAGAAATATGCTGATATAGACGGCATGCACATTAGGACCGACAATTCTATAATTGTTAAGGGCGGTATTAACTTTGTGGATACTGACCCTTGCCAAAGTGGTAGCAACTTAACAGAAGATGATATATCTGCAGACACTACTATAGCTAGAGTGTTAGCTAATGGTAGAGCTGAATTTCCTGATTTGCACGCAGACAAACTAACAGGAGGTACTATATATGTTGTAGACAGCTTAAAAACTAAAACTGGGGACATTGAACTTAGTGGGTATGATAAAGCACTGCATTTTAATGAAGCAACAGGTGCTATAACAATAGATGGTAGTGCCGGCACAGATGATAACAGCAGAAAGTTAATCGTAGGTGCGTACAGCAACAATGTTACAGGAAAGCCAGTTCCTGTAGAGCCTAACGCAGGCATTGTTGCTAGAATAGATAAGAACGGCAGTAACTATGTTGATTTATACGGGGAACAAGTAGTATGCAGAGGGGAAAATGCAAGAATTAAGGTGCCTAAATTAACAGCTACTACAATTAATGCAAGCACTATAAAAGCCGATGCAGAACTTAAAATCGGTAGCGATTCTGTTGTTGACTTGTTGAATAACAAAGCTGATGTGGGACATACCCACAGCACAATAACAGGCACGCTTTCTATTGCTAATGGTGGAACAGGAGCGACAACAGCAGTTAGTGCAAGGAAATCTCTTGGGCTAGGCGATGCTGCTGTTAAAGGCGTTGCTTATACTGTAGCAAGTGAAAATACAAATCTTGTTACAAGTAGTGGAGTCTTTTCTGCTCTTTCCACTAAGGCAGAGAAAACTGATGTTGAAGAATTAAAGAATACTGTTGCTGACTTTAATAAGTTCTGCTATGTAGTAGGCGTGAAAGACAGTAGCAAGACACAATATCTTGATGTGGAATGTGACGGCATCAACGACGCAACGAAAATTCAAAATCTTATAAATAGTGTGCCGGAGGGCAGTATAATTCGGTTAATGCCGGGAACTTATAAGATTTCGCAGAGATTGTTGTTCAATAAGGCTATAACCCTACAAGGTACAGGAGGGGCTACACAGATTATTAATACTTCTGGAGGATATATTATATCAATAGAATCTAATTATGTGCGTATTAAAGATATACAATTAACAAGAAACTCAAACTTAATGAGTACAACAAGTACTCTGCCACTGATTGAATTCTATTCAACTACAAGTGAGATAATATCAGATGTAGAAATATCGGGCTGCTTATTTAATCTAACAAATATGACATTAAGTACAGGTGCTAATAGTGATAACACAGGGGTTATAGCTGCAGATAATCCTAATAGTCTTAAGAACTTAACACAGATTAGAGTTATGAATAACACTTTTTGGGGAGCAACTTATACTGGCAGACACATAGACTTCACTAAAATTGCGAATAGCGTAAGTCTTGTGGCAGGAGGGAACATAGCACCAATTAAGATTAATATTGCTATAAAGCCTACACATTCTGTATATGAATATGGACAGACTAGCAATATTATTAACAGTACTAGTACAGTAACTGTAACCAACAGTGATGATTCTAGTGGAGTAAATGACGAAGTAACAAGTGAGGAGGAGAATTGATATGGATAAGATTTTTAATGACTTTTCTGTTGTAGGTGCGTTTATAGGTGGAATTTTATCTTTTATATTTGGTAAACCTGATGTGCTTATTTATGCACTTTTAGGACTAACAATTATAGATTTTATAACTGGACTTATAAAAGCTGTTTATACAAAAACTCTTTCAAGTGAAATATGTTTCAAAGGCGTATTGAAAAAAATAACCATTTATTTGGTAGTTGCAACAGCAGTTATTGTAAACAATGTAATTGGTGGCAATATTCCGTTGAGAGAAGTAGTAATTACTTTTTTCATATGTAATGAGGGTTTGAGTTTGTTAGAAAATGTGGCTGTTATGACACCAGTACCACAACAGCTTAAAGATGTATTGCTTCAATTAAGAGATAAGAATGGAAGTGGTACAGATGGTACAGATAAGTAGATTAAGTGCATTGCGATGCAATTACGGCGATGCAAGGAAGACAAGCAATATAAAGTACATAGTAATACACTATACTGCAAACGACGGTGATACTGCTGCAAGCAATGCAAGGTATTATGCTAGAGGTAACAGAGGAGCTTCTGCACACTACTTCGTAGACAGTAGCTATATAGTGCAATCTGTTGCTGATAATTATGTCGCTTGGAGCGTAGGAGGGAACAAGTATTCAGACTGCAATAAGACTGGAGGAGGTACACTTTATGGCAAGTGTGCAAATGCCAACAGTATAAGCATAGAAATATGCGACGACAACAGAAACGGTAATATTTATCCTAGCGAAAAGACAATAAGCAATGCAATAGAATTGACACAAATGTTGATGAAAAAGTACAATATTAGTATTAATAATATTGTAAGGCATTTTGATGTGAACGGTAAGAGATGCCCGGCTTATTGGTGTGGGAATAGTACAAATAATGCCAAATGGAGCGAATTTAAAAGCAAATTGGAGGAGAAAGTAGTGAAACAGAATATTAAGATTAATGGGTCTGTTAAAACGGTAGACGCTATAAATAAAGATGGTTTTACTTATGTTAAGATTAGAGATTTATCTGAACTTCTTAATATTGGATATGATAAAGAAACTAAGTTGATTACAGTTACTAAAAAATAGTCAATAATCATTATTGTTTTAATCTTCATATAAATATACCTCAATACTATTTATATAAGGAGATTATAATACTATGATGAACAGTTTTATTTGTTGGATTGGTGGCAAGAAATTACTCAGAAAGGAGATTATAACACAGTTTCCGGAAACTGTGGAAAGATATGTAGAGGTATTTGGTGGTGCTGGTTGGGTGCTATTTGGTAAAAAAATAAGCAAACTAGAAGTATTTAACGATATAAACAGCGAACTTATTAACTTGTATAGAGTGATTAAATATCACCCGACTGCATTACAAGAAGAATTGGATTTTATGTTCACGAGCAGAGAACAATTTTTTAATTACAGGGACAAAAATCTGAAAGGAATGACAGATATACAAAGAGCTGCAAGATACTTCTACATAATTAAAGCTAGTTTTGGTGGAGATAAGACCAGCTTCGGCTGTGCTAGAAAGAATATTGCTGATTCTAAGATATACTTAACAGAAGTGGCTGAAAGACTTAGAAATGTGGTAATTGAAAATAAGGACTTTGAGGCTCTAATAAAGACTTATGACAGAGAGAATACACTATTCTACTGCGACCCTCCTTATGTGGGTACAGAGGGGTATTATCAGACAGGTTTTGGCGAGAAACAACACAGGGCATTAAGTGAGAGATTATCGGCTATAAAGGGTAAATTCTTGCTAAGCTATAACGATTGCGAACTTGTAAGGGAGCTATACAAGGACTATACTATTATAGAAGTTGAAAGAAATCACAATTTAAAGGCGAAAACAGGCAAGAGTGAAAGATACAAAGAAGTCTTAATAAAGAACTATTAAAATAACGAATAACGATAGATAATAACGAATAAGAATATAAGTATATTAAGCCGAATTGCTATAATTAGACGAGGTATATTTATATGGTTGTTATTAAACTATCTGAAATACTAGGCAAGAAAAAGATGACACAAGCAGAGCTAGCACGCAAGACAGATATTAGACCAAATACTATTAATGCACTTTATCACGAATATATCAAGTATATAAGTGTAGAAGACTTGGGGAAGATATGCGAAGTGCTGGACTGCGAGGTTGGCGATTTGCTTGAGTATGTTAAGGAAAAGGAAAAGAGAGAGTGACGAGAGTCACTCTCTCTTTTTTAGTGTTAAAAAATATTTTTAAAAATTCAAAAAAAGTGTTGACATCTTGGTATAAAGATGGTATACTATAAGAGTAGTAAGGAGGTGGTCAAAAAAATAAACAGCATACGATAGAAAGGAGGACGGTTGAAAATAAGACGGCAGGTGTCAGAAAGGAGAAAAATATGGAAGAAATGAGTAACTTCGTACTTGAAACAATATTGAAAATGGTACTTGAAATTTTAAACGGTTGCAAGGACATTGAAGAAGCAAGAGAAAAAATAAAAGCCTTGCTTGATAGATAAGCAAGGCCAGCAGAAAAAATGAATTTAAGGTGGTACTTGCCACCACCTTAAATTTCAAAAGAATTATATCATAAATAATGGCAAGAGTAAAGATAATTTTATAAAAAAAAACAAGTGCAGATTTAAAGCCTGAGAAACTAGAAAATCTACACTTGACAACACAGCACTCACAAGAGAGCCTGCAACGATATTATAGCAGATATTAAAGCTCTTTTCAAGTGCTATTTTGAAAGGAGATTTTAATATGTTAAAAATAATTAAGGATAATGATGTTATAAAGGTAAAGTCGAATTATAATGAAAGATTTGTTAAGCTTTCAAAGGCCTTAGGTGGTAAGTGGGCTTCTCCATACTGGTGTTTTGCAAGCGAAAACGAAGAAAAGGTTAGAGAGCTTTGTCTTAAAATTTATGGAGATAATGGTCTGAATTTTGAAAAAGTAGACTTAACAATTGACTTAAATGTAGCAGAGAAATTGTACTTCGACAATGCGATTAAAATTGGTGATGTAATACTTTGTGAAAGAGTTTGCAACGAATGGAATGTAAAATTTGCTGACAATGTAATAGTTATTGAAGGTGAGTTTTGCAGTCGTGGAGGCTCTGCAAAACACCCTCGTGTAACTTGGAATTCTGATGAAATGAAAATAAAAGTAAAAGGCTTTCCGAGGGAATTGTTCGAACAGCTCGAAGATAAAACTGGAATAATTGCTACTAAAAGTGCTACCGACATCGAAAAATTATTGCAAGAAAAAGAAACTTTACTAAAAAGACTTGCTGAAATCGAAAAAATATTAGGAGATGCGGAAAATGATTTATAAGATAGCAACAAAAACTGTTGCTATCTATATAAGAGTTAGCACAGCTGAGCAGGCAAAGGAGGGGTACTCCTTGTCTGCTCAGGAAAAAATTCTTGTTAAATTCTGCGAACAAAAAGGTTATACTGTTTATAAAATCTATCGAGAAAAAGGTGTTTCAGCTAAAGATACAACTAATAGACCAGCTTTTAACGAAATGATGAATGAAGCTAAAAACAGTAAATTTTCAGCTGTTATTGTTTGGAAGTTGAGCAGATTTAGTAGAAATTTACCTGACTTGACAGCTGTTTGTGAAGAGTTGTTTAAGCGAAATATCTATTTGATAAGTTATTCAGAAAAGTTCGACTGTACAACTCCGGTTGGGCGTTTAATGCTGAATATACTAGGGACTACAGCACAGTTTGAAAGGGAAGTGATAGGGGAAAATGTAGCATTAGGGCTGTTAGAGAGTGCAGAACAAGGGCATCCACACTTTGCACAAATATTAGGTTATGACAGAATTGACAGAAATAAATGGATAGTGAATGAGAAAGAAGCTGAACAAGTTAAGTTTATTTACGAAACATTTATTGAAAAAGGCTGCGTAAATCAAGTGTCTAAGATATGTAAAGAAAAGGGGCTTGTAGGAAAAAGAAGGAAAAAGCAATCCCCAAATCAAATAGCTGTTATTTTAACCAGACCATTTTATGCTGGGTATGTGCTACATAAAGAGCGTATTTATAAAGGTAATCATAGTGCTATTATAGATGTTGAAACATTTAATTTAGTTCAAAAAATG
>ERZ772870.1012-NODE-1012-length-23530-cov-26.431864_pt1 | contig 23530 bp, 19 predicted proteins | sample MGYA00511376_ERZ772870 | MGnify/ENA primary metagenome ERZ772870 (study PRJEB29015, sample SAMEA2737719) | human gut metagenome | biome: human gut; feature: human-associated habitat; material: faeces | place: China | collected 2012 ... | reverse complement strand
CCTTCCTTTCCAATATGTCCCACGACATCCGCACCCCGATGAATGCCATCATCGGCTTTACCACGCTGGCGGTCAGCCATCTGGACGACAGGGACCGCGTGAAGGAATACCTTACCAAGATACTTGCCTCCGGCAACCACCTGCTTTCGCTCATCAATGATATTCTGGATATGAGCCGCATCGAAAGCGGAAAGATCCAGCTGGACGAGACCGAGGTCAACCTGTCCGACGTACTGCACGACATAAAGACCATCGTCAGCGGACAGATATACGCAAAGCAGCTGGAATTGTATATGGACGCGATAGATATTACCGATGAGGACGTCTATTGCGACAAGACCCGGCTGAATCAGATTTTGATGAACCTTTTATCCAACGCCATCAAGTTCACCCCCGCGGGCGGCACGGTGTCGCTGCGGGTGCGCCAGCTTGCCGGCCAGGTCAGCGGCTGCGGGCAGTATGAGTTCCGCGTCAAGGACAGCGGCATCGGCATGAGCCCGGAGTTTGCCCAAAAAATCTTTGAGCCCTTTGAGCGCGAGCGCACCTCCACGGTAAGCAAGATACAGGGCACCGGGCTGGGCATGGCCATCTGCAAAAACATCGTAGATATGATGGGCGGCACCATCGAGGTGCAGACCGCGCCGGGCAAGGGCTCTGAATTTATCGTCCGTGTGCCGCTGCGCATACAGGCAGAGCACCGCAAGGCGGAAAAGCTCCCCGCGCTGGAGGGCCTGAAGGCGCTGGTGGTGGACGACGATTTCAACACCTGCGACAGCGTGACCAAGATGCTGGTCACGGTGGGTATGCGCGCCGATTGGACGCTTTCCGGCAAGGAGGCCGTGCTGCGCGCACGGCAGTCCATCGAGATGGGCGATACCTACAAGGCCTATATCATCGACTGGCGCCTGCCGGATATGAACGGCATCGAGGTCACCCGCCAGATCCGCAGTCTGCACGATGATACGCCTATTATTATCCTGACCGCCTATGACTGGTCCGACATTGAGGCCGAGGCAAAGGCCGCCGGTGTCACGGCGTTCTGCCCCAAGCCGATGTTCCTGTCGGACCTGCGCGACTCCCTGATGACCGCCATCGGGCAGAAGCCGGAGGAGCAGCAGGGCGTATTGCCCAAGGAACCCACCGACTTTGCGGGCAAGCACGTCCTGCTTGCCGAGGATAACGAGTTGAACCGCGAGATCGCCGTGGAGATTCTGAACGCCTACGGCTTTGAGGTCGATACCGCCGAGAACGGCGCCATCGCCGTGGAAAAGGTCTGCACCGCCGCGCCGGGGCAGTACGATCTGGTGCTGATGGACGTGCAGATGCCGATCATGGACGGCTACACCGCCACCCGCCGCATCCGCGAGCTGGAAAACCCCGCCCTGGCAGGCATCCCCATTCTTGCCATGACGGCGAACGCCTTTGACGAGGACCGCCGCAACGCCCTGGAATGCGGCATGAACGGTTTCCTGTCCAAGCCCATCGTGATCGCCGACCTTGTGCAGGAGATGCGCAAGGTCCTGTAACACGCGGGGTTTCAGAGCTGGAAATCATACGCAAAGCCAAAACAAAAAACGCAGCCACGCTATTTTACAGCAAAATAGCATGGCTGCGTTTTTTTGTGGGTGTCCCTGTTGGTCGGAAACGGAATCCGTAGGGGCGCATTCTATATGCGCCCGCGGAAGTTTATCCCGCCGCAAGCGGGCACGGGCGGATATGGAATCCGCCCCTACGTTTTTGAAGCGGCAAAGCCCCCGCACAGAGGCGGCGCCCCACGTGGAGTTTTCTCCCTTTGTCGAAAACGGAATCCGTAGGGGCGCATTCTATATGCGCCCGCGGAAGTTTATCTTACCGCAAGCGGCCACGGGCGGATATGGAATCCGCCCCTACGTTTTTTGTGGCGGCAAAGCACCAGCTGTCACGGGGGGCGTAACGGCTGGTGAGCGTTATAGTTTTAGGGGGGCGGTGTTTACCCAACGCTGACTTCAAAGGTTACCGTGCCGATGTAGCTGCCCGCGTAGGGGGCAGCGTCCGGCTTGACAAAGGTCAGGGGAATTTTTGGGGATTCACCGTTTTTGGCGGTCAAGACCGGGTCACCATTTTCCAACGCAGTACTGCCGTTTTTGATGGTATACTGTGCTGTCACATCGGTTGTGCCGACCAGCGTGGCGGTAAAGGGACCGTTGACGGTTACCTTCAGCGTTTTGTCGGTGGGCAGGGTGACGTTTTCGGCAGAAATGATTGCCGTGGCGTTTGCGGCATTGCCCAGTTCCACCGTGACGGGGATGGTCACGGTGTAGGCGATTTCCGGCTGACCGCAGTAGATACAGTTGCCGTCACGATAGTCGTGGTTAAGTTCTTCCTTCGTATTGCTGTACCTGCCTGTGCAGGGGGTGCCTTGGTATACCGGTGCGCCATTCAACACGGGGTAATCTTGCTTATTGTCCTCGGTCAGGGTCTGCCCCCATACGGCTTGTTCGCGCCCATTTTGCAGCAGGTACGCCACCTCGCCGCCGGCAAACTGTTCTGCCGTTTTGGCGGTGATGCCTGTGACGGTACTGCCGGAACCGTTGGCAAGGTAGTAACAGTTGGAGTGGTAGCACGAACCGTCAGCGTAAATTTGGGCGGCAGCGTGTAATAGCCGCCCTGCACGGAGCCGGTGACATCCGCCCCGTTGACCAGCACACGGGTAAGCACCCTGCCGGAATCCGGGCGGACAAGCAGCTGCGGCTGGCTGAGGCGCTTGACCGTAAAGGCCGAGCCGGACTGGCCGTTGCAGAACACGGCGGCACCGTCCGCCTGAGTTACGGTTATGGTGTGCGTGCTGGGCACTGTGGTGGTGATTTTCACCGTGTTGTCGTTGTTATCTGCAAAGACGGGCAGGCAAAAGCCGCAAAGCAGTGCAAGCGCACATAGCAGACCTGTTAGCTTTTTCACAGACGTCACCCCTTTTTATTGTAGCTGATTTCGAAGGTTACAGAGCCCTCGTACTTGCCGGCGGGGGCGGCGTTCCATGCCTTTTGGTCGATATGGGCGCTGAGTTGGACTTCCTTTTTCGTATCAGTAAACGATGTTGAAGTGAAGGAATTGCTGCCTTCATACAGGGTGAACTGAATCGTCTTGGTATTGTCCGCCTGATTCTCCAGCTCATATTCTGTTGCGGAAATCGTAACCTCATGGTCGGGGTCAAGCTGGGCTGCACTGAGGTGCAAGGTGCCGTTCAGGTTGGTGTCGGTATGGTTGAAAGTGATGTTCGTTGCAGCCGGAATCACAACCGTGTAGGTGGGGTTGATGGTGGTTGTAATGGTTGTAGTTTTGGTTTCATCCGCCAAAACAGGTGCCGCGCAGGCGGCACAAGGGGCGAAAGCAAGGGCAAGGGAAGCGAGTTTTTTCATGGGTGATTTCTCCTATTCTATATAACAGTTTGTTGAACAGCTTGTTCCGCTGTGTGTTACTGTACATCCGGCACGGTCACAACATTGACCCCGTTCATGGCGCTGCCGTCCTGCAGCGAGGCCGTTGTGATGCGCGATCTCCGCGTCCGCTCCTCCGGTGATGAAGTTCTTTCATTTAATAATAGTATTTCCGACGCTGTAACGCAATCATTTGGGACGAATAGACATTGTTACGCTTTGTAATATGCTGTTTGCATAAAAAAATAGCCGCCTGTCGTTAAACGCAAACAGGCGGTTTTGCAGATATTTTAGTGGTTTCGTCCCAAAGAAATGCCGAGATACATCATCATGGATTTTTGGCTGTCGGTCAGCGTGTGTGCCGCAGCAAAATCCTGCACATTGAACAGAATGCACCCGCAATGTCCGGCAAAGGTGGGGAAGCAAGTGACCTTTAAGTAGGTGTCCACCTCCGGGCTGTAATCGAAAATTTCCAGCATTTCGCCGTACAGAACGGCGCGCTCATAGCTGCGCAGCCACTTGGCGTCCATATTGGCGAACAGGCTGCCGAACGAATGGTCGATCAGAGATTCCAGCGGTAATTTTTCCAGCTTTGCCAGCGCAGGGTTGGCATAGCGGAAAATCCAGTCCACGGCGCGGCGCTCCTCATCAAAGACCATTTCAATGTCGGTAAAGGCGAAGGGCATGGCGTCAAAGCTCTTGTAATGCTCGTGATATTCCTCGGCGTTGGCAGGCGCGGTGTCGTCCTGCATGGTCAGGATCAGCCGCTTTTGCTGTGTTTGCAGCTGCTCCAATATCCGCTTTTTCTGCCGCACCACATATTCCAGCTGCTCTCCGTTGTTTAAAACGACGGTGTTTTCCACGCTGTGTATGGCGCGCACCGCGACCAGACAACTGCGGTGTACCTTTATAAAGTCCTCGCCCAAGTGCTGCTCCAGTTCCTCCATGGTGATGCGCGAGGTAAAAACCGCACCGTTCGTCAGATGTACCTCGGCGTAGTTGCGCTTCATTTGGATATACCGAATCGTGTCGGCATTGATGACCAGCGGGGCATCGCCGCCCTTGCGCCGCGGCGCAAAGGTAATGGTTTTTGCAGACATAAGCAAGCCTTCTTTCTGCGGGTTTTATGATGTATGTAATACTTGTTCTGCTGTATAAAATTATTGATGTCGGATTGATAACCCAATTTTACCAAGCATAATTGGTTAAATCAAGCGCGATTTTGAATTTATCCGCACGGAAAAAGAAAAGCAGTTAGTGCTGCCAGATATTGTTTTCCAAATCACGCAGACGCGCTTTGTAGTCGTTAATAAGCGCCTGCGTGTTTTCGGTATCCGGAAAGCTGACAATATAGCCGTCCTCTGGTTTTTAGGGACTTCGGCTATCAGCACACAGCCACCAAAGAAAGCAATGACCGTTATATTGATGCAGCCCCGAGTACATGGCATTTATGCAGCAATGCAAAAAACGCCGGGAGTCGATACGCAATCAGTTGAGCAGTGAATTGTACGGAAAATAAAGAATCGCAGCCATGCCATTTTGCAACAAAATAGCGTAGCTGCGTTCTTTTTGGTGGGCCGTGAGGGATTCGAACCCCCACTCAAGCGGTTATGAGAATCACGAAAATCTTAAAATCCCGTTTTTCTTGTGCAACAGTGACAAATAGCATCGGCGCACGAGCAAGAGTCATTAGTTATTATGACGGAGTTTTTAGTCCGATTTCGTAGTGAAAATCAGACTAAATCGCCAGGTTCGTCGCCAGAAAAAAAGCTGGCGACGAAAATCGCCAAAAAAGACTCATTTGGTGCGATTTTGGCGATGAAAAAAGCTACTGTGGATTCGAGGCTTTTATGCCCCACCGTTTTTCTCATTATAAATCGTTCATTTTAGAATGTCAATATCGCCAACAAGGGGGAAGTGTACCATTTTAGTAGAATACCGACCCAGTGTTCCTCTCCCCCACACCCCCTCTCCAGCTGGCTGAAGAAACAGCCAACTGAAAAAGAGAATATCGGCTCTTATAAGCATCTTACCTGTCCACAGGCAAGGTGCTTTTTTAATTTCAAAAATCGGAGGTCATCATGGGCAAATATCAAAAAAATATTGAGGCTGCACGGCGCATCAGCGTCATGCAGTACCTTGAAACCTACCATCCCGGCGAGCTTGTCCGCAAAACAGACAAGGAGTATTGCACCAAGACGCACAGCAGCCTTGTTATCACGCCCGCAAATGGGCTGTTTCACTGGTTTTCGCAGAGCAAGGGTGGCAACAATGCACTCGACTATCTGGTAAAGGTTGAGGGCATGGACTTTGTCTCGGCGGTACGGTTGTTGAGTGCAATGGCTCCCGCGCCTGTTTCTATTCAGACGGCTAAGGCTTCTTCTCCCCAGCAGCACACGACCCGCCCGTTTGAGTTACCCACCGCAGATCGAAACACCGAAGCTGCAACGGCCTATCTGATGCACCGTGGCATCAGCCCGAAAGTGCTGCGCTACTGTGTGGGTAGTGGAATCCTATACCAAACTACGCGCGGCAACTACCGCAACTGCGTTTTTGTGGGCAAAGATGAAAACGGCGTACCGCGCTCTGCTTTTCAGCGCGGCTGTCAAGGCAGCTTTCGCGGAGATGTCGCGGGCAGCCAAAAACAGTATGGCTTTCTGATTCCCGCCGAATCAGAAAACTGCGATACCGTGGAAATCTACGAAGCCCCCATTGATGCCATGTCCGGCGCAACGCTGCGGCAGTACAAACACGATTCCCCGTGGCGCAGCGTCCACTACTTGGCGCTGGGCGGGTTGAACCATCAGCCGATTGACTACTTTTTGCAGCAGCATCCCGAAGTAAAGCGCGTGTCGCTTTGCTTTGACCGTGACGACCCCGGACGGAGCTTCACAAAAATTGTTGCGAAACGGCTTGCAGAACGCGGATATGTCGTACAGGACACGCCCCCGGCTATAGGCAAGGATTATAACGACTATCTGCTGGCGGCTCGTAGACTTATCAGCATGGAACGGTAAAGGAGCGGAATATGAAAACTATTGCAGTTGCAAACCAAAAAGGCGGCGTGGGTAAAACGACCACCACCGTAAATCTTGGCACAGCACTTGCGGCGATGGGCTACAAGGTGCTGTTGGTGGACGCCGACCCGCAGGGTGATTTGAGCAGCTATCTCGGCTATGCGGGCACCGAAAACGGCGCAACAATCAGCGACCTAATGGAATCTGTTATCAAGGACGAAAAGCCGCCAGAAGTGGTAATTCACCATGAAGAAAAGGTAGATTTCATTCCCTCCGACATTGGTCTGTCTGATATGGAAGTGAGCCTTGTAAATGTTATGGCGCACGAAAAAATCATGGAACAGGCATTGGAGCCGTTTAAGGATAAATATGACTACTGCTTGATCGACTGTATGCCCTCGCTGGGCATCATCACCGTGGCATCGCTTGTTGCGGCGGATCGAGTGCTGATTCCTGTGCAGGCACAGCATTTCGCCCTCAAAGGTCTGGTGTCCCTGTTCAAATCCGTCAACCAAGTAAAGCGCCGTATCAATCCCCGGTTGGATATTGACGGCATTGTGCTGACGATGGTGGACAAGCGCACCAACCTATCCAAAGATGTGTGTGCTGCCCTGCGCAGTGCCTACGGTCACGCGCTGAAAATTTACCACGCAGAAATCCCAGTCAGTACGCGCACAGCAGAAAGCGCTGCCAGTACACATAGCGTGCTGACCTACGATGCCAACGGCCCGGCCAGTTTGGCATACAAAGCGCTTGCCAAGGAGGTGACGGAGAATGAGAGAGTACGGCAGCAACATCAATCTGCCCTCACTCGATAATCTCTTTTCGAGTGAGCAGGAGCGGCAGGACGCAAAATTAGAGAAAATCCAAATTTTGCCGCTGACGGAACTGCATCCCTTTCGGAATCACCCTTTTCAAGTCCGTGACGATGACGAAATGGACAAAATGGTGGACAGTATAAAAGAATACGGCGTTATGACCCCGGCCATTGTCCGCCCCCGGCAAGATGGTGGGTATGAAATTGTAGCGGGCCACCGCCGCTGTCATGCCAGCCAGCGGGCGGGCGTGGAAACTATGCCCTGCATTGTGCGGGATATGGACGACGATACTGCTATTATTCTGATGGTGGACAGTAACTGCCAACGAGAGCATATTTTGCCGAGCGAAAAGGCGAAAGCCTATGAAATGAAGTTGGAAGCTATTCGTAGAAAAGCTGGTAGACCGTCAAAAGAAAATTCCCGACAAGTTGTCGGGGATTTTGAAAGCGCCGATTTAGTCGGTCAAGCAAGCGGCGAAAGCGGGCGGCAAGTCCAGCGCTTCATCCGTCTGAACAAACTCACCCCCGAACTTATGAAAATGGTGGATGATGGCAAGCTAAAAACCACTCCCGCCGTAGAACTTAGCTACCTTACCCCCGAAGAACAAGAGGACTTCCTGTCCTATATGGAATCCGAGGGTTGCACACCATCGCTGTCACAGGCGCAAAAGCTCAAAGAGGCCAGCAAGGAAAGCGTGTTGACATCCGAAAAAATCCAGCATATTATGGCCGCCAAGCCGCCCAGTGTAAAGCCGCGTGACCCGCAGCTTATGATTCCAGTTGCTAAAGTTGAGCGTTATTTCCCCAAAGGATTTACGAGCGACCAGATGCAGCAGGTTATCGTAAAACTGCTGGAAAACTATGCCCGCGCCCACCAGCACGGCAGCAGATGAGGGGGACACCGATGACAAGATTATTAGTTGTTGAACCCAGCTACTGCCCTTATCAAGCGGGTTTTTCCAGTGCGGCGACTGCGGTTTCCGAGGTAATCGAGGGTGAAAGCCAAATTCTAAAACCGTTTGGCACACCTCGCATCGGGCTGATATGCAGCAAAGCCCAAAGCCGACTGAAATATAACAGACAGGTCAATGACGAGGGAATTACCGTGCGCGGGCGATTTCTCATCTGCGGGCTAAATGGTGATAAAGTCGTGGGCTTATCCAAAGACCAAGCAGACCGATACAGCCGTCTACTTTTTCTACCGCAAGTCGAAGATATGGCAAGCGGTGAACTGCCCGCCGCAAAGGTACGCCCGCAGGATGAACGCTACGGGAACAAACTATCTTTTTGGGAAAGGTTGGAAAGATAATGGAAGAAAAGACAGATAAAGTAGTCGGCTACATCGAATATCTCGGTGCAGGCGGGATGATCGGTGAAATCGTTCCTTACACAAGCGTGGAAAAATTCAAGGATGAAATTCTGGATTCCTTGGATTGTGGGCGGCCAGTGACACCGGTTGTATTCTCAGATGAACTGGATGAGCCACTCCAATTTGATTCAGACACCTATTTTCCGTGGGGATTTCGCAGCGAAAAGCGAGTGCAAATCCCTTATGAAATCTATCAAACTAACAGGCGAGACCTTGTTTTTATGGAGTATTCTCCTGCGAGGCTCGCTGCCGGAGCAAAGGACTACGAACTCGTGTACAAGGGGCAGATGGAGCGTTGGGAAACGCTGGACAGCATTTATTCACGGCATAATCGGGATGACCGTCCAAACGCCAAAAGTATGCGTTCCGTCTCTGTCAGCGATATTATTGTGACACACAAAGATAACGAGACACACGCTTTTTATGTTCAGCCGATTGGGTATAAGCAGGTAGATAACTTGTTGCCGGAACTTGAAAATGCCACACCGTCAAAAGCAGAACAGCACGAGCGATAAGGAGCAGCCTATGGCAAAATATGAAAATATCCGTGCGCTTGCCAAAAAGCAACTGCAAGCCGTCACGGAGAGCAGCGACCTCTGGAAAGCATTTTTGCGGACAGCGGCCATTGCTTATAATTATAGTTTCCCGAACCAGCTTTTGATTCACGAGCAAAGCCCCACCGCCACAGCCGTGGCCGACATAGCCTACTGGAATAATAATGCGGGCCGCTGGGTCAAGCGCGGTGCGCACGGTATCGCGGTATTTGACACTCGCGCCAATTCTTCCCGGCTGCGGTATCTGTTTGACATTTCCGATACCATCCCCCGTGCAGAGATTCCCGAAGCGCTGCCGTGGGTCATTACAGACCAGAACTGGCGGCCTGTTTGGGATAAAATCGTAGCGGATAATCACGCTGACAGCATCCAGAGCGCCCTACTCATGCTCTCTACATCCTGCGTTGCCCAGCGCAGCGCCATGTTCACAACCGCGCTGGAAAAGGCCATAGACGGCAGCAGCTTACAGTGGGCCAAGCCAGACGAACAGCGGCAGCTATTTTTACAGCTTATCACCCAAAGCTGTCTGTATATGGCCGCGCTGCGGTGCGGCGTGGATACTGCGCGGCTGGACCTGTCTGCCCTTGAGTCCGTGAACCAGTTTGATACAAATCGCATCACTCTGTGTTTGGGCAGCGCTTGCCAACAGGCGGCACGGCCTCTCATGCAGCAGATCGGTAGCATCACGAGAGAAATCGACAGTGTTGCACGCACCGAAAAAGTCCGCTATTATGGTGACAAACAGGAAGAAACCAATAACACCAAGGAGGTCAACAATGGAGTACATGATGGTGAACGGCTACCAAATCCCGGCGCTGACGCTGAACGAGCCGCCGATGCCGGAAATCGGGAAGTACGGCAGCCTGCGGCGGAAATTCCTGCTGGAGAACGCCCCGATGATGTTCGACGAGATGATGCTGGAGGGAACGCTGTACCCGCATCTGGTGGAGATGGACAACGCAGTACACCGGCAGATCGAACAGACGATGCAGACGCTGATGCAGCAGAGCACCGCCCCGAACCGGCAGACCGACCCTATGGGCTGGACGCAGTGGATGAACGCCTTGCAGAGCCAAGCCGAGGAACTGGCGATGCAGCAGATTTACAGCCTGTAACACAAGAACCCCAAGCGGAGAGCGATACCACGCCCTCCGCTTTTTCTGTACCCATTTCTGATTTGCCGCCGCTGAGCGATGAACTGATTCTAGGCTTGCTGGCGAAGGACTCCTCCAGCCGTGCCGACAATGCGGCTATTCTGGAATATTTCAATGAGCATCCCGACCTTGCCGAGCGCAGCGCCTTTTGCAAGCACTGTTACAAGCAAATTTATACATATTTGTTCATGGATGACCATACCGTTGGTTTTATCCGTCATGATATGTACCTTGAACTTTGGGAGGGCAACTATCTTACCAAAACAGCACAGATCAATCTGACATGGGATGCTGTTGCCGCAAAGATTGCTGACCTCATCGGGCAAGGGCGTCTGATCGTTCCCATCAAGGCAGCACCCGTGCCGCAGCAGATGGAGCAGCTTACCCTTACCCCCGAAGATTCTGAAGTGGCAGGGTTGCCGAGCCATGAGCAGCAAGCAAAAAGCATCGACCTTGCGGCGGAAGTCAAAAAGTGGAACAAGCCCATCATTGACGCATCCGGCAAGTATATTACGGAGCAGGACATTACCGATGTGCTGTACAGAGGCAGCGGGTTTGAAGATGGCAAATTCCGTATTCAGCAATATCTCTCTGCACAGGTACTTCCTATCGAGGAAGATCAAGCCCGCTGGCTGAAAAAGAAATACGGCATCGGCGGCGGCACATGGTTCTTCCGTGATGGTGGGCACGGCTTTCTTGACCACATGGGCAAAAATCTTGAGATCACCCGACGTACAGAGGACGGCGAGTATCGCCGCGTTTTGAAGTGGAAAGAGGTTGCCCAACGCCTGCGGCTTTTGGTTTACAACGACCAGTATCTGACCGATGCCGAAAAAGCCCCCTATCAGGCATGGGCAGCAGAACAGCAAGCCGCCCGCGCAGCGAACGATGCCGCCCTCGACCATGCAAAACACGCCATCACGGATTTCTGCGAGAATGAGGGGCTAAACGAGCCGAATTTCTCCGACTTGACCCGCGTGGAGTTTGCTTACTCTACCACCGAGGACGATGAGCACGAAATCCAAGTGTATGCCAATCTTCTGCGGAACGAAATCCGCTATGAGGTTGACGGTAACATTGTCCATATCGACTACTTCCAAGATAACCACGAGCTTGCTGCGCAGGGCATTGAAAACAGCGCTTTCTCGGATTTTATCAATACCGCCGAAGCAGAGTTTGAAAAGCATCATCCGACTACAAGAAAAGTCGAAAAATCACCTGTAACTATCGGCAGTACGGTTTATCTGGAAGATGCCAGACCCTTTACCGTGGAGGAAATCGGCAGAGAAAACATTCATCTGCGGGATGAAAGTTTCCCGCTGGTAGGCCGTGCTGTCAGCCATGAAGAATTTGCGCGGCTGCTTGCGGCCAACCCCAAAAATGCAGCACTATCCGCCCCGGAAGTTCCAAGCCGCCAAGAGCAGCCGGAAGAAACTGCCGAACCCATCGTGGGCGAAGTCATCGAAGAACCCAACCCCTTTGTGGCACAGGTTATGGCGGATGCAGAACGGCTTTCGGCAGAAGATGAACCTTACCACCGTGAACCCATTACTTATGAAGCCCCCTATCTGGACAACCTGCCGACAGCACCGCGCGAAAAGTTTGCAGCCAACATTGCCGCCATCCAAAAGCTGAAAGAAATCGAGCAGCGCGTAGCGAACGGCGGCAGCCCTGCTTTTGAGGATGAGCAGAAAATTTTAGCACAGTACACGGGCTGGGGCGGGCTTTCGGATGCATTCGACCCGAACAAAAGTACATGGTCGAACGAGTACAGCCAGCTGAAAGCAGCATTGTCTGAATCCGAATACGAAGCTGCCCGCAGCAGCACCCTGACGGCGTTTTATACCCCTGCCACCGTTATCCACCCCATCTACCGCGCACTGGAACGCTTCGGCGTAAAGGGCGGAAAAATCCTAGAACCCAGCATGGGCACAGGCGCATTTCTCGCACACGGACATTTTGGCAGCAGCGATGCCAAATTCTACGGCGTAGAATTGGACAGCATCACAGGCCGCATCTCCAAGCAGCTATATCAAAAGGCCAATATCCAAGTGACTGGCTATGAAAATGCGCTTCTCCCCGATAACTATTTTGACTGCGTTATTGGCAATGTCCCTTTCGGCAATTTCCAAGTCAATGACCCGCAGTATAACCGGTTGCATTTTCCCATTCACGACTATTTCTTTGCCAAGAGCATCGACAAGCTGCGCACCGGCGGCATCATGGCGTTCATCACCTCCAGCGGCACATTGGACAAAAAGGATGACCGTGCCCGCAAGTACCTTGCCGAGCGCTGCGACCTTATCGGTGCGGTGCGATTGCCCAACAATGCGTTCAAGGGCAGCGGAACTAAAATCATGACGGATGTAATTTTCCTGCAAAAGCGCGATACGCTGCGCCAGCAGAACGAGCCTTGGCTGCACCTTGCAGAAGATGCCAACGGCATTACCATGAACCGCTACTTTGTGGAGCACCCCGAAATGATTTGCGGCAGAATGGAGATAGTCTCCGGTCCGTATGGCCCGACTTCCACCTGCCAGCCAATAGACCCCGATGCGGTGGACCGTTTCGGAAAGCCGTTGCTGGAAACGCAAATCGACACTGCCATGCAGCACTTGACCGCCACGCTGACAAAAGCCGAAATTCCCATACAGGAGGAAAGCGGCGAGGATACCAAGTACATTGATGCCGATCCCTTTGTGCGTAATTTCAGCTACACGGTAAAGGACGATAAAATCTATTACCGCGAAGGCGCAGTTATGCGGGAATGTAATCCCAACGCAGCATCTGCCGAGCGTATCCGCAAACTGGTGGAACTGCGCGATACCACCCGCGCTCTGATCGATGCGCAGTTGCAGGACTTGCCGGACGAGGAAATCCGCCGTCTGCAAGCCCAGCTTAACCGCCAGTATGATGCCTTCCGCGGCAAGCACGGCCTAATCAACAGCCGCAGCGCGGAGTTGTCTTTCCGGGATGACAGCAGCTACTATTTGCTGTGTTCACTTGAAAATGTCGATGAAAAAGGAAACTTTATCAGCAAGTCGGATATGTTCACCAAAAGGACTATCCGCTCTGCACAGATACCAAACCACGCCGACACGGCATCGGACGCTCTGGCACTGAGCATCGGGGAACGTGCCAAGGTCGATATGCCTTACATGATGCACCTTACCGGGAAAGATGAAGCAACGCTTGCTAAGGAACTGGCGGGCGTTATTTTTGTAGAGCCTTTCCGCAAACAGGAGGACGGCAGCCCTGTTTACCTTATGGCGGACGAGTATTTATCCGGCAATGTGCGCGAAAAGCTGCGTATTGCTCATGTTGCAGCCGACCAAGACCCAGCGTTCCGCATCAATGTAGAAGCGTTGGAACAGGTGCAGCCCAAGGACTTGACGGCGGGCGAAATAACGGTTCGGTTGGGTGTCACATGGATCGGGCCGGAAATCATCAAGCGGTTTGCCGATGAACTTTTTCAGTCAACCTACCGCGAACAGAAAATAGCTGTCCGTTACAATGAATATCTGAATAACTGGTATATTTCCAACAAGAGCCAGGGCAACGATAATATCCGCGTCACGAACACCTACGGCACAAAACGTATCAACGGCTATCATTTGTTGGAGAACGCACTCAATCTGCGGGCCACCAAAATTTACGATACAATCTATGACGAAAACGGCAAGGAGCAGCATAAACTCAATGGTCCTGCCACCGAAGAAGCACAGGCCAAGCAACGGATGATAGAAGATGCTTTTAAAGACTGGATTTTCAAGGACCGTGAGCGCCGGGAAAGCTTGGTGGCGCTGTACAATGAAAAGTTCAACTGCATCCGCCCCCGTGAGTACGACGGCAGCCACATCCAGTTTTTCGGTATGAACCCGGAAATCGCACTGCGGCCCCACCAGCGCAATGCCATTGCCCACATCCTGTACGGCCACAACACCTTGCTGGCCCATGTGGTTGGCGCGGGTAAAACTTACGAAATGGTTGCCGCCGCAATGGAAAAAAAGCGGCTGGGCCTGTGCAGTAAAACGCTTGTTGCCGTGCCAAATCATCTGACAGGCCAATTTGCCAGTGAAGCGCTGAAGCTATACCCCAATGCAAACATTTTGGTGACAACGCAGCGCGATTTTGAAAAGTCAAACCGTAAACGGTTTTGTGCCAAAATCGCCACCGGCAACTATGACATTGTGGTAATCGGTCACAGCCAGTTTGAAAAGATTCCACTTTCCGATGCCAGAAAAGCCGAGTTTATCCGCAAGCAAATTGACGAACTGGAGATGCAGTTGGAGAGCATGGACAACAGCGACAGCCGTCTGACCGTCAAGCAGTTGGAAAGTAAGAAAAAGCAGTTGAAAACCAAGCTGTCAAATTTGCTGGACGCCCCGAAACGGGATGATGTGGTGACTTTTGAGGAACTGGGCGCAGACTCCCTCATGGTCGATGAAGCACACAATTTCAAGAACCTCATGACCGTTACTAAGATGCACAACATCGCGGGTATCAGCACCACCGAGAGCCAAAAGGCCAGTGACCTGTTTATGAAGTGCCAGTACCTTGATGAAATCACCGGAGCACGCGGCGTAACGTTTGCCACAGGCACCCCCATTTCCAACAGTATGACCGAGCTGTATACCATGCAGCGCTATTTGCAGCAGTACACCTTGGAACGCAACGGCCTTGCAAACTTTGACAGTTGGGCGGCCACCTTTGGCGAAACCGTCACAGCCATCGAACTTGCGCCAGAGGGCTATACTTTAATAGGACGATAAAATTAGCTGTCCTAAATTGAAAAATACATATGAAAGGAGGTTAAGAGAATGTCAAGGACTTCAAAAATTACAGCACTTTATGAGAGATTATCAAGAGATGATGACCTGAATGGCGAGAGTAATTCCATTACCAATCAGAAAAAATACCTCGAAGATTATGCCCGTAGGAATGGCTTTGAGAATATCCGCCATTTTACTGACGATGGTTTTTCGGGTGTAAATTTCAATCGCCCCGGCTTTCAAGCGTTGATTAAGGAAATTGAAACAGGCAATGTCGGAACATTGATTGTTAAGGATATGAGCCGATTAGGACGAAACTATCTGCAAGTCGGCTTTTATACGGAAATTTTGTTTCCGCAGAAAGATGTCCGTTTCCTTGCAATCAACAACAGCATTGACAGCAACAACGCTTCGGATAATGATTTTGCTCCGTTTTTGAATATTATGAACGAATTTTATGCCAAAGACACGAGCAATAAAATCAAGGCTGTATTTGATGCCCGAATGAAAGACGGAAAGCGTTGTAGCGGTTCAATCCCTTATGGATATAACCGATTGCCGAGCGATAAGCAGACGCTTGTTGTTGACCCTGTGGCTTCTGAGGTGGTAAAGCGTATCTTTCTGCTTGCCAATGAGGGCAAAAGTCCACGAGCCATAGCGGAAATACTGACCGAAGAAAAGGTTTTAATTCCTGCCGCATATGCAAAGGAATATCACCCAGAACAGTACAACGGGATTAAGTTTGCAGACCCTTATATTTGGGGCATATCTGCCATTAGAACGATTTTAAGCAGACAGGAATATCTTGGGCATACTGTTTTGAGAAAGTCGGTCAGCACCAATTTCAAACTGCATAAGAGAAAGACTACCGATGAAGATGAGCAGTATGTGTTTTATAACACCCACGAGCCTATCATATCGCAGGAACTTTGGGACAGCGTTCAGAAGCGAAAGAAACGAGCGAACAGAGCTGCGGCAAGAGGAACGCACAGCAACCGATTGAGCGGTTATCTATATTGTGCCGACTGTGGCAGGAGAATGACTTTGCAAACGCATTACAGCAAAAAAGACGGTTCTGTTCAGTATTCTTACCGTTGCGGCGGGTATGCAAGCAGGGTTAATTTCTGTACTTCCCATACGATTAGTGCTGATAATGTTGAAGCCTTGATATTATCGGCAGTTAAACGCTTTTCAAAATTCGTTCTGAATGACGAAAAAGCCTTTGCTTTGGAACTGCAATCCCTTTGGAAAGACAAGCAGGAGGAAAAGCCGAAGCACAATCAATCGGAGTTGAAACGCTGTCAGAAACGCTATGACGAACTCTCTACGCTCATTCGTGGCTTGTATGAAAATCTTATATCGGGATTGCTACCCGAAAGACAATACAAGCAACTGATGAAACAGTATGACGATGAACAGGCTGAATTGGAAGCGAAAATGGAAACGATGAAAAAGGAACTTTCCGAAGAAAAAGACAGCACTATGGATATTCAGCATTTTGTTTCGCTGATACGCAAGTATAAAAATCCTACGGAAGTTTCCGATTTGATGTTTACCGAACTCATTGACAAGATTGTGGTGTATGAATCCGAGGGTGTAGGTAAAGCAAGAACGCAAAAGGTTGACATTTATTTCAATTATGTCGGACAGGTCGATATTGCCTACACCGAGGAAGAACTTGCCGAGATAAAAGAGCAGGAAGAACAGGAAGAAAAGAAGCGATTGGAGAAACAGCGTCAGCGTGAAAAAGCCTATCGAGAGAAGCGAAAGGCGAAAAAACTTGCTGAAAACGGTGGCGAAATCGTCAAAACAAAGGTATGTCCCCATTGTCAGACAGAGTTTACCCCTACAAGCAACCGACAGGTTTTCTGCTCAAAGAAGTGTTGCTATCAAGCAAGGCAGGATAAAACGAAAGCCGACAGAGAAGCGGAAAAAGGCGATCACTATTATCGTCAGCGTGTATGTGCTGTGTGTGGCAGTGCCTACTGGCCTACACACAGTCAGCAGAAATTCTGCTCCGAGGAATGTAAAAAGATAAATCACAATAAGAAAACCTTGGAGTTTTACCACAAGAAGCAAAAGGAGAAAACTTTATGCAAAGATTTATTACAGACGAAAGAACAGGTATCAGATACGAACTCATCGGAGATTACTACTATCCCTGCTTGACAGTAGAGGAAAGTCCCACGCTTTCAAAATATGGGCGGTTACGAGAACGATATTTGAGAGAACATAAGCGGCTTATGTATTACACTCTGCTGACAAGCGGAAAGTTATATGAACACCTTGCTGAAATCGATACTTCGGCTCGTGATATGGCGGAATATCTGATAAAGGAAATGGCAAGAAAGCAAGGTGTAACAGAAGAACTGAAAGCAAGGGATATGCTCCGCTGGGTTGGAAAGATGAATAACATTCGAGCCTGTGCAGACGAGATTGTATTGAATGACATTGTGTATTCCTAACGGAGTACCAACCGAAAGAAAACTGCTGTCAGTCGATGGCAGTTTTTCTTTTTCAGCAAGTATTCAAGAAGTCATTAAGTCGTGAGTATAGTCGAAGTGGTAGAAAAATTCGTAAAGATGTGGTATAATGCTTTTGCTTATGAGCGACAAATCGGAATTGATGGAGGAAGCAAACATGGAAATCTGTCGGTTGGGCGATTTTTCATGGTTTACTTAGCTGGGTGTATGTCATATATTTCCTTTTGCGTTACTAAATTCATGCTTCACGGATTATGATATTGCACCTGCAATTAAAAATTGATATTATGGTAAATAATGAGTCTGAATTACATGTGCTTCTCATTCTAGATTGATGTATGCTTCTCAACTACACTTAAAAAAACAGTTGATACACAGAGAAATACTGTAATAACAAACTTGGTTAAGAAAAATTATTTTATGAGTCAGGTTGACAAATATATTTATAAGTACGATGTAAATAAAAATGAAGGTTATATCTTGGGAGATTTAGGGAAAAAATCGACAATAGTGTGGAATGTTGTAACGGCTGATTAAGGAGGACTATTGTGGAACTTACTATATCTAAAAAAGAAAAAAATAAAGCACAAAGAAATCGTATACACAAAGAAAAAAATGGAGGCCATTTAAAATGGTGTATCATTTCTCTTTTCTTATTGCGATATGTTCATTAGTTTATGGAGTGTTGATAGTTACATCGACAAATTATATTAATTATTATAAATTCGAAAGTCTTTTCAATTTTTGACAAGTATGGAACAAAAACTGTAAAAACAATTGAAGACGTTGTTGGTTTGATTGGAGGTTAATATGAGTATTTCGGTTGACAGTGGTCTAAAAAAGAAAATTCAAATAGAGAATCGTAAGAATAGAAGAGGCATTTATTATTTGTGGCTCTTTGAGAAGATTTCTTTTGCATTGGTTATTGCTTATGCGATATTATTTCCAATTTATTGTATAGTAACAGGTAATTTAGTTTCAACAAATATGAGAACTGGAAAGCTTAGTTATTTTTTAGTGGCAAGTGAAACATCTATTTACACATCAATGGGGTTGACGGCTGTGTTATTAATCTACGTACTTAGAATGCGACTTGAACACACGTTTATAGGTGGTCGTATTGACGAGATGATAGAAATTGTTGATGATAAATTATTTTACATATTTAGAATAAAATATCAAACACCTGCAGATAAAAGAAATATTGTTGTGATTGACTTGAACAGAATAAATAATTTGAGTTATGATGATAAGCTGTTCGAAATAAGCATTGATGGAATGATGGTTGAGAAAATCGTTAATACATCTACCGATGTTCACAGAATAAAAATATCTGAGATGATGGATAGTAATATAAAGATAAATGATTATTTTACACCTTCGTTGTACGAGATATTAAAATCAAAGATTAACTAGGGATTTAGACTATAGGGTGACAACCAGAAACGATAACATTAATTTTAGATACAATAAAGATAAATGGTATAAAGGTTACAGCTTTACATGGTCAAACATAAAAAGAAATATATTGCATGATATGGGAAGAACTGCGACTACAGGTGAATTCAAGGATGGTTCTTTTAAAATAAAACTTACAACTTCTGATAAGGTTAGTAAGTATTCTGTATTTTTTAAAGATAAAAAATTTGAATTAGGAAAATTTACATTCAATTTTAGTAGGGAAACCTATAGTATTCCTGAAAAGTTAGTGAAGTTTTTTAATGTTACGAAAACGACAGATAACACAATGAATTTCTTGAAAAATGTTGATGGGCTATATGATTTTTATACAGAGTCAGATAAGAGCTTTGGTGGTTCAATAAAAGCTCTGAAAAATGTTACTGGAATTGGGAAAAATTCGAAAGCCTTTTCAATTTTTGATAAATATGGAACAAAGACTGTAAAGACAATTGAAGATGTGGTTGGTTTGATTGGAGGTTAATATGAATATTTTGGTTGACAGTGGATTAAAAAAGAAAATTCAAATAGAGAATCGTAAACATAGAAGAGGCATTTATTATTTGTGGCTCTTTGAGAAGATTTCTTTTGCATTGGTTATTGCTTATGCGATATTATTTCCAATTTATTGTATAGTAACAGGTAATTTAGTTTCAACAAATATGAGAACTGGAAAGCTTAGTTATTTTTTAGTGGCAAGTGAAACATCTATTTACACATCAATGGGGTTGACGGCTGTGTTATTAATCTACGTACTTAGAATGCGACTTGAACACACGTTTATAGGTGGTCGTATTGACGAGATGATAGAAATTGTTGATGATAAATTATTTTACATATTTAGAATAAAATATCAAACACCTGCAGATAAAAGAAATATTGTTGTGATTGACTTGAACAGAATAAATAATTTGAGTTATGATGATAAGCTGTTCGAAATAAGCATTGATGGAATGATGGTTGAGAAAATTGTTAATACATCTACTGATATTCACAAAATAAATATAACTGAGATGGTGGATAGTAATATAAAGATAAATGATTATTTTACACCTTCATTGTACGAGGTATTAAAATCAAAGATTAACTAGGAGGATGTTTTTATGGATACTGAAATGATAAATGACAAAGTGAGTCAGGGAATTATGCTTATTTCTGCTGAAAAATATGATGCCGCAAAGCTGTTGCTCGAGGATATTATTGCGGAAGCACCACGAACAATGGAAGCATATATTCATCTTGGAAATGCATGTGCAAATCTTGGAAAGTACGATGAAGCGATTGAATCATTTAAAAAAGCATTATTAGTGGACCCTAATTATGTTGAAGCATATTTTTCTATCGGAAGTATTTATGTGTTGATGAATGAAAAAGTTAAGGCTATAGAGTTCTATAATAAGGCTGAAGAAAATGGATTTATATCCTGGTATATTGTAATTGACCCATCTAACTGGTCATCTACAATATACTTCCATGATGTTTATCATAATGGGGACAGTAACAATACTCTCGAGTGTACTGGTATTCTTTTTGATGCAGTTATAAATTGCAAAAGATAATTGCTAATCAGACAACTTCCAGTTTGACAATTTCATATCCATACACACAAAGCAGTTAGTCTTAGGATTGACTGCTTTTAAAAAGACACCATTTAGGTGTAATGGTGTCTTTTGGGTGTTATTATAATGGTCATATCAAGGCTCATTCAATCGTGGTAAATTCGTGGTAAAATGAATGATTTTCTATACTGCAAAATACTTGAAAGTATAGTGTTTATGCGGATAATCAAAAATTAGATATAAAATTTTTGATAAATGTGCAATAGTATTTGCATCAACATTTGTGATTGGAATTGTATTTCGAGCATTAACATTAAATTTTACTAGACATTGGATTCATAGTAGAATAAATGAAAAAATGTGGATTGAAAATGATGTATTAAATCATTTCTTTCAAATTTCTTGGGGATCAGGATGGAATTCGAGAAGTGTTGATAATACAGGCTATCTGTTTGAAATTGATTTGAACTCTGTAAATCAAGTGTTTTTTGATAAAGAAACAAAGAGAGTAGAATTTCTAGCATTAGGTAAAGGAAATCACTATGCAGACATTGCAACTGGACGAATCGACAAGCAATGGGACTTAAAGCAAGGATATAAGTGTATTCTTTATGATTATTATGAACCAAGTATTGTTAAATCATTATCTGAAAAAGGGATTCCAATTATTGATGAACAATTAAATGATTTTAGTATTTTAGACAATAAAATATAGAAGGTAGTACAGCATTGAACGAACAAGCACTTGATTATAAAATGCAAGGTTTTGCAATGAGACTACATCTGACAGCTTACCGGACAAATTTTGGAAATACTACAACCAATATCAAAACAAACAGATTAATGTATCTGAGTTCTCAAGGCTTATGGACTGTTCTAGAACTAGCATTTATAAACAGAAAACACGCAGGCGCTTATTAACGACTACAAAGCGCGTCTGCATGATTTAGAAAACAATATCTGGCAGTACTAAACTGCCACTGACTCTAAGGCGGGCTCCGGCCCGCCTTTTCTTTATGCAAAATCATTCTTGCTTCTTCCTTTCTCCCGGTTTCGTTGTGATGAGCTGATAGACATCACTATCCTTGGGCTCCAGATTGGTGAATGGTAATACACTGTTGCCCATCTTGATAATGCCGTGACCCTCGCTGGCGTTGCGCAGAAATGAGTGAAGCCGATGTTAATAGCCTTTTGCCAGGGTACCATATTGACCAGCTTAGAGAGGTATGGGGGAAGCCTGATACCAGTGAAAACAGCACTGCATGTTGGAAACTTGGGAATGACACTACTCTCGTTGTAAGTTATAAAAATAATGGTATAGTTGCGATTTGTGGCCTTAAAGACGATAGCGGTGCCTCCATAGGAGAATAACAAATTCCAGTTTATCAGTATCAAAAATAGAATATGAACAACAAAAAACATCGTAGCAATACGGTGTTTTTTGTTACCCAAAACCCACAATTCAATACATAACCACAGGTTAGTGCAAATATCTTATGTGATTTTTTGAAAGGCTTAGAAAGGGATATTTACCCCGTTTTTCGCCCCGAAAAATGACACAAACAAAGCTTAATGTATCTTTCCTGTGGTTTTTATTTTCAGACAGAAAGGTGGATTGATATGCCAAGAATGAGCAAAAAACGGAAAAAAGAATGGGCATTGTTTCTGAATGACAGAAACCGCATTACCTACAACGAGCTTTACAGAAAATGCAGGAATGACTGTAAGCAGAGTTTCCGCTGTATTGTGGTGCTTTGCCCGAAATATTTATCGAAAAGGAGAACAAAGAAAAATGATTGAAAATGAAATGACTGTCAGCGTGCCTCTTGAAGTTGTCAAGGCGAGTGAAATCGAGCCGAAAGAAGTGAAATGGCTATGGTATCCATATATTCCGGTTGGCAAGGTTACGCTGTTGCAGGGCGATCCCGGCGATGGAAAAAGCAAGCTAATGCTTTCCATTGCCGCCCTGCTCTCAAAGGGCGAACCTCTGCCCTTTACCGAAACGGAAGAAAACGAGCCTATGACTATCATCTATCAGACAACGGAAGATGACGCCGATGATACGGTAGTCCCTCGCTTCAATTCGGCTGGTGGGAACGGAGAAAACCTCATCTTCATCAAGGAAGATGAAAAATCTTTGTCCTTTGGGGATAACCGTATTCGTGAAGCGATTGAGATGTACCACGCAAAACTTTTAATTCTTGACCCGATGAGTTCCTATATCGGAGAAAGTTGTTCGATGAACAATGCCAACGAAACAAGAGCCGAGTTTAATCATCTGATAGCGGTTGCGAAAGATACAGGCTGTGCGATTGTGATTATCGCTCATATGAACAAGATGAGGGATACCAATCCTCTGTACCGTACCAACGGTTCGATTGACATTGCGGGTGCTGCAAGAAGTATTCTTGCAATCACACGCACACCGAACAAGGAAGTACCTACGGAAAGATATTTGGTGCAGGTAAAATCCAACCTTGCCCCAACAGGCTCTGCCATTCTGTTTGAGGTGTCGGAGAAAGGTGTGGACTTCATTTCCGAAATGGAAATGACAGCGGCAGAAGCGTTCCAGTCCCTTGTACCGAAAATCGGCAGACCAAATGATAAGGAAGTCAAGGCGAAAGCATTTCTGATGGAAATGCTGAAAGACGGAGAAATGCTTTCTTCGGATTGTGAAGAAAAACTTGAAGCCGCAGGGTTCAGAAAATCGACCATCAAAAAGGCAAAGAAGAACGCAGGAGTTATCTCCCGAAAGAAAGGTTTTCTGTGGTACTGGTCTTTACCGATGGGCGATATACCGAGAGAATAAATGCAGGCTGTCTGCTGATAGGACAGTCTGTTTTTATGATTGAGGTATCAAAGGAGGTCAAGGGGGAACACCCTTGCCCACGACATCTTTGCAGACGAAGTCTGAAAGTGTCATAGTGGGTTACA
>ERZ772870.1010-NODE-1010-length-23575-cov-21.641114_pt1 | contig 23575 bp, 21 predicted proteins | sample MGYA00511376_ERZ772870 | MGnify/ENA primary metagenome ERZ772870 (study PRJEB29015, sample SAMEA2737719) | human gut metagenome | biome: human gut; feature: human-associated habitat; material: faeces | place: China | collected 2012 ... | reverse complement strand
AAAATGGTTCCGATTTTGTTTAGAAATAATTTCGAAAATATTTAAGAAAAGCTGTCCGTTCTCTTAAGAGTTTTCCCGTAAGATTATCTGTGAAAGGAAAGGGAGGGAAGCTTAGGATGGAGAACAGAGAAAAATATCTGAGTTTTGTGGTTCCATGTTACAACTCTGAAAGTTATATGGCGAGGTGTATCGAATCGCTTCTGCCGGGCGGAGAAGATGTGGAGATCATTATTATAGATGACGGTTCAAAGGATAAGACAGGGGAGATCGCGGATGCATATCAAAAACAATATCCGGATCTTGTGAAAGTGATACATAAGGAGAACGGTGGACACGGTTCCGGTGTCAATGCGGGACTTGCCTGCGCAAGGGGTGTTTATTTTAAGGTGGTGGACTCCGATGACTGGCTGGACGGAACTGCCTATCAGAAACTTTTAGAAAAAATCAGATATTACTGCAAAGAGGCGGGAGGGGGCGAAGAAAAGCCGGATCTGTTTGTCTGCAACTATGTATACAATCATCTGGAGCAGCAGATAACGCGCAGTATGGGATACGGGAATGTGTTTCCTGCAGAAAAAATCTGCCCCTGGAGTGAGACCGGGCATTTCCTGCCGTCCCAGTATCTGGTCATGCATGCCTTGGTTTACCGCACGGAAATATTGCGGCAGTCGGGAATTGTTCTGCCGGAGCATACGTTTTATGTGGACAATCTGTTTGCCTACTGCCCGCTGCCGTATGTCAGAAATATTTTTTATATGGATATTGATCTGTACCAGTATTATCTTGGCAGGGATGACCAGTCTGTCAATGAGACGGTCATGATTTCAAGAATTGACCAGCAGCTGCGCGTTACACGCAGAATGGTAGATTTTTATACAGAGCAGAAAATCAGCAATCAGAAATGCCGTATGTATATGCGCAATTATCTGCGTATTATGATGGAAGTATCATCGATCTTTCTGATTCTTTCAGGCACGCCTGAAAACCTTGCCAAAAAGCAGGAATTGTGGAATTACGTCAAGGCAAAGGATAAGGAAGTTTATAAAATGCTTCGTTATAGTATGCTTGGTTTTTCAGTCAATCTTCCGGGAAAATCCGGCAGATGGATTTCAAAGACAGGTTACAAAGTAATGAATAAGTGGATTGGATTTAACTAGGAGGAATGTGAATGATTCTTGATTTGTTTAAACTGGATGGAAAAGTTGCAGTTGTGACCGGTGCCAATACCGGACTGGGACAGGGAATGGCAGTTGCACTTGCCGAGGCAGGTGCAAAGGTTGTCGGTGTCGGAAGACGTTCCTGTGCGGAAACGAAAGAAAAGATTGAAGCATTTGGCGGAAGCTTTACAGAGGTATTGGCAGATTTGTCAACAACCGCAGCAGTAGATACTGTACTTTCCGGTGCATTGGACGCATACGGCAGAGTAGATATTCTGGTAAATAATGCAGGAATTATTAAGCGCTGTGATGCTGTCGATGTGACAGAAGCAGACTGGGATACGGTCATTGATATTAATGAAAAGGTCGTCTTTTTCTTAAGCCAGGCATTTGCAAAGCAGTATATCAAGCAGCAGGACGGCGGCAAGATTATCAATGTGGCTTCCATGCTTTCCTATCAGGGCGGAATCCGCGTGCCTTCCTATACGGCAAGCAAGAGTGCCATTATGGGGCTGACAAAGGCGCTTGCCAATGAATGGGCAAAATACAACATTAATGTCAATGCGATTGCGCCAGGTTATATGGCAACGAACAATACCGCACAGCTTCGCAGTGATGATGACAGAAGTGATGAGATTCTTTCAAGAATTCCGGCAGGCCGCTGGGGAACACCGGAAGATATGCAGGGCGCAGTTGTATGGCTGGCTTCCAAAGCATCGGATTATGTAAATGGCTATACTGTAGCGGTAGACGGTGGCTGGCTCGCACGATAAACGATGTAAAAAAGCAACGTAAATAAAAACCGCAGGAACTTCCGGTAAGCACAAGTCATAAGACAGGTGCAGACACAAAATGTTCCTGCGGTTTTATTTTTAAATTAAAAGACTTTGTGACCCTGATATCATTAAAATAATACGCGGCAGATATTTTGATTGACATTCTTTTTAATAAAATCTGCGGCGGCATGACGTTCCTGTTCAGGCATATCTGCCTGACGCAGCATGACGGTCATTTTCCCTTTCTCAAAAAACATATAATAACCAAACTTATCATAAATGGTTGTAAAATCGTCCCAGCTATAATTATAGGTCAGTTCAAATTCCGGGATTTCAGCAAGGATGCCGCTTTCCATCAGTGTAATTGTACATGGTGCGGATTCGGAAGCATCTCTGTTCTTTAAGTGATAATTCACGCTGCTTTTAAACTGGAAACCAAAAATATAAATGGGATAGCACCAGCATGCTGCATAAATGACGGCAAGATAAGAAGAAAAGCAGCCGAGTGCAATGCAGACAATTGTAATCGCGGCGGGAAGCCATGTTAAAATCAGCTCAATGGGATTTCTGATAAAACGGTTCCAGAATACAATCTTAGAATATTCTCTGCCACTTGCCTTGAGTGTGGTTTCGTATTTAATATAATCCATAATGTTCTCCGTTCCAAAGTGCAGGACACTTTGTTCTTTAAGTCTATATCAAATAATACCATGCCGGCAAAATGAATACAATGAAAAATAAATAAAATTCTAACTGATGGTTTCCAAACCTGTGCAAATAAGGTATAATAGTACAAAACACAAGTTTTGGGGTATGAGGTAAAATGAAGGTGAAAAGTCAGGTCATGTCTAACATTGTTCGTATGCTGGAAAATGAAGGACCTTTTAAAGATGTCATTTATGTCATTTTGGAAAATGTATCAAAGTATCTGAAAATGCCGGATGTCACTGTTATGCAGTATGATGAAGAAAGAACCTGTCTGTATCCGGTACTTTCCTATGGCGGCAGACACCATCTGATACAAGCTGCAGAAGTGCAGGCGGCAGCGGCACAGACTGCGCCGCAGGGAACTGTAGAGCGGCAGGTAAAAGCGGCGGCAGATAGTCCGCTTTATGGTGAGAAACTGTGCTATTACAGGGCAGACACGGCACAGGAGCCGGTGCGTATGGCACTTGCGGATGCAAATATCAAAACGAGCGTGACGGCTCCGGTAAAAGCGGAAGATAAAGTCCGGATGTATCTGTGTGTATCGGACAGTACAAACGATGTAGAACTGGATGCAGAACAGCTTCGGTTTGTATCGGATGTAGCAAATGTAATTCAAAGCATTATGCAGGAACGTATCAGCAAAGATTCCTTATCCTATTCCTATGAGGTATTAAAGGGAATTCTTGGAAGTATTGATTCGGGTATTATGGTGTATGACAGACAGGCGAAAGAAGTGCTGTTTGAAAATGATATTGTGAAAAACTGCAATGATATTAAACGGGTCATTCAGACCTGTGTGACATTTTATTTTACAGGTGAAAATACAAAAAGCATCCAGGAATACTGTGATGCCCAGTCCGGGCTGTGGTACGAGGTCCGCTTTTCGGATTTGAGGTGGTTAAACGGCAATCCGGCAGTAGTCTGTACGGCGGTTGATGTAACACAGAAGAAAAAGAACCAGCAGAAAATCGAGTATCAGGCACATAACGATTTCCTGACCGGTTTGTATAACCGTATGAAATGTGAAAATGATCTGCGCCACATTGTCCGTAAAGCGGTGCGGGACAAAGAAAAAGGTGCCGTGCTGTTTATGGACCTGGACGATTTTAAACATATCAATGACGGACTGGGACATCAGTACGGCGATGTGCTGTTACAGCAGGTCGCCGCAGGACTGCAGGGAATTGCGGGAATCCGCGGACACTGTTACAGAATGGGCGGTGATGAATTTGTCATCATTATTCTGCCGCAGTATTTTAATATCTGGGAAAAGATTGTTAAAAATATTATTGCGATGTTCCGTAAACCGTGGTATCTGATGGAAACAGAATACTTCTGTACGATGAGTATGGGTGTTGCCTTTTTTCCGGACGACGGAACGGAAGTGGACGATATTATAAAGACGGCGGACATTGCCATGTATGAGGCAAAGAAAGCCGGTAAAAACCAGTACAGCATTTACGACAATACATCGAGTGAAAATGTCAGCAAGCGGCTGGATATTGAAAATAATATGCGGCAGGCAGTGGCCTCAGAGATTCAGGAGTTTCTGGTATACTACCAGCCGGTAGTAGATGCAGTGACAAAAAAATGCACATCCTGTGAAGCACTGGTGCGCTGGGACAGCAAATCTCTCGGATTTATGGGACCGAGCGACTTTGTACCGCTTGCAGAATATCTTGGACTGATTACCTCCATCGGGGACTATGTGTTAGAAGAAGCCTGCAGTCAGTGCAGATACTGGAACGAGCACGGCTATCCTGACTTTCATGTCAATGTCAATTTGTCGGTAGTTCAGCTGCTCCAGAAAGATGTGGTAAAAAATATTGAAAAAATCCTTTTAAAGACGGGTGTAAATCCAAAGAATATTAATCTGGAAATCACGGAGTCCTTTGCTATTAACGATATGAATCGTGTCCTTGAGATTATCAAGGGGCTTAAAAAATTAGGTCCGCGGATTGCATTGGACGATTTTGGAACCGGATATTCTTCGTTAAATTATATCAAGCAGCTTCCGCTGGATTTAATCAAAGTGGATAAGACATTTATCGATGATATTCTGGAAGATGAATATGCACAGGCATTTGTACGGCTGATTGTGGAACTGTCAAAAACCATCGGCACGAAGCTGGTCGTTGAAGGCGTGGAACATCAGGAACAGTACGAGCTGCTCAGAGGTCTGGGGGTGCATTATATACAGGGATTCTATTTTGGAAAACCGGCAGCCGCAAAAGATTTTGAACAAAAATACTTAGCATCATGGAAGCCGGAGCAGTAAGGAAGAACCATAAATATAAGAACAATAAAAGAAATTAAAATGCGAGGGCGGCGCATGCCGCAGAAATGAGGTAGAGATGAGAACAATTATCAGAGGTGGCAGGGTGTTAGACCCGGCAAGCAGCACAGACGGCATCAGGGATATTCTTGTGGAAGACGGTATTATTAAAGAGGTTGCAGAACATATCAGTAACGATGCGGAAAATGTAATTGAGGCAGAAGGTCTTTATGTCATGCCGGGACTGATTGACCTGCATGTACATTTCCGGGAGCCGGGATTTGAACATAAGGAAACAATCCGTACCGGAGCCAGAGCAGCGGCAAGAGGCGGATTTACAACCGTTTGTGTCATGCCGAATACCAAGCCGGTCGTAGACAGCGTGGAAATGGTGAAGTATGTGATTGACAAGGCAAAGGAAGTAACAGATATCCATGTGCTTCCGATTGCGGCAATTACGGCGGGACAGGACGGAGAATTTATCACGGATTTTGAAAATTTGTACAAAAACGGTGCGGTTGCGGTCAGCGAAGACGGCAAGTCTGTTATGAATGCGAGAGTGGCAAGACAGGCAATGCGTCTGGCTGCAGAAGTCGGAATCCCTGTATTTGCACACTGCGAAGATAAAAATTTAGTTGCAAGAGGTGTGATGAATGCCGGCAACAGAGCCAAAGAACTCGGACTTTACGGCATTATGAATGCGGTGGAAGACGTCATTGTGGCAAGAGATATCCTGCTTGCAAAAAACACAGGCGCAAGACTGCATCTGTGCCACTGCTCAACCGTGGACAGTGTGAAGATGACAAAGCTTGCAAAGGAAGAAGGAATAGATGTAACAGCAGAGGTTACACCACACCATTTTACACTGACGGAAGATGATATCACAGGTGATGATGCAAATTACAAAATGAATCCGCCACTGCGTGCTAAGGCAGACCGCGAAGCGTTAAAGGAAGGCTTAAAGGAAGGGGTTATGGATGTGATTTCAACAGACCATGCACCGCACCACAGAACAGAAAAAGAGCGTCCGTTTGCTGAAGCACCATTTGGCATTACGGGACTTGAAACTTCTGTGAGCCTGACGATTACGGAGCTGGTGGACAAGGGTGTTTTAACACCGCTTCAGATGGCAGAACGCATGAGCTATAAGCCTGCGCAGATTATCAACAGCGACAAAGGAACACTGCTTCCGGGACGTGCGGCAGATATTACGATTATCGACCCAAATGAAGAATATGTGATTGACAGCACCCTGTTTGCATCCATGGGAAAAAATACACCGTTTAACGGAAAGACAGTTAAGGGCAGAGTCAGATATACAATGTCAGACGGCAAGGTTGTATATTCATACAGGCCGGGCTGTGAAATTATAGTAGACAAAGACGTTCCAAAACTCATATAATAAATACGCCTGTACCGGCAGAAAGAGGAAGACAAAAATGATTAACAAGTTAGTAGACAAAATTAAAAAGCAGAACGCACCGGTTGTAGTCGGATTAGACCCGATGATGAAGTTTATACCGGAACATTTAAAGAAAGCCGCATTTGCGGAATACGGTGAAACATTAGAAGGTGCGGCAGAAGCAATCTGGCAGTTTAACAAGGCGATTGTAGATAATATTTATGATATTGTACCGGCAGTCAAGCCACAGGTTGCAATGTATGAGCAGTTTGGCATTGAAGGCATGAAGGTATTCCAAAAGACCGTAGACTATTGTAAGTCAAAGGACATGGTCGTTATCGGTGACGTAAAGCGTGGGGACATCGGTTCGACATCGGAAGCGTATGCCGTTGCACACTTGGGAAAAGTACAGGTCGGAAGCAAGAAACTTTCCGCATTTAACGAAGATTTTGCAACGGTGAATCCGTATCTGGGTTCAGATGGCATCGATCCGTTTGTAAAGGTCTGCAAGGAAGAAAAGAAGGGTATCTTTATTCTTGTTAAGACTTCCAATCCGTCCAGTGGCGAATTTCAGGACCGTTTAATTGACGGCAGACCGCTCTATGAGCTGGTAGGTGAAAAGGTTGCCGAGTGGGGCAGTGAATGTATGGGTGATGACTACAGCTATGTCGGAGCCGTTGTCGGTGCAACGTATCCGGAAATGGGCAAGACCCTGCGTAAGATTATGCCAAAGGCTTATATTTTAGTACCGGGTTACGGTGCACAGGGCGGTAAGGCAGAGGATTTGGTACATTTCTTTAACGAAGACGGTTTAGGTGCGATTGTCAACAGTTCAAGAGGCATTATTGCGGCTTATACAAAGGAACAGTACGCAAAATTCGGTGAGGAGCATTTCGCAGAAGCTTCCAGACAGGCGGCACTCGATATGATTGCCGACATTAACGGTGCATTACACAAGTAGGCGGAAATGAGGAGCAGAAATGGCATATAGAGAAAAAGTAACGATTGTACGTGCAGATGAAATCGCAACGGACATTTATGAAATGTGTTTTTCAACAAAAAATATTGCAAAGGAAGCAAAGCCGGGACAGTTCGTGTCTGTCTATTCTAACGACGGTTCGCGGCTTCTTCCGCGCCCAATCAGTATCTGCGGCATTGAGGGTGATACCCTGCGTATTGTATACCGGGCAGTCGGAAAAGGCACACAGGAATTTGCAACAATGCACGCAGGACAGACCCTTGAAGTACAGGGACCGCTTGGCAACGGCTATGACATTTCAAAGGTATCAAAGGAACGCAAAGCGATCTTGTTTGGCGGCGGCATTGGGATTCCGCCGATGTTGGAGCTGGCAAAGCAGTTGGACTGTGAAAAGAGTATTGTTTTAGGGTATCGTGATGAATTGTTTTTAAATGATGAATTTGAAGCATACGGTAAAGTGTATCTGGCAACAGAAGACGGCAGTGCCGGAACAAAGGGCAATGTATTGGATGCCGTAAAGGCATGCGGCATTGAAGGTGACATTTTATTTGCATGCGGTCCGACACCGATGCTTCGTGCTATTAAGCAGTATGCAAAAGAAAACGGACTGGAATGTTACCTGTCCTTAGAAGAAAAAATGGCATGCGGAATTGGTGCGTGCCTTGCCTGTGTATGCAAGTCCACACAGGTAGACGACCATTCGAAGGTACATAACAAAAGAGTCTGCAAAGAAGGACCGGTATTTAACGCAGAGGAGGTAGAACTGTAATGAATTTATCCGTAAATATTGCAGGAGTTGAATGGAAGAATCCTGTTACAACCGCTTCCGGCACGTTTGGTTCCGGTATGGAATATGCAGAATACGTTGATTTGAATAAGCTCGGTGCCGTAACGACAAAGGGCGTTGCCAATGTACCGTGGCCGGGTAATCCGACACCGCGTATTGCAGAAACCTACGGCGGCATGATTAATGCAATCGGTCTGCAAAATCCGGGACTGGATACGTTTATTTCAAGAGATATTCCGTTTTTAAAGCAGTATGATACAAAGATTATTGTCAATGTCTGTGGAAAAACAGAGGAAGATTATGTCGATGCGGTGGAAAAGTTAAGCGAACAGCCGGTGGACATGCTTGAAATCAATATTTCCTGCCCAAATGTCAAGGAAGGCGGTATCGCTTTCGGTCAGAATCCGGCTTCAGCAGAACGGATTACGGCGGCAGTGAAAAAGGTCGCAAAGCACCCGGTTATTATGAAGTTAAGCCCGAATGTAACCGATATTACGGAAATGGCAAAGGCAGTAGAAGCGGGCGGCGCCGATGCGGTTTCACTGATTAATACGATTACGGGCATGAAGATTGATATTAACAGGAGAACATTTGCAGTTGCCAATAAAACAGGCGGTATGTCCGGTCCGGCAGTAAAACCGGTCGCAGTCCGCATGGTTTATCAGGTAGCCAATGCAGTCTGTCTGCCAATCATCGGCATGGGAGGTATCGCAACCGCAGAAGATGCCCTTGAATTTATCATGGCAGGCGCCAGTGCAGTAGCTGTCGGTACAGCAAATTTCCATAATCCGACAGCCACCGTTGAGATTGTAGACGGCATCGCCGCTTATATGAAGAAAAATAACATTGAAGACATTCATGAACTGATTGGATGTGTAAAATAAAAACCGCTGACGCTGCGGAGTGGAAGCGGCGCAGGAGGTAGAAAATGTCACAAAGACAGGCAACAAAGGAACAACAGCAGATTATAGAAGCAACAGAAGGAAATATCCGCGTGCGTGCAGTACCGGGTTCGGGAAAGACATATGCCCTTACCAAGCGAATCGTCTATCTGATATTGGAACTGTATGTCGAGCCGTCGTCCATTGTTGCCATGACATTTACCAATAAGGCGGCAAATGAAATGAAGTACCGTCTGAAAAAAATGATAGGGGACTTTGCAACGTGTTATGCGGGAACCTTTCATGGATATTGTAATTTAATTCTAAAAGAAGAAATCTACCGCCTTTCTTATCCGAAGACTTTTGTGATTCTGGATAAGAAAGCGCAGGTGGATTTGATTCGTGAAGTCGCCGATGAACTGGGATTTTCGTTAAAAGATTTTACGGCAAAGGAATATGCGGACAGAATCTGTGAGGAAAAACAGGATAGAGCCTATATTCCGCTGATGCTGGATACCGGCAGGGAAGCCCTGCAAAAGAAAATCGGTCACACGGAGGACCCGTTTTATCAGGTGTACTATTCTTATCTGAAAAAACAGCGCGATAATTATGTGCTGGATTTTGAGGATATCATACAGTTTGCAATCTACATTCTCACGCAGTATAAAGAGGCACTCGAAAAATGGCAGGGACGCTGTCAGTATCTGCTTTGTGACGAATATCAGGACGTAAATAAAAATCAGGAATATTTACTTTATTTATTAAGCGGAAAATATCATAACCTGACAGTCGTGGGCGATGACGACCAGTGCATTTACGGCTGGCGCGGGTCAGATGTGGAATATATGGTGCATTTTAATGAGCGGTATGAAAATGTTGTGGATTATTCGTTAAGCCGTAACTTCCGCAGTACGCCGGAGATTGTAGCGGCGGCAAATTCTTTAATTGAGAAGAACCAGAACCGTCTGGAAAAGCAGATGTATACCCAAAATCCACATGGCGCAAAGCCGGTGTATAACTGTCTGCCGTATGAAAAAGACGAAGCGGTATGGATTGCAGAACAGATAGATGCGGCGGTTTCAACCGGGAAAAAATATGCAGACCACACGGTGCTTGTGCGTGCGGCTTCCCAGACAAGAGCGCTGGAGGAAGCCTTTCTTGCAAAGAAAATTCCGTATAAGATTTTAAACGGCGCAAGGTTTTATGATTCAGAGGAAATCCGCACGGTGCTTGCCTATCTGCGCATGGTTTATGCACCGAATGATTTGGATTTTTTGTGGACTATAAAAAGACCGCGCAAGGGATTTGGTAAAAAATCTATAGAAGATTTGAAAAAATATGCCGCAGAACATGAAATTGGACTGTTTCAGGCGCTTGGTGAGCAGATTGAACAGGGCATTGTCAAAAAAGAAGTAATAGTTACTTATTATAAAAACATATCGGAATTGCATAAAGAATATGATAAGTATTCCTGCAAAGAGCTTGTCAACCGCGTACTGGATTTCGGATACCGCGAGGAACTGGAGCAGGACGTGGAACAGCGAAGGCTGGATAATGTGACGGAACTGATAACAGCCATTGCCGCAATGGAAGCGGAAAATCAGGATAAGCTTTCGCTGGAAGAACTGCTGGCACATTTTGCATTGTTTACGGCTCAGGATGATGACGATGAAAAAAATGTTGTGAAAGTCATGACGATTCACACGGCAAAGGGCCTGGAATTTGACATTGTGTTTATCTGCGGACTGGTAGACGGGCAGTTTCCAAGCAGACGTCTGCGCAATGAAGATGAGCTGGAAGAAGAACGGCGGCTGTTTTACGTGGCGGTGACGCGGGCAAAGACACGGCTGTATCTAAGCAGTTATGCGGCAAAGTCGGAAGGCTTTCCGGTGCGTCCGTCGGCATTTATACAGGATATTGACTACAACCTGCTGGAATGTGTGGGAAATGTCGTCCAAAACGGTCAGACCACACCGCAGATGCTGCCGAAGAAGACCTTTGATGTGGGCGATAAAGTAGAGCATAAAATTTTCGGTGTCGGAACAATTGTGGATATCAATCTGTCCACCCAGTCGTATGAAATTGATTTTGAAAAATTAACCGGAACGAGAAAGATTATGTTCCGTGCGGAGTTAAAAAAGGTGTAGGCTCTTTGTCGGGAGCGGAGATAAAAAGTGTAAGCTGTTGATACGGCTTACATTTTTTTAGCTTACAGATATAGTTTTAAACTATGGACAACCTTAATGAATTCATATTATACAGATAGGAAAATGTCCGTTATAATACGACAAAACAAAGGAAGCAGGAGGAAACATAAAGTGAGCCAGTTATATACACCTTTCAGATATGATTTTGTAGGAAGCTTTTTAAGACCGGAGTATTTAAAGAAAGCAAGAGCGGATTACGAAGCAGGAGCAATGAGCGCAGAGGAATTGAAAAAGACAGAAGATAAGGCAATTACAGAGTTGGTTGCAAAGCAGAAGGAGGCAGGTTATCACGTTATTACAGACGGAGAATTCCGCCGTGCAACATGGCATCTGGATTTTATGTGGGCATTTGACGGAGTCGGACACAGCAAAACTGAAACGGGACTTCCGTTCCACGGTGAAGCTGCAATGATTGATGATACATATGTGACGGGAAAGATTTCTTATAAGAAAAATCATTCGTTTGTAGAGCATTTTAAATTTGTAAAGGCACTGGAAGATGAAAATACGGTTGCAAAGCTGACCATTCCGGCACCGGCACAGTTTCTGGAACAGATGATTATGCCTTTTGCATGGAGCAATACCAAGAAATTTTACGATACGCAGGAAGAAGTGGCAAAGGATATTGCCGAAGGATACCGTGAATTTATCAAAGAGGTTTATGCGGCAGGTTGTAGAAATCTTCAGCTGGATGACTGCTCATGGGGCATGGTGGTAGACCCGGCGGCGTGCAAATTGTTTGGCGTAACACCAAAGGGACTTGAAAAGATTAAGGAACAGCTTTTAGAGATTAATAACAGCGCGCTTGAAGGAAAGCCGGAAGATTTAATTGTCAATACACACGTATGCCGCGGCAATTTTCATTCAACCTATGCAAGCAGCGGTGCTTATGACAGCGTAGCGGCAACATTATTTGCAAAGGAAAATGTCAATGCATATTATCTGGAATTTGATGATGAGCGTTCCGGCGGATTTGAACCGTTAAAATATGTAGAGGGCGATAAGAAGGTTGTACTCGGACTGGTTACAACAAAGTCTCCGAAGCTGGAAGATGCGCAGGCAGTAATTGACAGAATCCATGAGGCGGCAAAATATGTGCCGTTAGACAGACTGTATTTAAGTCCGCAGTGCGGATTCGCTTCCTGTGAAATCGGCAACAAGCTTACAGAAGAAGAACAGTGGGCAAAGCTGGCACTGGTGAAGGAAATCGCAGAAAAGGTGTGGGGATAAATAACAGATTCATATTGGAATGTAAAAGAATATGTCAGACAGGCATACAGGGTATTTTTATATATGCCCGTGTAATTTTACGAGGATGGTCGGGGTTAATGTAAAATTATAAAAAGCAGTCCCGGATTGGAAAAATAAGAATATTTATGATAAAATAAACTCTAATGTTACATTAGGGTTTATTTTTTGGCATTAAAATGTCTGCAAAATAGGAATGAAAAATTATATGGAGAAAAAAGACAGATATATCAGCATCGGTGAAATGGCAAAAATCAACCGCACAACCGTACCGACACTGCGGCTGTATGATTCAATGGGACTGCTGACACCGTATTACACAGACGAGGAAACACATTACCGGTATTATGACATCAAGCAGAATGCCCGGTTTGATATGATTCAGTACATGAAAGAACTGGGCATGGAATTAAAAGAAATTAAAGAATTGTTCGATAAACAGGATATTAATCTGATTGAGCAGATTTTACGGCATAAAAAGGAACAGACGGTTGTCCAGATGCAGGAATTAAAATTTAAAATGCAGGCGATTGACAGGACGGTTGCAAGCATTGAACGGTATAAGAAATCGCCGAAAAGCGGCACGATTACACTGGAATACATACCGGACAGGACGATTTACTCGATGTGTGTGGATACCAATTTTTACGATTATAACATTGATATGTACGAATTGATTTTAAAGCAGTTAAAAAATAAGCTGATGGAATTTCATATTCCGCAGGTTTATTACTGCAATGCAGGGACGATTATGCGGCGGGAGCTGTTTGAAAAACTGACCTTTTATTCGGAAGAAATCTTTATCTTTGTAGATGACGATTTTCCGATGAAAGACTGTGTGCAGACAATCGAGAATGGCATGTATGCATGTATTTATACGGAAGATTTTGATGAGGAACGCGACTGTGCGAAAAAGCTTTTGGCGTACTGCCGCGAACACGGCTATCAAATCTGCGGTGATTATATTTGCGAAGAAATTATGGAAATGAACGTCTTTGACAGCCGCAAGCGCTCGATGTATCTGCGGCTTCAGGTGCCGGTAAAAATGGAAAAATAGGCTTGACTCTCATCTAAGATTAGACATTATACTGAATACAACGGAAAGTTAAATAATTAACAATCAGTTCGCGTAATATATGCTGAATAGTGAAAAGCGAAAGCGTGAATGAGGATTCGTCTGAAACTGTCCTTGCACCGCAGGACACAGATTTTAAAAGGAAGCGGTGTAGAATTGGAGGATGTTATGGAGAAGATTAAAGTAATTCAGTATGGCTGTGGCAAGATGAGCAAGTACACAATGCGGTATCTGTATGAAACCGGCTGTCAGATTGTCGGTGCAATCGACTGTAATCCATCTATTGTCGGCATGGATATCGGCGATTATGCGGGACTGGGTGTAAAGACCGGCGTATTAATCAGCGACAATGCGGAAGAAGTGCTTGACAACACGGATGCGGATATTGCCGTTGTAACGCTGTTTAGTCTGGTAAGTGACTGCTTTCCACATTATATGAAATGTCTGACACGTGGAATCAGTGTGATTACAACCTGTGAAGAAGCAACGTACTGCTGGACAACAGACCCGGTTCGTGCCAATATCTTAGATGTTACCGCCAAGAAAAACGGTTGTACTTTTGTAGGAAGCGGCATGGAAGATATTTTCTGGGTGAATATGGTCGGCATGGTAGCAGGCGGCTGTCACAAGATTGAAAAAATTGAAGGCGCAGTCAGCTATAACGTAGAAGATTACGGACTGGCACTTGCAAAAGCTCACGGCGTAGGCTTAACACCGGAAGAATTTGAAAAACAGATTGCACACCCGGAGGAGATTGAACCTTCTTATGTATGGAATTCCAATGAGGCACTTGCATCAAAAATGGGCTGGACGATTAAGAGCCAGACACAGAAATGTGTACCGTATTTCCATGACAGTGATTTGTTCTCATCAACCATGAATGCAACGATACCGAAAGGCAACTGTATCGGTATGGCGGCAGTTGTAACTACCGAAACATTCCAGGGACCGGTTATTGAAACACAGTGTATCGGCAAGGTTTATGGTCCGGACGATGGTGATATGTGCGACTGGAAGATTACAGGTGAACCGGATACGGAATTCCATGTTGTAAAACCGGCAACGGTTGAGCATACCTGTGCAACGATTGTCAACCGGATTCCGGCAGTGCTGCGCGCTCCGGCAGGGTTAGTTACGATGGATCAGCTGGAGGAAATCGCTTATCCGACATATCCAATGGAATACTATCTGTAGTTTAAATATTAAAACTGGAATAACAGAATACTGTGCAGACATGGTTTGTAAATAAAATCCCCGCATAAAGAGAGTCGAACAGATTCTCTTTATGCGGGGATTTTTTTTTGCGGATTTTGGACACGATGTAGCAGCTTGACAATTCCAACGATGTGGCATATAGTTTTACGTGACTAACTACGGTCAGAATGGAGAAACAAAATGACAAAAGCAGCGATTATATTAAAACGGACAGCCGCCGCCGCAATGTGCGTGATACTGGCGGCAGGCATGACGGTATGTGGTAAAAAAGCAGACAGCGCGCAGAGCGAAAGTGTTTCGGAAAATGACAAATATTCATCCGATATTTTTGCAATGGATACCTACATGTCATTGACGGCATACGGAGCAAAGGCAGAGGATGCCGTGACGGTAGCAATTCATGAGATTCAAAGACTGGATGCGATGTTTTCGGTAGGAAATACGGACAGTGACGTCACAACTGCCAATATGCAGGGAAGCGCTACAGTGTCTGACGAAACAGCATATTTAGTGGAACAGTCCCTTGAAATTTCAAGAAAGACGGACGGTGCATTTGATATTACTATCTATCCGGTCATGGAGCTGTGGGGATTTACCACGAAAAATTACAAAGTGCCGCAGGCGGACGAATTACAGGAAACGTTAAAAAGAGTATCCTATGAAAATGTATCGTTAAAGGACCACGAACTGGTCTTAAAAAATAATGCGCAGATTGATTTTGGCGGTATTGCAAAGGGGTATACGTCCAGCCGTGTCATGCAGATTTTTAAGGAATACGGCATTGAACACGGCATGGTCAATCTCGGCGGCAATGTGCAGACACTCGGCACAAAAACGGACGGTACGGCATGGCGCGTAGCCATTCAGAGTCCGCAGGGAGGCAATCAGTATCTTGGCGTTTTGGAAACGAGCGATCAAGCAGTCATTACATCCGGCGGATATGAGCGTTATTTTGAAGAAAACGGAGTGACTTACCACCACATTATCGACCCAAAGACCGGATATCCGTCAGACAGCGATTTGACGTCTGTTACGATTGTGTGCGCAGACGGAACAAAAGCAGATGCGCTGTCTACCTCATTTTTTGTAATGGGACTTGAAAGGGCAGAAAGCTTTTATGAAAATACGGATTTGGATTTTGATGTCATTTTACTTACAAAAGACAATCAGATTTATATTTCTGAGGGAATTGCACAGAATTTTACCTCGGATTACACCGTAAATGTCTTGAAAAAGTAGTTGATAATTATTGTCAGTAACAGACCTTGACAGAAAAGGATTCTATATTTATGATAGAACAGAGTTAGAAAAAGCTAACAGCAGTACAACTTTCTAACTTAAATCATAAAGAACAAACTCAAAAAGGAGAAATTATGTTACTGATTATTGCACTTGTGATAGCTTCCTTATTTACATACTTTTTAAAAGACAAGCTAAAGCAGTATCCTAATATTTTTTACATCGGTGCGGCAGTTGTAACGATTGTTATATTCAGCCTGCGCACGGTGGCAATGCCGCAGTTTGTACGGCAGAATATTGTGGGCATTTTTGCAAAGGGAACGATAGGAACGGCATTTTTTATCATTGTCATGATAACAGGTGCATTGCCGAGAGGTTCAAAGCTTATCGGACCGCTCATGCGGATTCGCGGGGAATTGTCCATTATGGCGGCAATTCTGGTGCTTTCGCACAACCTGACCTACGGCATGACGTATTTTAAGATGTTATTTTCGGCACCGGCGGCATTACCGGCAGTCCAGCGGTGTGCAGCGGTGATCAGTCTGATGCTGATTGTATTGATGATTGGATTAACGGTGATTTCATTTCCGGCAGTCCGCAAAAAGATGAATCCGAAAAAGTGGAAGCAGATTCAGCGGAGCGCCTATGTATTTTATGGACTTTTATATGTACATATTATGCTGATTAATATTCCGTATGCGCGCATGGGACTACACATGTATGCCGTAAATGTGCTTGTATACAGTATCGTATTTGCAGGATATGCGGCGATGCGAATCCGTAAATGGGTGCTTACAAAAAATCCGGATGCCGATAGCATTTTTATAAAGAAAGTCAGTGTGGCAGTATCTGTGTGTGCAGTGCTTGTGTGTACTGTGGCATTTTCAATGTGTTTTATGCGGAACGGAAATAAAGTGTCTGCACAGGAAACGGCGGCAGATAAAACACTGAGTCAGACACAGACAGAAAAAGGTGTAAAAAAGAACGGAGAAGCAGGCACAACGGCAACAGCTTCAAATGCGGACGGTGTGACACAGGAACAGCAGACTTCGGGCGAATCCGGTGATAGCGCAGGTGATTCACAGGAAGCACAGGAGAACGAGAACGCACAGGACGGTGAAAATGCGGCAGCGGCGGCAGTTGAAAACACAGCCGGAGAGGAGAACAGACAGGAAAAACAGGACACTGACAGTCAGAATTCCGGAAGTTCAGGCGCGACATCAGACAGCGGAAATGATACAAACAGCAGTGCGGGCGGAAGTTCGGACAGCGGCAGTGCAGGTCAGACAGCCGAGGAAAAGACAGAAGCCGCACCGGCGGCAACGCAGGCGTCGAGGACATTTAAGGCAGACGGCGATTATACAGGAACTGCCGTATGCGATACATACGGATACACGGTTACGGTTGTTGTGACAATTTCAGGTGATGCCGTTACAGGCGTATCCGCATCGGCAACGGCAGGAGGCGCAGATGAAATGTTTTTCTCACAGGCAAATGCCAAAGTTCCGGGAGCGATTCTTGCAAACGGCGGTGTCAGTGGTGTGGATGGTGTATCGGGTGCGACAAAGTCCAGCAATGCCATAAAGGCGGCATATACGAGTGCGTATCAGTCTGCAAAAAATTAAAAATATTTTTAAATAAATATCAGGCAACAACAAAAGCAGGGAATGTCCAAGTGGACAGACCCTGCTTTTCTAAAGCCGTGAGTCTGACAAAGAATTGACGAAAAAGGCGGGAAGTGCCATAATGAAAATACAAATATCAGAGCGTAATCAGGAGGGAAAAAGATGCCATATGCGGTAATATATGCATTGATTGGATATTTATCCGGCAGTGTATTATATGCGGAAGTATTTTGCGGAATTTTTGGTAGAAAAAATGCAATTGAGCAGAGCAGGGATGCCAATCCGGGAACGGCAAACGCATTTTTATACGGCGGGTTCTGGTGCGGAATCTGCACATTGATTTTTGATATGGCAAAGGGCTTTGTCCCGGTTTATGCCTATGTTCACATGACACAGATGAATTTAGCAGAAAGCAACGGACTGGCACTGGTGCTGGCAGCACCGGTAGCGGGACACATTTTCCCTGTCTGGCATCATTTTAAAGGCGGAAAGGGAATTGCAGTCAGTTTTGGCAGTCTGCTCGGACTGATACCGATGTGGTATCCGGTACTTTCTCTTGCGGTGTGTTTTTTATTCTTTTCACTGGTAATACAGATTTCACCGAACTTTTACCGAACCGTAGCGGTATACATTGTAAACTGGCTCATCATTGTATTTTCAGAGACTAATCTGCCCAAAGCCGTGCATATCGGTGTAGGATTGATATCGCTGCTGATACTGCTTAAAATGCATATGAGCCAGGAAGAACGTGAAAAAATGACATTTCAGTTATTGTGGATAAAGAGGTGATACCGATGAATGTTTTAATTTTATCCTGCGGAACAGGCGGTGGACATAATGCCGCAGGGGCAGCAGTCCAAAAACAGCTCCAAAAACAGGGACATCAGGTGGTAATGATAAATCCTTACCAGCTAAAAAGTAACAGACTGGCAGGTGTGATTGATAAAGTGTATATCGGTCTGGTACAGAAAAACAGCACGCTTTTCGGATTCGTATACCGGCTGGGAGAATTATACCGCCGTCTGCCGTTTCCGTCACCGGTTTATTATATTAACCGTAAAATGGCATATATTTTACAGGAGTATCTTTTACGACATCCGGCAGATGTCATCATTACACCGCATTTATATCCGGCGGAGATTATCACAAATATGAAAAAAATGGGGATGGAAGTGCCGCCAAGTATTTTTGTGGCTACCGATTATGCATGTATTCCGTTTACGGAAGAAACCGACTGCGATGATGTTGTGATTCCGTCAGAAAAGCTGATACCGGAATTCAGGAAATACGGAATTCCAAAAGAAAAGTTATATCCGCTTGGGATACCGACGGCGGACACGGGTGTAGAGCGCATTTCACCGGAAGAAGCCAAAAGACAGCTGGGGCTGGATTCTGCAAAAGAGTATTTATTAATTGCGGGCGGCAGCATGGGGGCTGGTGCGTTGGAGGAAGTTGTGGAAATTCTTTACCGTGTGCGTTCCCTGCATAAATGTAAGCTGATTATGGTCTGTGGAAACAATCAGCAGCTGTACAGCCGGCTGCAGAAGCGGTATGCGGACAAAATTGAACTGGTCGGATATACTGATAAGATGCCGCTGTATTTAAAGGCAGGCAGTATCTTTATTACAAAGCCGGGTGGGCTTTCAAGCACGGAAGCCGCCGCTGCACGGATTCCACTGATTCACATCTGTCCGATTCCGGGCTGTGAAACAAAGAATATGCAGTTTTTTAAAAAGACAGGCATGGCACTGGCAGTCACCAATCCCAAAGAGGAGCTGACCGCGGCAGTTCTGTCATTACAAAAACAGGAAAACCGCAAAAAAATGATTCAGTGTCAGGAAAAATATGTGCCGGGAACAGCAGCAGCGCAGCTTGGACAGTTGGTGGAAGAAGGGAAAAAATAAATAATGATAAATAATTGACGAAGTGTGTAAAAAGTGACATAATAAATATAGATTGTACGTGATGGGAGACAGAAACCTGGGAAGGACAAATGCATTTTTGTACGTTGGATTCCGGTGTGTGGTCTGTACATTGAAAATGCATGTGAGTAAGGACGAACGGGAAACAATGACAGCAGGATTATTATGGGGAAAGAGGTAAAGAGTATGAATAATGTAAAGGTAAGAACAAAGCTGATTATTGTAATGCTGGCCGCATTTTTGGCAATGACGGCATGTGTTGTTTTTTCGACAGAATCTATGAAGGCGATGCAGACAAAGGCACTGGAAACGATAGAGTCAGATAAGCGTGCATCTTATGATGAGATGATTCAGAATCAGGTTGACAATGTGATTTCATTGTGCCAGAACATTTACACACAGTATGAAGCAGGGGTGTATACCAGAGAAGAGGCAAAAAAACTGGCAGCAGATGAGATACGTCAGCTCCGATATGGGGATGGCGGCTATTTCTGGGTTGATTAGTATGATGGAACCAATGTTGTGCTGCTTGGCAGTCAGACAGAAGGCACGAATCGTCTGGAAACAAAGGATGGCAACGGTTATCAAATGGTAAAAGAGATTATCCGTGTAGGAAAGCAGGCTGATGGAGGCTTTACAGACTATGTTTATCCGAAGGAGGGTGAAACCGATAATCAGCCTAAACGTTCTTACAGCAAAGCATTTGCACCATTTGAATGGGTTATCGGAACAGGAAATTATACGGATTATATTGATGAAAAAATAGATGGTATACGGTCAGAATATGCGGCTTATGTGCTCAGCAGGGAAGGAATTTTTATTGGTCTGGTCATTGCAGTTGAAGTTTTACTGATTATCCTGCTGATTGTCATTACACGCAGTATTACCGTGCCGTTAAAGAAAGCGGTAGTTTCTATAAAGACAATGGGGCGGGGAGATTTTTCACAGCCGACTGCCCCGGCACTTTTAAAGAGAAAAGACGATTTCGGGCAGCTTTCGGTATTTCTTGAAAATATGCGTTGTGAAGTAGGTACACTGATTGGTGAGGTAAAAGGCCAAGCATCGAATATCAGCGGTATGGTTGAGGAGATTGATGAAAATGTCCGGTCCCTTGACCATGAAATTGAAGAGGTGTCAGCCACAACACAGGAACTGGCAGCAGCCATGGAAGAAACAGCGGCATCCTCACAGCAGATTGATGCAATGTCACATGAAATTGAAACGGCAGCGAAAAGCATTGCAACACGTTCACAGGATGGTGCGCTTGAAGCAGACAGTATCCGTGACCGTGCAGTTGTGATTAAGGATACAACGCAGAAAAAATATGAACATACACATGAAATTCATGAAGACATTAGTGACCATCTGACAAAGGCACTGGAAGATATTAAAATCGTAGACCAGATTGGCATATTGGCAGAATCTATTATGGGGATTACGGCACAGACGAATCTTTTGGCTCTTAATGCATCCATTGAGGCGGCAAGGGCAGGAGAAGCCGGAAAAGGCTTTGCGGTTGTTGCCGAGCAGATTCGTGTACTTGCTGAACAGTCCAAGGAAACGGTTTCTAATATTCAGGAAGTAACACAAAGTGTTGTGGGTGCGGTTGATAATCTTGCAGGGGATTCTGCAAGACTGCTTGAATTTGTCGGAACAGATGTTGTACAGAATCTGGAAGACTTTTCACAAATGGCAGATTCGTATAATGATGATGCGCAAAAGGTTGACGAACTGGTTACGGATTTTTCGGCCTCTTCAGAAGAATTGCTTGCTTCTATCAGTGGGATAATGAATGGTATTGGTGATGTAAGTAAGGCGGCATCGGAGGGAGCTTCCGGTACAACGGATATTGCACAAAAGACAACTGTTGTGGTTGAAAAATCGTCAGATATTAAAGAAAAAGCTTCTAAGGCACATGCATCGGCAGATGTATTAAAGTCACAGGTTGAAAAATTTATCGTATAAGAGTATGCCGGCCGGGTGTAGAAACAGGCTTTCTTTTCGGCTGCATATATTGATTGGGCAGTTTGTATTGCAAATTGCCCTTTTTCTTCCAAAAACAACCATATATTGAAACACCGGGAAATTTATGCTAGAATAAAAAAGAAATGTCATGGTCAGAAGGTCTAAAACCACATAAGTCTGCTTATAGGTGGGTGAGTGACCTTTTGTCGCCAACATCAAAAAGATATTAAAAATTGTTAAAAGTATTACAAACAGGAGGCTTTATAGATTATGGAACAGTACAAACAGGAATTTATAGAATTTATGGTAGACTGCAATGTGTTGCGGTTTGGTGAATTTACTTTAAAGAGCGGCAGAAAGTCCCCGTTTTTTATGAATGCAGGACTTTATGTAACGGGTGCACAGCTTGAAAAGCTGGGTGAGTATTACGCGAAGGCAATTCACGATAACTACGGTGATGATTTTGATGTGCTGTTCGGACCGGCTTACAAGGGTATTCCGTTAAGCGTGGCAACAACCATGGCATATCACAGACTTTACGGTAAAGAAATCCGTTACTGCTCTAACAGAAAAGAAGCAAAAGACCACGGCGATGCAGGTATCTTACTGGGCAGCCCGATTAAAGACGGAGATAAAGTAGTTATTATTGAAGACGTAACAACTTCCGGTAAATCCATTGAAGAAACATTTCCGATTATTCAGGCACAGGGCGATGTGACAATCAAAGGCTTAATGGTGTCTTTAAACAGAATGGAACGTGGCAAAGGCGAAAAGAGTGCCCTTGTTGAAATTCAGGAAAAGTACGGTTTTCCGGCAAATGCAATTGTCAGCATGTCAGACGTTGTAGAACATTTATACAACAAGCCTTGCAACGGCAAGGTGGTTATTGATGATGAAATTAAGGCTGCCATTGACAAGTATTACGAAGAATACGGTGCGAAGGAAGCATAAGGAATTAGTAGCAGAATAAGTAGGAGAAGTATGAACAAGCCATAAACGAAAGCTTGTTCATACAACAGTATTGTGTCGCAGGTGTCACAATACTGATTTTATCGAAGAATTGAATAAATGAGGAGTAGTATGGACGAAAAGTTATATAAAAAAATCAAGTCAATTGGCGCCGGGAATATTGTTTTTGGCATTATTTCAGTCGTATGTGGTGTTACAACAGGAGTTTTGCTGATTGTAAATGGTGCAAGACTTCTGGCACATAAATCCGACACATTATTTTAAGCGTATCAGGAAGGTATGGGCATTGTGTGAAAAATAGAAAAATGAAAAAGACATTGAAATGGCTGATTTTTATTGCGTATATTGCTGCACTGGTATATTTTATGTTCTTTGCGGAAATTCTCGGAAGGACGGATGTATCACGCACGTACCGGTATAATCTTGTACCATTTAAAGAAATCAAGCGGTTTGTTAATCACTTCTGGCAGCTTGGTCTGACGGCGGTGCTTGCCAATATTGCGGGAAATGTGGTAGCATTTATGCCATTCGGGTTCTGCCTGCCGCTGATTGCAGACCATCGGATTAAGTTTTTTGGGTGTATGCTGTATACATTCGGGTTAAGTCTTGCAATCGAACTGATTCAGCTTGTATCTAAAGTGGGAAGTTTTGATGTAGATGATTTAATGCTCAATACACTCGGTGGTGTATTGGGCTATCTCACGTTTTTGTGTTACAAAAAAATGTGTCAGTTTCATAGGAAAAGGAAAAAATCATGAAACTTTTTAATAAATATAAATTTTCGGATAAAAGCCAGACCTTGGGGGGCATGATATCAACAGCCATGGGATTGGCGGCACTGGTGTCGTTTGGCTATGGCATTTATATTGCATTCCAGGCAAAAGGAAACGCAGGACTCGAGGTAGGAAGCCTTGGACTGCTCAGTTTCATGCTTTCTGTTATTGGGTTGGTTATCGGACTGTTAAGCTTTAAAGAAGAAGATAAGTTTTATACATTTTCAAGAGCAGGTTCCCTGATGTGTGGTATTTTTGCAATATTTATGGTAGCAGTGCTGATGATGGGTATAGTGTGAAAAATATGCTTGATAGCATATTTTTCACACGGCTATTTGTTTCTGAGCGAAAACAAATAGCCATGATTGCAGA
>ERZ772870.965-NODE-965-length-24835-cov-6.256538_pt1 | contig 24835 bp, 19 predicted proteins | sample MGYA00511376_ERZ772870 | MGnify/ENA primary metagenome ERZ772870 (study PRJEB29015, sample SAMEA2737719) | human gut metagenome | biome: human gut; feature: human-associated habitat; material: faeces | place: China | collected 2012 ... | reverse complement strand
ATATCAGTTCATTATAAAAATATTAAATTTTTGTCTTGACAACTGAGCCATTATACTTTGATCCTATTGTAAAGTATGTGGAGGGATTGTGCTACCTACGGAGAGTAGAGTGGGGAAAGGAGCATTTTGCAATTTTTCTATCCCAATCTTACATATTTTTTCATACGCCATCCCTTCAGTAGCAGACTCTAACGAATCTTAGGATGGCAAATTCATAATCTTTTCCATTGTATTAGATCTTGCAGTAATCCATGCATGCAAATTTGATAAAAGTATACTTAAGTCTTCATTTTTATAATCAAATAACGAAGTTTTATATCTCTCATCCCTAAAATCTATGATTTCTTTCCCAGTTAATAAATCCTTTGGATTTTCATTCAGCATAAATTCATCAAAACAAAAAAATTCAATGTATTTCCTAAATCCATCCATTCCTGTTCCAAAATGTTCAAGCCATTTTTTCGTATACTCTCTTGTGTCATATTGATACCGCAGCCGTGAGCCATACTTTATCCCCGTATCTTTATTATTGCAATAACAATTTTTGATATCCAACAAAGTCAGGTCAGCCCTGTCCTGAATCGGTTTCTTTCCTCGAGTTTTATTATAATGTGGATTACAAATCCATTTCTCTCCATTCCAGTCCATCGCCCACACAAACGCTCCTCCTATGCTCCGGGAATCATAAATCCATTTACTGATTTGCTGTAATGCCTCCTTTCTAAGTGTTTTCGATCTAAGTGATTCCGATGCATTTTGTACGTATTTTTGATAGATACCCTTTGTTGCAGAAAACCCCAATTGATCTGATTTTAAATAAAAAACAACATTTGGATTATCAGATACCTTAACACGAATTCCAAAAGGATTATTCGACCGTTCATATACAAATTTTCTCTGCAAACCTTCTACAGAATTTTCCCTTTTGTTCAAAAATGAAGTTAAATCCTCATAATAGGAAACTGACCTACTATCCGGATCATGATAAGCAGAAGCATTGATCTCATCATTTTGAATAAATTGCTTCTCCCACTCCTCATATTGTTCATATACCAAATCTGATTTCACTATATAGCTCTTCATCTATTACCTTCCTATGTAGTATTTTACTTTTTCTTTTAATATGTTTTCTTTCCAAGCTTGTAGTTCCTTCATATTTATCCACCGAATAAGCACTAATTTGTCCAATCTGTTACACCCTTCATTTCATAAATACTCTACATCTAAATCGTCTTTATTTTCTTTTTTGACAAAAATTTCAACAATTTTTTAAATAAATTTCAAATATGAATCAAAAGAAAACATTACTTTCCTTAAACTTCTACTTTTCATTTTCACAATACAATTACTGTTATAGCAAGTATGATGGCCATAACTGAAATAAAACGCTTACTCCACTTTCCCATAAAATCACCCTTTCTTTCAAGTCCCAATAATAATGATATACTCTCACTTAAATAAAATATTAGGAACTTTCAAAGTCATATAATTATTCAAATCCATATTCTACCTCATAGTTGCAATAATATTTTTTGCGATTCTAGTTATATTATAATAAATATATTATTTTTTTCAACAAAAAATGAAGCTGATCATAAACCTCACCTTCCAATCAGCACCTTTTCTTATCTCTTATTTTTACAATCAGTCTCCGTTCGTCCAAAGATTCCAATAGCAAATTCTTCCATTTTCAAACATCTTGATATGCTCCAACTCTAAACATCTTTTATTAATAAAACACAGGTACATATTCACCAAAACAAGCTCAAGATTTCTTCAACATCAATTATTTGCTTTGCGGCCTATAAATCCTCCTTGCCGACATCTGAGTCTAAAGACTCACCGAAAAGTCCGCCAATCGCAACATACAACTATTTCTAGCTCTTATTTATCTTCCCTCTCCATCAAACACACCGTTTCACAGTGAAACGATACCTCCCGATTGATGTCAGAGTAACCGTCTGTTCTCGGAAACATATCATATCAAAAAGGAAACAAGTCCACTCTAACCAAAAAATTGATTCACACAAAAAAATTGTGTGATTTTCAATATCTATATCAAAGTATTTGCTGTCTGTGTTTATGAAAAACAGTCGAGTAATCCCCTACTACTATACTAATGCAAGCATTTTATCACAGCTGTGTTTCTGCCACTATATCGGCAGTTGAGACTGACGTATTTCATCGTCTCGGTCTGGAACCAATTATCATCTCTTTGCATTTTTCTCTAATTCCAACATATACTTATCGAAGTCAGACATAAATAATCTATCCTGAACAACACGATATTTTTCAAATTCAGTTTCAGCTTTTGCCTTGGCAATTTCTGCTGTAATTTTACCTGCATCCTGAAGAACCTCTCTGTCATCAGCCATCAGAAATAAATCCAAACGCTTTGACCAGTCCTCCATTGTCATTGGAATATGACGTTCTGCACGGTCTTCTGCCAAATCCAAATAAGCAGATACAATACGCTCCAATGAACGCATTTCCTGCTCACTCAAATAGTTCTTAGCAACGCTCACATCACTTTTTACTATTTTGCCATCCGGTGCTGCTGCCCATGTAGTCAATCCCATATGCGGCTTATCTGCATCTACGCGCTCATAAATCAACTCTGCTGCCGTATGACCATGAACTGCATAATGCATCTTGTTCTGTACCTTTGCAAAGAACTGCTTGGTTGTTTTTGCAGTACGGTCATAATCAAGAGCTGTAGCATATATGTCGGTTATCTTCTGATAAAACCTACGCTCAGACAAACGAATTTCTCTAATCTGCTCAAGCAAACGGTCGAAGTATTCTTTTGTAAGCACTGAACCACCATTTTTCAGACGTTCATCATCCATGGCCCAGCCTTTGATGGTATAGTCCTTGACAATGCTGTTGGCCCATTTACGAAACTGTACCGCACGCTCATTATTCACTTTAAAGCCGACTGCGATAATCACTTGAAGATTGTAATGTGCCACCTCTCGGCTCACTTGGCGTGAACCTTCCTTTTGAACTATTAAGTATTTCTTAATAGTTGAATTGCGCTCCAATTCTGAATCGTCATAGACCTTCTTTATATGTTGATTAATCGCAGCCACACTTACGTCATACAACGTGGCCATCATCTTCTGTGTGAGCCATATATTCTCATCTTCGTAGCGCATTTCAAAACTGTCCTGCTGTTCGCCGACAGAGGCAACATAGGTCAAATATTCTGCTGCACTGGAACGGATTGTTACTTCATCTTTTTTCTTTTTCAAATTGGATTTCCTCCTTATTTCGTCCCAAAATCTTTATTCTGTCTGTGCATCAAAAGACTGCTTCACTATCTCCATAATCTGTTCTAGTTCATCCTGGTGCTCCATAAATAACTCAACATCTCCATTTCCCCAACGACCTAAATCGGTAATATCCTTACAGATTCCATTAGGATCGTTAACCTCAGTAAACTTCATGTTAATTGAAATACGCAATCTTTGTTTCTGAAAAACAATATCAACAAAATTAGTATCCAGCTTATATGCTACATACAACTTTTTATACTCCCTCTTTACATCCGGAGATAAATTCATAATGCGTTTATCCAAAGATGTAAACAACATTTTTGTAAATGCATTTATATCATATGTCTCTAAAGAATACTTCTGTGCTGTTTTCTTTTCTTCCTGATATGGTGCAAGTTCCACATTTGTTAGAGAAGGATATGGCCAAATAGATTCTGCTTTTTTTGCGAGCATGTTTGCTCTCTCCTGAATATGCTTTTCATTCCACTCATTTAACAACACTATATATTTATTGAGCCTGAGTGCACTTTCTTTGAAACCTCCTGGCATATTCATTTTTTCCCTAAAAGGTCTATCACTCATCTCAGAGTTATATGCAGTCAAAGTAAGGTTTCCAATTGTATGTAAATATTTTTTCTGAACCTCGTGCCAATCAGCACCGAGATCAGCTTGCCACTCCGAAGAAAGATTTTTATTTTGTGGCATTATATGCTCTATGGTATAATTTTCTATAATAATTGGAGCCTTCTTTTCAAAATTCTCCAAACGGCTAAGAATATAATTTCTAGCACGCATATTATAAATATCACGGCTTACAAATGCACCTTCAAATTTATCGTTATCCGGGAATTCTTTATAAGTATCCTGCATCACGAAAAATGCCTTAACAGAATTCAGGTAATCATCTGGTCTGATATAATTCTTCAACGTTGCAAATGTTTTGTTCATCGAGTTAGTCGGAATCTCGCAAATTGCACGTCTCAATACATAGCTAATACAAAGTTTCAAAATTTCCTTCAACTCATCTGACGTTATTATTCCGTCTGTACAATCATGATGAATCTTCAATAAGAATGGATAGGATACTTCCATTCTTAAATCAATAATATCCTCATATAATTTCTTTAGATCCAAATCAAAATTCCGCTTGAATACAATATTTGTATAGTATTTTGCATAATCCAGTAAATCTTGGCAAAGTTCTCTGATGGTTCCAAATTCACAATTTAAATGATACAACTTAAATTCCTCATATACACGTCCTTGCTTTGGAATACGGGCAAGTTTCATTGTCAGGTAATGACGAAAGAAGGCATCCATTACTGTTCCTTGTGTTTCATAAACAAACAATTGCTCCATAGGACGCCAGAGATGCTCATATACATATATTTGCTCTGATGATTCTAGTCCCATCAAAACATAGTTGCGAATCAAATCGGATTCGGAAAGTTCCTTACCGGTAGAATTCAAGCTTTCAAAAATTGCCTGTGCATCGTCAACAGCACGATCCAATGTAATATTAACAATTTGCAACTTTCCAATTGACTCATATACCTCAGCAGGAAGAATTTCTTTATCTGCTAATTTATCAGCAAAAAACTTGTAATTTTCAATCAATCTTGATCGAGTGCCCTCTGCTATTGGCTTTTCCTCAACAAGATTTATGAGAATATCCCGATCTGTTTCAGTCAACAGTAGTTTATATCGCTCATCACCATTTTCATACTCGTTTTTTAGAAGCATATTGTCTATACGACGAGCATTGATTGATGTATCACCTGGATTCTTGATTGCATAATCGCGCAGAGCCAAAAGAAGCAGTGTTAATGTAGTCATTCGCTGTTGACCATCAATAATCATATATTTCTGAACACCTGTCGGCATTGCCTGTTCAGCGATATTAACAATAGATCCAACAAAATGGCCCACTTTTCCTTTTCTCTGCATTTCTACAATATCATTCCAAAGTCGTTTGCACTGTTCTATATCCCAGCTATAGAATCTCTGGTAAACAGGAATTAAAAACTGTTTATTTCCATTCAGTATCTCATAAATATTACCTTTACGTGCATCCATATTATACCCCCGTTACTTCTTTTCTCCATAAGGAGCCGGTGTCTCTGCCACCATACTCAGTTCTGTTTCTGACACATATTTATAAAGCTTTTCCTCTGCTCGCGGTTCCACATTATCCGTCCAAAGCTCACACTGATTGATTACTGTGTTTATTGCAAAATCATAATCTTCCAGTGGATACTTATATTTCTTAAGAAGACGCTTAACCATCTTTCGCATCTGGGCCCTCGCTGTTTCTTTCTTCTGCCAATCAATGGTACGATTCTTACGAAGCATTTCTGTAAGTTCTCTTGTAGCGAGCTACCTGCTCTGCCGTCAACTTTTTCAAAATTTCAACGGCAATATTCTTTTCCTTCATTCTGGATATTTCATCTAAAACTGCCGGATCAAATATACTAAAGTTTTCGTCGCCAGATTTGCTGCTATCAAATAGATTAATGACCCCCTCGCTCTGAACTGCAGCTTTAAGAAGATTGTTAATCTGATCATTTATTTCATTCAAAGATAAGCTTTTACCTCCCACTCCTCCATATATGATCTTGGTTACCGTTGAACGTACCGCTTCCATATATGCCGCTTCATGACGTTCCTGTTCTGTTGTCATACTAGAGCACAAAGAATGCGACTGTTTTAATAGCATTGCTTCTTTTAGAAACAAATCTTTTCTATCAGGCACTTTTGCATCTAAAACAAAGTTTACTCCTCCAGTAATGAGTTTCGCCATAGTAAGTGGTGAGCCACCAATAAAACCACTAAAATCAAATCCATGTAATAAATCCTTACATACTTGAAGTTTCTCTTGAAATTTAGGATAGGCCATTTTGGCAATATTCATATCACCATATTTTGATTGATCGCGCTTAGTGTATTCCTTCATTGCAGCTTTTAATTCTGTCTTTCATCATCTGATTTCATCTCATCACTAACATTCAATGGTAAAGTCTGATTACCCATAATCAACCCCTCCTTATGAATGCTTTTATATCAGGGTGCCTGATACTGATAAAACAGCAGGTGCCTTGCTACCTTAAATAGTATATCACAATCTATGCTGTCTTTGTTGTGCTTTTTTTCAGCTTTGAACCATTCCTTTGCATTCGGAACAACACTGTTTCCATTCCCTTTCATAACAAAGGTCAGCTTAAACGGGTCTACCGTGCCATCATCATTGGTTTCTCCAACAATAACCTTCTCCACAATGCTTTCAAATACAACTCTGTCGAACTTATCCAATGCCCATCTTCACATTTTTTGATGTGGATTCCACTTCATTCTGAGCCAGCGTTCCCATAAGTGTAAGCATCATTTCTCCCTGCTCCGTCATGATATTGATATTTTCCTTTTCAAAAATCACTGCAATACCTCTTTCCTTATTTTATTTTTTTCCAGAATATATTCATTCTCCGAAATCAGTCCCAGACGAACCAGTTTTCTAAACACTGCCATTTTCTTGCTGAATTCCAGACAAGCTCCTGCACCCATCTAATACCACTCCATAGCAAAACCTCCTCTCAAAATACTGTTTTTCACGAATTACAAGCAACCAGTCTCACATACATCCATAGTTGCTATTCACAGCCACTCCGCCAAAATTAGTAAATAAATATTCGATTTTTATCAAATAGTTGTAGAACATATGTTTGTTTTGTGTTATACTGATTGTATGAATCACTTCATGCTTCGATGTTTAAATAATATTTTTATATTTAAGAAGATTACTCCCTCACTTATAGGAGATTTAGAGGTGGTTTTGCAGAAATGTTTTTGAAAAAATCAAATTTCTTGCAAAAAGTAAGCTTCTGATGAACTCTGATTACTATGTATAAGGTAGGTATTACAGGTAAATGAACCATACAAAACAACAGGAATTGCCAGACTTCTGGGAGTATGAGCATCCTGACAGAACTCTTTTGAAATGGGATATACGTGCCATTACTCTGAAGCGAATGGAAGATGCTGCAAGAAGTGTTCCCGATTTTGAGGAAGTGGTTAAGCAATGGGATCATCTGGATGACAAGCTTGCCGGATATGCCATTGTCAGCAACAATTCCGAAAAACATAATGGAGAAAGCCAACGGCTGCGGTATGTGCTGTATGAGGCAGCAAACTATGTTTCCGGGAATGACTATCTGAAATCTGTATACAGATATATGAATAATCTATATGCCAGATGGCACAAGTCTGAGAAAGCACTGGCATATAAAGAAAAATGGCTGAATGCCATGAATGAACAAAACAAGAATATCACACATAGAAACGCATAAACTATTAATACCACTAGCAAAAATACTGTTTGACATCGCCAAATATCAATGGTATATTATTTGTAGTGGTTGTGCTACGGAAACTTGCGATGCCCGTAGCCGGTGGAGTTCCATGCGTGGGCTCCACTTTTTTTATGCCTGTTTTGGAAAGGAAATACTATATGGCAAAAAACTTTCTTACCTATGAGCAGCAACTACATATTCTTGAATATGACAAACAACTTGCTATTCCTAATCACGAATATGCTACTAAAAAACTGGAAGAACTCAGCTACTATTCTCTAATAGGTGGATACAAATCTCTTTTCAAACATGCCCCGTCAAATAAATATATTCATGGCGTTACTTTTGATGAATTAGTTTCTTTCTACTACTTTGATGAAGAGCTACGCACTTTATTTCTGAAATACATTCTTCATGTAGAACGCCATATAAAATCTATGTTTTCCTATCACTTCTGTGAAAAATATGGTGAACAGCAGTCCATGTATCTTGATATAAAGAATTATAATCACACCAGAAAGAACCATCGTGAATTGCTTCGCCTGACTCATTCATTACAAAAAGTCATTGCTGTACCTAGCAAGTATGCCTATATTGAGCATTCCGTCAATGCATATCACAATGTACCGTTATGGGTTGCAACTAATGCTTTAACATTTGGGCAGATTTCCAAAATGTATCAATATGCAACTACTGATATTAGAACCAAAATCAGCAAAAACTTTCAGAATGTTTCAGAAAAACAATTACATCAGTTTATCAACATTATAGGCAAATGCCGTAATGTATGTGCTCATGGAGAGCGTCTGTTTTCATTCAGAATAAATGAGACAATTCCTGATACTCTGCTACACCAAAAGCTTCAAATAACAAAAAGCAATAATCACTATGTATACGGCAAGCAGGATTTATTCGCAGTTGTAATTGCCTTACGCTACCTGATAAGCATTGATGAATTCAGACACTTTAAGACTGCTCTTTCAAAACTTATAAAAACTGTAATTAAGCAGTGCCCTCATCTTACAGAGGAACAAATGCTTGATAATATGGGTTTTCCTGCTAACTGGGATAAGATTAACAGATACAAAAAAATATAATTTAATATCTACCAGGAGTTTATTGACATACACATCTTGTAATGTCACTGTACATATGGTTGCGCTACGAAAACTTACGATGCCCGTAGCCGGTGGAGTTCCATGCGTTGGCTCCACTTTTTTATTTTCCACGATGGTACCTTAACCTTACTACTTGTGTCAATAATTTGCATTATGAGAAGTTTCAGGATGGAACTGTAAAATGTATTGAGGATGAGATACCGTTTGAAGTGCCGGAGGGATGGGAATGGTGCCGCTATTCAGATGTCATTGAGTTGTACTCGGGACAAGACTTAACACCAGATCGTTATAATGATACTGGTGATGGAATTCCTTATATTACAGGTGCAAGTAATCTTGAACAAGGAAAAGTCTTGATAAACCGTTGGACGACTACACCTACAACACATGCAACAATAGGTGATCTTTTGCTAACAGTTAAAGGTTCTGGAGTAGGAAAGATGGCTTTCTGTGATATTACAGATGCACACATTGCTAGACAAATCATGGCACTGAGATGTACTACAGCGGTTCATCCTCATTATTTATACATTGCCATATCCGCTATGCTTGATAAAATAACCGCACAAGCAAATGGAATAATTCCAGGTATTCGACGCGAAATTGTGTTAAGTGCGCTCTTGCCTTTACCACCTTCCAGCGAGCAAACAAAAATATGTGAAAAAGCAAATAATACACTTTTGATTATCAACACTATTGTTGATGAAAAAGAAGATTTGCATACTTTGATTTCTACAGCAAAATCGAAAATCCTTGACCTTGCCATTCGTGGTAAGCTTGTGCCGCAAAATCCAGACGATGAACCGGCTTCTGTTTTGATTGAGCGTATCCGTGCCGAAAAAGAAGAACTTATCAAGCAAGGCAAAATCAAGCGTAATAAGAAGGAATCTGTCATCTTCAAAGGTGATGATAACTCTTATTATCTGAGGACTGAATCTAAAGCGATAGAAATCACAAATGAATTGCCATATAAAATTCCAGACTCGTGGGAATGGGCAAAAATCGGAGATATTTTTCAAGTAAATCCCCGCAACAAAATTGAAGATTTATTGGAAGTTTCTTTTATTCCAATGCCGCTAATAGATGATGGATTTAGTGGAAAGCACACATCTGAAGAACGTGTCTGGAGAAAGGTTAAATCAGGTTTTACTCATTTTATGGAAGGAGATATTGGCATAGCAAAAATTACACCGTGCTTTGAGAATAGAAAATCTGTAATTTTCAAAAATCTTAAAAATGGCTACGGAGCAGGAACGACTGAACTTCACATTTTAAGACCATATGAATCTACTATTTTACCTGAATATGTTCTAGCTTACGTTAAATCGTCAATGTTTATTAGTAAAGGCAAGCAAGAGTTTACAGGCGCTGTAGGACAACAGCGAATTGGCAAGGACTATTTAGAAAATTCATATTTCCCTATTCCGCCATTAGAAGAACAAGTAAGAATTGTTGAGCAAATATCTACAGTATACAAACAACTTAATATGATTTCAGATGCTTCTCTTGTCTAACATACTGGCCGTCCTCATTTGAGGACGGCTCAATATTTTTACCAAGTTACAATTTTATCTACAAGTTCCTGCTGTTCACTGGCGGTACGGCGAAGGTAAATGCGTGTTGTTTCAATGCTCTCATGCCCCATAAGGTCAGCAAGCAAAGCAATATCATTGTACTTTTCAAGAAAATTCTTTGCATATCTGTGACGGAATGAATGAGGATAAACCACCTTTTTATCAAGTCCATATTTCTCGGCATAGTTTTTGAGTTGCTGAGAAATTCCTCTTGTGGTAATTCTTTCGCCATATCTGTTCAGAAACAAATAGCCAGAGGAACGATGTTCTTTCTCTAGCCATTCGAGAGTTTCTTTTTTTAACTTTTGAGGTATGTATAATCGTCGTAGTTTGCCACCCTTTGTGTATAGATCAAAATATCCGATTTCAATATGCTCAATCTTAATTTGAATCAGCTCGCTTACTCTTGCCCCGGTAGCTGCTAAATACCAAACCACAAAATACCATTCCATATTACCATCTTTTTTGAGTTGTTTCTTAAGGAAATTATAATCTGCATTGCTGATAACATTCTCTAAGAAGTTTTTTTGCTGCACTTTTACAGCTTTCAGCTGTAATTGCTGTTCTTCTAAATACTCCAAATACTTGTTTATTGCCTGTATACGCAGATTAACAGTTTTAGGTTTAAAGAATTCCATTAGATATCCCTTGTATGCAAGCAGATTTTCTTTACTAACACCATCGTAATTCGCATTGAAATAATTCACTGTCCATAGATACGATGTTATCGTATTTTCTGATAAATTTTCCTTTCTCAAGTATTCTTCAAATGTTAGTTTCGTCTCCATATAAAGACACCTCCGATATAATATATTCGCGAGAAATTCGCTCTAATATTATATCGAAGATGTTTACACTCCTCTTATTATGAGAAGATTGATGGTGAGGTGTTTTGCATTGATGAAGAAATACCATATGATATTCCAGATACTTGGACCTGGATGCGATTAGAAAATTGCTGTGTTAAAGAAATTCGTCGAGGAAAATCTCCAAAATATGCAGAAATCAGCAATGTTATTGTATTTGCTCAGAAATGTAACACAAAATACAACGGCATAGATATTAGTTTGGCACAATATCTTGATGAAACTACATTAAAGCGTTATCCGACTGATGAATACATGCAAGATGGTGATGTGGTAATCAACTCTACGGGAACAGGGACACTAGGTCGAGTCGGAGTTTATAGAAATACCGATAATACTACAGGTTTCTTAATTGTTCCTGATTCTCATGTTACGGTGATTCGTAGCTTTAGTTGCATCAGCTCACATTACCTATATGCCTTCATAAAGGCACATCAAACCGAACTTGAAAAGAAAGGCGAAGGATCAACAAACCAAAAGGAATTAAAGCCACTTACATTAAAAGAAATGCTCATCGCAGTTCCGTCATTATCTGAACAGAAACGCATTAATAACTCTATAAATGTTGCATTTAGCCACCTAACTATAATCGAAAAGTGCCTCAATTAAGGCTCTTCTCAATATGCTCTATTGCTGAAAAAGTTACTTTGAGCTTGTTGCAAATAATTTCTTGCTCTTTGGTTGGTGGAATAGGTATAACCAAGTTAAGAATATCTTCACGAGATATTCCCGGAATAAGTCCCTTGGCAGCTTGTTTGATTTTCGTCATTGAATATTCAATGCATAATGTCAGAAAATCAACATTAAGGCTATAGTTATTGCGAATAGCCATAATTTGACGTGCAATGTGAGCTTCCCCAAAGTTATTATATGCGATTTCTCCGATAGTTCCTTTGCAAGTCATAAGTAAGTCTCCCCTTCGAGTAATAACTTGCGGAACGGGAGTCCAACGAACTAAGCTGATGTGACCATTTTTAAAATTGCTTGCACCTGTAATATATGGAATTCCATCATTTTTATCGTTATATTCTGATGGAGACAAATCTCTTCCAGATATGAGTTCCCAGGCAGTCTTTAAACGAATAAAAGCCCAACCTTCTGGCAATTCAAACGGAATTTCTTCATCAATACAATTTACTTTATTGACCACCTTCTCATAATAAGAGTTATCATCACCTTTAAAGATGACAGATTCCTTCTTATTACGCTTGATTTTGCCTTGCTTGATAAGTTCTTCTTTTTCGGCACGGATACGCTCAATCAAAACAGAAGCCGGCTCATCATTTGGGTCTTGCGGTACAAGTTTACCACGTATGGCGAGGTCGAGAATTTTAGATTTGGCTTCAGCTACTGTTTTTTTCAAAGTCTCTTGATTGTTTTGAATATTTTCCACAAATAAGAGTAGACTTTTAATTCTATCAACAATCTGTGATTGTTGTTCCTTCGGAGGAATTGGAAACAAGAGGTTATCAAATTTACTCTTATTTAGGATTGGTAATGTAGTAGCTGACGAATTTATACATATTTGCTGTTGCTCATACTGAGAACACATGCAAAAGTATGTATAAGCCGGAAGGATCTCACTATTCGGAAGAATAGCATTAATTTGTTGGTTGCAAATGCCCGCATTTGAAATGTATCCTGTTTTTCCAATAGTAGCACCGATGCAAGTTACCAAAACAGAAAATTTCGGTAATGGACGTCCCGACAGATATCCTTTTTTTGAGACAGAATCCTCTGCACAATAAACATTATAACCAGCATTCAAATCAGTTGGTTTGTAGAATGGATACTCTGTTCCATAAAGCGATGCGTCCTTTGTGGAGGGAGTGCTACCGGTTACAGTTAAAAAAAATGAGCCGAGCCGTGCCCAACTCCACCCCTCCGGCACTTCAAACGGTATCTCATCCTCAATACATTTTACAGTTCCATCCTGAAACTTCTCATAATGCAAATTATCCTCACCTTTAAAGATAATTGTATCATTCTTAATATCCTTTTTCTTGAGCTTACCTTCCTTGAGCATCTGCTGCTTCTGTTCTCTGATGCGTTCCAACAACACCTCTGCCGGTTCATCATTTGGATCCTGTGGAACAAGTTTGCCACGGATAGCAAGATCAAGTATTTTTTGTCTTAATGCTTTTGTATCCATTACTCCTCCACTTCTCCAATCAGTTGTTCCAATTCTGAAACTGCCTTGGCAATATTCTGAGATTTTTCTTTAATCTGATCAAGTAATTCCGCAAGTGTATAATTATCTGTATCAGATTCTGTCTTCATCCATGTAATATCAAGACTCGTCTTATCTCTTGCAAGAATATCCTGAATTGAGAACTTACGCCATCTTCCATTTGGATTTTCTTCACTATATGTTTCTTTTCGCTTGCTTAAGTCTCCATCCGCATAGCATGTTATAAAATCATCAAAGTGCTCTGGCTTTAAAGGATTAGTTTTCCCAAATGAAGGCATATCATTTCTAAGATCATAAATCCAGACTTCTTTTGTATTTCCCTTGTCTGTTTTTCCACGAGTAAAGAAAAGTACATTTGTCTTAACACCCTGCGCATAGAATATTCCGGTAGGAAGACGCAGAATTGTGTGCAAATTGCACTTATCTAATAAATCCAGTCTAATTTTCTCGCCATCACCATCTGCAAATAACACATTATCCGGCAAAACAACAGCCGCTCTTGCTTTTCCGTTGTTTTTCAGACTGCGATAAATATGCTGTAAAAAGTTTAACTGTTTGTTACTTGTAGGATAAGTAAAATCATCACGTGTAGCACGTTCTCCACCTTTCTTAGTTCCAAAAGGTGGATTTGTCAGAACCAGATCGTAATCATGCATTGATTTTCCAATATTTGAAAGTGTATCTCCTAATATGATGGGAGCTTCAATATCATGGAGCATAGCATTCATCAATGCTAAACGATGTGTATCATGTACAAGCTCACAGCCTGTAAATGCTTCCTCCCTCTCAAATCTCGCCAAATCTGCATCTTCAATATCAAAAAAATTATCTGTATACTCTGCAACATACTGATGAGCAGCAATCATAAAACCAAATGTTCCACAGGCAGGGTCATTACATCTCTCTCCTACTTGCGGTTTCATAAGTTTTGTCATAACATCAATCAAAACACGTGGAGTAAAATACTGACCTGCACCTGATTTCTTTTCATTAGCGTTCTTCTCAAGTAATCCTTCATATAGATTTCCAAGTCCTTCTTCCCTTGCCGAATACCAATCAAGACTGTCTATCGTAGCTATAATTTTCTCAAGATTCTTAGGCTCATCAATATTTGTTGCTGCACCCTGATATATTTCACGAATTCTTCCTGTGCCATTATCCCCCAGTTCTGATAACAGTTCCTTGTAAAATTTTTTTAGTTCTATTCCACTTTTAGCCTTCAATTCATCCCAACGATATTTCTCCGGAATTTGTTCTTCTGTTCCAGTTTCCTTCGCCATTTTCAAAAACAAAATATATGTTAACTCTGTAACATACTGGTGATATGTGATGCCATCATCTCTTAATACATTACATAAATTCCATAATTTTGATACAATTTCTTGTGTTGTCATGCAACATTTCCTCCGTCATCATACAAATATTCATTTAATTCAAGCACAATGCTTTCAAGGTTATTCTGAAATACTTTATTTATCTTTTTGAAGCCTCCATAGCTTGCAAATCTGCTATCTTCATCAAATACCTTAATATTCATTACCGATTCCCCTAGCAGATATTTTTCAATGCGGGATATCCAGCTCTGCTCCTGCTTTGAGAAATTATGTTTCTTTCTAAGCTTCTCAATAGCTCTGTGAATACGGGCTTCATGACTAATAAGCGTTGAGCCAATTGCATATCGTCGAATCAAACTTATAATGTCTGCCATTATCTCTTCATTAGTCAACTCATAAATTGCAGTATTCAACTGCTGTGTAGTAAAGCCTTCTCTATCAAGCGTTAATCTCAGATCCTTCAAATCTTTTCTTGTCAACTCTCTAGGTCTGGTACAGATAATATTCAATGCTGCAATTTCATTTCGATTACTCTGAATATATCGTGAAAATGCATTTAGATAATCCTCTGGTTTTTCAGCATTTCCATATCCTCGGGAGTGATCGGTTAATTCATCCTCTGCATCAGAAACCACAACAGAACGGGAATCATGTGTTTTGGTCTCCTGCAGCATTTCGAACACATTCCGATAATTAAGCAGACGATTCTTAGCCTCCTGCACACCTGACTTTTCAATTTCAACAATAAACTGTGATGGGTCTTTTCCATCAGTCATGCTGACGAAATACTCCATCATTTTAGGCGACATATTACGTTTCTTTCTCTGTAATTTAGCAATTATCTGATTAATCTGCTGCTCTACTTGTTTATCATCATTCATTTCAGACAGACCGTCTAATAGCTGAGTAAAGCTTGTTGCAGGATTAACCACTACCGGTTTCATCGTGTTCACATCACTCAAAGAATCATATACCCCTACGGGATCGTATATTTCAAAATGCGTCTTATGTATTTTCGGACATAATCTGGTAGCACGCCCCAGCATCTGTTCAAATAAAATACGCGATTTCACACGACGCATAAACACTAATGTGGTAATTTCCGGCACATCAATTCCTGTAGTCAACAAATCTACTGTTACTGCAATGCTTGGATAATTCTCATTCTTAAAGCGTTTGATAGCCTCCTGTACTTTCTTAGGATTTCCACCTCCAACGCTACCTGTTATCTTCATAATTGCCTCGTTAGAAACTCCATATTCCGAATAAATATCTCTCAAAATTGATACAATCATATCTGCATGTTGGTCATCAACTGCATATATTAGAGTTTTTCCCTGTTCTTCCGGATTCTCAGGATCTATATCTCTAGCAATCTCGCTTAAAACTGTCTTATTAAAATTCTCTGTAATAACTTGTCGATTAAATTGTTCAATATCAAAATCTAATTCATCATCCAACAACTCGCTGTTTGTAATTTCTCCTGTCACAGGATCATAAATCATAACCGAATCTCCCGATTTGTAGTGAATTCCCCCTGTACTGAGTTTTGTTTCCAGATGATGAGGAGCATCATGGTCTACTAAATATCCTTCTATGACAGCTTCCCTATATGTATATTTAAACACCGGTTGTCCAAAAATCTCTGTCGTCTGAAGTGCTGGTGTTGCCGTAAGTGCAATCTTCACCGCATCGAAATATTCAATCACACTTCGATATTTGCTTTGATAATCTCTCTGGTCACGATACAAAATTTCCGTGTCGCCCATTTCCCTGTCAAGAATATATCCACGGTGTGCTTCATCTATGATAACCAGATCATAGTCTGTAACAGCCGGCATAGTTTCTCCGTCATTATATAAAATACGCTTAACCATACTCTGAACAGTAGCAACCTGTATTCTTGTTTCTTTATCAATATTTTTATCTGCAAGCCCCTTGATGTTATAAATCTCATCAAGGGTCATTAAGTCTTCCAACTTTACTTCTTTGAATACATCTGATGCCTGTTCTCCAAGAGAAGTACGGTCAACAAGAAACAAGATACGCTTGAATCGGTTTGTTTTTAAAAAGCGATAAATCATACCTAGTACAGTGCGTGTTTTTCCTGTTCCTGTTGCCATAGCTAAAAGGATATTCTTTTTTTCTTCAATAACTGACTGTTCTGCCGCTTTTATCGCATTTAACTGATATTCACGCAGATTTAACCCATTAGGATCTGTAAGAAAATCATATGGCAACACTTTCAATGCTGAATTACCCTCATGAGGATCTTTTTCCAGTAACTCTATCATTCCCATAGGACTAATCCATCCATGAAGAGCTGTCGGATTATTTGCAGGATTTCTCAAATCTAAAAACCATATACCTGACTTTGTCTCAAACTGCTTTAGATATGGTCTTCCGTTGGTAGCAAATGTAAATGGTACTTTATATTCTCCCCACGCCCCAATCTGATATTCTGAATCCTCCTTACGAATATTACGCGGATACTCTTTTCCCTGATAATCAATAACAGACGGAATATCCTTATGTATTGCTTTTGCCTCAATAATGCCTATTAACTTAGTGTCAACAAATAATGCATAATCTACACGACCACTCCGTCCTGCCGTAGAATTTGTCGGCCATTCAGCGATAGCCATATTATGTCCTTTTGTTGGACGAGTTCCTTTAGAATAACGCAGATTTTCTGTATCTGCTTCCCAACCTACTTGACGCAATTGCTCATCAATAATATATCTGGTTTCCGCTTCTGATTTAGGTCGCTGACTTGCCATTTTACCAGCCTGCTTCTGACGCTCTGATTTAGAAATAACTTGCGCTGTGCTTGCTTTTTGTTCTGCCTGTTTTGTAAGTTCTTCTGCCTGTCTCTGTTCTACAGCTTTTTCTTCTTTTGTAACCGAAACTTTTTTATTTTCTAATTCAGGCATAACAAAATCATGATGCTGATAATTCCAATCCCCATATGTCTGCATAAACCATTCGCAAAGACTATGAGCCATTTCAAGCAGAATTTTACATTCTGATTCAGAATCATAATTCTCATGCACAGCTTTATTTCTAGCTTTTCTAAGGGCATGTAAAATATCCGTTAAATCTCTTGTTAACAACCCCTCTCTTTGAAGAGTATCTATTCTTGTAACTGCTGTATTATCATATGGCAATTGGATCCTGTCATAAGTAAACATTAAATTAACAATGCTTTCCCCTATCATTCCCAATTTCATAAGACATGAATTAGGATCAGAAAAACAATACTTTTCAGCCTGACAACCAAATGTTGATAAAATCGGAAACTCTGATTGTAAAAAGTCAAAGTTAGATTTCATAAGAGTTACCTCCCCGTTCTATTTCTACATCCATAGAACAATCAATAATATCATCTATCTGCACCGGAGAATATTACATATCCTAATTAGCACTTCCAATCTGACAAACTGATTTTTTGTCTATTAACAGCTTCCACAGCTTATCATAACTTACTGTCAATGTAATATTCTCCTATCCATCACAATATTCATTTAACTTCTCATAATATAGTATTATATCATGCATACTGATGCTTTTTCAATCTCAACTTGAGTTTTTCAAGCACTCCTGAATATTATATTGTATCGCCTTTTTCTGATCACATCTTCTTTGTCTTTATTTCTGCTTGATGAGAAATATGCCCGGCACAGCCTTCATTTTCTTTGCATAGCAAACAACTTGAATGCCCTGATTTCTTTGCTTTTTTCCGCCTTTATCGTTTTAATTTTCGATATTCGCTCGGAGTAATTCTATAGCGTTCCTTAAACACTCTATTAAATGTTCTCTGGCTGTCAAAACCACTATCCAAACAGATGTCAAGGATTGTATCGCTGGAATTCACTAACCTTGTACATGCATAGCCCAATCTGGCATCATTAAGATACTGATTGAAATTGCGATGAAATGTTTTAGAAAATACTCGTGACAAGACATACTTACTTACTCCAAGATCACGCGCCATCTCCTCTAGAGAAAATTTTTTTCTAAAATTTCCTGATATATATGATACCGTTCGATATATCAAATCATCGCTTCCCACACAACTTTTTTCCACCAATTCCATTTTTCCTATACATCTTGCCAGCACAATTTGAACATAAGCTTGAACAATCATGGGGTCTTTTTCCTGCATTTGGATAATTGCCTGAATTGCATTATAAACATCCGGTTCGATCTGCCCCGCACGAATAACCGGATATTCAGGAGCATATCCTTGTATTTTATCTTCAAATACTCCTGCAAAAGAAGACGGAACCAAGATATAATCTGCCCGGCTCGTTTTCTCTGAAAACACTTGATAATGATGAATAATATCGGAAAAGACGAATCCGACATCACCCTTTTCCATATGATATAGTTCCTGCCCCACTCCCATCTCAAGTGTTCCTTCCGTTACGTACACAATCTCCAATGCATTATGTAAATGTGGAGATACATGTTTTGACACTCTTTGCGCCGCATATACCTCTTCCTTTGTTTTCTTAAACGTCAAATGCATTGATACATCTCCCCTTTATTACTTAATTGTTGATTTCCTCTGCAACATTTGTCTACATTTTCTTTTAATTTGGCAAGCATTCTTATCCAGCCTGTCCTATAATGAACTTGCAAATAAGGAAAGGAGGAATACAAAATGAACAAATTCAAAAATTATATGAACAACCTTTTAGCTTTCTATGAAGGATACTTTGAGCATGTATATCATGCATAATCTGGCTAAAAGGACTATTTGTGAAAACTGAATACTGAAAAAGCAGACCACTTCACAAATGTGAAATGGTCCTTTTTTTATATGCACTCCAAAAATTTTTTGAAAGCAGCTTGTCCTTCCGGTGTTCTTTTGTAAACACCTGCGCATCGTGTTATGAGATATTCCTTGCGTTTCGCTGAAAATAAATGCTTTTTCATCTGTATATCCACGCCAGCAAGACAGGATGCAGTCAGCAGCCCCTACCAATGACTCTGTGTTATTCCCTTGTAGACGAATAACAGACATAGGCCATTTCACAGTTCCGGCATGAACATCTGGAAATTCTTTTAATGAAATTTCTGTCTCATAAGGTGCTTTAGCCATTGCGAACTCATATTCTCCCCCTTGAAAATGATCATGGCTTAATATGGATCCACCTACAATTGGCAAATCTGCATTTGATCCTACTGTATAATGTGGAAACTGTTTTACAAAATCCAACAATTTGGCAAAAACTGCCTTATTAATTTTCATTGGAATATGTCGATCATTGAAGACAATACATTGTTCGTTATAGTACACATACGGCGAATACTGTAAATTGTACTGTTCTCCACACAATGTAATCGGAATAATTCTGTGATTTTGTCTTGCCGGATGAGAAATATGTCCGGCGTAACCTTCATTTTCTTTGCATAGCAAACAACTCGGATACCCCGATTTTTTTGCTTTTCCTGCCTTTGCAATATCACGAGGATCTTTTTCCGGTTTTGATAAATTGATGGTTATATCCATTGCACCAAATTCTGTATTTGCTGTCCATTTCTCATCCTTTGCAATTCGATCTTTTCTAATATAATTTGTTGCCTGGCTAAACTGATAATAAAAATCTGTTGCAGCTTTAGGAGATATATTGTATTTATCCCAAAACTGCCTGCGAACCGCAGATGGGTATGGTGTCAATATTCCCATAATCTTTGTATCAAACAAGTCCTTTTCCGTAATTGTTTCTTCCTCCAGCATCCCCTGCCGACATGCATATTCCAACATATCATTTAAAATCTGTGACAATTCTCTTTCTGATCTAACCTCTTTCGCTGTTCCTTCATGCTCTGTCAATTGAAATAATTCCAGAAGGCGATTCGTCACATATACTTCATCTTCTGGATCAACCAATCCCTGATTCAATCCATACGCCACAAGTTCATTGATATACTCATTAATCATGACACCTCCCCCCTTCACACATTCTGATATCCATTTGGATGACTTTTATGCCATTTCCATCCACATAAATATCTTTCAATGTTTCATCATACATTCCATTTTTTATTTTTTTTATCAAATCATGTGTCACCACAAACCCATCTCCTTTTCTTTACGGAACAAAAAGCATTGCCTGTAATTGTTTATTCAATTAAGACAATGCTTTCCTGTTACCAGTTTCTGCTCATTACTGCTGAGCGGTTTCTACTGTAATTCCCTTTTCTTTTTTGAGCTTTACATTTGTCTCCTCCACATTCATTCTGGAAAGGATAAACATAATAAGTACATCAAAGATCAGTGGCAGCCAAAGATACATAAACTGCATCATATTCAACGCGGACTGTGGCTGAACAGCATGTGTTCCCACATAGCCACTAAGTTCTAAGAGCCATCCTACGACCGCCGTTCCAATACCTCCGCCAATCTTAACGCCAAGTGAAGTACAGGAATACATCGTACCATCCACACGCTTTCCCTGTGTCAGGTATGTATACTCGGAACAAGATGCGATCACTGCATTCATGTCTCCCTGCCAAGGTCCCTGTCCTAATGCTGCTAATGCTGTAAATGCCATCATCAAAGGAATACTTCCCATATATCCGGCAACAACAACAAGAGCTCTGCCAATCACGGCAAGGATGTAACCTCTCAAGTTCAGCTTATACATACCATTCCACTTTCCAACCAGTGTTGGTGTAAAGATTAATGCAATGATAAGAGGAATGTTTACCGCCCAGGCAAATTGTCCAAACAGATTTTTGTTTTTCAAAACCCAGGTCATATAAAAAATACCGGCACCGATCATTGCACTGTATAACTGCTGCAAAATATAAGTACCACAGATCATCAGATAAAATTTATTCTTTACCAGCAGCTTGAATGCCTGAACCAGCCCATATTTTTCCTCTTCACCTGTTGTGTCTCCTTCATTTAATTCCTCTTCCGGAAGTTCTTTAACAGATAATGCGGAAATAGTATTCACAACTAATCCGATCACTGCATAAATAATTGCAACCATACGCCATGCGGCTGCATCTCCACCACATTTTGCAACAAATCCAACAGTAACTGCTTGAATCAGAAGACTGGTTGAAAAAGCAAAAATGAAACGGTAAGAACCCATCTGCACACGCTCTTTACTGTTCTTGGTAACAAGTGATGTCAGAGCAGAATAAGCAATGTTATTTGCCGTATAAAACACTCCATTCAACAGCGTATACGCAATAAAGAACCACGCATACTGTGCCGTCCTGCCAAGACTTGTTGGAACTGCAAAACAGGCTACCAATGTAATTGCACAACCAATGTAACCATACAGCATCCATGGTCTTGCCTTTCCCATCTTACTATGCGTCTTATCAATCATTGATCCAAAAAAGATGTCTGTAAATCCATCGAGTAATTTGGAAACGGCAATCAGTGTTCCCACTATACCGGATGCCAATCCAATCGTATCTGTCAAATATACCATCACAAATGATGTCAGGAATGCATACACTACATTTTCCGCAATATCACCAGATCCGTATCCTATCTTGTTGTACCATTTTAAGTATTTCTTTTCCTCCATAAGAATCGCTCCTTCACTATTTGTTATTTAGAAACAATTTGCTTTGGTTATCAAGTGTCTTGTATTATCCTTTTACAAACGGAATGAATTCAAAGCTTCCAACTTATCGTCCCAAAGGAAGACTTGACTTTCAAATCATCTATATAGCAGCCGGACGGGCTCATTTTCATTTTGACAACACAGATGACGATACTGTCGTTACGGCAGGAAACATAGTACTTTACCGCCCAAAAGAATTTCAGAAATATGAATACTATGGCATTGATAAAACAGAAGTTTACTGGGTACATTTTACCGGAAGTAATGTAAAGAACATTTTAAGAAACTACGGTTTTTCCGATGACCAGCGTATCTTCCATGTGGGAACTTCTTTGGAATATGAACGTATTTTTAAACGAATTATTTTAGAATTACAAAGATGCCAGGAGGACTACGAAGAAATGCTGACACTACTATTGCGTCATTTACTGATTATTTTTCACCGGGAGCTTACTCGCAAACGTGTACTAAAAAACGAATACCTCGATCATGAAATGGACACTGCAGCGTCCTATTTTAACGAAAACTATAACCGTGATATCAACATTGAAGAATATGCTTCTTCCAGAGGAATGAGTGTCAGTTGGTTTATTCGGAATTTCAAAAAATTCACCGGTACAACACCTATGCAGTTCATCACCTCCATCCGGATCACTAATGCTCAGATGTTATTAGAAACCACAAATTACGCCGTAAATGAAATTGCACGCATTGTCGGTTACGATAACCCACTGTATTTCAGTCGGCTGTTTCATAAACAAAAAGGCTGTTCGCCATCCGGATATCGGAAACTTTTAAAATAAAGAAAGCTATTGCTTGCTATGTGATTCAAATTAGCGTATATTTTTTCAAACAAAGAAAGGAGATGCTTAAAATGAAAACCATCAGTATCAGATTAGAGGATTCAATTTACGAAGAACTAACAAAGAACTATCTTACTAAACAGGAGGTAAATTTCTAAATAATTCCTAAACGCTTTTTAAATAATCGCCAGTAAAACCGTTCCAGCTGTAATAAGCAAAACGCCAACTGCCGCTTTTTTTGTCAGCCTCTCGTGAAATACAATCCATGAAAAGGCAATCGTCACCAGCATACTGAGCTTATCAATCGGGACTACCACGCTTGCCGGTCCCTCTTGTAATGCCCGATAATAACAGAGCCATGACGTTCCCGTTGCCAGTCCCGACAGGCAAATAAAACATAATTCCTTCTTCTCTATCGCCTTTATCTCTTTCTGTTTTCCGGTAACAAATACCATGAACCATGCCATAAGTAACACTACTGTGGTACGTATTGCCGTACCGAGGTTGGAATCAATTTCTTCGATTCCAAGCTTCCCCAAAATAGAAGTCAGACTGGCAAATACCGCTGACAACACCGCATAGATCAGCCATCCGCCGCTCTTTTTCCCGGAATCTGTTTCTATGTCCTTTTTCGTTATCATCATCATGGTTCCGATTCCAATCAACAATACAGATACTATTTTTGCTCCTGTAATCCCTTCGCAAAGGAAAATGAGCGCCAAAAGAATAGAAAGTACGGTACTGGATTTATCAATGGGTACAACCTTATTGATGTCCCCTTTCTGAAGGGCATGGAAATAGCACAGCCACGATGCGCCTGTCGCCAATCCTGACAAAACAAGAAACAAAAGCGTCCGACCATGAATCTGAGTCACCCCGCCCCATGTTCCGGTAATCAGTACCATGAGCCAGGAAAACAACAATACCACCACGGTTCGGATGGCTGTTGCCACATCCGAATCCGTTTTCTTAATTCCGCATTTTGCCAGAATCGCTGTGATTCCCGCAAAAAAAGAAGAACCTATCGCATAAAATATCCACATACTGTACATCTCCCTACTTATTCAGGCGGTATCCCGCTCCCCACACCGATTCCAGAATCTTAAGCGGATACAATACGTTCCAATGAACGCATTTCCTTCTCTGAAAGATAATTTTTCGCAATGCTGACATCGCTTTTTACAATCTTGCCTTCAGGAGCTGCTGCCCATGTTGTTAATCCCATATGTGGCTTATCTGCATCGGCTCGCTCATAAATCAACTCCGCTGCTGTATGTCCGTGAACTGCATAATGCATCTTGTTCTGCACCTTTGCAAAGAACTGCTTGGTTGTTTTTGCTGCACGCTCATTATTTACCTTGAATTCGACCGCGATAATCATTTGAAAGTTATAATGCTTGGTATCGCGTGTAACCTGACGTGAACCTTCGGTTTGAACTATTCGGAAATTCCGAATAGTTGCAGACTCTTCTAATTCACTATCTGCATAAATCTTTTTAATATGTTCATTTATCGTTGGCAAACCAACGTCATATAGTGTAGCCATCATTTTCTGTGTAATCTTATCTGCCAGCAGAGAACGTTTCTTAGCCTTTGCAGATACCAGCAATTCCTCTGCTTCATCTATTTTATCATAAGTCTTGTGCAAATTGTTCTCTAAATCTGTTTTTCTTTATATAATGGCTCAGTTGTCAAGACAAAAATTTAATATTTTTATAATGAACTGATAT
>ERZ772870.959-NODE-959-length-24946-cov-5.166245_pt1 | contig 24946 bp, 19 predicted proteins | sample MGYA00511376_ERZ772870 | MGnify/ENA primary metagenome ERZ772870 (study PRJEB29015, sample SAMEA2737719) | human gut metagenome | biome: human gut; feature: human-associated habitat; material: faeces | place: China | collected 2012 ... | reverse complement strand
TCAGGTCCGTGTGATGGCAACATCATGAGGGTTCAAGTCCCTTCTTCTGCATGATCGATAGCCCGGTACAGAGATGTACCGGGTTTTGTTTTGTTAAAAAAATAGATAGAATATGATGCTGGGATTTGCCATATAAGCATAAACTGTAAAATGAGTGAATTAGTGAATGGCAAGAGCCAGAAAAAAGAAAACCTTTTAAACTTATCTTTGGATGCGACAGAAGCGGAACGGGAAAAGTCCCCGGCACTTCAGATGGGATACGACCAGAATACGAAACGCTGGGAATTAATCATTCAATATAATGGAACTGTGGAAAAGTTGCAGGAACAGCTGCCGCAGGCGGAAATTTATCCACTTTCCGGCGGCTACGCGATTGTGCGGCTCCCTGAATCGCAGGTGGATGATCTGGCAGGATTATCACAGGTTGAGTATATAGAAAAGCCGAAGCGTCTTTATTTTGAGGTGAACCGGGCGATTCGGGATACCTGTATTGCGCCGGTGCAGAGCGGAAATCAAGTCTCTCAAAACGTGTATGGCAGAGATGCTGATTTAAGTGGTCGAGGCACATTGACTGCCATCATCGACTCCGGAATCGATTATTTCCATCCGGACTTTCGAAACGCAGATGGAACGACGCGCATCGCCGCACTTTGGGATCAGGAGCAGAACCGGATTTATATGCGGGAGGAGCTCAACCGGGCATTGGAGGCGGGCAGCCGGGAACGCGCTTACGAGATCGTCCAGTCGCGGGATGTGAGTGGGCACGGGACGGCAGTTGCGGCGATTGCAGCCGGAAATGGCTGGGAGGGCGGCGGACACTACCGGGGAGTAGCCTGGGAGAGTGAACTTCTGGTCGTGAAGCTTGGAACGCCGCTTGCGGATTCATTTCCCAGGACAACAGAGCTGATGCGGGCGTTGGACTATGTGGTGGGAATCGCACAGGAATGGCGGATGCCGGTGGCGGTGAATCTGAGCTTTGGAAATACCTACGGTTCTCATGACGGAACCAGCCTACTGGAGACGTATCTAAATTCGATGGCAGAGCGGGGGCGGACTTCCATCATCGTGGGAACCGGAAATGAAGGATACAGCATGGGACACCGGGCGGGATTTCTGCAGATGGGACGTCCGGTGGAGATAGAGCTTGCAGTGGGGGAATATCAGACGGGCTTCGGTGTGCAGCTATGGAAATTGTATCAGGACCGGTTTTCAGTAGAAATTTTCAGCCCGGGCGGCAGCAGCACCGGGCTGATCCGGGAATCGTTGGGAGCACAGCGGCTTTCCTATGAGACGGAAGAGATTCTTCTATATTATGGGATGCCGAGTCCATACAGTCAGGCGCAGGAGATTTATCTGGATTTGATTCCAAAAGGAAGCTACATTCAGGACGGGCTCTGGAAAATCCGTCTGATTCCAGAAGAAATACGGGATGGTCAGTATGATCTGTGGCTGCCAGCGGGCATGGCACTGAACAGGGAAACACGTTTTTTGACGGCATCGCCGGACACGACGCTGACAATCCCATCGACCGCCAGCCGGGCGATCTCGGTGGGGGCGTACGATGACGCCACGCAGGCGTATGCAGATTTTTCCGGTCGTGGATTTGCAAGATTGGGGCATCCGATCAAACCAGAGCTGGCGGCACCTGGTGTAAATATCATCACCGCCCGCGCAGGCGGCGGATATGAGGCGGTGACAGGAACTTCCTTTGCCGCTCCATTTGTGACCGGATCGGCGGCGCTGATGATGCAATGGGGGATTGTAAATGGGAACGATCCCTACCTGTATGGAGAGAAGCTGAAAGCATATCTGATCCGCGGTGCACGGAAACTGCCGGGGGAGGCAGAGTATCCGAATGAGAGAGTGGGGTATGGGGCATTGTGTCTGGAGCGAAGTTTTCCGTTGTAAAAACAATAGGAAGTGCAAGGTGCACAAAAAACAACAAATGAAATTGTAAATTATATTTAAAGTGTTAATTGAATTTTCTGCTCAAAAGAGTATAATTTATATGGTATAAAATGCAATGAGTATGGCAATAAAAGAACGGGAATACAGAGAGTTACTGGATGGAGCAGGAAAACTGTTTGGATAGAAAATCCGCCTTTGTTATCCGACTGGATAGCAGAGGCGTTTTTTTATAAATAAACAAAGGAAAGAGGTTTAACTATGAGTGGAGTAATGATGATGATAATCGCCATCGTTGTTCTGGGAGGAGCATACCTCCTGTACGGGCGTTATCTCCAGAATAAGTGGGGCATCGATCCGAATGCCAAAACTCCGGCATATGAGATGGAGGACGGTGTCGATTATGTACCGGCTGATACAAACGTTGTGTTTGGTCATCAGTTCGCGTCGATCGCCGGTGCGGGTCCGATCAATGGTCCGATCCAGGCGGCAATTTTTGGCTGGCTTCCGGTCCTGCTTTGGATTTTAATTGGCGGCGTATTTTTCGGCGCCGTTCAGGATTTTGCATCCATGTATGCGTCTGTCAAAAATAAGGGTCGTACAATCGGATACATCATCGAAGAGTACATTGGAAAATTAGGAAAGAAATTATTTCTTTTATTCTGCTGGCTGTTCTGTATTCTGGTTGTCGCAGCGTTTGCAGACGTTGTAGCGGGAACATTTAAGGGATTTACGGTCGATGAGGCAGGTGCTGTCACAAAGATAGCGGCAAATGGAGCCGTTGCAACTACTTCTATGTTATTTATCATCGAGGCAGTTGCACTTGGATATTTCCTCAAATATACCAAATTCAACAAATGGATCAACACAGCCGTCGCTATTTTATTACTGGTGGCAGCGATCGCACTGGGACTGAATTTCCCGGTCTATGTCGATCTTGGAACCTGGCATATTATTATCTTTGTGTACATTCTGATTGCCAGTGTCGCTCCGGTATGGGCGCTGCTTCAGCCACGTGATTATCTGAACAGCTATCTGCTGATCTTTATGATCGTCGGTGCAGTTATCGGTGTATTTGTGGCCAATCCGGCATGTAATTTGAAACCGTTTACAAGCTTTAATGTAAATGGACAGTATATGTTCCCGATTTTATTTGTAACGATTGCCTGTGGCGCAGTTTCTGGTTTCCATTCTCTGGTATCTTCCGGTACTGCATCTAAACAGATCAAAAATGAAAAGAACATGCTTCCAGTTTCGTTTGGCGCAATGCTGATGGAGAGTATGCTTGCTATCATCGCACTGATTGCAGTTGCTTCCTTTGCAGATGGCGAGGCAGCAGCACAGGGACTTACCACCCAGCCGCAGATTTTTGCAGGCGCGATCGCAAACTTTCTTTCCGTAGTTGGTCTGCCGCATTCGCTTGTGTTTACATTAATCAACCTGGCGGTATCTGCATTTGCACTGACTTCCCTGGATTCGGTTGCCCGGGTAGGACGTCTGTCGTTCCAGGAATTTTTCATGGATTCGGACACAGACGAGGAAAATATGAGCCCGTTTGTAAAAGTAGTAACCAATAAATATTTTGCAACCATCATCACACTGGTACTCGCATACCTGCTTACCAAGGTCGGCTATGCAGAGATCTGGCCGTTATTCGGTTCTGCAAACCAGCTGTTATCGGTACTTGCTCTTGTAGCTTGTGCAGTATTCTTAAAGAAAACCAAGCGTCAGGGCTGGATGCTCTGGGTGCCGATGCTGTTCATGATGGCAGTTACCTTTACTGCACTGAGCATGACCATCATAAAGCTCACAAACGCATTTATGACGACCGGTCTGGATCTGGGAAATACACTGCAGCTTGTATTTGCAGTGCTGCTGTTAATCCTGGGTGTATTAGTAGCAATTCAGGGTATCAAGAAACTGCTTGAAAAAGCGGATAAGTAAAAATAATAAGTGAAAATAAAATGTAGATGAGGTCCATCGGGGACAGCCGTTACGTTTTGTATGTGTGATAGTAAAGAGAGGATGTCTGTATTCAAAAGAACAGATGTCTTCTCTTTTTCATTCTAAGCCCCTTTGTTCAATAGATGGAAATAAGTAGTCATAATTCCCCTTCTTTCCACATAAAATAAAAAAAGAAAATAGAAAAAGATCAAAAATCCATGGAAAACCTCTGTCCCAAATTACAAAAATATGATATTATTATAAGATAATGGGCGAACTTTCGAATTTATTCCGTAAATTATTCTGAATAAAGGTGGGATCTGGATGAATATCAGAGAAACGATCGAAAAATGGGAACAGGAAACCCTGAGTCTGTATGCGTCGCTGAGTGCGAATACACGGGGACGGGAGCGGAAAGAACCGCTCTGCGACATCCGGCCAGAGTATCAGCGCGATCGCGACCGTATTCTGCACAGCAAATCGTTCCGGCGTCTGAAACAGAAAACGCAGGTTTTTCTGGCGCCGGAGGGCGACCATTACCGGACGCGCCTGACGCACACGCTGGAAGTATCGCAGATAGCGCGCACGATCGCGAAAGCGCTGCGGCTGAATGAGTCTCTGGCGGAGGCGATCGCGCTGGGGCACGATCTGGGACATACGCCGTTTGGTCATTCGGGGGAGGCGGTGCTCAACCGGCTCTGCAGCGAGGGGTTCGCGCATTATCAGCAGAGTGTCCGCATTGTGGAGGTGCTGGAGCAGAAGGGGCAGGGGCTGAACCTGACCTGGGAGGTTCGCAACGGGATCCTGAACCACCGGACGAGCGGTCATCCGGCGACGCTGGAAGGGAATGTTGTGCGGCTTTCAGATAAAATTGCCTACATAAACCATGATATAGATGATGCGATCCGGGGAAAGATCATGAAGGAAGAGGATTTGCCGCGGGAGTACACGGACATTCTGGGAAACAGTGTGCATGAGCGGCTGAATATCATGATCCACGACATCATCGAGCACAGCCAGGACAAGCCGGAGGTGGCGATGTCACCGGAACGCGAGGAGGCGATGCACGGGCTGCGCCGCTGGATGTTTGACCATGTCTACCATGACGGGATTGCGAAAGCGGAGGAAGGGCGCGCACAGCAGATGATCGAGATGCTGTATGGATATTATATGGCGCATCCGGAGGAACTTCCGGAAGAATCCCACCGGATTATGGAGATAAGAAATGAGACGAAAGAGCGCGCGGTATGCGATTATATCGCGGGTATGACAGATATTTACGCGATTGACCGGTTTAAGGAATTGTTTATTCCGAAAGCCTGGAGCGTATAAGGAGGAAGAAATGTATTATCCGGAAGAGGTAATCGAGGAAGTCAGAATGCGTAGCGACATTGTGGATGTGATTTCCGGATACGTGAAGCTGCAGAAGAAGGGAAGCAACCTGTTTGGACTCTGCCCGTTTCATCATGAGAAATCGCCATCCTTTTCGGTGTCGCCGTCCAAGCAGATGTACCACTGCTTTGGCTGCGGTGTCAGCGGCAATGTGATTACGTTTGTGATGGAATATGAAAATTATTCATTCCGCGAGGCGGTTGAGATGCTGGCGGACCGTTCAGGCGTGAAACTGCCGAAGATGGAATATTCTAAAGAGGCAAAGGCGAAGGCGGACCGCAAGGCGGCGCTTCTGGAGATCAATAAGCTGGCAGCCAATTATTTTTATTACCAGCTCAAGCAGCCGCAGGGAAAGATAGGATATGATTATCTGGTAAAGCGGAAGCTGACGGATGAGACAATCCGGCGGTTCGGACTGGGATTTTCCAATAAAATCAGCGATGATCTGTACCGGTATCTGAAAAGCAAGGGCTATGAGGACGAGCTTTTAAAGGATACGGGGCTGGTGACGATCGAGGAGCGCGGCGCCAGGGACAAGTTCTGGAACCGTGTCATGTTTCCGATCATGGATGTCAACAGCCGGGTGATCGGGTTTGGCGGACGTGTCCTCGGGGACGGGGAACCGAAATACTTAAACTCACCGGAGACGATGCTGTTTGACAAAAGCCGGAATCTATACGGACTTAATTACGCGCGTACTTCGAGAAAGAAATATATGATGCTCTGCGAGGGCTACATGGATGTGATTTCCATGCACCAGGCAGGTTATACGAACGCGGTCGCATCGCTGGGAACGGCGCTGACCGAGCAGCATGCGGCGCTTTTGAAGCGGTATACGGATCAGGTCATTCTGACCTACGACAGCGATGGCGCGGGCGTCAAAGCGGCGCTGCGGGCGATTCCGATCCTCAAGCGGGCAGGAATTTCAACCAAGGTATTGAATATGCGTCCGTATAAGGATCCAGATGAATTTATGAAAAACCTGGGAGCAGAGGAGTTTGAAAAGCGGATCGAGACGGCTAGAAACAGCTTTCTCTATGAGATCGATGTGCTGAAAGCCGGTTTTGATATGGAAGATCCGGAGCAGAAGACGGCATTTTACAATCAGACGGCGCGCAAGCTGCTTGAATTTGGCGAGGCGCTGGAGCGGGATAATTATATACAGGCGGTTTCGCGGGAATACTTTATCAATTATGAAGATCTGCGGCGGCTGGTCAACCAGCTCGGAAGCCGGTATGGCGTCGGGGAGACGGCAGCAGGCGGATATGCGGGTCGCTATGGTGATTCATATAGAACCGGAAATACGACTGGTGCGGTACAAAACAGGGAGGTAGGCGGAAGCGTCGGCAGTGCCGGGGCAGTGGCGGAAAACCGCGGTGCTGGAAATGCAGAGTTTCCGGGAAATGCGGGACCGGCGGTGAGACCGGTGGGCAGGAAGAAGGAAAAGGACGAGGGCATCCGCCGTTCAGAACGCCTGCTTCTTACATGGCTGATTGAAGAACCATCGTTATATGCCCGGATCAAGGACATCATCGGACCGGAGGATTTTGTAAAACCACTTTATAAAGAAGCGGCAAAAGCTGTATTTGAGGGTCTGGAAGCTGGAAATGTCAATCCGGCGGCGATTTTGAACCGCTTTATCGACGACGAGGGCAATTATAAAGAAGTCGCGGCGCTTTTCAATGCAAGTCTGGAAGAATCCTTAAACAATGAGGAGCAGAAAAAGGCATTTGCGGAAACTGTGATGAAAGTGAGAAAGAACAGTTTGGATACCGCAAGCCGGAATGCGAAAGATATAGCCCAGCTGCAGGAGATCATAAAGCAGCAGGCAGCGTTAAAACAGCTGCATATATCTTTGGATTGATTTAAGGAGGAACACTATGGAAAGAACGCGCAGAGAGGAATCTTTAAGCTTTAAGGAAAAAATGGGACGGCTTTTAGCAGATGCCCGTGCCGGGAAACGGCAGTTGGAATATCGTGATATTTTCCGGTATTTCAGACCAAAAGAGCTGAAAGAGGAAGAACTGGACCGCGTTCTTGACATATTAGCGGAAAACCAGGTTCAGATCCTGGATGAAGGGGAAGAGCAGGATGCAGGGGAAAGTGAACCTGTATCAGAGGAAAAAACGGGGCAGGCGGATCCGGTCTGCCTGTATTTAAAAGAAATTGGAAAAATTTCCCTTTTAACCCCGGAAGAAGAATTAATGCTGGCAAAGGAAGTAAGGGCCGGAAGCAGAGAAGCAAAAGAGAAACTGGCAAGGGCAAATCTGCGGCTGGTAGTCAGTATTGCCAAGCATTACGCAGGCAGGGGAATGGCATTTTTAGATCTGGTCCAGGAAGGAAACCTGGGGCTTATGCGGGCGGTAGAGAAGTTTAATTACGAAAAAGGCTACCGTTTCAGCACCTATGCTACCTGGTGGATCCGCCAGTCCATTACAAGGGCGATAGCAGATCAGGCAAGGACTATCCGCATCCCGGTGCATATGGTAGAGGTCATCAACCGGGTGATGCGAAGTTCCAGAAGGATGCTTCAGGAACTGGGACGGGAACCTACTACTCAGGAAATTGCAGAACGCTTACATATGACCAGCAAAAAAGTAGAAGAAGTGCTGAATATGGCCCAGGAGCCGGTTTCTTTGGAAACACCGGTGGGAGAGGAAGAGGACAGTCATCTGGTGGATTTTATCCAGGATGAAAAAATGTCTTTTTTGCAGGATGAGGCTTCTTTTGTGTTTTTACATGAGCAGCTGATGGAAGTATTAAAAACGTTGACTCCGAGAGAACAGCAGGTACTGTCATTGCGGTTTGGGCTTTATGACGGGCAGCCAAGAACATTGGAAGAAGTGGGAAAGCAGTTTCATGTGACCAGGGAACGGATCCGTCAGATCGAGGATAAAGCCCTGCGCAAACTGCGCCACCCCAGCAGAAGCCGGAAATTAAAGGACTATTTAGAAAGTTGAAGGACAAATATGACAGAAAAGATACAGGAAACAGAGATAAAGAAGACAAGGCTTCGCCTTTCAGAACGTTTAAAGCTGGTTGCTTCTTTTGTACCGGAAGGCAGCCGGATCGCAGATATCGGTACAGATCATGGATATGTGCCTATTTATCTGGCAGAAATTGGAAAAATTAAAAGTGCTCTGGCTATGGATGTGCGAAAAGGTCCTTTGGCAAGGGCAGATGAACACATAGAAGAATACAGACATGACGTGGGGGATGCAGCTATTTCCATAGAGACCCGTTTAAGCAACGGACTGGAAAAATTACAGGCCAAAGAAGCCGATACAGTCATCATTGCGGGAATGGGCGGTGAACTAGAGATCAGCATTTTAGAGGCTGGAAAGCAGTTATGGAGCAGTATCCGCCACTGGATCTTTTCACCGCAGTCGGATTTGGAAAAGTTCCGCCGTTATCTGAAGGAAAATGGCTTCTTTATTGAAAACGAGGCAATGATACTGGATGAGGGAAAGTTTTATACAGTGATAAAAGCTGGTTTTGGAACAAATGAAAAAGACGCTTGTGTCTGTGAAACGGTCCCTGAGTATCGCTTCGGGGCGGTTTTGATCAAACGCAGGGATGCCGTTTTAAAGCAGTATCTTTTAAAAGAAGAAAAAAGAGTGGAAGGGATCTTAAAAGGATTTGCAGGAAAGAGCGAGGAAGAGCTGACCGCAGGACAGGCAGCTGCCTGCAAGGCTTTAAAAGAAGAACTTTCATGTATCAGGGAGGCACAAGATGAAATGCAGTGAAGTGATCGAAATATTGGGAAAACTGGCTCCTGAAAGCTGTGCCTGTGATTGGGATAATCCGGGGCTGTTAGCAGGACGCAGTGATAAAGAGGTAAAAAAAATCTATATTGCTTTAGATGCAACGGACCAGGTGGTGGATGCAGCCATTAAGGCAGAAGCAGATATGCTTTTAACTCATCATCCCCTTATTTTTAAGGCTATTAAAAAAGTGAATGACCAGAATTTTATTACCAGACGTCTGGTAAAGCTGATCCAGGCAGATATTTCCTACTATGCCATGCACACCAATTTTGATGCAGCACCCGGCTGTATGGCAGATCTGGCAGCAGAACGTCTTTCTTTAAAGGATACGGAGCCGTTGGAAGCTATGGGGGATATGGAAATAAATGGAAATTCTGTGGCATATGGTATCGGAAAAACAGGAAACCTGGCGGAAAAGCTGACTGTAAAAGCACTGGCAAAAAAAGTAAAGCAGGCTTTTGATCTTCCTTTTGTTCTGGTGTATGGGGAAGAACTGATGGATATGGAAGTAGAAAAAGTGGCACTTTGTCCTGGAGCTGGCGGAAGTGTGATCGAAGAAGCCATCCATGCAGGCGCAAAGGCGCTGGTAACAGGTGATATCAGCCATCACCAGGGAATTGATGCAGCAGCCAGGAATATGGCAGTGATCGATGCAGGCCATTACGGAATGGAGCATATTTTTATCCAGTATATGGCTGGATATCTGAAGGAAAATCTGCCGGCAGAGATGGAGATCGTTACAGCGCCACCTGCATGGCCTACAGTTCTTTTATAATTGTTTTCTATGTACAGCAATACATTTTTGAAAAGGAGGATGCCTATGGTCCAACTGAAAATAAATACCCAGATAAAGGAATATCCGGATGATATTACCTGGCAGGTGATAGCAGATGAGTATCAAAGCGGGTATTCCGATGAAATATTATTAGTCCAGGTAAATGGAAAACTCCAGGAACTGCAGGAAAAGATAAGGGAAGGCGAAGTGCAGTTCATTACTGCAAGACAAAAGCCGGGAATTTCCGCATATCAGCGAAGTGCCACCCTTCTGATGCTGAAGGCATTTTACGCAGTGGCAGGTCCTGAAAATGTGGAAAAGGTCATTGTGGATTTTTCTATTGGAAAAGGTTTTTTTGTAGAAGCAAGAGGAAGTTTCACATTGAACCAGGAGCTTCTTGACCAGGTGAAAGCCAAAATGCAGGAATACGTAGATCAGGAGATCCCGATTTTAAAGCGCAGTATTTCTACGGATGATGCCATAGAGCGTTTTCACAAACACCGGATGTACGATAAGGAGCGTCTGTTCCACTACCGCCGTGTATCCAGAGTCAATGTTTACAGTATTGATGGATTTGAGGATTATTTCTACGGATATATGGTTCCCAATACAAAATATATCCGTTATTTCAATCTGAAGTTGTATGAATATGGCTTTGTGTTCATGCTGCCGTCTATGTTGGCACCAACAGTGCTGCCGGAGTTTGCGCCGCTGCCAAAGCTGTTCCATACACTTGCGGACTCTTCAGAGTGGGGGAAACGTCTGGATCTGGAGACAGTAGGCGCATTAAATGACAAGATCGCAGCTGGAGATATGTCCCATTTGATCCTGATCCAGGAGGCGCTTCAGGAGAAACGGATCGCAGAGATCGCGGCCCAGATCGCAGAGCGCAAAACTGCCAAGATCGTTATGATCGCAGGTCCTTCTTCCTCTGGAAAGACAACATTTTCCCATCGGTTGTCCGTACAGTTGGAGGCTATTGGCTTAAAGCCGCATCCAATCGCGGTAGATAACTATTTTGTCAACCGTGTGGACAGTCCAAGGGATGAAAATGGTAATTATAATTATGAGATCCTGGAATGTCTGGATGTAGAACAGTTTAATCAGGATATGCAGGCTCTTTTAAGAGGAGAGCGTGTGGAACTGCCTTATTATAACTTCAAAAAAGGAGAACGGGAATACAAGGGAGATTTCCTGAAACTGGGAAAAGATGATATCCTGGTGATCGAGGGGATCCATTGCTTAAATGACCGTTTATCCTATTCTCTTCCAAGAGAGAGCAAGTTTAAGATCTATATCAGTGCTCTGACCCAGTTAAATATTGACGAGCACAACCGTATCCCTACGACAGATGGCCGTCTGCTGCGCCGTATGATCCGTGATGCAAGGACAAGAGGGGCGTCAGCCCAGGATACCATCCGTATGTGGCCATCTGTGCGAAAGGGAGAAGAGGAAAATATTTTCCCCTATCAGGAAGAGGCAGATGCTATGTTTAACTCTGCTCTCATTTATGAGCTGGCAGTGTTAAAACAGTATGTGGAGCCGCTGCTTTTTGGAATTCCAAAGGATTGTCCGGAATATACAGAAGCAAAGCGACTTCTTAAATTCCTGGATTATTTTATCGGGGTCAGCAGCGAGGATATACCGAAAAACTCTATTTTAAGGGAATTTATCGGCGGAAGCTGTCTGGATGTGTAGGATAGCAAGTGTCCACATATGATATTTTTAATATGGTATTTTTGGATTTACCCATGGACATGGCAAAGAAACTATGCTAAAATAAACAAGTTGTGAGTAAGACAGATGGTCGCTGCTGCGACACCGAGAGGACGCAGGAGAGGAAAGTCCGGGCTTCACAGGGCAGGATGCCAGATAACGTCTGGCGGGGGTGACCCTAGGGACAGTGCAACAGAAATATACCGCCCGCTGCATTTGCAGCAGGTAAGGGTGGAATGGCAGTGTAAGAGACTACCGCCCGGCTGGTAACAGGCGGGGCACATGTAAACCCCATCCGAAGCAAGACCAAACAGAGAGCATATGGCGGCCCGTCAGCTTTCGGGTAGGTTGCTTGATGCTGCTGGCGACAGTAGTACTAGATAGATGACCATCCAACGACATAACCCGGCTTACCGTTTTACTCACAACCTTTGCAACGATGAAGTGCGTCTCCTTGAATGAAAGGGGACGCTTTTTCGCATAAAAGAAAACGTATGCAGTATACAGCGAATGGTCAGACTGCTCGCAATGAGAGGACATGCTGCGCAAAAGGAGGGAATTTTATCATGACAGAAGGCGGAAAAAGAAGAGATGGCATTCTTTCACTGTTAGAGGAGAGCGACACTCCATTATCTGGAACAGAACTGGCTCATCGTTTTAAGGTAAGCCGCCAGGTGATCGTTCAGGATATTGCTCTTTTGCGGGCAGAAGATAAGAAGATCCTTTCTACTTACAGGGGATATGTTCTTGACCGGGAAAGTGAAAAAAAGAGAAAATGTATCCGGGTGTTCTGCGTCTGCCATTCTACCAAAGATACCCAGGACGAACTTCAGACCATTGTAGATTATGGTGGCCATGTGCTGGATGTGGCAGTGGATCATCCGCTGTATGGGCAGATCCGTGCAGATCTGATCATCAACAACCGCCTGGATGTAGCAGAGTTTATAGACCGCATGAACCGCTACAATGCCCTGCCTTTAAAGGTTTTGACCGGGGATTACCATTATCATACAGTGACTGCGGAATCGGAGAAAAACCTGGATTTTATTGAGCAGGAACTGCGGAAAAAGGGATACTTAAAAGAAGAATAGAGATAAGAAAAGTAATTGCAGGCATTAAGAAAGCGCCCAACCTCACATTGTGAGGCGGGGCGCTTTTTGCATCTGGTGTAGACTCACGATTAGACTCACGAATTCCGTGCTGACGCACTCTACTGTCTGCTTGCGCAGACAATTCGTTCGTTGTCCCTATTTATTTCACAACATCCAGATCAAATCCGAAGTACTGAACAGCGTTGTTGTAGCTGATGCCCTTAACGATGGACTCTAAGGACTTCATATCTGCCGGATATTCGCCGTTTTCTACCCAGCCGCCAACCAGTGCGCAGAGAACGCGACGGAAGTACTCATGTCTGGTGTAGGATAAGAAGCTTCTGGAGTCGGTCAGCATACCGATGAAGTTGCCCAGGCAGCCTAAGTTAGCCAGGGATACCATCTGATCGGTCATACCTACCTTGTGATCATTGAACCACCAAGCGGAACCCTGCTGGATCTTTCCTGGGAATTTCTCCTGGAAGCAGCCGATGATGGTGCCGATGGAAGCGTTGTCGTTTGGATTTAAGGAGTAAATGATAGTCTTAGGAATATCATTGGTTGCGCTTAATGCATTTAAGAAATCTGCCATCTGTGCGCTTGGAGCGTAGTTGTTGATGCAGTCGTAACCGGTATCTGCGCCTAACTTGTCGAACATGTAAGCGTTGTTGTCACGCTTGCATCCGTAGTGAAGCTGCATAACCCAGTTTCTCTTGGTGTATTCTTTTGCAACGAAGAGCATGAACTCGGTCTTGTACTTTAATTCTTCTTCTCTGGAGATTGCTTCGCCCTTTAAGCCCTTAGCGATGATAGCGTTTACTTCATCCTCAGTAGCTGGAACGTACATAACATACTCTAATGCGTGGTCAGATACACAGCACTTCATGGAAGTAAAGAAATCCATACGGTTCTTTAAAGCTTCCTTTAAGGATGCGAAATCTTTTACTTCAACACCGCTGACCTTGGATAACTGATCCATGTAAGCAGCAAAAGTTGGCTTCTCTACGTTCATAGCCTTGTCTGGACGCCATGCTGGCAGAACCTGTACATCAAAAGTAGTATCTTCAGCCAGTTTCTTGTGCCATTCCAGAGAGTCAACAGGATCATCAGTGGTGCAGATCAGAGTAACGTTAGACTGCTTGATCAGGTTACGGACAGTCATGGAGTCTTCCTGTAACTTAGCGTTGCACAGGTTCCATACTTCCTCAGCAGTATCGCCGTTTAAGTAGCCTTCGTATCCAAAGTATCTTCTTAACTCTAAGTGGCTCCAGTGATACAGTGGGTTGCCGATCAGTTTAGGCATTGTCTCAGCCCATGCCTGGAATTTCTCTCTGTCTGTGCCGTCGCCGGTAATGTATTTCTCATCAACACCGTTAGAACGCATCTGACGCCATTTGTAATGGTCGCCGCCCAGCCATACCTGGGTAATGTTTTCAAACTTACGGTCTTCATAGATCTCCTGTGGGTTGATATGGCAGTGATAGTCTAAGATCGGCATATTTTCTGCGTAATCATGATAGATTGTTTTTGCCATGTCTGTGGATAATAAGAAGTCCTTGTCCAAAAACTGTTTCATAGTGGTAAATCCTCCTTTAAAATTGGAATTTAAAAGTTTGTGGTTTTTCTTTTTATTAAAGCAGAGGCGATGGTTGTCCGGTTTGGGACATTAGCGCCACTGAAAACCCCCATTAAAGTATTGACAGTAGTGGTGCAAAGTGCTTCTACCTTGCTGTCAATGGATGTGATCTCCGGATCTGTACAACGTGCCAGGAGAGAATTATTATACCCGATAATACTAAGCTCTTCCGGCATGGAAATACCGGCTGTATGGGCATATTTTACGGCTCCTACGGCCAGTGAATCGTCAGAAGCCAAAACTGCGTCAAATTTCAGCCCTTCTTCTTTCAGGCTTAAAAGAAGATCCCTGGAATTTTCAAAACTCTTGGAACATTGATGAATCATGGAGTCCTCAACCGGGATACGATTTTCTTTCAATGCTGCTTTGTAGCCCTCCATCTTATTAACACCGCTGTAGGAAACGCTGGTGTAAAGATAAAGGATACGGCTGTGTCCTGAATGGATCAGCTGTAATGTGGCATCATACATAGAGGCATAATCATCACAGACAGTACTGTAGATATTCTTTCCTTCCAGATAACCGTTTACTAACATTACAGGAAGTCCGTCTGCGGCAGCTTCTATAATATAATTATTATCCCGGGAACGCATTTCCACAAATTTGGAACCTGCCAGGATAATAGCATCCACGCGCTTGGAGCGAAGCAGATTAAAATACTTCTGTTTTACATCCAGGTCGTAACCGGTACAGCAGAGGATAGAATCATAATTATGACTGCGCAGTTCCCGCTCCAGATAGTAGATCGCCTCAGCAAGATAAGGATCAGAAGAGTCAGAACACATGATACCGATGGTCTGCATGGTATCAAGTCCCAGTCCCCTGGCAAAAACATTGGGGGTATAACCCAACTCATCCATTACAGCCAGAACCTTCTTGCGGGTGCGTTCACTTACGTTGGGATTGCCGTTGAGTACACGGGAAACCGTAGCAATGGAAACGCCTGCGCGCTCAGAAACGTCATATATATTCATTCAGTAATCCACCTCACATTCTGTAAGCGCTTACACGCTAAGTCTATTATACATACTACTAATAAAGATTGCAACAGTTTTCTATTGACTTCTGTGTAGAAAATAGGTAGAATGATTGTAAGCACTTACAAAGTGATCTGTAGTTAAAATAAATCAAATGTATTCCGGAATCTTTTGCAACAGATTTTATTTTGGGAAGGTTTCCTGAGTACAAAAACAAAGATAGGAGATTAAAGACCATGCAGGACATTGTCAAGATCAATCAGAATGATAACGTTGCCGTTGCTCTTCGTCCTTTAAATGAAGGAGAGACCCTGGATGTAGCAGGAGAAAAGGTAACTCTGGTCCAGGATATCCCACAGGGACATAAATTTGCCCTTCGTGCCATTGCACAGGGTGAAGAGGTAGTTAAATACGGTTTCCGTATCGGCTACGCAAAAGAAGCTATTGAAAAAGGCGCATGGGTACATGTTCATAATGTAAAGACCGCTTTAGGCGATGTTCTTTCTTATGAGTATAAACCAGAAGGAAGCAAGGACGTAGAGCCATCTGGGCATGTATACTTTGACGGCTACCGCAGAGCAGACGGAAAAGTCGGTATCCGTAATGAGATCTGGATCGTTCCAACTGTTGGCTGTGTAAACTCTATTGCAAAGGCTCTTGAGACTGCTGCAAAGAAGTTTGTAGGCGGAAATGTAGAAGATATCATTGCATTCCAGCATCCATATGGATGTTCCCAGATGGGTGATGACCAGGAAAACACCAGAAAAGTTCTGGCAGACATGATCCATCATCCAAATGCAGCAGGTGTTCTGGTATTAGGACTTGGCTGCGAGAACAGCAATATTCCTGTATTAATGGATTACATTGGCGAGTATGATGAGCAGCGTGTTAAATTCTTACAGTGCCAGGATGTAGAAGATGAGATGGAGACCGCTATGGGTATCCTGGAAGAACTGGCAACCTATGCAAACGCATTCTCCAGAGAGAAGATCGACGCAAGCGAACTGATCATCGGTATGAAGTGCGGTGGTTCTGACGGACTTTCCGGTATCACTGCAAACCCTGTAGTTGGTGCTTTCTCTGATCTGTTAGTAAGCAAGGGCGGAACTACTATTTTAACAGAGGTTCCGGAAATGTTTGGTGCAGAGACTCTGTTAATGAACCGCTGCGCAACTCCGGAGCTTTTTGACAAGACCGTAGCTCTGATCAACAACTTCAAGAACTACTTTACCAGCCACAACCAGACTATTTATGAGAACCCATCCCCAGGTAACAAGAAGGGCGGTATCTCTACTCTGGAGGATAAATCTTTAGGATGCACCCAGAAGTCAGGAAGTTCTTTAGTAAAGGGTGTATTAGAGTATGCGGAGCCAGTTAAGGTTAAGGGATTAAACCTCTTAAGCGCACCTGGAAATGACCTGGTAGCAGCAACTGCGCTGGCAGTATCCGGCGCTCATATGGTATTGTTTACTACCGGCCGCGGCACTCCGTTTGCTTCCCCTGTTCCAACTGTAAAGATCTCCAGTAACTCCAAGCTTGCAGGACACAAGTCCAACTGGATCGATTTCAATGCGGGACAGATGGTAGAGGATAAGACCAAAGAAGAACTGGCACAGGATCTGTTAAACTATGTATTGGAAGTTGCTTCCGGACGCAAGGTTAAATCAGAAGCAGCCGGTTTTCATGATATGGCAATCTTCAAACAGGGTGTAACTCTGTAAGTATTAGTGAACAAAACAGTTACGGTTCATGCGTTGCATGACCGGCAACGGAATTTGATCTGACTGTGCCAGGAAAACAAAAGCGCATCTTGTAATCTGTTTCAGGATGCGCTATACTAAAAGAAGAAAATCGTATATGCGTATAAGAAACATATATACGACCAAATACAAAAGACATATATGATCGACAGAACCTGATGCAGGAGGAACATAAATGAAATTAAACCGGACAACGCTGCGCACAGTGGATATACTGAAAATGGTTTCCAAAAAGCCGGATGGTATTACACTGGATGAGATCTGTGAGAAGTTAGAACTTCCAAAGACCAGCGCCTATGACATTATCACAACACTGGCACATACAGGTATGGTCCATGTGGTAAAGGGGCAGAAGCAGCGTTATACCATCGGACTTACTGCTTATCGTGTAGGAATTAATTATACAAATAACCTGGATTTTATCGGTACCATTGATCCTGTATTAAAAGCTTTTGCGAAAGAAGTGGGAAAGACCGTATTCTTTGGAGTGCGTTCAGATGACTCTATTGTTTACATCTGTAAATTTGAGCCGGAAAATCCCATTATCACAACAGCGACTGTAGGAACCAAGAACCCATTGTACTGTACTTCCCTTGGAAAGGCCATTATGGCAAATATGGAGCAGGAAGAGCGGGATGCCTTAGCAGACCGGATCAATTTCCGTCCCCATACCCAGCGTACCATTCAGGACAAGACTCATTTCATAGAAGAACTGGATCGGGTCCGGGAAAATGGATACGCCTTTGACGCAAGGGAGTTGGAGGAACATATGGAATGTGTAGGTTCCCCTGTTTTCGGCCCGGATGGGAATGTGATCGGGGCCATCAGTGTGTCCAGTCTTTACAAGCCTACAGAGGATTATGACGCCTTAGGAAGGCTGGTTTGCGAGAAGGCAAAAGCGCTTTCAAGACTTTTGGGATTTTTGGGTAAATAAAACAGGATAAAAGATAATAATTTATCTGTTTTGCTGTTGACAAATCAGTTGGTAACTATTAAAATTTAAGTATAAATCGTAAATATGAAATTAATTCGTATTTACGAACCTCATCGAAAGAAGGAGAAGAAAAATGAAAAAAGAACATGTTTTAGCAAGACTGAAAGAAGACTGCCTGGTTGCTGTAGTACGTGCAAAGAATTATGAGCAGGGTGAGAAGGTAGTAGATGCTATTATTGAAGGTGGCATCAACTTTATCGAGCTGACCATGACTATGGATGACGGTGATCCAGTAGGCTTCATCAAGAAGATGGCTGACAAGTATAAAGACAATGACAAGATCGTGATCGGTGCTGGTACCGTTCTGGATCCAGAGACTGCAAGAGCTTGCATCTTAGCAGGTGCTAACTACATCGTAAGCCCAGGCTTAAATGTAGAGACCATCAAGCTTTGCAACCGTTACAGAGTACCAATGCTGCCAGGCGTTATGACTCCAAGCGAAGCTATTACCGCTATGGAAGCTGGATGCGATGTAATCAAGATCTTCCCAGGAAATATCGTAGGACCTGCAGCTATCAGCTCCTTCAAGGGACCTCTGCCACAGGGTGAGTTCATGCCATCCGGCGGTGTTGACGTAGACAACGTTGATAAGTGGATCCATGCTGGTGCATACGCAGTTGGTACCGGAAGCAGCCTTACAAAGGGCGCTAAGACTGGTGATTTCGCAGCTGTAACTGCAAAGGCTCAGGAATTCGTTAAGGCTGTAGCAGCAGCAAGAGCATAATTGTTAATAAATTTCTTACAGTTCAGCCATGCGCTGAACTGTAATATCAATTTTCACATATCTTAAGGAGAATATTAAAATGGCAAAGATTGTTACCATGGGCGAGATCATGTTAAGATTATCTACCCCAAATAATGAAAAATTTATCCAGGCAGATGAGTTTGATGTAAACTACGGCGGCGGCGAGGCTAACGTAGCTGTATCTTTAGCTAACTATGGTCATGACGTACAGTTCGTTACTGCAGTACCAGCTAACCCAATCGGTGAGTGCGCAGTAGCAGCTTTAAGAAAATACAATGTAGGTACAAAGTACATCGCAAGAAGCGGTGAGAGACTGGGAATTTACTACTTAGAGACCGGTTCTGCAATGAGAGCTTCCAACGTAGTTTATGACCGTGCACACAGCTCTATCTCTACTGCAACTGCAGATGAGTTCAACTTCGATGAGATCTTTGCTGATGCTGACTGGTTCCACTTCACCGGTATCACTCCAGCTGTCAGCGATGCAGCAATCGAACTGACTGAGGCAGCTTTAAAGGCAGCTAAGGCTCACGGCGTAACTGTTTCCGTAGACTTAAACTTCCGTAAGAAACTGTGGTCTTCCGAGAAGGCTCAGAAGGTTATGACCAACCTGATGCAGTATGTTGATGTTTGCATCGGTAACGAAGAGGATGCAGAGAAGGTTCTTGGCTTCAAGCCAGGCAACACTGATGTTACTTCCGGAGAACTGGAATTAGCTGGATACGTTGACATCTTTAATCAGATGGCTGACAAGTTCGGATTTAAGTACATCATCAGCTCCTTACGTGAAAGCCACAGCGCTTCCAACAATGACTGGTCTGCTTGCATCATGGACGGACAGACTCGTGAATTCTACCACTCCAGAAAGTACCACATCGCTCCAATCGTTGACCGTGTAGGCGGCGGCGACTCCTTCGCAGGTGGTCTGATCTGCGGTCTGGCTGATGGCAAGGATATGAAGGCAGCTCTGGAATTCGCAGTAGCAGCTTCCGCATTAAAGCACACCATCCCTGGAGACTTCAACCTGGTAACCCGTGCAGAAGTTGAAACCTTAGCAGGTGGCGACGGTTCAGGTCGTGTACAGAGATAATTACTCTTCTTAAGAGTTAAAAATTAAGACCGAAAGGCCTGTTTGGAAATAGCGTTCCTGGAATGTATTTTCAGACAGGCCTTTTCTTTAGAAATTTTCTTTAAAAATACGTTTATGAAAATTTTTTAAACTTCAGGAGGATATGAAAATGGGAGAGATAAAAGGAAGAACATTTGACCTGCTGACATTAGGTCAGCTTCTTTTAAGACTGTCACCACCAGACAATGACCGTCTTTCCAGAGGTGATACATTTGTAAAACAGGTAGGCGGTGCAGAATTAAACGTAGCAGTTGGTGCGTCTCTGTTAGGCCTTCATACCGGTGTTATCTCCAAACTTCCGTCACATGATATCGGCAGCTTTATGAAAGGTAAGATCCGTTCCTTTGGTGTCAGTGATGACTTTTTTATGTATGATCATTCTCCATCAGCCCGTGTAGGTATTTATTACTATGAAAACGGTGCATACCCAAGAAAACCAAAGGTTATTTATGACCGTATGAACAGTTCTTTCTTTACTCTGGATATTGATGAGATCCCGGAGGAAGTATACACAGCTTCCAAGTGTTTCCATACCACCGGTATTACTCTGGCTCTTAGTGAGAAGATCAGAGAGACTACCATTGAGATGATCAAACGTTTCAAAGAAGCAGGAACCCTGGTTTCTTTTGATGTAAACTTCCGTGGAAACCTGTGGACGGGTGATGAAGCAAGAGAATGCATTGAGCGTATCCTTCCTTATGTAGATATCTTCTTCTGCTCTGAAGATACTGCAAGACTGACCTTCTTAAAGACTGGTACAGCAAAAGAAATGATGAAGAGCTTTACAGAAGAATATCCGATCTCTATCGTAGCTTCCACCCAGCGTATCGTACACAGCCCGAAACGCCATACCTTTGGTTCTGTGATCTATGATGCAGCAAGAGATACTTTCTACGAAGAAGAGCCATATCGTGACATTGAAGTAGTAGACCGTATCGGTAGTGGTGATGCTTATATTTCCGGCGCTCTCTACGGCCTGTTAAGCAGCGGTGGTGACTGCCAGAAGGCAGTTGCTTTTGGAAATGCCACAGCAGCTGTAAAGAACACCATTCCTGGAGATCTTCCATCCTCTAACCTGGAAGAAATCGAGACCATTATCAAGGCCCATAATCAGACCGGACCACAGAGTGAGATGGCAAGATAATAAAAGCCTGTTAAAAAGTTTCAAAACTATATTGTATATAAAAAAAGGGGCTTTCCTGTAATTATATGGGAAGGCTCCTGTTTTGTTGTAGAGATTTAAAAAAGACTTAAGAAAAGCTTTATTGGATGTAAGGGGAATATAGTATATAATGAACGCAGAGAAAAACAAGCGGCTGCGTCAGCAGACATTTGTTTTTCTCAAGTCATTAACGAAGGTTCCGCCTGCGTCAGCAGGCAGTGGAGCGCGTCAGCACGGGAACCTGAGTATTAGAGCACAGTTAAAGAAATGATCTTTGTTATAGAAAAGGAGAAATTATATTGAGAAAATATCATTTATACGCAGCAGTATTATGCAGCGCAGCAGTTTTAGGCCTTGGCGGATGCTCCAATAAAGTGGATGCGGCAACCACATTGCCTCTTGTAAATGAGTCAAGACCAGTGGTGGTAGAGTCTGAAGAACCTACTTCTTCTGCAGAAGAGACTACCGTTGTAGAAACTGTAAGCGGCACGATCGAAAGTGCAGAAGAGCAGCCAGAGCAGGCAGAAGACTCTGTATGCCTGTTTGGACCGGCTACCCAGATGGAAGATGGCAGATTATCCATTGACAGTCAGGCAGATCAGGGATATCAGGGAGAAGTGATCTTAAACGTTTCCCAGGAGTCTACTTATGTATTAGACGCAGTTTCCGGTCTTCCAATAGAGCTTTCTGATATTAAAGACGGAGACACCATCTACGCTTACATCGGACCGGCAATGACCATGAGCCTTCCGCCAATGACCAATGCGACGATGATCTTTGCCAATGTTCCGGCAGATTTTAAGGTTCCGGACTATGTAACAGTTAAATCAGTAGTGACAGATGCAGCTTCTTCCCAGTCTGTACTGACTGCTATGGACGGCACAGAATATACATTGGCAGATGACTGTGGGATCGTACCGTATCTTACCAGAAATATTGTTACGTTAGATGACCTGACTCAGGGCAGAAAAGCAGTGGTATGGTCTGATGGAGAGAATACAGCAACACGGATCATGGTATTTGCAGAATAAAAATTGAATGAAAGAATTAAGGGACGCACCGGTTGGCGCGTCCCTTTGCTATCTAGTTTCCACACTCAATACTGATCTCATTAAATTTCTTAAGGATATGATCAATGGTAGTAGCGTCTTTTTCTGCGCCTGCTTTATCGATCACTGCATGTCCCTGGTGCATCATTAACAGTCTGTCACCATATTCCACAGCAAAGCGGAGATTGTGGGTGACCATAATGGTAGTCAGGTTCTTTTCACGGACTACTTTGTTGGTCAGTTCCATGATCGTTTCCGCAGTTTTTGGATCCAGAGCAGCAGTGTGTTCATCCAGGATCAGGAATTCAATAGGAGTCATAGTGGACATTAAAAGTGCCATTGCCTGGCGCTGTCCGCCGGAGAGAACGCCTACTTTTACGTCCATTTTATCTTCCAGTCCAAGGCCAAGGGAGCGGAGAGATTCGCGGTAGAATTCCAGGCGCTGTTTGTTGGTTCCAGGACGGAGATTGAAGGCTTTGCCCTTATTATCTGCTAAAGCCATGTTCTCTGCAATGGTCATAGAAGGGCAGGTTCCCATAGACGGGTTCTGGTAAACGCGTCCAATGCGGCGCTGACGCTTGTATTCCGGCATTTTGGTAATGTCTTCGCCACCGATGATAATACGGCCGTCATCTAACGGGATACTTCCGCAGATGATATTTAAAAGAGAAGTTTTACCGGAACCATTGCTTCCTACTACGGATACAAACTGGTGGTCTTCAATGGTTAAGTTAAAATCATTAAACAGGCACATTTCATTTACTGTACCTGCGTTGTAATATTTATGGATGTGTTTTAATTCAAGCATGGCTCTTTACCTTCTTTCCGCCGGAAGGGCTTACTACAAGGATGATCAGGAATAATACAGAAGTGATCAGCTTCAAGTCGGATGCAGTGACAGGAATGGAAAGGTCCAGTCCTGCAATGTGCAGGTCATTTAACAGCAGCGCAATGGATACGCAGGCTTTGTATACAATGGAACCGATGATAACAGCAGTAGTAGAGCGGATAAATCCAACTCTTTTTAACAGCTGGGTTCCGATGATCACATTTGCAAGGCCGATGACCATGGTACCAGTACCGATGGAGATCTCAAAGAAGCCTTTCTGCTGGCAGTAAACGCTTCCTGCAAGAGCTGCAAAACCGTTTGCAATAGCAAGACCTACGATCTTTACAAGGCCTTTGTCTTTTGCAAGAGAAGTGACCAGTACGTCATTGTCACCAACTGCACGAAGCAGGTATCCGGAACGTGTCTGTAAGTAAGCGTCTAATAACACCTTGCAGATCATAACGATCACAAACAGGATAATGGTCACGATAAATGGGGATGCAGCTTCCGGCACATGAGCGGAAAGGAAGGAATTGGAAAAGATGGTTTCCTTACTAAAAATAGGAAGGTTTGCTTTTCCTGCGATCCTTAAATTAATGGAATAGAGGGCCGTCATGACAATGATACCGGAGAGCAGGTCACGTACTTTCAACTTTACGTGGATGAGACCGGTGATACAGCCGGCTAAAGCACCCACTGTAAAGGAAAAGAATAATGCTGCTACAGGTGAAATGGTACCAATGAAAGGAAGCCCGTTTGCAATGCCTGCTGCAGTCACTGCAGCGCCAAGTGGGAAGGTGCCGTCTACAGACAGATCCGGGAAGTCCAGGATCTTATAAGTGATGTAAACGCCCAGAGCCATGATGGCATATACAAGGCCTTCTTCCAGAATACCGAAAATGATCGTTGTCATGATGTTCCTCCAATACTTGTGTTCCTACTAAAATTACTCTGTAATGCTGTCAAAGAGTTCAGCAGCATTTCCTGTTAAAGACTCAGGAAGAGTGATGCCAAGGTTTTCAGCTACTTTGGTGTTGCCGTAGAATGCAGCATCCTTAATGGTCTCAAAGTTTAATTCACTTGCTTTTGCTTCGCCCTTTAATACCTTTGCAGCCATTTCACCGGTCTGCTTGCCAAGTTCTACATAATCAAGACCCATAGCAGCCAGGCAGCCGATCTTTACCTGCTCGATCTCACTTCCGAATACAGGAATGTTCTTTGCGGAAGCCTTGCTTAAGATAACAGGAAGAGATGCTACTACTGTATTATCGGTCAGATTTGTGATACAGTCAACCTTTCCAATTAAAGTATCTGCTGCCAGAGGAATATCTGCAGAAGAGGAGATACCGGAGTCTACGATCTCAAAGTCATAATTTGGAGCCAGTTCCTTGTATTCTGCAATCGCAGACTCAGAGTTTACTTCGCTGGTGGTGTACATGATACCGATGGTCTTTGCATCAGGTAAGATCTCGCGGATCATCTTTAACTGCTGCTCTACAGGAAGCTTATCGCTGGTACCTGTGATCTCGCCGATTGGGGTTCCGTCTGCATTTGCCAGTTCGGCTGCAACTGGGTCAGTAACTGCGGTGAAGATAACAGGAATATCAGATTTCATAGCCACGCTATATTCAGCCTGAGCCATAGGAGTTGCGATACCACACATTAAATCTACGTTCTTTCCTGCAAATGTATTGGCGATCTGTGCGGAAGTACCGCCGTCAGCCTGTGCATTCTGATAAAGAACGGTTAAGTTCTTTCCTTCTTCAATGCCTTCTGCTGCAAGGCCTTCTAAGAAACCTTCACGGCAGTTGTCAAGAGAGCCGTGCTCTGCAAACTGGCCGATACCGATGGTGTAGGAGTCGTCTGCATCAGCGGTGTTTTCTGCTTCGCTGGAAGCTTCCTCGGAGGATGCTGCCTCAGAAGAAGGGGCTGCTGTGGTATCTGCTGCTGTAGTAGCAGTAGAAGAGGAGCTTCCGCAGCCTGTTAATAAAGCTGCGCCCATTGCTGCGGTTAAAAGGAATGCCATAGATTTTTTCATAATACTTACCTCCTGTATTTTGCCTCGTGTTTTGTTG
>ERZ772870.935-NODE-935-length-25623-cov-10.610020_pt1 | contig 25623 bp, 16 predicted proteins | sample MGYA00511376_ERZ772870 | MGnify/ENA primary metagenome ERZ772870 (study PRJEB29015, sample SAMEA2737719) | human gut metagenome | biome: human gut; feature: human-associated habitat; material: faeces | place: China | collected 2012 ... | reverse complement strand
CAACAAAATACTAATAAACAAAATACTAAAAGACAAAGTACTAATCTATCAGGGCAGACAGACGAATCCGCAGATTTTGACCAGATGGAAGCACAGGTGCGGGAGGAGTTTCGGGAACGGCTAGAGATCGACACCCTTGCCCAGCGATACGATCCCGACAAGCTGGAGGAGTTGCTGGACAACATTGTGGAGATGTACTGTTGTCCACGGCAGACCCAGTACGTCGGCAAGCAGCCGCAGACCACCAAAGCCATCCGGCTGCGGCTGGACAAGCTGACCAGCCAGCACATTGAGTACATCTTCGATGTGTTGTCCAACACCACCCAGCCCATCAAGAACATCATGGCCTATCTGCGCACCACCATCCTGAACGCCCCCACCACGATGGAGCACTACTATCAGGCGCAGGGAAACTGGCTGACAGCGCAGAACCGGAAGAGGTGACCGCTGTTTTCCACCGCAGCCGCAAAAGACGTTGAAAGCCAAACGAAAAGGAGATTTACTATGAAAAACGAAACGACTGTCCGCACCGAAATCCGCTATGCACAGGTCGGGGACTATCAACTGCCCCTGCTCACCCTGACGCAGACCGACAGCTGCGAACCTCTGGGTAAGTACACCCGGATGCGGCTGGCCTATCTCAAAACTCAGCGTCCTGTGCTGTACAACAAGATGCTGCTGAACGGTACGCTCTGGCCGCATTTGCAGGATGTCCAGAGAGCCGCCTCAGAACAGCTAGAGCGCACGATTACGGCCTTGGCAGACAAGTTCCCCGCGCCGGACAAAGAGCGCGCACAGCTTCTCTGGGTGGCGCACATGAATGGGCTGAAAGCGCAGGCGGAAGAAGTGGTGGTGAGGGAGATCGTGTATCAATGATTTTTCTTGTCTATCCGTATGAACATGGTATAATGGAGTAAAGGAGTGTGATACCATGAGCCCAATCAAAACGCCGACCAGCATTCAGTTGCTCGAAAAGCAAGAAACCCGGACAAGCCGTGGGATGCTCTCAAAGGGCTGGTATCGTGTGGACGACCAGCTTGTCATGGTAAAAGGCAATTCTATTACTGAGGCTCGAACAGCTGGATATGAGCCCTATTCAGAGGTCATGGCATCACTGATTGCAGAGGCACTAGACTTGCCTCATGTAAAATATACGCTGATGCCTGCTAAATTTTTCCCAGATATTAAAACCTATTCCTGTGATGTGGTCAGCGTTTGCCCCAAGTTCACAACGGACGATGAACAACTGTATCATTTTGCAGACTTGGCTGATGCCCATTTCCTTGCCAGCGGTCGGGCCGCTTCACCGGAGGCACTGTTTCAGTATGCGGTAGAATTGTATGGCAAGAAGTGGCTCTATCAAATGCTGGCGTTCGACGCCTTTATTGGCAACGAAGACCGCCACGAGAACAATTTTGATGTAATCGTCCGGGATGGAAAAAATTATGCTCCGCCTATTTACGACAATGGCGGCAGTCTGCTTGCATGGGCGATGGATGAAGAATTGACTGACACGAAGCTCCGTTATCAGTTCGATAAATCGAAGCCGTTCCGCAGCCATCACGCCCAGCAGATCAAACTGATCGACGAGCCTGTGCTGCCTGTGTGTGATCTGGATACGCTGTATACAGAAATCGTTCAGGCTATTTCGCCTATTCTTGCATTGTTGAGCGAAAAAAGAGCATCTGCGATCCGTCAATACCTGAAATACCGTCTGCACTACCTGAGAGTCGCTATGGGGTGATAAAATGGCCTATCTGAAATTGATGATGGATGAAAAAGAAATCGCACACCTAAGCGAAGATGGGCAGTCTCTTTGCGCAAATGAGGGCGTGCCGCAGTATTATCTGCCCCTGAACCTTTTCATCGGTGACAAACGCAAAGTCCCATTGGTCGATGTGGTCGTTTGGGCAAAGAAGCGAATCTTCCCGAAAAATCGGATGGACTGTAAAGAGATTCTGAAAATGATGGGACTGCCGGACTACAATGCATGGGAAATCGTCAAGCGCACCAACGCCTGCCTGATGGAAGACCCCTATTGGCTGCGATTCAGCGAGGATGAAACCTTTGAGGACACCACGCGCGGACGAGCCAGAAGAATTATGAACGAAAATCAAAAGAGCAGCTGATACCAAAAAGCCAAACCTCGCCGTACATCCTGTACAGCTTGAGGTTTGGCTTTTCTCTTATCATCCTTCACCAGCGCGAGCGATGGTTGATTATTTTATCAGCTTAATCCAGAGAGTGACCGCATTACAAGGTCGATGTCCTGATTTTCAAGTTCCTGAATGATATGCAGGTAGGTTTTCTGCGTGGTTGTCATGCTGGAATGCCCCAGCCTCCTTGCTACGCTTGCAATGGATACCCCTGCAAACAAAAGCACCGAAGCGTGGGTATGCCGCAGACCATGTACTGAGATGACCGGGATCTTGGCCCGGTCGCAGTGCCGTTCCAGAACATCGTTAACAGTGGAATTGTAGGCGTGTTCCTTGAACACGAAAATCGGCTTATCTTCAGGAACGTCTTTTACCAGTGCTGCGAACTGAATCACCGTCTGCCAGTCAATTTGAATTTTACGTACAGACGATTTATTTTTTGTTGGCAGAAATCCGCCGTTTCCTTTATAATCCCACGTTTTGTTGATGGACAGCATCTGATGGGCAAAATCAAAATCCGCAGGAGTGATCGCCAATGCTTCGGAAAAGCGGATGCCGGTTTTGGCAATCAGCAAAATCATCCAGTCCCAGTTGAGTTTTCCCTGTAGATCCAAGTCGCTCAACAAAAGATGCAGTTCAAACTGGTTCAGGTATTTCACCTTTTTAGGCACCGGGGGCTTGCCTTTGATGATCGCTTTTCGGGTTGGGTCTTTCACGATCAGTCCATCATCCACAGCATCCATGATGGCGCCTTTCAGTTGATGGTGGAAGTCCATCGTGGTCTGACGCTCGTGGCCTACGGCATAATCGTTCAAAAGCTGCTGATAGGTCACTCTGGAAACCTCACAGAGTTTCAAAGTAGGAGCGAGTTTTTTTACCCAAGAAAGGGTCATTTTGTACTTATCCAATGTAACCGGGCGAACTGCACCCTCTTTGTATACAGCAACCCACTGCTCATAATAATCGCAGAACAGGTTGTTTTCATTCATTTCGTTTAACACGTTTTACCTCCAAAATCGGTTTTATATGCTCACGCTGATGAAGGGTGATAAGGGTATCAATTCTCTGGAAAAAGTTTCCAATCGATACTTGCTCTGTTTTTTTCGGCATGACAACAGGAAAATCAACAAGGATATTTTGATTTAGGTGCTTGATAGTTCCTCCAGTTGCTTTCTTATCTACATAGTCCATCAAAAATGGCGCTTTTAAGTATTGAAAGAGATATCTCTCATCGACAATACTTGTATTACGAATTTCGACATTAAATACACCCGCATTGAGAGTTGCTGGCATTGATAAACCTTGTACATAAGCCACTTTTCCGAGAGTGCCATCCTTCGTAATTAAGATACTGCCGTTACGAATCTGAATGTTTTTATCTTGCTCATAGCGCTCTCTTTCAACAAAGTGACAAGTTGAATAGTTAACAGTTCCGTCATCGAAGTCGGTTCCTGTTATAAGCATATAATCTCCACTGTCTAAGAATTCAGAAGTTCTGAGGTTTTGCCATCCAATGCGTGCATGCATTGAAGTAAGCTCTGACAACTTACGCTGTTCCCAAGTAGGTGTGTTTTGGGATTTTGGCGCGAAAAAAGAGCCGAGGACGCGCCTCGGCTCTTGGTCAGCAGGGTGATTTTGCACCCATTTTATGATTCTTTCGGCATTTTTAGGTCAAATCCGCCACTTACGATGAACTCGCGCAAGAGTTTATCATACTTGACAGGCACTTTGGGAGGAATGAGTTTTGTCCCCTCAATTGCCTCAAAATATGCCTTTGCTTTTGCCTTGTCCACAGTGGCTTTCAAGTCATCAAAACGTCCGAACTCGTTGATGTTGGCTTCGGTGATGTTTGCACGCATGAATGCCCGCAGCTTCTTTTCGTCCAAGCCGAAAACTTCAGCTACTTTGTGGATCTGGTCGTTCTGCTTTTGGGCGATGTACTCGGCAATGTACTCCCGCAAGGTCTTTCCCGGCTGCGGAACCACTGCGCCGCTTTGAATGTCGTGCAGGAAAATATTAGCGTACTTCTGCTCTTCCTGCGAGAGGGTGGCAAAGGTCTTGTGCAGCTCCGTTTCGGCCTGATGGATGGCTTCCGCTTCTGCACCCTCCTGATAGAAAATTTTCAGGTACTTTTCAAAGCGGGAGTTCATATAGTCCGTGTCGATGTCAGCAGTATCAATGGTGGTCAGATAGCTGTTCACCGCATAGGGAACGTCATCGTCCGGGTCATTTTCACCGCCATCTGGATTCGGCGTGAACAGCTCTTTATAGCGGAGTGCCAAAACTTTGAACGCTCTCTCGTCAAAGTCTGCATGAAGTTCTGTTTTCTCATCTGTATCCTCGTTGATGATCACAATGGGCTTATCCCACTCGAAGCCCTGCACCTTGGCTGCTTCCAGATTTTCGTTGAAGGACTGGAACAGGTCGGCAAACTTTTTGCGCTCTGCCATATCCGCAGGGATCTGCGAAAACTCTTCAATGCCCGCCGACACAAACAGATCTTTGATCTCCGCATAGAGGGCATTCAGTTTTTCCACGTTCTTGTCCAGTTTATCTACAAACAGGCCAAACGGTTTATCGCCGGAATACTCTTTTACCGCATCTGCGATATTTTTCTCCATCGTGTGCGGACGGCGATAATACTTGATGGTGCCAAACTGTTTGTCATCGCCAAACAGTCGGTTGGTGCGGGAGAACGCCTGAATCAGATTTTCGTATTGCAGCATTTTATCCAGATACAGGGTGTTGATCCACTTGGAGTCAAAGCCTGTCAGCATCTGATCCACCACGATTAGCAGATCAAGCTGTTTTTCCGGGGTGCGCTCGATGCGCTGGTAGGGCAATTTGTGCGCCAGCCGTGCCGCAATGTCCTTTTTCATCTTGGCAAAGGTCGGAATGCTGAAGTCCTGTCCATAGCGGGCGTTATAGTCTTCTACGATCTCTTTTAGCCCTTCTTCTTTGGTGATGCCTTTGCCGTTGTTGTCAATGTTGGGGTCAAATAGTGCGGTGACTTTCAGCCATGGTGCGGCTTCTCTGAACCTCTTGTAATATTGGATGGCTTCCGGGATGCTGGAGGTTGCAAAAATGGCATGAAATTTGCTGTTGCGGCTCTGGGTCTGCCAGTTCTCGCAAATGTCCTCCACCACGGCTTTCTGGTGTTCTTCGCCCTCATACTGGGTGTTGGGAATATAATCCTCGATGCCCTTTACCTCCTCACCGAGCGCATCTTTTCCGCCTGCCATCGACAGATTCAGATACTTATAAAACACCTTGCTCTTCTGTGGGTCGGCCAGAGCTTCGTCCACAGAATATGCCTTTGCTTTTTCCAGTGCGACCGCTTTCCGCAAGTCGCTGTCCTTGAAGGTCAGCACCTTGTAAGGGTCAAAGCCCAGCACGTTGTGATCTCGGATGCCGTCTGCAATACTGTACCGATGCAGTTCGTTGCCGAAAACGGTGGCGGTGGTGCTCATTTTCTTCTGGTTTTCGCCTTGGATCGGCGTACCGGTAAAACCAAAGAACAGTGCTTTCGGAAATGTATGCTTGATGGTCTGCATCATATCGCCAAAGGTGGAGCGGTGGCACTCGTCCACGATAAAAACCAACCGCTTTGCGTTGATCAGCGCAATGTCGTTGGGGTTCAGCTTGTTTTGTGCATCATCCTTGATATTGCTCATCTTCTGGATGGAAGTCACGATGAGCGTATCGGACGGCGAAGTACTTTTCAGCTTGTCCACAAGAACATCCGTGTTCTCGGTAGCCTGCACCTCCTCGTTTTCCTCTGCAAAGTTGCGGTATTCTTTCAGGCTCTGAGTGCCCAACTCGATTCTGTCCATCAGAAAAATCACTTTGTCCGCATCCTTGGAAGATGCAATCAGTTGAGCGGACTTGAAAGAAGTCATGGTCTTGCCGGAACCTGTGGTGTGCCAGATGTAGCCGCCGCGCTGCTGGTCATTCTCCCATTTCGCCTTGGAAACGGCATCCGAAATTTTGCTGGCAGCGTAGTACTGATAGCTGCGCATCACCTTCAAAATGCCATCGGAACCATCGGCAACGGTATAAAAGCCCACCAACATATGCGCCATCGGGATAGACAAAAGTGCCGTTGTAACGTCTTTCCAGTCGTTCATCGGCTCGTTGTAGAAGTCCGCCCAATGGAAATAGTAGCTGGGGTTGAATTGTCCTTCCGGGCCGGGATTGGCAAAGTAGACCGTTTCTTCCGGGTTCATGGCCACAAAAATCTGCACCAGCGAGAACAGTCCCGTAAAAATGCCCTCTGCCGCGTATTTTTCAATCTGGTTGCAAGCCTGTTTGATGGAAACACCGCTCTTTTTCAGTTCCATGTGAATGACCGGCATACCATTGATGAGCAGCATCAAATCGCCTCGGCGGTCATTCAAAATTTTGGACTTGGTGGGGAACTTTGGCTGCTCTGCGATCTGGTAGCGGCTGAGTCCGGCTGCAATTTCCAGTCGGTCATAGATTTTCAGGGACACTTCTTTGCCGAAATTCAGCTTATCGTCAGGATTGTCACGCTTGATAAGCACACTTTTGCCGTTGATAAATTTATTCAGCTTCATCGGCGTTTTCGCGTTCATGACCTGTTCCATGATCTGCTGCATCTCGCCATCCGTCAGCGGATAATCGTTCAGTCGGTCAATGCCACGGTTGTTTTCAAAAAGGATGTTCGCCCAGTTCTGGATCAGCTGCTGTTCGGTGTAGTTTTTCAACACACCATCTTTCCAGCCGCGTTCTATCAGGAGCTTTACCACCGCCTCTTCAAAATCGGCTTCTTTTGTAAACGCCATAACGAACTCCTTTCGACTTTGTAAAAAGCACCTCTCTGCAAAGGCTTTTCTAATTTGTGCAAGCTTTTCCAGCTTACGCTGATGAAGGGTGATAAGGGTATCAATTTTTCCAAAAAGCAAATGAATCTTTTCTTGTTCCCTTTTTGTCGGGAATTTAGCTGACACACTTTGAATATCGGTGTTGTGAAGATGAACAACAGATTTCCCCTGTGCAAGAGAGGATAAATACTCATGTGCTGCTCCACTCGAAATAGTTAGCGCAAGAAAGGCTGAATCATATTCAGTTGTCGGCGATACTACATTTAGGTCACCACCCAGTAGAATGCCGGGTTTAACCACAACAGATGCGATTGAAATATCTTCCGCCGTTTCGCCAGAAGCAGGCACAATGACTTCTCCGCCCTTGCTATATACGCTTCCAGCTTTTTCTTTAACAAAGGTATCTACATCAAAAATACTGGTTTCATATTTTGTGTAAAGGCGACCATACAGGATTATCGGAGTGCCTTCCTCGCATAAATCGTTCTTGGAGTAGCCTACACCTTTAGAAAAGTTCGCAATTTCAGCCAGCTTACGCTGTTCCCAAGTAGGAGCAAATGCACACTTTCAGCAGCTATTTTCCACCGCCTACCGAATGTTCGCTGAAAATTTCACTCTCGGTTTTGCGTATTCGGCTCAAATTTTGATTTTTGACTCTCGATAGTCTTAAAACACAGCTGTTCCAAGCGTCTGACATTGCCTTAATTTTCATTCATCTGCCTGTTTTGCATATTCTGAATTGGCAAGAGAAATTGCGTTGCTCCTTAGCCAAACAACAAACGACGGTACGTCCATCTTCTGGTTGCGGGCAAATTGCACCACTTGTTTTTATACAAACATCTTTTCAAGACAAGATTTCTTGATGTTTTGCAGCTTTTCCAACTTACGTTGATGAAGGGTGATAAGGGTGTCAAGATTGTGGAAAAACTCAGAGATTGTTCTTTGCTCCTTGATGTCAGGAAAAACGATTTGTCCCTTGAGCGCATTTTCTGCGGATACCTTCATGTCGTTTTTTGCACCTTTGTTGACGAGTGGGTGCATATAATTATTCATTCTGGCATCCTGCTCAAAATAAATCTGGACAAATTCTGGATTGGCACTTTGTTTTGGCTTGTAAACGGCATATAACGTTGACACGATGCCATTTTTTCCTTTATTAGCTTTAATGATGCCATAAGGATTAGATTTCAGGGGTGATTTAGTGTAAACAATATCGCCGGTTTCAACCACACCATAATTGGCAACGGATGCTCCTGCAAATGAACGTCCCTGAAATTCAATCTGATTCACAATTCCAAAATCGCCCGAAACGGACAAGACATCTTCTTTGGTATATATTCCTTCAAAGTTCTTTTGACCTGAAACTTCGAGATATTCTTCCAGCTTACGCTGTTCCCAAGGGTCAGTAAACCCCTTGAAGCGAATTTCCGGCACAGATACCCCATTTTGGGGGAACATCTTGTCCAGCATGGACTTTTTGATATTCACCAGCTTCTCATACTTACGCTGATGAAGGGTGATAAGGGTGTCGAGATGCTTAAAAAATTTTGCGATCCAGTCTTGCTCTTCTTTTTTGGGGAGCTGAACGGTCACTTCTGTATACTCGCTGTAAGCAATATTAAGAAGTCCGTCCATTCGAGCACCAGAAGATACTATTTTTCGCAATTGATTTTCAACATTTGCACCGTTCAGCTCAATAGATAAAAATTCCGGATTGCTTTTCTCTACTGAGAAGCAATGATAAACAAAGGGAATACGCGCTTTTTCAACTGTTGTCAATGCAAAGCAGGAACCATACGGACGCAACTTGGATGCTCCGTGGTTATATGCCAGCTCGCCACGTTCCAAAAGAATATACTTCTTTAGGCTCTCGCCGGCATTATTAAAGGCATACCTATCAGACTGCTCTATAAATCCGTTGCCCGCCGTTATCATCATAATTGGTGCATCAGATGCAGGGTCATTTCTGACTACCTCTTTTGCAATTTCACCCAGCTTACGCTGTTCCCAAGGGTCAGTGAAGCCCTTGAACCGGAGGGCAGGTTTCTTCTCGTTATCCTGCATAATCATTCACCTCCCAGCAACTTTTTGAGTTCTGCAATGCCATTCATGTCAAATTCATTTCCCTGCAAATCGTCCAGCAGCCCCAGCAATTCGTGCTCGGTATCGGCAATCTGGCTCTCTACGTCCTCAAAGGTGGTTTCGTATTTCTTGCAGACGGCATCCAACTGCTTCACAAAATCGTCCAGAACGGCATCCGGCAGGCTGTTCAGATTTTCCATCAGGGGCAAGATCCACTTGCGATGCAGCAGGTCACGCACTTCTTCATCGGTCAGGTGCTCGATCACGCTCTTGGTGCGCTGGTGGAGGGCGGCGCTGTCGTCCTTGACCTGCTTTTTCAGGGTCTTTTCCTCGGCAAACAGCGCGTCCACATCCTTCAGAATGCTCATGGTGGCAGGTTCTACCTCCCGCGCTTTGATGGCCTTTTTGACTTCAGCGGCAACAAAGGCGTCCTTTGCGTCATTCACAAAGTTCTGCTCCTTGTCCTCCTCGCTCAGTTCGTCCAGATAGCTTTCATATTCTCCGGCGATTTCGGAGAGTCTGGTTTCCTTTGCCCGCAGCGCTGCTACTTCCTCGTGCATTTTAACGCTCTGCACCAACTCAAAGGGCAGCACATGACCCACCCAGCCGTCCTGTACTTCGGCATCCTTTTTCAGCACCATGTTGGGGTCTACCTGCTTGGTTGCAGCAAAACCCTCGGTCTGGATGATTTCAAGGTCAATGGCGATTTTCTTCCAGTCATCGTCCAAAAGCTGGTATGCTGCATAGCGGTCAACCAGCGGAATCTCTGCCAGCCGTGCAAAGATCTCCCGGCTCAGGCGTTCTTCCTCGCCGGCAGCATTCAGCTGCGTCATGCCGTCGATGAGTGCGGACTTCAAGTAGGCATCAAAGTCACCGAAAGCATTCTGGAAAGCGGTCTTGAACGCCACCACATCCGGGTGGGACAGAACAGCGTTCTTTAAATTGGCCACATTCAGACGGCAATAGGCTTCGTTGTCCGGGCTGAACAGAGCCGCTTTCAAGTGCGGGAATGCTGTCCAGTAGGCAGACAGGTCTTGCAGTTCGGCCTCGGGAATGCCGCCAAACATGGAAGCGTAAATATCCCAGCTCTCAGCCTTTTCCGAGGAATCCACATACCGGGGGATGTTCAGGTTGTAATCATTCTGGATAATCTCTGCGCGGGATACTCTGCGTGCGAACTTTTCGATTTTCTCCGGGCGTTCCTTGTAAGCATCCACAATGCGTTTGATGTCACAGGCACGCAGCTTGTTGTTTTTGCCGTCCTTCTCAAAGCCCTTAGACGCATCAATAATCAGAACGTCCGAATCCTTTTTATTCTTCCGCAGCACCATGATGATGGTGGGAATGCCTGTGCCGAAGAAAATATTGGCGGGCAGACCGATGATTGCATCAATGTTGTTGTGGTCAATCAGATTTTTGCGAATTGTACCTTCTTCACCGCCACGGAATAGAACACCGTGGGGCAGAACGATGGTCACAATGCCGTCATTGCGGATATGATACAGGTCGTGCAGCAAAAAGGCGTAGTCTGCCTTGCCTTTGGGGGCAAGGCCGTAATCCGAAAAGCGCGGGTTGTTCTCTTTGTCGTTCGGATTCCATGCCTGCGAATATGGGGGATTTGATACCACCGCATCCACAAACAGCGGGTCGTAGGTGTTAACCGGGTCGTTTTCTTCAAAGTACGGCCAATCTTCCTCCAGCGTATCGCCGTTGCGCGTTACAATGTTGTCGGGCAGAATGCCGCGCATGACAAGGTTCATGCGGGTCAGGTTGTAGGTGTTTTCCTTCAACTCCTGTGCGTAGTATTTGATGTTGTTGCCATTGCCCATATACCGTGCTGCACACTGACCAATGTTGATCAGCAGAGAGCCGGAACCGCTAGTGGGGTCGTAAATTTTGATCTCTTCCCGGTCTTTCAGGTGGTACGCCACGATTTCAGACATGAGCAGCGAAACTTCGTGCGGCGTGTAGAACTCGCCGGCCTTCTTGCCTGCGTTTGCTGCAAAGTTGCTGATCAGATATTCGTAGATAAAGCCGAGAACATCGTAATCCTGCTTGCCGTCCATGGGAATATCTTTGATGAGATAGATCAGGTCGCGAATGGCCTTTGTCCGCGCACCGGAGCTTTCACCCAGTTTGGACAGGCCGGTTTGCAGCGTAGCAAAGACACCGTCAAACACCTTTTTGTGGTGCGGGTCGATCAGTCGACTGAATGCCTGCAATGCCACCGTTACGTCGTCAGCCTTGAAGTCGTTGCCTTTGCTGATCCATGTGGAAAACAGATTTTCATAGGCGATAAAATAGCCGACATTCTTCCGAACGGTATCCAGCGTTTCGACATCGTCTTCGGTCAAATCCGGCAGATATTCGTCTGTCCAGTCATTCTCTTTCAGCCATTTGACTTCTTTGTCCGACAGAAATTTATAAAACATGAAGCCCAGAATGTAATCCTTGTACTCGTTGGCTTCGATTTTAGAGCGCATCTTGTTGGCAGATTCCCAGATTTTCGATGCGAGTTGCTGCTTGTTCATGCTATTCCTCCCAGTGGCCTGCAATAGCGCATTTTTAGATTTTTTAATCGGACAGCCCCTCCGATTTTATGCGTGTGTTCATTGAACCAATTATACAAAAGTGCCACCCGGTTTGCAATGCGAATGAAAAGTTTCTCAATCGCATTCGCAGAACCATAACCGTGGCAAGCAGAGCCTTTGTGCGCACAAAGGCTAAATTCGCACACAGAATTAAAATTCTGCTGTGTTCATTCGCTTGTTGGGATGCAATCCCAATCCCTGTAATCATCACAATTCCGTGATGGCTGCGCATTCCTGCGGTGTGCTGAAAGAGCGTTTTGCAAAAAACGCGTAGCCTGCATCCATCGGATGTAGTTCAAGGGTTTGGGATTTCCCAACAAGCATTTTGCAACGCAAAAATGGTCTTTGTATATACGAAGACACTGCTTGCTACGGCTATGAACGCTTTTTGAATTGCAAAATGATTTTTCAGTTGCTATACTGGGCTTATCGAAAATTTTCGGGAGGATACCGCAATGACCGCACAGACAATGCAAATCGGGAACAGACCTTGCCGCATTTACGGCGAAGCCCATGCGGAATATCTGCTGCTCCAAATGACAGGCAAGCACGAGCTGCAAAGCATGGAAAGCGAGGCTACCACTATTGCACAGAGTGCGCACCGCTTTCTGTTTGCGGCCATCCCGGTGGAAAGCTGGAACGATGAACTTTCCCCATGGGAAGCTCCTGCGGTATGGGGCAAAGAAAGTTTTGGCTGCAATGCGGCGGACACGCTGCGCTTTCTGACAGAGCAGGTGATCCCCACGCTGAAGCAGCGGTTTGCACTGCCGGAAAACGTCAAAATCATTCTGGGTGGCTACTCACTGGCCGGACTGTTTGCTTTGTGGGCATCCACCCAGACTGATCTGTTCTATGGTATCGCTGCCGCCTCGCCCTCTGTTTGGTTTCCGGGCTGGATGGAGTTTGAACAGCAGTACCCGATGCAAACTCAACGCGTTTATCTGAGCCTTGGCGACAAGGAGGAACACACGAAAAACACCGTCATGGCTGCGGTGGGCGATAACATCCGTGCCCTGCACAGCCGGCTTGCAGAGTGTGGCGCAGACTGCACCCTTGAATGGAACAGCGGCGGGCATTTCAAAGACGCTGACCTGCGCACGGCGAAAGCCTTTCGGTGGGTGATGGAGGAAAGTCGATGAATATTTTGATCGATGCCGACGGCTGTCCGGTGGTCGACCTGACATTGCAGATTGCAAAGCGGTTTGTCGTTCCGGTCATCATCCTGTGCGACACCGCTCACCAGATCGAGCGGGAAGGTGCGCAGACGCTGGTGTTCGACAAAGGAGCGGACAGCGTGGATTTTGCTCTCGTCAACCGGGTAAAACCGGGAGATGCGGTTGTGACGCAGGACTACGGGCTGGCGAGTATGTGTCTTGCCAAGTGCGCACGAGTGCTGAACCAGAATGGTCTGGAGTACACCGCCGACAATATGGACGCCCTCATGCTGCGACGTTATGAAAACAAAAAGCTCCTCCGTGCCGGAAAGCACCCCAAGGGGAGCCCAAAACGGACGAGGGAGCAGGATGTGGCTTTTTCAACCCATTTCAAGGCTGTTTTAGAAGCCTCACGAAGGCTCATGCTTTAAGCAGTTCTCGTTATGCGTGGTGTGTGTGCTTTCTGTTAGGCTAGAACAATGGGTGCTGCTACATTTAAGCAGCACCCATTGTTTTGCTCATTTTTTCACGATTTTTGTGATTTGCACGTATGCTGCTATTGACTTTTGCTGTGATTGGATGTACTATACAATCAAGTGATTACTTCCAACAAAAGAAAGGCAGGCAACATGAGAGTCAACAAAGGTTTGATGATAGCAGCAACATTTGATCCGACCAAAAGAACCTCCTTGATAACTGTAGCAGATATGTGTCGTAAAATTGAGGAGAACTCGATTTCTTTGCCGTTGTATCAGCGAGATATCAGTTGGACACTTCAGAAGTGTATCGATCTTCTTAATTATCAATTGTGGGGAAAGGCTCCGGTTTCTCCTATTTCTATCAATGTTATAAATACTGTGGATAGTGCTGTTCCGCAAGTTTCCTTTATAGATAGAGAAATCATCTCAACTATTGAACGCGGTCAATACTCGGTCGTGGATGGCCAGCAGCGTTTAACCACTAACTATAAAGCATATTGTAATCATGATGATTTTCGAAATATCGTGTTAGACTTAGGAAAAGGCGAGTTCACAGAGGTGCGTGACTCTATCAGGAGTAATCAAATTCCTGTTGGTATCCTCTTAAATAAAGAGGATACCAAATTATTTGAGTATACTAAGGCTAAAAGTGCACTTGGTTCTGCCGATGTCTTGTCTGTGCTCCTTCAAGTACGCAGCAAAATGAGAAACTATAATTATACTCTTAATTCGGCTGAAGATCTAACTGAGGATGAACAAATTGAGTGGTTCGAAGTTCTAAACAATGCTGGCAGCCGAGTAAGTATTATTCAAATGCGCTTTTCTAAACTGAAAGCTCATGGAATTGATATTTATAAACAGTACACAAACCTCTACCGTACCCGTGTATATGAAGCAGGGTACGAAGATTTTTTCACTCCGCAAAAAACCAATGTTTCTTACCCAGTTGCAGCATTAAATCCTGCGTATGAAGTTATCACTCAGAAGCCTCATTCCGGAAATTATGCTCCTATTCCTTCTGATACTAAGGAAAATCAACTTTGTAACCTTTCTCCAGAACAGCTTACACAATGCTTTTCTATGACTTTAGCTGCACTCGATCGCACTTTAGACTTCATCAATGAGAACACACCCACTCAACTTCCTCGCATTGATTATATTAATTATTTATTAGGATATTTTATCTTTCATAACGAAGTTTTGACCGAAGATAACAAGGAAAAACTTCTTCAGTGGATGGATAATGTTGATTTCACCAACAAGTCCAATTCTGAACGACGTGATATTTTCACCGCATTGATCACCTAATAATTTTATCTAATTTATCAATAGCAGCCATCTGCATCTTCCTTGCAGACGGCTGCTATTTTTTTGTGACTTTTTTGTTGACTTTTGGAGACGCGGGTGCATTTTGGTCGTCCAACTGGGTTCGGATATGAAGGCTTCTTTTAGGAACTCACTTCTGTCTTCTTGTTACAATTCGGTTACAGAACGGTCTTGAATGCTACGAAACAGCCCTTTTCGTGGGCTCGTATATAGAGGGGTATTTCTTCGGAGTATCTTCTTTCACGAAGGTTTGCTTGTACTCGTATGATTATTATGACAATTCCGTTTAATAGCAGACGCACGATTTGCAAATGCAAATTGTGACTTTTTTGTTAATTTTCAAAAACATTGCTACGTTTTGGCCTTTTTCGTCGGCTACCTATTGAGGGCATCTTTTTTCAAGACCACTTTCAACTTCAGGCACCGCCATTGTTGCAAAGTTTCGCCCTCCATCGGTTACCCCATGGACCGACGTTATTTTAACCAAGAAGCTACTTCGGCTATATTTTCCAAGAACTTTTTAACAGATTTCTTTTTCGGGTTACTTTTTGGCCTTTCTCGATGCCTACCAATTAGAGGGACAATTTTTCGGAAGCCTTAAATTTCGAAGATTTTCTATAAAACTCTGTTCTTTGAAAACAGAATAGTTCAATCGTCCGGTACTTCACAAAAGGTACTTCTGTAACTCGCAGCCCGGTCATAACGAAGACGGGGTGGCTGAAATGCCAATGGTGCGGTGCAAGCCCGCCGCCGGACGATTCCCCACTCCTAGGGAAGTCGAGGACCAATATGGGAGACCTTAACTTATTAACGCAGTTGAGCACTTGTTTCGTGCTTTTCTGCGACTGGAGAATTGGAACCCACCAATTCTCGTTACATACTCTTTGTTCCTGATTTCTGCTTCAGCTGGAGGTGATCAACATTTCAGAATATCTTACCACGCAAACTCTGCTGCCGCCGTTTCTCCCATACCCACGCTTCCTTTTGGAACTTGACCTGAGCCAGACTGCAAAAATGACTTATGTGCTGCTGCTTGACCGTGCCACGCTCTCGCAGAAAAATCTCTGGATAGATGAACGTGGTTTCGTGTTTGTCATTTTTACGATTTGCTCTTTGGCTGAGCAGCTAGGGCGCAGCACTGTCAGTGTTTCCAGTGCGCTTAAGGAATTGGACGCTGCGGGATTGATTGAGCGCAGACGAACGCGGTTTTCTTCGCCCAATCACATCTTTGTGAAAATTCCAAATGTTGAATAGTTCTGCGTTTTTCACGATTCAAGAACCGCCAAAATCACGATTCTGTGATGCAGATTCTTAATGGCATCTGCAAAAGAGATTTTTCCTATGCAGTATAGCAGCCTTTAAGACTGTATCAAAGAAAACTTTCACCTAACCAACGTAATAAAACAAAAAGAGAAAAACGAATAGAATCCATCCATTCCTTTCCGTATTTGCACCACATGAATGAGGAGGTCTGCCCTTGAACAAAGAAAAATCTGAGAAGAAGCCCACCACACGCAAACGTGCGCCGAGAAGTCCGAAGTCCGTGCGCCTGATCGTGGAACGCCATTATATCGGCAATGTGCCGATGAATACGCTTTTTCAGCGGCTTGTGGAAGAAGAAATTCGTAAAACTGCCGAATCGTATCTCGCCGCTGGCTAATTGGACGTTTTACTGCGGAAAAGGGCTTGCATCATCACGCAGCATCCGCTACAATGTGATTGATGAGGTCTCTTTTCCATTATGGAGGTACACATGGAAAAGGACAAAAAAGTAACTGCTTTATACTGCCGGCTGTCAAAAGATGACGGTTCAAACAGCGAAAGCCTGAGCATCCGCACTCAAAAGGCGATGCTTATGGAGTATGCCACACGCAACGGTTTCGGGAATTGCCAGTACTATGTTGATGATGGTTACAGCGGTACGAACTCTGACCGCCCTGCCTTTCAGGAACTTCTGGATGATATCCGGGAAGGAAAGGTGGCAACAGTCATTACCAAAGACCAGTCCCGACTTGGACGCAACCACATCGAAACCGGAACGTATATGGAAATCTTCTTTCCTGAACACGGTGTCCGCTATATTGCAATCAACGATGGTTATGATTCCAACGAGCAATCTCAGATGGATATTGCCCCGTTCCGAAACATCATCAATGAAATGTACGCCAAAGACACTTCCCGAAAAATCAAGAGTGCCCTTCGGACACGCAAGAAAAGCGGAAAGTATATCTCCAGCGGCGCACCGTTTGGCTACCAGAAAGACCCTGCCGACCACAATCACCTTGTGATCGACCCGAACACCGCCCCCGTTGTTGAGTATATCTATTCAATGGCAGAGGAAGGGCTGGGGCTTCACCGCATCGCCAAGCGGCTCCACGATGAAAAAGTCTTGAAGCCGTGTTACTACAAGAAAGAGATGTTTGGCCGCTTTATTGATGATGAAAAGATGTATGATTGGGACAGTGCCTATATCAGTCAGGTTCTGCACAGCCCAGTCTACGCCGGACACATCATCTACGAAGCCAAGCCCACCGTGTCCATGAAATCCAAAAAGCGGCGTTATATTCCGTTTGAAGAACGCGCTATCGTTCCGAATACACATGAAGCAATCATCCCACAAGACCGCTGGGAAAACGTGCAGCGAATCCTTTACAGCCGTTCCGGTTGTTTTATGTGTGATAAGACCGACTACGACAATATCTTCAAGGGCATCGTCCGCTGTGCAGACTGCGGCAGAACGATGTTAGTCAAGGTCGAGCACAGGCGCAAACGTAACAGTGTTCTGGATCAGACCTTTTATTGTTGCAGCACTTATCGGAAATATGGTGCGAAAGCCTGTGACTCTCATAATTTGGAAGCACGTGTTCTGCATGAAGCTGTCTTTGCGGACATTCAGGCACACGCAAAGGCCGCTGTGAGCAATCGGGAAGCCCTTGTGAAGAAGATTGCAAATCAGATGCACCTCCGGGTGTCCTCTGACCGGGCGCAGCACAAACGGGATTTGAAGCAGTGTAAAGCACGAATCGCAGAAATCGAAGACCTGTATGCAAAACTTTATGAGGACGTATCAAAGGGACTTCTCCCGGAGAAACGTTTTCAAATGCTTGCAGATCGCTACGACAAAGAACAGGCTGAACTGACCGAGAAGATTGAGCAGTACGAGCGGGAAGGCCGTGCTGAACACGATCAGCTGGACAAGATTCAGGATTTTATTGATGAAGTCAGCAAGTACGCTGGCATCACCGAACTGAACTATAAGATTCTGCATCAGCTGATTGACAAGATTCTGGTATCCAAAGCGGAAAAGGTCGATGGCGAATACGTCCAGAAAATCCAGATTTTCTACCGCTTTATCGGCCCATTGGATGCCATCGAGTAACAAAGTCAGAAAAGTCACCTCCGAGAACTATCCTACAGACGCAGGGCGTGAGGGCGAAGCAATATTTCGCCGTGTGTACGGTCTGACAGGCAGCAAACTCCCGGTCAAACGGCTGTGGATTAGCAGCATGGAAGATTCCGCTATCCAGCAGGGCTTTGATTCCTTAAAGGATGGCGCAGAGTATGACAACCTGTTTGCCGCTTCGGAGTGCAGGGCAAAGGCAGACTGGCTGATTGGTATGAATGGCACACGGGCTTTTACCAAGAAATACGGCAGGCGGCAGACCATTGGACGGGTGCAGACTCCGACACTGGCAATGCTGACGGAACGGCAGAACAAAATCCAGAACTTTGTGAAAGAGCCGTATTACAAAGTAGAAATCACAGGAAATGGCATCGTGGCAGAATCGGAACGGATGGCACAGGAGCAGGATGCGGATACCATGCAGGCAGCTTGTGATGGACAGTGTGCCGTAGTTGGCAGCATCGAGCGCAAACGGAAAGAACAGTCTGCGCCGAAGCTGTATGACTTAACGACCTTGCAGCGAGAAGCTAACCGCTATTATGGTTTTACCGCCAGTCAGACTTTGAAGATCGTACAGGAATTGTACGAAGAAAAGCTGGTGACATACCCGCGGACGGACAGCCAGTACATCACGGAAGATATGCAGCAGACCATGGCAGATTTGCTCAAACACTATGGCGGCGAAGCAGATGGAGTAAAGCAGGTGGTCAATAACAAAAAGGTCACTGACCACCATGCGATTCTGCCGACACTGGAAAGCTGCAAGCGTGGGTCAAACAGCCTGTCCGGGGATAAGGAAAAGGTCTTTGCTCTCATCGTCTGGAAGATGCAACAGGCAGTACAGCCGCCATACATCTATGAAGATGTTCTGGTAACAGTATGCTGTCAGGACAGGAAATTCACTGCAAAATACAAAAATGTCTTGCAGGCGGGACATACCGCAATGCCTGTTCCGTTTGCAGAACAGGAAAAAAGCAAGGATATGGCATTCCCCAAGAAACTGGAACAGGGCGAGGTGATTCCTGTGGTAAGCGCGGAGAAAAAGCAGGGCTTTACATCCCCGCCGAAAGCATTTACCGAAGATACCCTGCTTTCTGCAATGGAAAGCGCAGGCAACAAGGAGTTTGAAAAAGACACGGAAAAGAAAGGACTGGGAACACCTGCGACCCGTGCAGCGATTCTGGAAAAGCTGGTATCTTCCGGCTATGTGGAACGCAAAGGCAAGCAGATTCTTCCCAGTGCAGAGGGGGTTACGGCAATCGCAAATATCCCGGATTACCTGAAATCGGCAAGCATGACCGCTGAGTGGGAAAATAAACTGCTGCGGATGGAACGGGGCGAAACAAAGCCCGCCGACTTCATGCAGGGTATCGGTGGATTGCTGGAACGAATGCTGGCAGACCTCCGGCAAATTCCGACCGTACAGGAATCACCTATTTATAATAAGGTATCTATCGGGAACTGCCCGGTATGTGGAAAGCCCGTCTGTGAAGGCAAGCTGAATTTCTATTGCTCTGACCGGGAGTGCAAATTTGCTCTCTGGAAAGAAAGCAAATATCTTTCCGGCATGAAAAAGACGCTCACAAAGAAGATGGCAACTGACCTTTTGAAGAAAGGACGTACCTATGCAAAAGACTTCTACTCTGCCAAAAAGGACAAGACCTTTGCCGCAGACCTTGTTATGGCAATAGAAAATGGCAGAGCGCAGTACAGTCTTGAATTTCCGAAAACACCAGCTAAGAAGTAAGGAGGGAACGATTGGCGAAATTTAACGATATTCGGGAACTTGCCCAGCAGAACGCACGGTGGGTAAGCAATTCTCCGAAAGACTGGATGAACTATCTGGATGTGGCGGCACGGCTGTACCGCTATTCGTTCAAAGATACTCTGCTGATCCATGCTCAGCGTCCTGATGCGACCGCCTGTGCAGAGCTGGAAGTCTGGAACAAGAAAATGAACCGCTGGGTAAACCGTGGCGCAAAAGGCATTGCGCTTTTGGACGATGCCAGCCCACGGGCAAAGCTGCGCTATGTGTTCGACATTGCGGACACGCATCTGGTGCAGGGCGGCAGAACGCCGATCCTCTGGCGCATTGATGATTCGGAACACCAGCAGATGATCCTCGACCATCTGGCAGATACTTATGCTCTGACGCAGACGGACAGCATGAATGCTGCGCTGATGGAACTGGCACAGCAGTTGACCGCTGAAAATCTGGAAGAAGCGATGGATGGTCTGGAATATGAGGTGGCAGACACTTTTCTGGAAGGACTGGATGAAGATAACCTCCGTGTCCGTTTCCGGGAGTTAATGACCAACAGTATTTTCTATACCCTTTCCCGACGCTGCGAACAGGAACCGCTGGAAGTTTTGGAAGATGAGGATTTTATCCGTATTGTGGATTTCAACCAGCTTCCGGTTTTGACGTTCCTGGGCAATGCTGTTTCGGAACAATGTGAAGCGGTTCTCCGTGACATCGGACGGGAAATGCAGAAAATTTACCGAAAAGAAGTCACAGAACATCTTGCAAAAACTGCCGACAGCTTGTATAATACCAGTACGGACTTTAACACATTAAAGCGTGAAACCGAAACGAACATCACTGAAGGAGGAAAACCGTATGGAACTGACTTATCACCGCAAGGGGGACTACCTGTTTCCGAACCTGACCGTACAGGACGAGCCGATGAGCATTGGGAAGTACGGGATGCTGCGCAGGACTTATCTGAGGGAAAACAAGAAGAACTGGTATCAGAGTATGCTGATGAGCGGCAGGCTGAATCAGCATCTGGCGCAGATCGACGAGCAGGCGGAGAACCGGATGGAAGAACTGATCGAGAGCCTGAACGAGAAGTATCCGGCTCCGAACAAGGAAACCGAACAGATGGCATGGGTGGCACATCAGAACAATCTGACCGCGATGGCGGAAGAGATCGTGCTGAAGGAATTGGTGTACAACTAACCGCTGACACAACCGAACAGGATTTGAGCGAAGCAGAGGAAGAAATTGCCTCTGCTTTTTCTCTGCCCAGTCTGCCGACCGTGGAACAGCAGATTCGGGCAATCGAAGCCCCGATGCAGGCCCAGTATGCCGATGAGATCACGATTCCGGCAGAAGTTGTGGATGAAATCCTGCGGACGGGAAGCAATCGAAGCAAAAGCCAGCTCCGCCTTATGCGATGCAGATAGAAAACGGGAGAGTACTGACTGAAATGTGAATCTCACATTAGTGGGTTCTGAAATAATTAGTTGCCTATGATATAACAGTGGCGAAGAATGCAATAATATGGACAACTCCGTGCAAGGAAAGTTTACAGTTGGTTGCTTGATATGGGCGGTGAATTATGGTAAGATGGAAGTACGATAGGAGAGTTTACGCTCTTGTTGAATCTACTGCGAGGAAGTGAATGCCGATGGAAAAACAAGGCACGGTGGAAAATCAGCTTGCCCACACGATAGATCAGACAGAGTATGATTCGAGGTATGACAGAACAGCGAAAAAGCTGTTGGCAAACAAACAGATTCTGGCACAGATCATGAAAGGCTGTGTGAATGAATACAGCGATTGCACCGTAGATGATATTGTTGAGAAATACATCGAGGGAACCCCGGAGGTTGGCTCTGTTGGTGTTCATGTCGATGATACGAACAGACCCAAAAAGTCAACAGATGTAATCAAGGGTAGTAACAACGAGGACTCTACGCTGACCGAGGGAACATTGTTCTACGATGTTCGCTTTGACGCAATCGCACCGAAATCTGCGGACAGTGCAGAACAGGAAGAAGTCATTCGTCTGATTATCAATGTGGAAGCACAGACAAAATTCAAGCCGGGATACCCATTGACGAAACGGGCAATCTATTATTGTAGCAGAATGATTTCTGCACAGCACGGTCCGATTTTTACAAAATCTGAATATGAGAAGATTCGTAAGGTCTACTCCATCTGGATTTGTACTCAGCCGTCAGATGGTTTTGAAAATACGCTTACCCGGTACTCCATCAAACCCGAACAGTTGATTGGAGAAGCGCAGGAAGAAACCGAAAACTACGATTTGATGAGTGTCGTAATGATTTGTTTAGGCAAGCCAGGGACGGAGAATCATAAGGGAATCCTGAAATTTATGGAAGTGCTGTTATCTTCCACAAGATCAGGTTCGGAGAAAAAGAAGATTCTGGAAGAAGAGTTTGGCGTTGCAATGAGCGAAGAACTGGAAAGAGAGGTGCTTGAAGTGTGCAATCTTAGTCAAGGCGTAAGAGCCGAAGGCCGTGAAGAAGGACGTCAGGAAGGCAGAATCGAAGGCATCGGAATTGGCGAGATTCGGATGCTGGTTCAGCTTGTTCGAGAGGGTGATTTACCGCTGGAGCGTGCTGCGGCAAAAGCAAAGATGACAGTTGAGCAGTTTAAGGAAACAATGGAGAACACCCCATTACAGGCAGTGTGAAAATAAAATAGCATAAGATAACGGATAGCCCTACAAGGCCCTGATGATTCAAAGAATTGTCAGAAAAGCCTTGTGGGGCTTATTTTTTTGCTTTTTTTGAGAATTTTTTTGTCCCTATCTTGACATCAGGGGGACTTGCTGCAGTCAGCTCCTCCGCATTTGCGGCACTTTATAGTGCATTTGGAAAATACGATGTGGTGCACATCCACGCCGAAGGACCGGCGTTCTTTGCATGGTTGCCGAAGATGTTTGGGAAAAGAGTTGTTGTTACCGTCCATGGCATTGATTGGCAGCGCGAGAAATGGCAATCAGGACTTGGTTCTAAGTTTATCCACCAAGGCGAAAAAAATGCTGCGAAATACACCGGCGATGTATAAAAAAGCATATCCATTTTTGAAAGAAGTGGATTCCCTGGCACTTGCAAATGTGCAGATGCATCTGGAAAAGGCATATAAGAATTTTTTCAGGAATCCAAAGATTGGCTTTCCAAAATTCAAATCAAAACACAGGAGCCGAAAAAGCTATACGACAAATGTGGTCAATGGAAATATTCAGGTAGAAGATCATCGGATAAAACTACCGAAGTTGAAATGGATCCGTATGAAAAAACATCGTGATATTGCAGAAAAATATTGCCTGAAATCTGTAACAATAAGTATGGAACCATCCGGAAAGTATTATGCAAGTCTATTATATGAAAAATCTGACTGTGAAAACCAAGCAGAAGAATTTGATTATGAAGACGCAAAGATACTTGGAATTGATTATGCAATGCATGGAATGGCTGTGTTTTCTGAAGATATACAGAAGGAAAATGAAGGATACTTCAGAAAAAGTGAGGAGCGGCTGGCAAGGGAACAAAGAAAGTTATCCCATTGCGTGAAAGGAAGCAATAATTATTACCGACAGAAAAAACGTGTTGCATTATGTCACGAAAAAATCCGAAACCAGAGGAAAGATTTCTTACATAAGCTGAGTTATGAAATGGCAGAGGCATATGATGTTGTTGCAGTAGAAGATATTGATATGAAAGCAATGAGCCAGTGTATGCATTTTGGAAAAAGTGTCATGGATAACAGTTACGGAAAGTTTCGGGAATTGCTGGAATATAAGCTGACATGGAGAGGAAAGAAATTGGTACGTGTAGACCGTTTTTTCCCTTCCAGTAAAAAATGCTGTAAATGTGGCAGTGTAAAGAAAGAACTGAAACTTTCGGACAGAGTATATCTTTGTACATGTGGAAATCGGATAGATCGGGATCTGAATGCGGCAATCAATATACGTGAAGAAGCACGCCGCATGTTGTTAGCAGGATAAATGGGAAGTGTCTGTATCCAGACAATGAAAATATCCCATAACTGGGGAAAAATGAATCGCGGGGCACGCGAGGATAGCTTGTAGATACTTGGCTCAGTAGAGCCATTGAGCAAGAAGCCCCCACTTCAAAATCTGTGATTTAAGTGGTGGGAGCATGTCACTTGCTTTGTGGAACAGATTGATATTTACAGGGAGGAATCGTATTTCAGATTCTTCAAGTACATAAGAGTTCACTTTTGTCTTTTGATTCAGATCAATACAGAGATCGGGTGTTGTGTATACAGAAGGGAGACAGAGATTATAAAGTTCTGTCCATATATTCACCGGGATATCTTGCACAGAACCATTCAAAGGATCTTAGTATAGGAAGATGTGAGGAACTGAAAATACTTTATGAAGGAACAAGGATAGACTGCAGTTTATTGGAAGCAAAATCCGGACAAGATTTTTTGGAACAGCATGAATATGAACAGTTAAAAAAGACATTGGATAAATTTGTCCGGCATGAATCATGGGAATCAATCGATTTGGACGATGGACTGGAATATAAGAAATATCATGGTTCAGGTAAGAGCGACTGGTTCACAGGATATCCACAGACCATAATGAAATTCCGGTACAGTGGAAAACAACGCGTGTTTGGGTATCGGAAAGGAGACAGATTCCGTGTGCTCTACATTGAAAGGGATCATAAAACAAGTGATAAAGGCTAATAATTCAACAAGGAGAAGATCATTGAAAAATGCGATGATCTTCTCCTTGTTGAATTTTATTGCCCGTTATTATCCGGGTAAATCACATATATCTTATCCAATCCATAATACTTTGCTATATAAGCATTCGGGAATGGATCATCGGAATCTTTCCCATTCATATCCAGCAGTCCATATTTGCAGCAGTACTTTGTTGTGGAGGTAATAATTGGTACACCAATAACCGTATCACCTGCGGAAACAGCAGATTCAATTGTTATATCACGTGCAGTCTGTTCTTTGTGTACACGATAAATATCATAAGAACCTTCCCAATAACTCATCAGACTTCCAACAATCAGGTAGATGCAGATACAAAGGGAGACGCATTCCAAGCGGGTATTGCTGCGCAGCAGCTGTAATAACTGGACAATGCCGATTATAAGGAATACAATCCCATTTGCAAGGCTTCGTTCCGGGAGATAGCTTGCAATCACAAGCATTCCGGAAGCAATTACACTGATAAAGAAGAATGCAAGGGCAATGAGAATTTCCTTCTTATCAAGTTTGTAATACAAGGCGATACCAAGCAGCACGAAGAAAAAAATCAGAGGAATTCTGCAGGTATTATAATATTCGGTAAATATTTCCACAGCATTCTTAAAAATCAGAGGAAGCGACAGATTCTCGGAGAATTTGGCACTTCCGGATGGACTAAGTAATAATAAGAGATACCCAATGGCTCCGCATACGACAGGAAGAACATAGATAAAATAGGATTTCCATTTTTTTCGTTGATACATTACAATGCATAGAAGAATAAATCCTATAAAAATAACAGAAAAAGAAACATTCTCTGAATAATTTCCAAAGAGAAATGTGAAGATACAGAAAAGAATCATCTTCCATTTCTTATCTAACAGAATCCTGTTACGAATTAATCCAATATAAACAAAAAGATAAGTCAACGCAAAAAGATAACTCCACATATAATTAATAGAACCATCCAGCCACAGAAAAATCTGTCCATATGCAGGCATATAGAGCCAGAGCAGTGTCGGGATAGCGAAAAATAATAAAAGACTGAATTTCTTATTCCGTGAAGTGACCTTGTATATGCTGATAACAAATAAT